>Ga0335071_10004338_pt1 | contig 14821 bp, 14 predicted proteins | sample Lox_Sample_15_FD_206724 | JGI IMG/M metagenome (GOLD analysis project Ga0335071, IMG submission 206724) | Soil microbial communities from Loxahatchee National Wildlife Refuge, Florida, United States - Lox_Sample_1.5 | ecosystem: Environmental > Terrestrial > Soil > Wetlands | place: USA... | reverse complement strand
GGACCAGAACTGGACCACCTCGGTGTACGGGACGGCTCCCGACTACTTCCTCATCCGGAACTGGCCGGTCTCCAGCGGCGCGGCCCTCACCCAGTCGGATGTCGACGCCGGCACGAAGGTCGTCGTGCTGGGCCAGACGGTGGTCGACAAGCTCTTCGGCGAGAGCTCGGACCCGGTCGGCCACGTCGTGCGGGTGAAGAACATTCCCTTCACGGTGGTCGGCGTGCTCGCGCGCAAGGGCCAGTCGGCCCTGGGGCAGGACTACGACGACACCGCGTTCGTCCCGGTCAGCACCTTCCTCCAGAAGATCCAGGGAGGCCTCGGCAACTACATCGCCGGCACCGTCTACGTGGGAGCGACCACCTTCGCCGACACGTCCCGGGCCGAGAGCCAGATCCGGAGCCTGCTGCGGGACCGGCACCGCATCCGGCAGGGCATGGAGGACGATTTCAGCATTCGCAACCTGTCGGAGCTCGCGAGCGCCCAGGAGGAGGGCACGAGGACGCTCACCACGCTGCTCGCGGCCATCGCGGCCGTTTCCCTGCTCGTCGGCGGCATCGGGATCATGAACATCATGCTGGTCTCGGTCACCGAGCGCACCCGCGAGATCGGCATCCGCATGGCCGTGGGCGCGAAGCCGGGCGACATCCGCCTCCAGTTCCTCGTGGAAGCCCTCACCCTCGCCGTCGCGGGCGGGTTCATCGGGGTCGTGTTCGGCCTCGCCGGCGCGGCCCGGCTCGCGGCGGGCCTCCACTGGCCGGTGCTGTTCCGGCCCTCGGTCGTCGTCGTGGCGGTGGGCTTCAGCGGCCTCGTGGGGGTGGCCTTCGGCTTCTACCCCGCGCACAAGGCCGCCGGGCTCGACCCCATCCAGGCCCTGAGGTTCGAGTGAGGTGGCTCGGCGCCCTCTGCCTCGCCGCCGGCATCTGCGTGCCGGGGCCCTGCCCGGCGGACGGCGCCCCCGCCACCCCGAGGCTCGAGGCCGGGGTCCTCACGCTCGACGAGGCGACGCGCACCACCTGGCGGAACCAGCCCCAGCTCCGGCAGGCGCGGGCGAGCACGCATGCGGCGGAGGCCCGGTCGGACGAGGCCCGGGCGCCGCTCCTGCCGCAGCTCGCCGGGGTCGCCTACACCTACGAGCGGACCACCTCCAACTACACCCCGCGCCCGGGCTACGCGCCGAGCCTCGCCCCGCCGACGAGCTACAGCTGGCAGACCTACAACTACTTCAACTTCAACGGGACGCTCTCCCAGCTGGTCTGGGACTTCGGCGCGACCCTCGACGCCTGGCGCGCGGCGAAGGCCAAGGCCGCGGGGCAGAGGGACAGCGAGCGCTACACCGCGCTCCAGGTTCTCCTCGGGGTGCGCACGGCGTTCTTCACCGCGCGCGCCGGCAAGGACCTCGTGACCGTCGCCCGCGACACGCTCGCGAACCAGCAGGAGCATCTGCGCCAGACGGAGGGGTTCGTCGCGGTCGGCACCCAGCCGGAGATCGCGCTCGCGCAGGCCCGCACAAACGTCGCCAACGCCCGGGTCCAGCTCATCAATGCCCAGAACGCCTACCTCACCGCCAAGGCCCAGCTGAACCTGGCGATGGGCGTCGAGGGCCCGACCGACTACGACGTCTCGGCCGACGCCTTCCCTCCGGTCCCGGGCGAGGACGAGAGCACCGACGCCCTCCTCGTGGAGGCGCTCCGGCACCGGCCCGACGTCCGGTCCGACGAGGAGCAGATCGAGGCCCAGGACCTCACCGTCCGGTCGGTGAAGGGGAACCTCTGGCCCAGCCTCGGCCTATCGCTCAACTGGGCGAACGCCGGCATCGACCCCCTGCACACCGCCTGGAACTGGAACGTCGAGGCCACGGTCACCTGGAACATCTTCCAGGGCGGGCTCACCGTGGCGCAGGCGCAGGAGGCCGAGGCGAACCTGGGCGTCCTCGTGGCCCAGACCGACGCCCTCCGCCAGCAGGTCCGCCTCGACGTCGACCAGGCGCGGCTCGCCGTGCTCGCGGCGAAGGCCACCGTCGAGGCCGCCGAGGACGCGCTCGTGAACGCCCGGGTCCTCCTTCGCCTCGCCGAGGGGCGCTACCAGGTGGGCATCGGCAACATCATCGAGCTGAGCGACGCCCAGGTCTCGGCGACGTCCGCGGCGGCCCAGAGGGTCCAGGCGGACTACAACCTCGCCTCGGCACGGGCCCAGCTCCTGCGCGCGCTCGGGGGGCTCGGGCCCTTCGCGGAGCTCGACGCGGCGCGCTGAGGCCCGGCGGCGCTGCCACCGGAGCGTGGTCCTCCTCGCACGCCTGCATGCGCTCGATGCCCGGAGCCACCTGGTTGCCCACGATCCGGAGGTAGGCCTCGTCCCACTCGTCGAACGGGAGCGGGCCGCGGCTCTCCGAGGAGGATCCCAAGAAATCGCCTGAGCCGGGGACTCCGGGAGCGAACCTGCCGTCCGGCTCCCGGCGAAGGGTGGGAACCCGGGGTCAGGCCGGGTAGAGGCCGGCGAGGCGGAGCTCCTGCGGCGGCGCCCGGGAGAGCAGCTCGGCGACGGTGGCGCCCGTGCCGGGGACCGGCCGGTCCGGGCACAGGTCCGCGAGGGGCAGCAGCACGAACCTTCGCCGCGCGAGCTCGGGGTGCGGCACGGTGAGCGCGGGCGTGCGGACCACGGCCTCGCCGTGGAGGAGCAGGTCGAGGTCGAGCGTCCTCGCCCCCCAGTGGACCTCAGAGGCGCGGCGCCGCCCGGCCGCCCGCTCGGCGTCCTGGAGGACGCGGTGCAGCGACTCGGGCGTGCGGCCGGTCTCGAGCTCCAGGACGGCGTTCAGGTAGCGCGGCTGGGGCGGGCCAATCGGCTCGCTGTCCCACACCCGCGAGGCCCTGACGAGCGACACGCCGGCGGCGGCGCGGAGAGCGCGCGCGGCGAGCGCCAGCCGCGCCCAGCGGTCTCCGAGGTTCGTGCCGACCCCGACGTAGGCGCGCACGGTCCGGTCTCCGCGAGGCGGGCGCCTAGACGACCGGGTTCCGCAGGACGCCCACGCCGCTCACCTCGACCTCGACCCAGTCGCCGCGCCGGATCGGGCCGACGCCCTCGGGCGTCCCGGTGGTGACGACGTCGCCGGGCAGGAGCGTCATCACCTGCGAGATGTAGGCGACGAGCGCGTAGGGGTCGACCACCATGTCCCTCGTGAACCCGCGCTGGCGCTGCTCGCCGTTCACCCTGCAGGAGACCACCTGGTCCATGGGGTCGAGATCGGTCTCCACCACCGGGCCCACCGGGCAGAAGGTGTCGAAGGACTTCGAGCGGGTGAAGTGCGCCTCGGCCCGCTGGATGTCGCGGGCGGTCACGTCGTTGAGGGACGTCCACCCGAAGATCCCCTGGCGCGCCTCGACGGCCCCGGCCCGGCTCAGGGTCCGGCCGACGACGCAGGCGAGCTCCGCCTCGTGGTGGACCTCCTGCGAGGCCTCGGGCAGGCGGATCTCCTGCAGGGGGCCGACGACGGCCGTGGAGGGCTTGATGAAGAGCAAGGGCTCCCGCGGCACGTCCTGGCCGAGCTCCCGCGCGTGGGCGCGGTAGTTCCGGCCCACCGCCACCACCTTGGAGGGCTCGACCGGCGCGAGCAGCGTCACCTCGGCGATGGGGAAGCGCGGGCCCTCCGGCAGCCCGCCCGCCCAGGGCGCGCCGCTGAGCGCCCGCACCTCGAGCCCCTCCACCACACCGTAGCGGTCGTGCCCGCCCCTGCGGAATCGGCAGGTCCTCACCTCCGCCCCCCGAGCCCGAGCACGTCGAGCATGTCGTACAGGCCGGGCGCCCGGCCGGCGACCCAGAGCGCCGCCCGCAGCGCCCCGCGCGCGAACTGGTCCCTCGAGGTGGCCCGGTGGGTCAGCTCGAGACGCTCCCCCTGCCCGGCGAAGAAGACGGTGTGCTCGCCGACCACGTCGCCGCCCCGCAGCGACATCACCCCGATCTCGCGGGGCGTTCGCTCCCCCACCATCCCGCTGCGGGCGAAGACCAGGTCCCGCTGCGGGTCGCGGCCGAGCGCCTCGGCGGCCACCTCGGCGAGCCGGACCGCCGTTCCGCTCGGCGCGTCCTTCTTCTTGCCGTGGTGCATCTCGACCACCTCGACGTCATAGGCGTCTCCGAGGACCTTCGCCGCCTCCGCCACCAGCGCGAACATGACGTTCACGCCCACGCTCATGTTGGGCGAGAGCACCACCGGGATCCGCCGGGCGGCCGCCCCCACCCGGGCTCTCGCCTCGGGCGTGAAGCCGGTCGACCCGATCACCAGGGCGACGCCCCGCTCGGCGCAGGCCTCGGCGTGGTGCGCCGAGGCCTCGAAGCTCGTGAAGTCGATCACCACCTGGGGCCTCACCTGGTCGAGCATCCGCCCCAGGTCGTCGCCGAGCGGCGCGCCGATCCTCCCCATCCCGGCGGCCTCGCCGGCGTCGGACGGCCCGGCGAAGCCCGCACGCTCCACGCCCCCGACGACGGAGAGCCCCTGTGCCCCGCGAAGCATGCGCAGGATCTGGCCGCCCATGCGCCCGGCCGCCCCGGTCACGACCACGTTCACCATGCTTGCCTCCGGCGCGGGCGGCCCTCGCCCGCGCGCCGTCCGGGCCTAGGCCGCGACCACGAGACCGAACCGCACCATGGCGTCGCGGATCCTCGCCAGGCTCGCGTCGGACACGCTCCACAGCGGGAGCCGGATCTCCGGGCCCGCCTTGCCGAGGAGCGCCACGGCCGCCTTCACCGGCCCCGGGTTGGTCTCGATGAACATCACCCGGTTGAGCTCGGCCATCGCCACCTGCCGGGCGAGCGCCGTCGCCTGGTCCCCCTTCAGCGCTGCCACCACGAGCTCCTTCATGGCGCGCGGCGCCACGTTGCCGACCACCGAGATGACGCCGTGGCCCCCGCAGGCGATGTAGGGCAGGACCGTGAAGTCGTCCCCGGAGAGGAAGGAGATGGCGTCCTTGCCGATCCGCTCCACGAGCTGCACCTGGCGGTCCATGTTGGCGGTGGCTTCCTTGATGCCGGCGATGGCGCCCGCCTTGGCGAGCCGGGCCACGGTCTCGGGCATCATGTCCACGGCGGTCCGGCTCGGGACGTTGTAGGCCACCACCGGGAACCCGACGGCGTCCCAGATGGCCATGTAGTGGCGGTACAGTCCCTCCGGGGTGGGCTTGTTGTAGTAGGGCGTCACCACCAGCGCGGCGTCGGCCTTGAGCTCGCGGGCGAGGCGCACGCCCTCGATGGCCTCGGCCGTGGAGTTCGACCCGGCCCCGGCGATGACCTTCACCCGCCCGCGCGCCGCCTCCACCACGGTGCGGATCACGTCGGCGCGCTCCCCGGCGGTGAGGGTCGCGCCCTCGCCGGTGGTTCCGCAGGGCACGATGCCGTCGGTGCCCTCCAGGATCTGCCACTGGGTGAGCTCGCGCAGCGCCTTCAGGTCGGGCTTCCCGTCCTTGAGCGGCGTGACGATGGCGACCATCGAGCCCTGCAGCTTCATGGCTTTCCTCCGGGGTGGGCCCCGACTCTAGCCGATCCGGCGCGGGGTCGGGAACCGCCGCCCCGGGGGGCGCGGCTTCTCCCCCCGCACCAGGTCCGGCCAGGTCTCCCTGCGGCGGACGAGGCGGGCGACGTCGCCGTCGACGAGCACCTCGGCGGCCCTCGGCCGGGCGTTGTAGTTCGAGGCCATGGCGAAGCCGTAGGCGCCGGCGGACCGCACGCAGAGGAGATCGCCGCGCTCCGGCAGGGGCATGCGCCGGCCCTGGGCCAGGAAGTCCGACGACTCGCACACCGGGCCGACCACGTCGAGGGTCGCCTCGCGCCTGCCGGCCGGGTCGGCCACGAGCTCGATGTCGTGGTGCGCGCCGTACAGGCTCGGGCGGACGAGGTCGTTCATGGCGGCGTCGACCACCGCGAAGAGCTTGCGTCCGCTCCTCTTCACGTAGAGGACGCGGGTGAGGAGGATCCCGGCGTTGCCCACGAGCACGCGGCCCGGCTCGAGGACCACCTCCCCGCCGAACCCGCGCAGCGCCCTGCGCACCGCCGTCCCGTAGGCGTCCGGGTGGGGCGGATCCTCGTCGCGGTACTGGATGCCGAGCCCCCCGCCGATGTCGAGGTGGCGCAGGCGGACGCCGGCGCGGCCCAGGTCCTCGACGAGCGCGCGCACACGCGCGATGGCGTCGAGGAAGGGCGCGACCGTGGTGATCTGGGACCCGATGTGGCAGGCGACCCCCCGCACGTCGACGGCGGGGTCGCCGGAGGCCGCGAGGAAGAGGCGGCGCGCCTCCTCGACGGAGACCCCGAACTTGGACCTGCGCAGGCCGGTGGCGATGTAGGGGTGCGTCTTGGGGTCCACGTCGGGGTTGACGCGCAGCGCCACCGGGGCCCGCAGCCCGAGCCGCCGCGCCACCAACGACACCCGGGCGAGCTCCGGCCCGCTCTCGACGTTGAGGCAGCGCACCCGCTGGGAGAGCGCGAAGGCGATCTCCTCGTCGGTCTTGCCGACCCCGCTGTAGACCACCTTGCGCGGGCTTCCTCCGGCCTTGATCACCCGGTAGAGCTCGCCGCCCGAGACGATGTCGAAGCCGGCCCCGAGGCGCGCGAAGAGGTCGAGCACGGCCAGGTTGGAGTTGGCCTTCGCCGCGTAGCACACGAGGTGCTTCATCCCGAGCAGCGAGCGGTCGAGCACCCGCCAGTGCCGCTTCAGCGTCGCCGTCGAGTAGACGTAGAGGGGGGTGCCGTAGGCCCGGGCGAGGTCCGCGAGCGGGATCCGCTCGGCCTGGAGAGCTCCGCGGTGGCGCTGGAAGTGGTTCACCGGGCGCAGGGCCCTCCGTCGGCCGACGGCTCGCAGGGGGAGTCTTGCGCCCCGGGCGGGGACGGGGAGGCGCGGTCGGGCGCGCTCGGGCGCGGCGGGGCCTTCACGCCGCAGGCGAGCGCGGCGCAGAGCAGGAGCGCGAGGGCCCACCCGCGCCTCACCGCGCGAGCTCCCTCTCCCATCGTGCGATCTGCCGGGCCACCTGGCGCGGACCGGGGGCGCCGGGGAGCTCGCGGCGCGAGAGGCTCCGCCCCGGGTCGAAGCAGCGGGCGACGTCGCGGCCGAAGGCGGCGTGGAACCCCTTCCACTCGGCCGCGGTGAGGCTCGCGAGCGCGCGGCCGGTGCGGCTCGCCAGCGCGGCCGCCCGGCCCACCGCCTCGTGGGCCTCGCGGAACGGGACGCCCCGGCTCACCAGGTACTCGGCCACGTCGGTGGCGAGCGCCTCCCCGCCGCCCAGGGCGAGGCCCATGCGCTCCACGTCGAAGCGGGCGGTCTCGACGGCCCCGGCGAGGGCCTCGAGCGTCTCCACCAGCGCCCGGGGCGCGCCGAGCAGCGGCCGCTTGTCCTCCTGCAGGTCGCGGTTGTAGCTGAGCGGCAGGCCCTTCAGGGTGGCGAGCAGCCCGGTGAGGTCGCCGATGGCGCGGCCGGCCCGCCCGCGGGCGAGCTCGGCCACATCCGGGTTCTTCTTCTGCGGCATGAGGGAGCTGCCGGTGGCGAAGGAGTCGTCGAGCTCCAGGAACCCGAACTCCCGCGTGGTCCACAGCACGATCTCCTCGCCGAGGCGCGAGAGGTGCACGGCGGCGAGGGCGCAGTCGAAGACGAGCTCGACGGCGGCGTCGCGGTCGCTCACCGCGTCGAGCGAGTTGGAGGTCACCCCCGACAGGCCGAGCTCGCGCGCCACGGCCTCCCGGTCGAGCCGGAGCGTGGACCCGGCGAGGGCGCCGGACCCGAGCGGCGAGACGGCGGCGCGGCGCCGGGTCTCGGCGAAGCGCTCGCGGTCGCGGGACAGCATCTCGACGTGGGCGAGCAGGTGGTGCGCGAGCGAGACGGGCTGGGCGCGCTGCAGGTGCGTGTAGCCCGGCAAGAGCGTCTCGCGGTGCCGCTTCGCCTGGGCGAGCAGCGCGCGCATGAGGCCGCGCAGCGCCCCGTCGCACCGCGCGCAGGCCTCGACGATGAAGAGCCGCTCGTCGAGCGCCACCTGGTCGTTGCGGCTGCGGCCGGCGTGCAGGTACCCGGCGTCGCGCCCCACGATCTCGCCCAGGCGCCGCTCCACGTGGGTGTGGACGTCCTCGAGGCTCGGGTCGAAGGGGACCTTGCCGAGGGCGAACTCGCGGCGGACCTGCTCGAGGCCGCTGCGGATGCGGCGCGCCACCGCCCGGGGGACGATGCCTCTCTCGGCCAGCATGGCCACGTGGGCCCGGCTTCCGCGGATGTCCTGGTCGTAGAGGGCCCCGTCCTCCTCGATCGACGCCGACATGCGCACGAGGCGCGGGTCGGCCTCTCCGGCGAGGGCGGCGCGGGAGACGGGCTGGGCCTTCTTCCTCTTCTTCATCGGGGGCGCCGAGGCTATCACGCCCGGCGGCCTCCCTGGAACGACCGGCGCGCGGGCGGCGCCGGGCTAGTAGACGATGCCCAGGCCGGCGTGCACGTTCTGTGCGACGCCTCCGGGCGACGTGACCGAGCTGAGACCGTTCGCAGTCGCCTTCATGTCGAGCCCCGACAGGCCCTTCAGCAGGCCGTAGTCGAGGAAGAACACGAAGCCGTCGTCCGACTGATACTTCACGCCGAGGTCGAACTCGACCCCGAGCGGGCGGTTCACGCCCGAGGGGGTGGCGGCGGCGTTGAAGGCCTGCGAGTAGACGACCTGGGCGTGAAGGTTCAGGCCCTCGAGGATGTCCCAGCGGAAGGTGGGCTTCACGTACCAGCCGTTCGTGACCGTCCCGATGAGCTGGTGCCAGAGGATGAGGTCGACCTGGTAGGCCGGGTTGAAGCGGTAGTTGTTGATGCTCCCCGAGCCGGTCGTCGGGTACTGCTGGCCGTCGAAGGTCCCCGCGGTCACCGTGCAGACCGGCGGGGTCTTGGTGTAGTCGCAGCTGCGGCCGGGGTAGACGCCCATGCCCGGCCCGGCGCCCGGCGTGGCGGCGCCGAACTCGCCGCCGAGCGTGAACTTCCCCGGCTCCCCGAGCTTTCCCTTGGCGCGCAGGGCGCCTCCGAACTGTCGGATGTTCTCGGGCCCCACCGTGGTGGTCGGGTCGAAGGAGACGTTGCCGATGCTGCCAAAGATCCCGATGGCCTCCGCCTCGAGCTCGAAGCGCTTGGTGACGAGGCGTCCGAACAGGTCGACCGTCCCGGCGCTGGCGTTGCGCTGGACCTGCGCGACCGCGTCGGGGATGGGCGACTGGAAGGACAGGGTCGTGACCCCCAGGTGCTGCGACTTGTAGTTGAAGAGGAGGCCGTAGTTCATGCTGGCGGTGCCCTTGTCGAGCTTCCGCTTCTGCTGGTCCGGGGTGTCCTCCCGCACCAGCCGCACGCCGATGGCGCCCACGTCGTCGCCGTTGGCGATGTTCACCGGCTGTCCGATCCCGGTGGGCATGCCCGAGTACACCAGCCCGGCGCTGTACCAGTCGTAGTAGGGGATGATGGCGATCCCGCCGAGCACCATCCCGATGGGGATGGCGAACTGGATCCGGTCGACGTTGTCGCCGTAGTCCGAGTCGATGCCGTTGCCGGCGTTCTCGTAGATGCCCATCCCCCACTCGGCCGGCATGCGGCCGAAGGAGAGCAGCCCGACCGGCGTCTGCACCTCGCCCCAGATGCGCTGCACCTCGACGGCGTTCGAGAACCAGTTCTTGCCCGCGCTCGGGGGCACCTGGCCGTTCGCAAAGAACTCGATCTCGTTGTAGTTCGGCCCGACCGGGGTCGACCCCAGCACCACGTTGTTCAGGAAGTCGACGGTGGCGCGGATGCGGACCTGCTCCGAGACGTTGAAGGTCGGGTCGACGCGCAGCCGCATGTTTCCGCTCGTCTGCGTGCCGTTGTGGTCGATGTTCGCGGCCCGCCCGAGCCACAGGTACCAGCCAGCCGGGTCGGCGGGCAGGCCCATGTTCATGTTGTTGAAGAGGTCCCAGCGGAAGCGGAAGTAGCCGTTCATCTCCAGGAACTGGAGCTTCTTCTTCTCCTCCTGCTCGCCCAGGAACTCGGCGGCCGACTGCGCCCCCTGGATCTCCGCGCGCACCTCCTCGCGGAGCTGCTCCCTCACCTTGGCGACCTCCCTCTGGACCGCCTCCTGGACCTGCCGGTCGATCTCGGCCTGCGCGGGCGCGGGGGCGGCGGGCGGCGCCGTGCCCTCGGCCGGGGCGGTCGCGGCCTCCGGCTTCGGCGGCGCGGCGGCGGGCGTGGGGGTCTGCGCCGGGGCCGCGCCGAGCAGCAGCGGGACGGCCAGTGCGAGGGAAAAGAGGGGCGTCATGGTGCCCTCACTAACCATGCGTCTCGTCGCGTGGTCAAGGACTCTTGGGCCCCTGGCGGAGCTCGACGAGCACGCCTCGGCTGCCCTTCGGATGCACGAACGCCACCCGCGCCCCGCCCGCGCCGGCGCGGGGTTTCTCGTCGAGAAGCGGCGCCCCCTGTGCCCTGAGGGCGGCCATCGCCTGCTCGATGTCGGGCACCTCGAGGCAGACGTGGTGCAGCCCCTCGCCCCGCTTCTCGATGGCCTTCGCCATGGGGCTGTCGGGCCCGCTCGGCGACACGAGCTCGATGCGCCCGGCGCCGTGGCCGAAGATGGCCACCCGGACCTTCTCGCTCGGGACCTCCTCGACCTCCGCGAGCTCGAGACCGTAGACATCGCGGTAGAGGTGGATGGCTGCGTCGAGGTCCGAGACGAGGATGGCGACGTGGTCGAGGCCCTTCATGCTTCCTCCGCGCGTGGGGGGCCCGGATCAAAGACGGGCGGCGCGGAGGAGTCAACCGCTCGTTAGCGCGCCTTCGGCTCCGCCCGCGTGACCGCCAGCGAGCCGATGAGGCCCACGTCGTCGACCTTCGTCCCGCGCCCCAGGGTGACGTGGGTGGCGTCGGCCACGTCCTGGTCGAAGGTCGGGTCCACCGGGATCCACTCGTCGCCGACCTTCACCTCGGCCCAGGCATGCCAGTACAGCCCCGGCCCCCGCTCGCCGTAGTTGGCGTAGACGAGCCCGTGGACGCCGCGGGCGGGGATGCCCGACGCCCGGGCGAGCGCCACGAAGAGGAGCGCGTGCTCGGTGCAGTCCCCCTTCCCGGTGCGCAGCACTTCGCTCGCGCGGTCCCGGCTCTGCCCGTAGACCTTCTCGAGCCGCTGGTTCACCTCCTTCGAGAGCTTCCGGGCGGCCGCCCAGCTCCCCGGGGTCTTGCCGACCACGCGCTGCGCGAGCGCCCGGACGTCGGGGTGGTCCCAGTCGGTCTCGGGGGTGGCCTCCAGGTCCTCGCCGCCGCCCGGATCGGGCGCGAGCCGCGGGACGTCCCTCGCCGGGTCGTCCGCGGCCGGGCGACGGGCCGTGACCGTGACGAGCGAGTCGCCGTCCGCCGCCGGCTCGACGACCTGGCGGCCGTCCGCGCCGGCGAACGAGCGGGGAAGCCCCTTGAACGTGTAGGCGATGACCATGGGGACGTCGCGGGGCAGGGCCGCCGGAAGCGCCACCCGTCCGACGTTGAAGAGGTCGACCACGTCGGTGTGGCGCGCGATCTCCTCGGGCTCCGCCTTCGCGACGAGCGCCTCTCCGTAGCGGAACTCGAGCGTCCGCCCGTCGTCGGCGAGGAACACCTTCGCCGCCATCCGGTCCCCGTCCTCGAGCTCCTCCACCACCGCCACCGGCACCTCCACGCCGGCCCCACCGAGCACGGTCCGCTTCACGTAGCGGTCGCGCATGCCCTTGTCGCGCAGCCGGTCGAGGTCGAACTGGCTCCCCGCGACCTCGCCGCACCGGGCCGCGGCCACCCGCGCCCCGTCCGCCTGCTCGGCGGTCTCCGCCGGCGGCTTCAGGTCCTTGGTCGTGGTCCCGTCGTCGGCGATGAGGGTCGCCCGGCAGGCGCTCGGCCCGCAGGCGAGCTCGCCCTTGCGGTCGCCGCCGTCGCCCGTCCGCTCGCTGCGGTAGGAGAGCAGGCGCCCCTCCGGCTTCGCCTCGTACACCTTCTCGTCCCTCTGGCCGCGGCGCACGGGGCGCCCGCCCACCTTGGCCTCGATGACCATCTCCTGGCGGGCGACGAGGACCTCGCGGCCGTCGCGCCGCTCCCGGGAGGTCTCGGTGCGGAGCCAGCCCACCTTCTTGTTCACGATGTAGAGGCCGAACCACTCGGCCCCGGCGGGCCGCTTCACGTCGAGGACGGTGGCGCCCGGCCGGCAGGCCGGGGCAGTCGCCGCCGGCCTCGCCGCGCGCGCGCCCTTGACGGGGGCCGGCGCCGGCGGCTCCGCGGACGCGGGCGCGCCGGGCCGCGAGAGTGCGATGGCGAGGATCGAGACGGCGAGTCGCATGTCGCTTCGGGCTCCTTTTCCGGTCCCCGCAGTTCTAACAGAAACTGGCGTTCCGCTCCCGGCGGGTCTCTGATCCGTGCGGATGAGCGTCGTCTGGGTCCTCTTGCTCGCCGCCTCGGTCGCGGTCGCCGCCGCCACCGGCCGCGTCGCCGACCTCCCCGCCGCCATCGCCGAGTCGGCGGGCCGCGCGGTGACGCTCTCCATCTCGCTCGCGGGGGTGCTGGCGCTCTGGCTCGGGCTCATGAAGGTGGCGGAGGAGGCGGGACTGGTCCGCGCTCTCGGGAGGCTCGCCCGCCCGCTGCTCCGGCTCCTCTTCCCGGAGGTGCCGGCCGACTCGCCCGCCATGGGCGCGATGGTGGCGAACATCGCCGCCAACATGCTCGGCCTCGGCAACGCCGCCACGCCGTTCGGCCTGAAGGCGATGGAGGAGCTCGAGAAGGTGAACCCGCATCCGGGCACGGCGAGCGACGCCGAGGCGCTCTTCTGCGCCCTCAACACCGCCGGCATCCAGCTCGTCCCGGCGAGCGTCATCGCGCTGCGGGCCGCCGCCGGGGCGCGGCAGCCCGCCGACGTGCTCGGGGCGACGCTCCTCGCCTCCGCGTGCGCCACGGTGGCCGCGGTGGCGGCAGCGAAGCTCCTGCGTCACCTCTACCCGGCGCCGCGCGGCGCCAGCGGGGATCAGCGTGCTTAAGGCGGCGCTCTTGGCGGTCTCCACCTGGGCCATCCCGCTGCTCGTGGCCGGGATCCCCCTCTATGCCCTGACGCGGAAGGTGAAGGTGTACCCAGCCTTCATCGAGGGGGCGCGCGAGGGCTTCCGGCTGGCGGTCCGGGTCATCCCGCCGCTCGTCGCCGTCTTCGTGGCCCTCGGCATGCTCCGGGCCTCGGGGGCCATGGAGCAGCTCTCGGCGCTGCTCGCGCCGCTCACCGGCCGCATCGGCATCCCGGCGAGCGTGCTCCCCATGGTGGCCGTGCGGCCGCTCTCGGGCGGCGCGGCGCTCGGCGTCGTCGGCGACGTGCTCCGCAGCGAGGGCCCCGACAGCTACGCCGGCCGCCTCGCCTCGGTGATGGCGGGCTCCACCGAGACCACCTTCTACGTGCTCGCGGTCTACTTCGGCTCCGTCGGGATCTCCCGCTACCGCCAGGCGCTCCCGGCGGGACTGCTCGCCGACGCCGCGGGGTTCGCGGCCTCGGTGGCGGTCGTGAAGGCGCTCTTCGGATAGGCCCGCGGCGCGGGCGCGGCCCTCGGCAGCGGGGGCTCTCAGGGGACGATGGCGACGTCCACGAGCGTGGGCGAGAGGAGCCGCGCCGCGTCCTGCGGGGAGATGCCGACGAGGAACCCCCGCGAGCCCCCGTTGACGTAGATGCGGGGCAGGCCGAGCACGGTGCGCTCCAGGTAGACCGGCATCCTCCGGCGGGTGCCGAACGGGCTCGTGCCGCCGACCTGGTAGCCGCTGTGGCGCTGGGCCACCTCGGGCCGGCAGATCTGGACCGAGCGCGCGCCGATCTGCCGCGCCAGCGCCTTCGTCGACACCTCCCGGTCGCCGTGCATCAGCACGACGAGCGGGGCGCCGGTGTCGTCCTCCATGACGAGCGTCTTCACCACCGCGTGCTCGTCGACGCCGAGCTCGCGTGCGGAGACGGCGGTCCCGCCGCGGTCCTCGTAGCGGTAGGGGTGCTCGGTGTATCCGACGCCGCTCTCCCGGAGCAGCCTCGTCGCCGGCGTGGAGGGCACCTTGCCCATGCGCCGAGGATAGCGCACCCGCCCGGAGCTTTTGACACGCGCCGAGTCGCCGGCGGAGGATGCCGGGATCGCCGGCCGACCGGCAGGGAGGGCCCCGTGAAGGCTACCGTTCGATCCTCGTCGCTCGCGCTCGCCGCCGCGCTCCTCTCCGCGCCCCTCGCGCTCGCCTCCGAGAAGGCGCCCGGCCCCGCCCGCCCCGACGCCAAGGCGGCGTTCCAGCAGCTCAAGGCGCTCGCCGGCCAGTGGGAGAGCGGCGGCCCGAGCGGCGACAAGGTCGTCGTCACCTACCGGGTGGCCTCCGGGGGCAGCGTGGTGATGGAGGACCTCTTCCCGGGGACGGCCCACGAGATGATCACCATGTACCACCTGGACGGCGACGCGCTCGTGCTCACCCACTACTGCGCCATGGGCAACCAGCCGAGGATGCGGCTTTCCTCCGCCTCGCCGGGAGAGCTGCGCTTCGACTTCGCCGGGGGCTCCAACCTGGACGCGGCGAAGGACGCCCACGTCCACGCCGGCCTCATCAAGTTCCTCGGGCCGAACCGGCTCGAGGCCGAGTGGGCCGTCTACCAGGGCGGCAAGCAGGTGGGGACGAACAGGTTCACGCTCGAGCGGCGCGCCGCGGCGCCGTAGCGCCGCGCGGGACGGGCCCGCCCCTCATCGTCTAGCATGCCCCACCCGGAGGGCCCCGCGGCTCCCGGGAGGCGACCCATTGCGCTGGTTCGTGCGCGGCGACGTCGACGGCTTCTTCGGCCTCGCCCTCGACAACCTG
>Ga0335071_10004337_pt1 | contig 14822 bp, 13 predicted proteins | sample Lox_Sample_15_FD_206724 | JGI IMG/M metagenome (GOLD analysis project Ga0335071, IMG submission 206724) | Soil microbial communities from Loxahatchee National Wildlife Refuge, Florida, United States - Lox_Sample_1.5 | ecosystem: Environmental > Terrestrial > Soil > Wetlands | place: USA... | reverse complement strand
GGCGGCGACCCGCTGCGCCCGGCTTCGCCGCGCTTGCGATCGCCGCTGAACCCGACGGCGGCTATTTGCGGCGGACGGTGCGCTGCACGCCGCGCATCTTGCCGGCGTTGGGCAGCGGCCCTTTGGGCATGACGGCGGCACCCGCCCTCGTACCCAGCGCGGCCAACCGGGATTCCAGCGTGTCCATCTGCTTGACCGTGATGTTGGCCGGCAGCCTTGTGAGATGGCGCTCCAGCTTGGCTAGCGGAACCTCGTCGTCGCCGTTGCCGACGACGAGGTCGTAAATCGGGACGTCGCCGATCAGCCGCGCGGTGCGCTTCTTCTCCTGCGCCAGCAGCGGCCGGACCCGGGCCGCCGATCCTTCACCGACCAAGATGACGCCTGGTCGGCCGATGACCCGATGCACCGCGTCGAAATGGCCGGTCGCGGCCACCCCGGGCGTTACCCGCCACTTGCCGCGCAGATTGTCCAGGGCCCACGCCGCCGCGCCGGTTTGGCCTTCGGCTTTGTGGTAGACGCTCTTTTGGGCGCGGCGGCCGAAGATGATGAAGGCCACCAGTGCGCCCAGCAGTACGCCAAGCGGGATCAAGGTGATCATCGTCAGCCCACCGGCCCAGACCCCGACGCCCACCGCGACGCCGACGATCAGCAGGAAGGCGCCGATCATGTACGGCAGCAGCCGTTTGTCCTCCTGGCGCTGCATCTTGAACGCCTGCCACAACTGGACGCGGCGTTCCCGCGCGGCGGCCTTACGGGCGGCTTGCGCCTCCGCGCGGGCGGCCTTGTTCTCAGCAGTGGTGCGGGATTTAGCCATAGTCAAAGAATACGTATGCGTGCGCGCGGCTACTGCGTGGCGGCGTCCGAGGCCCGGGTATGGGCGGCCTGCTCGTAGAGCCGTCCCGCCCGGTAGGACGAACGCACCAGCGGGCCGGCCAGCACCCCGGAAAAGCCCAGCCCCTGGGCGTGTTCGGCGAACTCGACGAACTCCTCGGGCCGCACCCAGCGCTCGACCGGGTGGTGACGCGTCGACGGACGCAGGTATTGGGTGATGGTGACGATGTCGCAGCCGGCAGTGCGCAGATCTGCCAGGGCGGTGCGCACCTCGTCGGCGCTCTCGCCCAGGCCGAGGATGAGGTTGCTCTTGGTGACCAGTCCGAAGTCGCGGGCGGCGGTGAGCACATCCAGGCTGCGCTGGTAGGTGAAGGCGGGCCGGATCCGCTTGAAGATGCGCGGCACGGTTTCGACGTTGTGCGCCAAGACTTCCGGGCGCGACGCGAAGACCTCGGCGAGCCGCGCCGGCTCGCCGTTGAAATCGGGAATCAGCAATTCGACGCCGGTCGACGGGTTGAGCTCTTTGATGGCGCGCACCGTCTCGGCGTATAGCCAGGCCCCGCCGTCGGGCAGGTCATCGCGGGCCACTCCGGTGATGGTGGCGTAACGCAGCCCCATGGCCCGCACGCTGTCGGCGACCCGTCTGGGCTCGTCGCGGTCGAGCTCGGCGGGCTTTCCGGTGTCGATCTGGCAGAAGTCGCAGCGCCGGGTGCACTGGTCGCCGCCGATCAGGAAGGTGGCTTCCCGGTCCTCCCAGCATTCGAAGATGTTGGGGCAGCCGGCCTCTTCGCAGACTGTGTGCAGCCCCTCGCGCCGGACCAGACCCTTCAGCTGGGTGTATGCGGGTCCCATCCGGGCCCGGACCCTGATCCACGGCGGCTTGCGCTCAATCGGCGTCTGCGCGTTGCGCACCTCGAGCCGCAGTAGTTTGCGGCCCGGCGGCACCGCGGCAGCGGCGACATCAGGCCTGGGTGCGACGGTCACATCGCCGATGCTACGCGGGAGCCGGGGGCGTGGTCTTGCACCGGCAGCATGCCATCGAGCGTGGCGCAGACGGCTTCGGCGACCGCGTCGCGGAGATCGTCGACGGTCACCGGGCGTTGCAGCTCGGCGGACAACGACGTCACACCGGCATCGCTGATGCCACACGGCACGATGGTGGTGAACGCGTTGAGGTCACAATCGCAGTTGAGCGCAAACCCGTGCATGGTGGTCGCCCGTGCCACTCGTACGCCGATGGCGGCCACCTTGTGGTCCGGTCGGCCGGCGCGGCCGGGCACCCAGACCCCGGATCGGCCCTCGACCCGGCAGGTGTCCAACCCCACCTCGGCACACACCTTGATGAGCGCTTCCTCCAGGCGCCGCACGTAGTTGACCACGTCGAGCGGTTCGGCCAAGCCGATGACCGGATACCCGACCAGCTGGCCCGGACCATGCCAGGTGATCCTGCCGCCACGGTCGGTGTCGATCACTTCAGTGCCGTCGACGGGTCGTTCGTGCGGCTCGGTGCGACGCCCCGCGGTGTACACCGGCGGGTGCTGCAGCAACAACAGCGTGTCCGTGCCGCCGGCGACCCGGGCGTCGGCCAAATCGCGCTGCAGCTGCCAGGCGGTGCGGTATTCGACGGTCCCCAATTGACGGACGTCGATCGCGGCCGGACTCGACCGGATGCTATCGATCACCTTCGCGACGGTACTCGGCCCGGACGCATGGCGCCTGCCGGGCGCAGCCTAGTCATGGTCGCGCCGGGCGGTGGCGTAGCCGAGGGCCTCGCCAATGGTGTTGTGGTGAAACTGGAAACCGCTGCGCTCCAGCGAGGACGGGATGGCCCGCTGACCGATCAGCAGGCCCTCTTCGGCGAACTCACCGAGCGCGGCCCGGATCGCGAACCCTGGCAGCATCAGCGGCGTCGGACGGTTGACCGCCCGTCCAAACGCGGTGGTGAACTCCGCGTTGGTGACGGGCGCCGGTCCGGTTATGTTCACCGGGCCCGACAGCGATGGGTTCGAGATGGCGAACAGTAGCGCCCGCACTTCGTCTTCGAGGGTGATCCAGGACATGTATTGGCGACCGCTGCCCAGCCGGGGTCCGAGGCCGTACCGGAACAACGGCCGCATCCGGCCCAGCGCACCACCGGCGGGGGACAGCACCAGGCCGGTGCGGGCCAGCACCACCCGGACACCGCCGTATTGGGCCGGCAGTGTGGCCGCTTCCCAGTCTTCGCACAGCTGGGCCAGGAAACCGGTTCCCGCCCGGTCGTTTTCGTCGACGACACGGTCTTTGGTGTTGCCGTAGTAGCCCACTGCGCTGGCGTTGATCAGGGTTGGCACCCCCGCATCGGCCACGGCGTGAGCCAACACCTCGGTGGGAGCGATGCGGCTGTCGCGCAGACTTTGCTTAAAGGCGCCCGACCATCGACGCTGGCCGATGTTGACGCCGCACAAGTTGACCACGGCGTCGACTCCACTCAGCGCGTCGGGATCGAATTCGCCGCTTTCGGGATGCCAGTGCAGTTCCTCGGAGTGCGCCGGCGTCCGCCGCACGATCCGCAACACCCGGTGATCGGCGGCACGCAACGCCGCAGCCAAGGCGGATCCGATCAGGCCGGACGAACCCGCTATCGCGATGACGACTTTTTCAGCAGCCTGAGCCACGTCTCACAGCCCTAAATCGGCCTCGAACGCTCCCTCTTCGAGGCGGTGCTTGATCGTGGTCAGGAAGCGTCCGGCATCAGCGCCGTCGATCAGCCGGTGGTCATAGGTCAACGGGAGATAGCAAACCGAGCGGACCCCGATCGATTCGTTGCCGCTCTCGTCGACCACCACCCGCGGCCGTTTGACAATGGCTCCGGTGCCCAGCATGGCGGCCTGCGGCGGCACCAGGATGGGGGTGTCGAACAATGCGCCTTGACTGCCAATATTGGTGATGGTGAACGTCCCACCGGACAACTCGTCGGGTTTCAGGTCACCGGAGCGGGCACGCGCGGCGATGTCGGCAATCGCTCGGGCCAGTCCGGCCAGCGACAAGTCCCCGGCGTTGTGAATGACGGGGGACAGCAGACCCTGCTCGGTGTCGACGGCGAAGCCAAGATGCTCGGCGTCGTAGTAGGTGATCTCCTTAGTGTCTTCGTTGTAGCTGGCGTTGATGTTGGGGTGGATCTTTAGCGCGTCGATCACCGCGCGGGCGATGAACGGCAGGAAGGTCAGGTTGACCCCCTCGCGTTCGGCGAACGCGGTCTTGGCTCTGGCCCGCAACCCGACGATCTTGGTCATGTCGACCTCGTGGGTCTGCGTGAGTTGGGCGGTGGCCTGCAGCGACTCGCGCGTCTTGGCGGCGGTGATCTGACGGATCCGGCTGGCCTTTTGGGTGGTGCCGCGCAGGTGCGCCAGCGCCGGCGCCGATTTGGCCGCGGCCGCGGGGGCTGCCTTACCGCCATCGGCGGTAGGCGCAGCGGCAGCGGGCGCGGGTGCTTTCGCGGCCTGCTGTTGCTGCCGTTGCTTCTGCTCTGCCGCGGCCAGCACGTCTTGCTTACGGATGCGACCGCCCACCCCGGTCCCGGTGACTTCGGCCAGGTCGACGTTGTTCTCGCTGGCCAGTTTGCGCACCAGCGGTGTCACATACGGGGCGCCGTTACTTGCCGCCTCGGCCGCCGGCTGGGCCTGCGCCGGTTGCTCTTTGGGCGCTTCGGGCGCGGGCTGTGGTTTGGCCGCAGCCGCCGGCGCGGCTTCGGGCTTGGCGTCGACCTTGGGCTGAGGCGCCGGCTCGGCCTTGGGCTGCGGGGCCGGCTCCGGCTGGGGCGCGGGCTGCGGCTTGGGGGCGGGCGGGGGCGCTGCCGGAGCCGCAGCATCCGAACCCATGCCGATCCGTGCCAACTCACCGCCGACCGCCACGGTGGTGTCCTCTTCGGCGGTGATGCTCACCAGGACTCCGGCCACCGGTGAGGGGATCTCGGTGTCCACCTTGTCGGTGGACACTTCCACCAGGGGCTCGTCGACCTGCACCGAATCGCCGATTTTCTTGAGCCAGCGCGTCACGGTGCCCTCGGCCACCGACTCGCCCAGCTCGGGCATCAGCACCGGCGTCCCGGCACCGCCACCGGAAGCCTGCTGGGCCGCCGCGGGCTCCTGCTGGGCCAGGGAAGCGGCTTGCGGCTGCGGCTCCGGTTGCGGCGGCGCCGATTCGGCCTCCGGTTCCGGTTGGCTGGGCGGCTGCGCGGGCGCCTGCGACCCGCCGCCGGCGCCCCCGTCTTCAGCGGCGTCACCGATGACGGCCAGTTCGCCGCCCACCTCTACGGTGTCGTCTTCCTGGGCGACGATCTTGGTCAGCACACCCGCGGCGGGCGACGGGATTTCGGTGTCAACCTTGTCGGTCGACACCTCGACGAGAGGCTCGTCGAGTTCGACCGTGTCGCCCTCCTGCTTGAGCCAGCGGGTGACCGTCCCTTCGGTGACGCTCTCACCGAGTGCCGGCATCTGGACGGAGAAGGCCATCTCTTTTGACTCCTCGATCGCTGGTGGGCGGGGCGGGTCGAAACATCTCGCATGCGGAACGGCAGTGGCTATCCAAAAGTATCCTGTCACTGCGCGTTCGTCGGCATACATTCAGGGCAGACCACACCAAGTTGCCGGGGGAGTGTGCACGCCCTTGCTACCGTGTGTGGCCACTGCAGTCACAGCGCGGAGGTCAGATGCAGGCAACACAAGAGCTTCCCCAGCATTTCGTCGATAGTGCGGACGGCGTGCGCATCGCGGTCTACGAAGAGGGCAACCCCGACGGCCCGACGGTCGTGCTGGTGCACGGCTTTCCCGACTCGCATGTGTTGTGGGATGGCGTTATTCCGCGGCTGGCCGAGCGGTTCCGGATCATTCGCTACGACAATCGCGGTGTCGGCATGTCGTCGGTACCGAAGCCGGTCGCTGCCTACACCATGGAGCGTTACGCCGACGACTTCGCCGCGGTGAGCGGCACGCTGTGTCGAGGCCGGCCGGTGCACGTGCTGGCGCACGACTGGGGTTCGGTCGGGATCTGGGAGTACTTGACCCGCCCGGGTGCCAGTGACCAAGTCGCTTCCTTCACGTCGGTGTCCGGGCCGAGTCAAGACCAACTGGTCCACTACATCTTCAGCGGTCTGCGCCGGCCGTGGCGCCCGCGCAGGTTTTTGCGGTCGATCAGCCAGGCAATGCGGCTCATGTGCATGGTGTACTTCTCGATACCGGTGCTGGCGCCGCTGCAGGTGCGACTGGCGCTGTCGTTCGCGCCGGTGCGACGCAACATGGTCGACAACATCCCCGAAGCGCAGATCCATCACTCCGCCAAACTGGCCAGTGATGCCGCCCACTCGGTAAAGACCTACCCCGCCAACTACTTTCGATCGTTCTCCCGCAACCGGCCCATCCCAATCATCGAGGTGCCGGTGCAGCTGATCGTCAACACAAACGACCCCTATGTGCGCCCGTACGGATACGACGACAGCGCGCGCTGGGTGCCGCGGCTGTGGCGCCGCGACATCAAAGCCGGTCACTTCTCGCCGATGTCGCATCCGCAGGTGATGGCGGCGGCGGTGCACGATTTCGCCGACCTGACCGAAGGCCGGCAGCCCAGCCGCGCGATGCTGCGCGCGCAGGTGGGGCGTCCGCGCGGGGACTTCGGCGACACCTTGGTGTCGGTCACCGGCGCCGGTGGCGGAATCGGCCGGGAGACCGCCCTCGCGTTCGCCGCCCAGGGTGCCGAGGTGATGGTCAGCGATATCGACGAGGGCGCCGTCAAGGACACCGCGGCGCAGATCGCCGCGCGCGGTGGCGTCGCCTACAGCTATGTGCTCGACGTGTCGGACCCCGACGCCGTCGAAGCATTCGCCGAGCAGGTCAGCTGCGCACACGGTGTTCCCGACATCGTGGTCAACAACGCAGGGATCGGGCAGGCGGGCGGGTTTTTGGACACCACGGCGGAAACCTTCGACCGGGTACTCGACATCAACTTCGGCGGCGTGGTCAACGGCTGCCGGTCATTCGGGCGGCGTCTGGTCGAACGCGGCACCGGCGGGCACATCGTCAATGTGGCGTCGATGGCCGCGTACGCCCCGCTGCAGTCGCTCAGTGCCTATTGCAGTTCCAAGGCGGCGACCTACATGTTCTCCGACTGCCTGCGGGCCGAACTCGATGCCGCCGGGATAGGGCTGACCACGGTCTGTCCCGGCATCATCAACACCAACATCGTCAAGACCACCCGCATCGATGCGCCGGTGGGTCAGGACGAGCGGGTCGACGGCCGACGGAGCCAGCTCGGCATGATGTTCGCGCTGCGCCACTATGGGCCGGAAAAGGTCGCCAACGCGATCTTGTCGTCGGTCAAGAAGAACAAGCCAATTCGGCCGGTCGCCCCGGAAGCCTATGCGCTCTATGGTCTTTCACGGGTGGCGCCGCAGGCGCTACGCAGCACCGCGCGGGTGCGGGTGGTCTGACTCGGGTCAGGCGCCCGAACGGGCGCCCTGACGTCCCATCAGCAGCGTCCCGCCGATCGCGATGATCCCGAGGACCGCCACCGGTATCGACCACATGCGCCGGCTGCTGACCGACGACTGGCATTGCGCCACATAGTCGGTATGCGGGACAACCTGGTTGAGGATCGGCACACTGGCCACACTGTTGTTGTTGGCGCTTCTGGCCGCGGACAGATCGGTCGCGACGGCACTTCCGCAGCCGATGGAGTGGCCATTGCCGTCCGAAATGGACACCGGCGCCAGCAGCCCGATTACACCGGCCAACAACAGCACGGCACCCACTGCGATGATCAACCGTTGCACCGTCACGACTCCGCCTTTCGCCGTCGGAGGATTTCGACCGGTAGCAGGTTAGCCGCTGCGGGCGGCCGGTAAACCTGAAGTTGACCGGTACACCGCGTGATTCCTGGGTATCCCCCGCCATAGTCGAAAGGCGAAAGGACTTGAGGTGATTACTGCGACACGTGAGGTGGCTGCGCCCTGCGAGCGGGTTTGGGAGGTGCTCGCCCAAGGCTGGACCTACACGCAGTGGGTGGTGGGCAACAGCGAATGCGTGCCGTCGATCCCAACTGGCCCGAGCCGGGCGCTTCGATCAGGCATTCGGTCGGGGTCTGGCCGTTGGTGATCAACGACGCGACAGTGGTGGAAAAGTGCAATCCACCGCACGAACTCGTGCTGCGTGCCTGCCTGGGCCCATTGGGTGCCGCGCGGATCACGATGCCGCTGGAAGAGACTGCTCAGGGCTGCCGAGTGGAAATCGCCGAAGTGTCCGTCAAAGGATTGGTGGGACTGATCCCGGATCGCATCGCTTTGGCCGCGGTCTACCCGCGCAACCAAGAGTGCTTGTCGCGGCTGGCCGCTCTGGCGGAGCACCTGGAGCCGAGTCAGGTGAAGTGACGGTGGGGGATTCCGCCGACGCCGTCGTCATCGGAGCCGGACACCACGGGCTGGTTGCCGCGTCGATACTGGCCGACGCCGGGTGGGACGTGCTGGTACTCGAGGCCCAGCCCGAGCCCGGGGGCTCGGTGCGCAGCGCCGAGCTGACGCCGGGCTACATCACCGACCTGTTCAGCTCCTTCTACCCGATGACGGTGGCCTCGCCCGCCATCGCGGCGCTGCAATTGGAAGATCACGGGTTGCGGTGGTCGCACGCTCCGGCGGTGGTGGCCCATCCGCGCAGCGCCACCGACGACGACCCGCCCGTCATCTACCACGATCCTGCCCGCACCGCAACGGAATTGGCGCGATGCGAGCCTTCTGACGGCGAAAACTGGTGGCGGGTAGTGGAATTGTGGCAGAAGATCAAACCACCGCTGCTGGACGCCATGCTGGCGCCGTTCCCCCCGGTGCGCCCCATGCTGCGACTGCTGCGCAAACTCGGTACATCGGACGCCATGCGGCTCGCCCGGTTATTGGTGCAGCCCGCCAACGCCATGGCCGGCCAGCTGTTCGACGGTGACGCACCGCGGGTGTTGTTGCTGGGCAACGCCGTGCACGCCGACGTGCCGCCCGACGCACCGATCAGCGGCGCCATGGGTTTTCTGATGACGATGCTCGCGCAGGACTACGGCTGGCCGGTCCCGGTCGGAGGGTCGGGTCAGCTGACGGGCGCTCTGGTGAACCGTGCCCGCTCGGCGGGCGCGAGGATCGAGTGCTCCCAAGAGGTCTCGCGGATTAACGTGCGGGGTGGCCGGGCGGTGAGCGTGACGACGACCGGGGGGCGCACGGTACCCGCACGCCGAGCGGTGGTGGCCGACGTGACCGCGCCGTGGCTGTTGTGTGACATGCTGCCCGCGGATGCCGTCCCGGCCGCGCTGCGCCGCGAGCTCGATGACTATATCTGGGACCCGCCGGTGGTCAAGGTGAACTATGCGCTGAACGGTCGCATTCCGTGGCGGGCACAGAGCCTGCAGAGCGCGGGCACCGTCCATCTGGGGGCCGACGGCGACGGGTTGGTGCGCTGGATGGCCGACCTGAACACCCGGGTGGTGCCCGAGCATCCGTTCATGCTGTTGGGTCAGACCACCACCGCAGACCCGAGCAGATCACCCGCGGGCACCGAAAGTGTTTGGGCCTATACACATTTGCCTCGAAACGTCGCCGACGACGCTTCGGCCGGGCAGCTGGCCCAGTCGATGGACCAGGTCATCGAAGAACACGCGCCCGGGTTCGGTTCGGCAGTGATCGACCGGGTCCTGCGGCGTCCCTCGGACCTGGAAGCCAGTGATGCCAATCTGCACATGGGCGCGCTCAACGGCGGCACCGCCCAGCTCCCGCAGATGCTGATCTTTCGTCCGGCACCGGGAATGGGACGAGCCGAAACCCCGGTCGACGGGCTGTATTTGGGCAGCGCGTCGGCAACACCGGGCGGCTCCGTGCATGGAGCCCGCGGGCGTAACGCGGCCAAGGCCGCGCTGGCCGCCGGGGTGACCGGCTGGCCGCGCCGCCAGGTGAGGCGAGCGGTGGTCTCGCTGTTGACCGAGTGAGCGCGGCTCAGCCGTTTGCGGCGATGTCTTCGAGCACCGCGAACATGGTGCGAGTCGGCACACCCGTGGCGCCCTTGGGTGTGTATCCCCACGGGCTGCCGGTGTTGTAGGCCGGGCCGGCCACGTCGATGTGGGCCCAGCCCACGCCATCGGCGACGAATTCGCGGAGGAACACCCCGGCAACCAGCATGCCGGCGAAGCGTTGACTGCTGACATTGGCCAGGTCTGCCACCGTCGACTTCAACTCGTCTTTGAGCTCGTCGGGTAGCGGCATGGGCCAACCGTTTTCGCCGACACGCTGCGAGATCGCGGCTACACGGTCGCGGAACTCGTCGCTGCCCATCACCCCGGGTATCCGGGCGCCGAGCGCCACGGTCTGCGCACCGGTCAGCGTGGACGTCTCGATCAGGTAGTCCGGATTGTCCTCGCAGGCCCGCACGATGGCGTCGGCCAGGATCAGCCTGCCTTCGGCGTCGGTGTTGAGCACCTCGACGGTGGTTCCGCCGTACTGGGTCAGCACGTCACCCGGGCGCTGCGCGGTCGCCGACGGCATGTTCTCGGCCATCGGCACCGTGGCGATCACGTCGATTGGCAGCTGTTGCTGCGCGGCCAGGGTGACCGTGGCGATAACCGCTGCGGCTCCGGCCATGTCAGAGGTCATGTAGTGCATGGACGCCGCTGGTTTGATCGAGATGCCGCCGGTATCGAAAGTGACGCCCTTACCGACCAGCGCCACTCGCTTGGCCTGTTCCGGTTTTTTGGACAGCTTCGGACCCCGATGGATCAGCCGCACCAGTCGGGCCGGGCGTGACGACCCCTGGCCGACACCGATCACTCCGCCGTAGCCGCCCTTCTGCAGCGCCTTGTCGTCGAGCACCTCCACCTCAAGGCCGGCGGATTCACCCAAAGCCTTTGCGCGCCTGGCAAATTCAGCAGGAAACAGGTGGCTCGGCGGGGTGTTGACCAGGTCGCGGGCGGTGGCGACCGCGGTCGCGACGGCCGCGCCATGCGCGCTGAGCTTCTTGGCGTCTTTGGAGGTGGCAAGCACGGTGATCTTGCGCAGCCCCTTGTCTTTCGGCGCCGTCTTGTCGGTGCGGAATGCGGTGAACCGGTAGCTGCCCAGAATCAGACCCTCCACGACGGCCGAGCAGACGTCGTCCCCGGGCAGCTCTGCCAGCGTCGTGATCACCGCCTCGGCGGTCCCCAGAGACCGCGCCGCCGCACCGGCGGCGCGACGGATCGTGTCGGCCGGCCAGTCGGATCGCGGCTTGCCCAGCCCGATCGTCAGCACGCTGGATACCGGCAGCGACGGCACCACCAGCCGGTGCACCTGTTCGCTGCCGCCGGTGGCGTCCAAGGCCCGCAGGCCCGACTCGATCTCGGCGACCGCGTCGGCGGGCAGGAACGGCGCGGCCGCGGCGACGGATGCGCCCGGCTTGTCCTCGTCCCCGGTCGAGACGACCGGCACCAGCAATGCCGCGGAGCCCGCGCCCCGTTTCGGCAGCGACATGGCGACGTTGACGGAGGGAGCTTGGTAAGCCGGTTCGGTGGTCACGGGCATTTACCCTAGTCACCGGTCGCGGGGACCGGCTCGGCAGCGTCCCCGCCGCGCAGATCGAACGCGGTCACCGGGTCGTTGAAACCCTTCAGCGTCAGCGGCCGCTGCGCAACCGCGGGCCAATCCGGCAACATCTCGTGCAGCGCCGAGGCGGCCAGGATCTGCCCCGGTTCCGCCGCGGCCACCAGCCGGGCGGCCAGATTGACCGGGCTACCGAAGTAGTCCCCGTTGATCGCCAGGACGGGGCCATAGCCAAGACCGGCCCGGACCTGCAGCTCGGCCTCCTGCGCCCGCGGGTGCTCGACAAGGTCGACCGCCGCCCGCACCAGGCGCTCGGGCGTCGGGCTCACCCACATCACGGCGTCGCCGATGAACTTCACCACCCGACCGCCGTCGGCGTGCACCACGTCGGCCACGGCGGCACCGAACTCGGTGAGCAAGTCCGACAGCTGGGCCGGGGTGAGCGTCTGGGTGAGGGCGGTGAAACCGGACAGATCAGCAAAACCGACGCCGCACATCACGTTCGCCCCGGTGTCTCGCAGGACCGCCTCGAAGTAGGTTCGCGCGCTGGTCAGGTGGTGGCGGTGCGCGGTGTCCATCAGCGCCCCGAGCCGCGGGACGAACTCGGCGACCGCACGGTAGGCCTGCGCCGTGGCGAGCTCGTCGTGGGTGTGGTTCATCTGGATGTCGGGTGTGCCGGTGCGGATCATCGTCGACTCGGCCTCCGCGAGTCGGGCCATCGTGGCGGCGAGCACCCGCAGCAGGCCTGCCGCGCCGTCCTCGCCGACCACCGCCTTTATCGCTACCCACGTCGCCAGGGCGTCGACGTCGGCCCGGCTTAGCGCCGGGACATCGGGACCTGCGACGGTCAGGCCGAGCAGGGCCCAGGCGCGCGCGACGTCGTCGGCCGGCAGGCCCAGTTCGTCGGCCGCGGTCTGCAGCGTGTAGATCGGGCGCCCGGTCCAGGCCAGCACGTCACCGGCAAGCCCGAACAGCCGCCCGCGCCGTTCGGCCTCGATCATCTCGTCGACGGTGAAGCCCAGTTCGGACAGGTACTCGATGAGGTCGGCCCGCCCACGCGCGTTCGCGATTCCGGCAGCCTCGAGCTGCTCGAAATCGAGCGGATCCAACACCCATCCAAGTGTGCCAGCAGCGGTCCGCATTAGGGTTGCGCCGTGACCGAGCTACAGCACGGACCGCTGGAAGAACGCCACCGCGAGCTGGGCGCCAACTTCGCCGAGTTCAGCGGCTGGCTGATGCCGGTGTCCTATGCGGGCACGGTCAGCGAGCACAACGCGACGCGCAACGCCGTGGGCCTGTTCGACGTCAGCCACCTCGGCAAGGCGCTGGTCCGCGGGCCGGGCGCCGCGCGGTTCGTCAACGCCGCGCTCACCAACGACCTGAGCCGCATCGGTCCCGGCCAGGCGCAATACACACTGTGCTGCACCGAATCCGGCGGCGTCATCGACGACCTGATCGCCTACTACGTCGACGGCGACGAAATCTTCCTGGTGCCCAATGCCGCCAACACCGCGGCGGTGGTCGAGGCGCTGCAAGCCGCCGCATCGCCCGGCATCACGATCAGCAACGAGCATCGCTCCTACGCGGTGCTCGCCGTGCAGGGCCCGCGATCGGCAGAGGTGCTCGGCGAGCTGGGCCTGCCGACCGGCATGGATTACATGGGCTATGCCGACGCTTCGTACTCCGGCGTGCCGATACGGGTGTGCCGCACCGGATACACCGGCGAGCACGGATACGAGCTGCTGCCGCCCTGGGACTCCACGGGCACGGTGTTCGACGCGCTGGCCACGGCGGTCAGCGCCGCCGGCGGGGAGCCCGCCGGCCTGGGCGCCCGCGACACCCTGCGCACCGAGATGGGTTATCCGTTGCACGGGCATGAACTTTCGCTCGAGATCTCGCCGCTGCAGGCCCGATGCGGCTGGGCAATCGGGTGGAAGAAGGATGCGTTCTTCGGCCGCGATGCGCTGCTGGCCGAGAAAGCGGCCGGACCGCGGCGGCTGCTGCGTGGGCTGCGGATGGTCGGCCGCGGGGTGCTGCGTCCCGGCCTGACGGTGCTGGTGGGTGACAAAGCGGTGGGGGTCACCACGTCCGGGACCTTTTCGCCCACGCTGCAGGTCGGCATTGGGTTGGCACTGATCGACACCGACGCCGGAGTCGACGACGGCCAGCAAATCACCGTCGACGTCCGCGGCCGCCCCGTCGAGTGCGAAGTGGTGCGCCCACCGTTCGTCGCTGCGAAAACCCGTTAGCCGCCACGGCTTCAGCTGGGAAAAGCCCGGGCTTACGCGGATATACAATCAGCCCCATGACCAGCGGCTCCCTTGAGTTCACGGTTACACACGCGTCTGATCCGGCTACCGATGCTGACCGTGAATCCATTTTGGCCGAGCCCGGTTTCGGCAAATACTTCACCGACCACATGGTCTCGATCGACTACGACACCGGCCTCGGCTGGCACAACGCCCGCGTCATCCCGTACGGCCCGATCCAGCTGGACCCGTCGGCGATCGTGCTGCACTACGCGCAAGAAATATTCGAGGGGCTCAAGGCTTACCGCTGGACGGACGGGTCCATCGTGTCGTTTCGCGCGGAGGCAAATGCGGCTCGGCTGCGCTCGTCGGCGCGCCGGCTCGCGATGCCCGAAATGCCCGACGAGCTGTTCATGGGCTCGCTGTGTCAGCTCATCGCCGTCGACAAAGCCTGGGTTCCTGCGGCCGGGGGCGAAGAGGCGCTGTACCTGCGCCCGTTCATCATCGCTACCGAGCCCGGATTGGGTGTGCGGCCGGCCAAGCAATACCGCTATCTGCTGATCGCCTCGCCGGCCGGGGCGTATTTCAAGGGCGGCATCAACCCCGTGACCGTCTGGGTGTCAACGGAATACGTGCGGGCCAGCCCGGGAGGGACCGGCGCGGCGAAGTTCGGCGGCAACTACGCCGCCTCGCTGTTGGCTCAGGACGAAGCCGCCGCCCACGGTTGCGACCAAGTGGTATGGCTGGACGCGGTCGAACGCCGCTTCGTCGAAGAGATGGGCGGGATGAACATCTTCTTCGTGTTCGGCAGCGGCGGCTCGGCGCGGTTGGTCACCCCGGAGTTGTCCGGCTCGCTGCTGCCCGGCATCACTCGGGATTCGTTGCTGCAGTTGGCGATTGACGCCGGGTTCAGTGTCGAGGAACGCAAGATCGATATCGACGAATGGCGGAAGAAAGCGGCCGTTGGCGAGATCACCGAGGTATTCGCCTGCGGCACCGCTGCGGTCATCACGCCCGTGGCGCACGTAAAGTACGGCGACACCGAGTTCACAATCGCCGGCGGCGAACCCGGCGAAGTGACGATGGCGCTGCGTGACACGCTGACCGGGATCCAGCGGGGCACCTTCGCCGACACGCACGGGTGGATGGCACGGCTGGGCTGACGCCGGCCTGTCTAA
>Ga0335071_10004336_pt1 | contig 14823 bp, 12 predicted proteins | sample Lox_Sample_15_FD_206724 | JGI IMG/M metagenome (GOLD analysis project Ga0335071, IMG submission 206724) | Soil microbial communities from Loxahatchee National Wildlife Refuge, Florida, United States - Lox_Sample_1.5 | ecosystem: Environmental > Terrestrial > Soil > Wetlands | place: USA... | reverse complement strand
TTCGCCGGCCATATCGGTGCACCCAATGCTGCCATCTGCTGGTGCGTCTTCAGGGAGCTGAAGATCATGTAAAGGAAGGGGATCAGGAAGATGGCCAGGCACGCCGAGGCGAATGCCGTGACGAACGTGAAATTCATGTTCTTCCTGAAATTGGATTTGCGACTTCTGGTTTCAGCAGTCATTGTTGCACCTCTCTATCCTTTGTCGCTGGCGTAATAGACCCAGAAACGGGCCGTCGAAAACAAGATGACTGTCGTAATCAGGATTACTACGAACAGGGCCCAGGCAAGCGTGGAACCGTAGGACATGTTCTGGTTTACGAAGAACGTCTTATACAGATACAGGTTGTAGAACATCGAGGCGCCCCCTGGTGCACCGGTACCCTGGTTCAAGACGAGCGGCACCAGGAAGTATTGGAACAATCCCACGATGCTCAAGACCAAGTTATAGAAGATCACCGGCGAGATCATTGGGAAGGTAACATTCCAGAAGGTCGCCCACGTGCCTGCCCCATCCACTTTGGCCGCGTCGTAAAGGTCCGTAGGAACCCCCTGGATGCCTGCCAGCATGGTTAGCATGGCATTCCCAATCCCCCAGATACCCATGATGACGTATGTCGGGTATACCCAGTTGATATCGTTCGCCCAACCAGGCAAATTCGCCTTGGGGACGCCCAACGCCATCAGGGAGCGATTGATCCAACCGCTTTCCGGGTTGAGCATGCCGCCCCAGAGGAAGATGCTGGCAACGAAAGGAATAATATAAGGCATGTAAAACATCGAGCGGAAGAAGTTTGCGCCCTTCAACCACTTGTTATTCATCAGGAGTGCGATCCCCAACGGCAGGAAGATGCCGACCGGCAGGGCGATGATGCCAAACCGGAAGGTGATCCACAGTGAACCGGGGGAGGATTTCGGCGCGGCATTCCAGACTTGACTATCCTTGAACAAAGTAACGTAATTTGCAAGACCTACCCACTTCGGCGTCGTCAGGACACCGGTGGTAATTTTCATGTCCATGAACGAGAATAACAGCGTCGCCACCATCGGGATAAGCGTAAAAGCCAGAAAACCGATAATCCACGGGACCAGGAACAGGACGCCGTTCCGGTATTCTCGTTTCGCCAATGGCGACATCTTCTTGGTGGAACCAAAGGCGGGTAATTTGGGGAGATTGACAAGATTCTCCATGGAAGCTCTCCTTCGTGATAAATTGGGCGGGCCAGCACTGGGCCGGCCCGCCCGTATTGCAAATTGTGTTACTTGTTGAAGATGGTCGTGAGGTCAGATTCCAGAGTAGCTTCCTGGGCGGCCAGATCAACACCCTGGGTGTTGGAGAGCAGGTCACCAAAGGTCTGGATGCGAGCCCATGCCTCGTTGATGTTCGGCATGTAGCCTTCGGCACTCGGGGAATCCGGGTAGTTCAGGCCAGCGAGGAGCGTATCCCAGTTCTGGACGAACGGGAAGTTGGCTTTCTCGGTCGCGAGCCAGGGGGCGCGCAGGGCGGTCTGGCTGGGGACAGCGCCGTAAGCGGGCGGCTGATCGGGGGAACCAACAACCAGTTTCTGGATGCCGGTGTCGATGAGGTACGCGAGGACCGTGAAGGCCTCAGCGGGGTGCTTGGTGCCCTTCCAAATGCGGAAGGTATCAGCGTCAACACGGCCACCGGGCTTGCCATTGTAGGTAGGCATAGCGCCGAAGTCGAACTGGCCACCGGCCTTGGTCAGGTCGGTCACGCAGCACAGGTACCAGGACGGCTGAGGAAGCATAGCAACCTTGCCACTGGCGAAGACGTTGCCGCTATCGAAATCAGCACCACCAGCAACAGCGCCGTTCGGGATGTAGGGCTGATCGCCCCAGATGCCGTCATAGACCCACTTCCACGCGACTTTCCAGTCAGCGGGGATCTTGGCGACATAGGAACCCTTGGAGCCACCGGGCTGCAGGATCGCGCCGGACACCCAGTAGGAAGCCCAGTAATTCGGATGACCTTCCCAACCGAATGAGAAACCGTACTGGACGATCTTGGTCTTGTCAAAGCCAGCTTCGGTCGAATTCTTACCAGCGGAATCGATGGTAAGCATCTTCGCGACGGTGGTCAGCGTATCCCAAGTCCAATCAGCCATGGTGCCATCGGGCATCTTATACTGATCGCCGTACTTGGCAGGAGGAGGATTCAGGCCAGCTTCCGTGAACAGTTTGGTGTTGTAGAAGATAGCGGAGGGATACACGGCGAAGGGCAGACCAACAGTTCCTTCATCGGTCTGGTACATCTTCGTCAGGGCAGCTTCGAATTTGGTGGTATCGTAATTGGTGGACTTCAGATAAGGAGCAATGTCCAGCCATTGACCACCGAAGGCATTCGAGCCAATCCAGCCTACAGGACCAACGATGTCAGGACCAGCGCCGGCGGCGATTTCGGTCGCAATGGTATCGCGGGCGGAGGCGTTCGGGATGACTTCGATGACCAGGTGGATCTTATCCTGGGACTTGTTGAAATCATCAGCTACCTGGTTCTCGACGGTAACCTGGGCGGGATCAGCGCCGGTACCAACACCGATGCTCCAGCGGATCAGGACAGGGCCGGAGGCAGCAGGAGCGGTCGCGGTGCTGGCGGTCTTGGGAGTGCATGCCGCCAGGATCATCGTAGCAGCCATAACAACAGCCACCAAAACGTACAGTTGCTTTTTCATTTTACTTCTTCTCCTCAAATAGTAGTTACATGGAAGGTTTGACTTACTTTACATGCAGTACAGAGGCCTATCGTGTTCGAAGCTACCACCTCCTTTCCTGACTGAATTTTGTCAGAACGAATTTATTATATCTTAATCCATTCGTACTAAATAGCGCAACCGCAGGATTGACGGATCACCAAGCCGGTCGGCAGGACCACTCTCTGGTCCACCGGCTGACCGTGCAGGATTTTTAACATTTGCTGGCCGGCCATCCGGCCGACGTTTTCGGTCGGCGCATGGATAGTCGTCAGGGATGGCACGAGCAGTGAGGCAAAGCGCTGATCGTCGAACCCGACGACAGCCACGTCGCAAGGAACCTGCAGCCCGGCTTCCTGGAGTGCACTGACCACGCTCACCGCAAGATCGTCATCGCCGGCGAACACGGCATCGAATCGGGGTGGATGATTTACCAGAAAAGCTTTCATCGTCTCGCGGGCGAGGCGCCGGTCATATTTCCCGTCGACGATCAGTTTCGGGTCGAAGGCGATCGAATGGTCCTTCAAGGCGGCCTTATACCCCATCTCCCGCCAATGCGCATCTTCCTGGCAACCCGGGGCGCGCACGAATACGATCCGCCGTCGATCATGGGCCTCGATCAGGTGCTCGACGAGTTTGTAGGCGGATTTTTTATTTTCAACATTGACACAGGGAATGGGGAGGGAAGCAGGGGACGTACGGTAGATCAAGACGACCGGGAATTGCATGCGATACCACTCTGCCAGCTGGGCCTCGCTGAGGGTATCTGAAAAAACAACCACGCCATCCGTATTATGCGGCCCGACCGGCGGGGCAATTTCGTCTTTTTTGCATTCCGGGCTGTAAGTGGCGATCAATAAATTATAGCCATTTTCTTTCATCGCCTCCTCGAGTCCGGCGACCAGCGGTCCGAAGAAGCCGTATTCGACTGTGAAGGACAGCAATCCGATCAGACCGGTTTTATGAGTGGCGAGATGGCGCGCAGCTTCCAGCGGTACATAGCCCAACTCATCCATGACGCTTTGCAGGCGGATCCCGATTTCATCTGAAATAGGTGCATTGTGATTAATAAAACGGCTCACAGTCGCCACCGATACCCCTGCTTTTTGAGCGACATCCCGAATTGTTATGGAGTGAGACCGTTTGGTCATGTGTTTTGTTGTCTATTCAATGCTGCGGGCTAGCGTAACCGGTTACATTATTACACGGGAAATCGGCAGAGTCAAGTACTTCTTTCTTAAAATATCTCAACCGGAGTTTCCTTGTCTGGATTCTCCGGTTGAGATCGAATATCTGCTGAAGAGTGTGTTATTTTCCGAGCAAATACAGGCTGATGGACTGCGCCGGCAGATCCAGGATCCCATCCGCGGAGAATTTTTGCGTTCCAAGATCGGTCGCATTGTGCGTCAAGTCAAACCGCCAGACATCCGCAGACGAAAGTGTGACACCTTTGACCTGCAGCGGGACTTTCTGGTCCGAATCGGCCAGGTTGATCACCATGATGGTCAAGGTTCCATCCGTGCTCCTGGCCGCATAGACGGTCACTTCCGGGACCCCCGAGGCGGCGTAGACCTGCTCGGTCCCGAAGCGGCTGTACATCTGGAACACATAATAGGTCGGCCGGAGCTGGCTCCCATAGATCAAGCCCAACCCACCCTGCCGGTTCGCCAGGACGAACTGGTTGACCATGAAAACATGCTCGGACATCAATCGGCCAAGGACGTCGGCGTACCAGATCGCATTATAGAAAGAATCCGGCGTTCCCACCCCGCCCAGGGCCGGGCTTGGATCCGAGTTGACTTCCGTGAAGGCGATCGGAATATCCCGCCCGGTGGTATCGTGGATCAGGGTCCGCAGGTAAACGACCATCTGGTTCCACTCGAGCGTTTCCTGGCGGAGCTGGTCGACCTGGATCGGTCCCAGGGAGGGCGAGTAAAGTGGATAGCGATGAACCGCAACGATGTCCACCAGGTCGCCGTTCGCCTTGAGGAACTCGGTCATCCAATCCTGTCTTTCCTGGCCGGTAGGCGTTTGCACGGGCGGGTATTTCGGCGTTTTCGAAAGGTCCGTGCCCCACTGGGAAATTTCAGGGCCTAGGATCTTGACCTTCGGATCGACAGCTTTCATCGCGAGGGCGATCGCCCGCCACTGTTTGTTGTAGTAGACCGGATCGATCTTCTTGCCATCCAGGGTTTCGATATCCGGCTCGTTGCCGATGCTCCAGTAGGTGATCTTGTAGCCCATCTCGATGTTGGCATAACGCACCAGGGCGGCGGCAGTCTCCGGGGTGGCATTCTGGAATCCGACGCTGATGGTTGGGATGGCGCCCATCTGCTTGCAGAAAGCGATGAAGGCATCCAACTGGTACGTCTGGATGTCGTTCTGGTCCCCCCAGGCTCCGCCCGGCCAGCGCAGGACGGTCACGTGGGAATTAAAAGCCTCCTGGAGCATATCTGCCGGGACGGCCGTCCAGGGGCCGTAATTCGAGCCGTACAGGTAGGGGCTGATCGGACCCAGGTCCTGCTTCGGATCCACAGACAAGACCCCGGCTGCCGAGGTCGCCAGGACGGTCGGGGTCGACGGCGCGGCCGGGCCGCAGGCTGCCAGGAGGATCAGGCACAGACCGAGGAAGAATATTGAGCGCTTCATATCCACTACTCCTGAAGAACGAATTGATTTTTCCATCTCCCATGGTATACCAGTCGCAACAAAGCGTCAACTCCCTCATCCTGTCGATAACATATCCCATCTCTCCATTAATCGCTATACGCAACGTTAATCCCGGCTTAATATCACAAAGGCGACATTAATAGTATAATTATTCATTATCGATGCTTATTGGGAAGGGTTTTATGCAGGAGATGGGCATATCACTGATCGGCCATATCATCACCACATTTTCTTTTATCGGTGTGGCGATTTATGCATTCGCCCGTCAGCGTTATTTACACAGGACCACCCGAAATTCGACGGTCCTTTTTTTTATCATCATCGTGATCAGCCTGGTATTTGCCGGAATCAACATCTTCCGTTTCATCTATGAAATCAGCGGCGGGGAGGAAGTCAACCTGACCCAGAACGTCGACCTGGTGGCCCAATACTCCAGCATCTTCGTCCAGAGTGCGTTCATCCTCATCCTCTTTGCGAACAAGATCATCATTCAACCGAAGAATCAGGCCGCCCGGGTCCTGGCGATCGGCGCGCACCCGGATGACATCGAAATTGCCGCCGGGGCGGCCCTCTCCAAGATGCGCGACGCAGGCTACCAAATCTACGGCCTGGTCATGACCGCAGGGGAAAAAGGCGGGAATGGCGACCAGCGCCCGTCGGAGGCGCGCCGGGGGGCGGAATTCCTCGGCCTGGACGAAGTGGAGGTGCATCATTTCACCGACACCCGTCTGGCCGGCGAAACGGTCGAAGTGATCGGGGTGATCGAAGACATGATCGCCCGCTGCCAGCCCGACATCATCTTTACCCATTCGGTTCACGACCTCCACCAGGATCACCAAACAGTCTATGAAGCCACCCTGCGGGCGGCCCGCAATACCAAGACGACCATCCTGTGCTATGAAAGTCCTTCCGTCACCCAGGACTTCCATCCCACCTATTTCGTCGATGTCAGCAAATATGTGGACATCAAAATCCAGGCGATGCGCAAGCACGGGGACCAGAAAACCAAACCGTACATGAAACCCGACCTGGTGCGCGGCAAGCTGGCTTACCGGGGAGCCCAGGCGAAAGTGGATTATGCCGAGGCCTTCGAAGTGGCCCGCATGGTATCGGCGATCTAGGAGGCGGACGATGAAAACTTATCTTGTCACCGGGATCGGTGGGCCGGCTGGCCGGAATGTCGCAGAGCTCCTCCTGGAGCGCGGCCAGCAAGTGGTCGGGACAGACATGCGCGCCGTCACCCTCCCGGGCGTGGAATTCCACCAGGTCCCTCCCGCCGGGGCGAAGGATTTCCTGGATGCCATCCTTTCGATCGCCCGCCGGGAAAAGGTGGACTGCGTCATCCCGACCGTCAGCGAGGAACTGCCGGTTTTGGCGGGCGCCGGCAGGTGGCCAGGTGAGCTTCCGCTCCTGGTCTCTCCTCGCGAAGGCATCCTCACCGCCGACGACAAATACCTGACCGCCCGCAAACTTGCCGGAGGAGGCGTCAACGTCCCGCGCTTCGCCCTGCCATCCCAGGTCCACTCGGCGAGGGAGTTGGCTGAAAAAATCGGCTGGCCGTGCATAAGCAAGCCGCGGGTCGGGCGGGGCGGTCGCGGCGTGTCCCTCCACTTGAAGGAGGATTGGCCTGCCATCAGCGGCCTGAACGACCATTTCATCCTGCAGGAGTTCGCGGACGGGACGGATTACGCCCCGAACGTCAGCCTGGACCGGGATGGGAAGGCCCTGGTGGTCGTCCTGGAAAAAACCGAGCTGAAGGATGGGATCGTCGGGAACGCAAAATCGGTCAAACGGGTGGATGCCCCGGACGTTTGCGATCTGGCCGCGCAGGCAGCCAGGATCGCCGGCCTGTTCGGTCCCCTCGACATCGACATCCGCCGGCGGGCCGACGGGGTGCCGGTGGTCCTCGAGATCAACGCCCGCTTCGGGGCCAACATCCGTCAGGCGCCGGAAGTCCTAGAGGCGGCCCTCGACCTTCTCCAGGTCCTGCCATGAATTATCTCCTGTCATTCTTCTTTATCTTGAGCGTAATCATCATCGCGGTCGGGGCCCTGATCGTCATCTACTATCCCCTGGCGCTGCTCTTCGAACTCCGCCCGCGCCGGACGCCGGTCTTCAAATCCCCCGCCCCGCTCGTCTCCATCATCGTCCCCGCCTACAACGAAGAGAAGGTCATCGCCCACTGCGTCGAGTCCATCCTGACCTCCAGGTACAGGAACTACGAGATCATCCTGGTGAACGACGGCTCGACGGACCACACACTGCTGGAGATGATGAAATTCGAACGCAATCCCAAAGTGACCGTGATCAACCAGCGCAACGGAGGCAAGGCCTCGGCGCTCAACCATGGCTTCCAGCGCTCCAAAGGCGAGATCTTGTTCTTCGTCGACGCCGATGGGATCTTCATCCCCGACACCATCCGGGAAATGCTCTTCGGTTTCCGGACGGCCAGGATTGGGGCAGTCTGCGGCAATGACGCCCCGGTGAACCTCGACCGGCCCCTGACCCAATTGATGGCTCTCCAGACCCACGTCGGGACCGGTTTCGTCCGCCGGGCATTGGCGGAAATCAACTGCCTGCCGATCGTCTCGGGGAACATCGGCGCCTTTCGCCGCTCCGTCCTCGAAGAGACCATGACAGCCAGCGGGTTCCCGGTCCATAATGGACCCGATCGGCTTTGGCCCTTCCTGCGTTCCCAAAAGCAGGGAGAGCCGTTCACCAAAGGCTTCATCGGCGAAGACCTGGAGCTGACCTGGCGCATCCACCAGGCAGGCTACCGGGTGGGCTTCGCCCCGAATGCGATCGTCCTGGCCGAGGTCCCCTCGACGGTCAAGGCGCTCTGGAAGCAGCGGGTGCGCTGGGCGCGCGGCCTGCTGCAGACTGTCCAGATCCACCGGGATATGTTCTTCAATCGCAAACTCGGGGCCCTCGGCTGGTATCTTCCGATCAACTACTTCAACATGGTCATCATCCCGATCCTGCAACTGCTGGTCGTCCTGCTGGTGGGGGTGTTCGTCATTGCAGGCTACAGTCCCATTCGATTGGATTGGCTCAGTCTTCTCATCTGGTTCGGCGTCGGCGGGGCCCTGTTCACCGTCTGCTTTGCCGCGCTCCTCGACGGAGCCTGGAAGGACTTGCGCTTTTTCTACGTGGTGCCTCTCTGGATTCCCTATTCGCTCCTGATGGACCTGGTAACCATTTGGGCGATCATCCTGGAGCTGCGCGGTTCGAAAGCGGAGTGGAATAAATTCGAACGGACCGGCGTGATCTCGCGCCGTTCGATGTCCGGAGATTCCAAGAAAGGCTGAGTATGTGCCGAGGGCAATCGCGGGGTTTCCTGGCGCCGCTCCAAACCGGTCGTGTCTGCCGACGGGCTTCGCCGGGCCGCCGGCAAGTACCCGCCCAATTATGGAGTCCGCAGCAATAAAATAAAGGTCACAGTCCGGTTTGGTTCTTCGTTGAAAAAGAATTATGAAAAGAAAAAACCTGTTTTCATTTCTCCTGCTCCTTGGATTGCTGGTCCTTCTCGGACTCATCTTTATGGCCTTCTATCGCCCGCCGCGCCCCGCCAACCCGACCTTCACGAACGTTTCCCAGGTTCGGGCCGTCCGGGTGGATTACCTGGACGAAAGCAGGAGCCGGGACGAGGTCGACTCGCTGGAAACCGAGCTGCAAAAGGCCGGCGTCAACCTGGTCGCGCTGGGGGCGGGCCGCGCCGAGTGGACCTACTTCCCCTGGCCTGGCCACCCCGAGCGCTGGTCGGACGAAGTAAAAACGACCGGCCATGACTACCTGCTCGAGGACAGCACCCGCTTCGGCAAGTGGGCCAACGTCAGCGCGGTCGTGGACGTGCTCGGGCCGCTCTACATCCAGGCCCACCCGGAGGCGGCTTCCATCTCTTCGGCCGGGGTCCCGAGCCCGAACCTGGTCGCCAGCATGGAGCTGGTGGACGGGCAGTACGGCCAGACCCTGCTCGACATGATCGACGAGATCGCCACGTACTATCCGGTCAATTCGATCACCCTCTCGGAGCTCGCCTACTACGTGGACGGGTTCGGCCCGCAGGACCTGGCTGCCTATTCAGCTTACACCGGAAAATCCGAATGGCCGCGCCGGGCGGATGGCAGCATCGACATCGACGACGCCTCGATCGGCAATTGGCGCACGTACGAGCTGGGCATCTTCCTGGACAAGGCCACCGCCCTGGCCCACGACCACGGCAAGCAGCTCTACCTGGAAGTGCGCATCGAGGTAAGCCCGGCCGGGCAGGTGATTGTCGAAAACGGGACGAATTACGCCGAGCTCATCAAACACGTCGACCGCCTGGTAGTGCGCGGCAGCAATGCCGAGGAAGGCCGCAACCCGGCCGCCATGGAAGCCATCGCCCGTTACCTCAAGAGCTACGACCAAAACCGCATCATCCTAGCGATCGGCCTGTGGGACCAGGATTACACCTACGGGACCCCCAAGGACGAGATGCATTCGGTGTCGCCGGCCGAATTCCAGTATGCCCTGGAAGCGGCCGGGCGCGGCGGGGCCGGCAATCTGTGGGTCACGCCCAGCTTTTTGATGACGACTCAACATTGGGAAGTGCTGGACATCTACTGGACGGATAAATAAGCCGGCCCGGGCCGGATTGAATTTACCGGGGGTTTGGATGTAGAATGAATTAACCATAAAAAATGGAAAATCAACGTGCTCCGTTGGGAGGAAGTTCGGGAGAGTCCCGGCACGCGTTCGATGGAGGAGGTCCCATGGTCAGGAAATGGATTTGGCTTGCAGCCGTGATCGTCATTGCAGGCGGGATCGTCGCGGCCGCCTGGCTCCTGCTCCGGCCGCATACGCAGCCATCCCTGGGGACGCCTGCAGCCAGTCCCGACCCCGATCTTTCTTCCGCCTATTTTCCGCTCGCAGCCGGGGATACCTGGACATACAGCTTTACCAGCGACGTGGAATCGCCGGAGGGCAGCGGCAATCTCGCCACCCGGACGGGAACCTTTTCCGAGCAGGTGATCGGCGCCGGGGCCAGTCCCTATAAGGCGCTCCACATCTACCAGGCCGAATTGACCGGCGAGGTCCTGGACGAGGAATGCACGGGTGGGACGGTCGTGCCCGGCCCGCTGCGGATCTGGTACATCCTCGACGAGACGCGCCTCTTCATCGCCTGCACCGACGGCGGAAAGGACGGGATCGTCAAGGCCCTCTACGACGAACGCTTCGTCTACCACCCGACGCCCGCCGGCGTCCTCGAAATCCCCGAGCTGATCTTCCCGCTGGCCGAGGGGGCGGGCTGGGCGGCGTTCCCGGGGATCGCCCCCGACAGCTACCATTCTTACGGCTGGTACGTGGACCAGAAGCTGGAGTTGAATACTTCGGCCGGCGACTTCAAGGACTGTTACCGGGTCGTCCTGGATACCAACCCCGACACCTCCATCCGCTACTTCTGCAACGGCGTCGGTTTCGTCGCCTTCGAATATCACCACCACGGATCGGCGCTGGACTTCCGGGTCGACTTGACTTCCTACTTTTTGATCTCCCATCCCTAGAAAAAAAGCCAGCCGGCCGGCTGGCTTTTCGATCATCGTCTTCAGGCGAGGTCAGGCCGCCAGGAGCTGGTCGACCGCCCCGGCCAATTCGCGCAGGTTGCTGACTTTGACGACGTTGGTGCACAAGGGGGCGTAACGCGGCATGTCGCTGTCGCCGTGCCACTCGGCCGGGGACTCGGGATTCAGCCAGATGGTCCGGGCGGCGCGCCGGGAGAGGTTCGTGAACAGGTCGAGGCGCGGATCGTTGTAGTTGTTGCGTCCGTCCCCGACGACGATCAGGGTGGTCTGCCCGTTGAGCGTGTCCAGGTAGTCGTCCGAGAAATTCTTGAGCGACCAACCCAGGTCGGTGTTGTAGAACCCGCCCGGCATACGGCGCAGGACGGACTGGATGGCCGCGTCGGCGTCCGAGCCCATGAAGTCGCCCGAGATGAATTCCAGGTGGTTGATGAACGCAAAGGCGTGGGTCTTGCGGACCTGGCCCTGCAGGGCGAAGAGGAAGCTCAACATCAGCTCAGAGCAGAAGCGCATCGAGGTGCTGATGTCGCACAGGACCACGATCTTGGGCTTGTGCACCCGGTCGCGGTGGCGGATCTCCATCGGCACCCCCTGGTACTTCAGGTTGGCCCGGATGGTGGCCTTGGGGTCGAGCTGCCCGCTCTTGGCGCGCTTCTGGCGCAGGGCGATCCGCGTCCGCAAGGCTGCAGCCAGCCGCTGGACCTCGTGCTGGAGCAGCTTCTTTTCTGCATCCGAGAGCGCCTCGAAGGGCAGGTTGAGCAGCCCATCCAGCGGGTCGACCGGGGGCCGCTCGCTCAGGTTGTCGACGATCCGCTCGCGGGCGCAGGCGATCACCTGGTTCTCGATCCCCTGCATATTCTGCCCGACCAGGCCGCGCAATTGCTCGAGCCGCTCGGGGTCCATGCCCAGCTCGGCCAGCAGAGCCAGGAGCTCCTGCATGGCCTGCTGCACCTCCGGGAACTGCATCAGGCGCAGCATGCGCCGGGTCAGCCATTCCTGGTAGCGCGGGTCGGAGGCCTGGTCCAGGCCCGACATCTGGGCGAGCATGTCCAGCTCCCCCTCCGAGAGCGGCTCGCCGCTCAGCATGCGCTCCATCAACTCGCGCAGCTCCTGGGTGAACTGGCGCAGGCCCTCGGCCAGCATTTGGGCTTCCTCGGGGGTCAGCCCATCCATGGCGTTCCCGCCCATCAGGGGCGGCTGGTCGGTGTTGAAGAACAAGGGGAAGAGCTTGTCGAAGGTCGGCAGGTCACGCACGTCCTTGACGAGGGTCGAGCGCAGGGACAGGCGAAAGTGTTCGCGATCGTGGATTCCCATCAGGTCGACCGCCGAGAAGGCTTCGGTGCTTTCGGCCAGGGAGACGCGCACCCCGCTGGCGCGCAACGCGGAAACTAACTGTAAGATGCGGGATTCCATACCGTTGATCTCCTGATCCGACGACAGGGCCGGGTCAATTCCCGGAGAAATGGCTCAGGTTCCGGTCGCTCAGGCTGGGACGGGGCGCCGGGGGTGGAGGCGGGTCGACGAACTGCCGCCGGGCCTTCTGCAGATCTGTCTCGTGCTTGAGCAGGATCGACAGGGTGTCCTCGAGGGTGTCCTTCTCGATGTTGGAGGCGTTCAGGGAAACCAGGGCGTTCGCCCAGTCGAGCGTTTCGCTGATCGAGGGGGACTTGCGCAGGTCGGCCTTGCGCAGGCGCTGGACGAATTCCACCGCCTGGCGGGCCAGCTTGGGATTCAGGTCCGGGACCTTCAGGCGGACCACCGCCAGCTCTTCCTCCAGGGTCGGGTAATTGATGAACAGGTACAGGCAGCGCCGCTTGAGCGCCTCGGAAAGCTCGCGGGTATTGTTGGAGGTCAGGACGACGAACGGGCGGTGTTTGGCAGACAGGGTGCCCAGCTCGGGCACGCTGACCTGGAAGTCGCTCAGGATCTCGAGCAGGAAGGCCTCGAACTCGGCGTCCGCCCGGTCGATCTCGTCGATCAGCAGGACTACCGGCTGCTCGCTCAGGATGGCCCGCAGGAGGGGACGCTGGAGCAGGAAGCGGTTGGAAAAGAACACGTCCTCCTCACGGGCCAGGCGGTCGGCCGCCTCGGCCAGGGTGTTGGCCTTGCCCAGGTTGTCGTTGAGCTTGTCCCGCAGGAGCTGGGTGTAGAGGAGCTGCTTAGAGTATTCCCACTCGTAGAGCGCCTTGGACTCGTCCAGGCCCTCGTAACACTGCAGGCGGATGAGCTCACGGCCCGAGGCCCCGGCGATGGCCTTGGCCAGCTCGGTCTTGCCGACCCCGGCCGGGCCTTCGGCCAGGAGCGGCTTCCCGAGCTTCTCGGACAGGAAGACGATGGTCGAGATCTCGCCGGAAGCAATGTAATTTTGTGCAGAAAGGGAGGATTTGACCGTGCCGGTCGATTCGAAGAGATTTGTCATGGGATACCTGTAATGGGAACCTGTAATAGCAAATGCTGCTTGATGTACAAACCGGTAATCTCAGCGTCGATCTGCGGGGGGAAACCCGAAGCCTGCTTCGAAACCTTGCGCAGTACCTTGTAGTATACCCGCTTTGCCGGGGCAAACGTTAATCCTGAATTAGAAACGCCGGCCGTTTCATCCCCCGAAGGGAGGCCCTCGTCGAAAAGACGCCCCGGCGGGATGAATCACGGTTCGTAGCCGCCCGGGACGACGTTTTCGGCCTTCCCCGACGGACTCCCGAAGGCCTGCAACTCCGGCTGGGGAGCGGCGGCCGCGAAGGGATGCTCCCTCCACAGCCTGGCCGTCAGCAGGATCGGCAGGAGCAGCCAGGGCAGGTTGAGGGCGAAGACTATCGGCATGTGCGGGCTGGCGTGCGGACCGGCAATCTCCTCCCCCAGGATAATGAAGACGTCCGCGAACATCATCCCCGAGTAGAAGATGGCCGGGATGCGGATCCATTCACGGCCGCGCAGGAAGGCGTAGATCGCGACGGCGTAGAAGGGGCCGTAGAACAGGACGTCCAGCCAGATGGTGTCCTTCCACCACTGCGGGCGGGCCATCAGGAGCGGGTCGTAGGTGGAGCCGTAGGCGTGGATGACCTTCAACATGGTCGCCGGCGGCCAGGCCGGCTGGCGGTACTGGGCGGGGTCCGGGATGACCAACTGCTCCAGGTCGACCACGTAGGTGATGAAGAAGAAATTGACGAGGAAGAATGCGACGAAGAGCCAGTCGAGCCGGCGCTGGCGGAAGGGAACAGGATTGTTCTTCATGGCTTTGTCTCCGATCGATCGGGATGGTCGCGAACATACATGCCGCGCAGGACGGAACCCATGACCCGCACCGCCGCCCCGCGCGGCAGCAGGTGGCGCATGACGAAACTGGACAGGCGGTTGACCCGCCCCGGGATGACGGACGGCTGCCGGCCGAGGGCCTGCAGGGCTTCGGCGGCGACGACCTGGGGCGCAAGGGTGGCATCGCCCAGGCCGCCCGTCCGCTGCGGGGAGCTGGCCAGGTAATTGGGTGTGCGGGTGGCCCCGGCGACGCAGGCCAGCACGTCCACCCCGCCCCGCCGCCATTCCTCCCACAGCCCTTCGGCCAGGACCAGGTTGAAGGCCTTGGTGGCGCTGTAGGTGGAAATGTAGGCCGAGCCCTGGAAGGCGCTCAACGAGGTCATCAGGATGATCCCGCCGTGGCCAGCCGCAAGCATGCGCTTGCCGAACGCCTCGACCAGCCCGAGCGGCGTGCGCACGTTGGTGTCGACCTCTTTCAAGTGGTCGTCGAGCGGCCGGTCGAGGAAGGGACCCACGGCCGAGAAGGCCGCGTTGTAGACCAGCAGCCCGACTTGGAGTTTCTCCGTTTCCCGGACGATCCGTCCGGCCGACTCGGGCTGCGCCAGGTCCAGCACCAGTGTCCGGACCTCG
>Ga0335071_10004335_pt1 | contig 14825 bp, 13 predicted proteins | sample Lox_Sample_15_FD_206724 | JGI IMG/M metagenome (GOLD analysis project Ga0335071, IMG submission 206724) | Soil microbial communities from Loxahatchee National Wildlife Refuge, Florida, United States - Lox_Sample_1.5 | ecosystem: Environmental > Terrestrial > Soil > Wetlands | place: USA... | reverse complement strand
TTGTACCTGTCAACATCACCGAATGCATCATCGCTTCTGGCATCCAGGACTATGTTCCCGTAATAGGAAACTGAAACAGGAACGCTGTTATTCTCGGTCTGGTCGATAATCGCGATCTTCCAGTTAAGATCCTGGAGCTTATAATCCTTTGTTGTACCGACACCTATCATAAACTTATCGGTAATGCCATAATTCAGTCCTATCCTTGTATTTGCAGAACCATAGATACCATAAAGATCCTTTATCGTATTTATTTCTGAAAAACGGTGCTGTATCTGCAACTGGATAGATCCTTTGCTGATAGTGCTGACCGTAGGGTTGTCTATCAGAACCGATGTGCTGAACATGGTTACCGGTTCGGAACTCTTGACGCTTGTCGAATCATCCTGACAATATACCGGTGCCAGAAATGCTGAAAGTATTAAAGCAAGAAGAACCTTTTTCATATTGTTTGATTTAGATTAGTTTATTACTCATTAATTGTTTTTCGCACCCTGGTTGATCCATACAAGTATCTTCTGCTTCTGGATGTCAGTGGTCCTTGCCGTATGACTCGCACTGGTCACCATCAGGTACAAGCCGCTTGTCTCTCCCGGAGGTGTGATCAGCCCCATGTTTGTAAGGGATGCAAAAGATTTTCCATCACGAAGGTCGGGGGAAATATTCCCGTTATGGCAGTTGATGCATATCCCATTAAAGATCGGCTGGATATCCGTACTGAAATGCAACGAATCCGCAGTGTTGATCGTCGGAGGTGTCCATGTATATTTTTCACAGGACGACAGTGCTCCAACCAGAGTGAGCACCACTGTCAGACCCAGGATTACTCTTACTACTTTACTTAAATGATTCATTTTTCAGTAATTGTTAATTTGTTCACAAATATATCTGTTAATCCCGATACCCTATTTACCGTCCCGGCTGATTTTTGTACCTGATTCTATGCTCTTTATCATAACAGAAATTGACATTTATCATCAGCCATATTGATATATATCCAAAACGCTGTAAATCAATATATAACAATAAAAAAGGGTGCTTTTGAGCACCCTCCTGAATTTAGTTGAAAAGACGATCAGAATTTATACTGGTTGTCTTCTATAAGCTTGTCTGCAATGCGCCTCCTGGAATCTTTTACGTTTACACCTGCTACTGACGACAGGGTTTCAACAGCCCTGAGCAAAACAGGCGCATCACTTCCTGCTGACATGGAATTTATTGTATCCGATGCTGATTTCCTGATCCTGTCGGCCGCATCATAAAAACAAACGTCAAGAACATCATGGTAAACAGAAGCTGCTCCTTTAAGTCCTTCGCGTTTTTCTATCCTGAGCATCAGCGATTCGGCCAGGTAGAGATCCATCATCATATCAGCTATGTTATTCAGGACTTCCTGTTCATTTACAAGCCCTTTCTCGAACTTCTTAACGGCACCATGAATGCACAGCAAAATTATCTTCCTGAAGTTCCTGGTATAGGCCCTCTTCTCCCCGAAATAATCGCCGGCAACAGCTTTTTCAGCTGGCAATGAGGCGGCTGAATTATAAATTATCTCAGCCTCGGGGAACAGTGAGAATTCACCTTTCATTGCGCGCTTCATTGCGGTGTCGACAACGAGGATCCTGTTTATCTCATTTGTCCCCTCAAAAATCCTGTTTATCCTGGAGTCGCGGTATCCCCTCTCAACAGCCATCTCGGCTGAATATCCCATGCCACCATGTATCTGCACGGCCTCATCAACGATAAAGTCGAGCATTTCAGAACCTGCTACCTTCAGGATTGCAGCTTCAACTGCATAATGGCTTATTGCCTCGATGGACGCTCTTCCCTTGTCGCCACAGTCAACCTTCAGCTTTTCCATCAGGTCGTCGATGTCCCTGCTGACCCTGTAGACTGCCGACTCGGCTGCAAGAAGCCTGATCACCTGCTCGGCAAGCTTGTGCTTTATTGCACCGAATGTTGAAATAAGTACACCAAACTGCTTCCGCTCGTTGGCATATTTTACTGAATCCGTAATTGCTTTTTTTGCGGCTCCCAGCACATTGCCCCCCAGCTTGATCCTTCCCATGTGAAGTATGCTAAGTGCAACCCTGAAGCCCTCTCCTCTTTTTCCGATAAGATTCTCTACCGGAACTTTTACGTCATTAAAGTATATCTGTGCGGTTGAGGAACCCTTGATACCCATTTTGTGTTCGTCGGGACCTATGACAACACCCGGGTATTTCGATTCAACAATAAAGGCGCTCAGCACCCTGTCGTTGTCGATTTTTGCAAATACCACGAGTGTATCTGCAAATCCGGCGTTTGTTATCCACATCTTCTGACCGTTCAGGATATAATGTTTCCCGTCCTCGCTTAACCTGGCATTTGTCTTTCCTGAATTAGCGTCGCTGCCTGCCCCTGGTTCGGTAAGGCAGTAAGCACCCAGGTATTCACCTGTTGCGAGCCTGGTTACATACCTCTGCCTCTGATCCTCGTTACCATAGTACATGATTGGAAGCGTACCAATACCGCAATGTGCCATATAAGCTACAGAAAATGAATAGCCTGCCCCCGTTGTCTCAGCGACGAGCATCTGTGTGACGAACGATTGGCCAAAGCCGCCGTATTCTTCAGGTATTGATATCCCCATCATGCCCAGTTCTCCCGACTTTTTGAGGAGGCTTTTCATCAGATCCCTGTCGCTCTTTTCAACTTTCTCAAGGTTGGGATAGACCTCTGCTTCAAGAAAATCCCTGCAAGTCTGCGCGATCATCAGTTGTTCCTCGTTGAATTCCTCGGGGATAAAAACATCCTTTGCTTCCACCTCGCTTACGAGAAATTCACCGCTTCTTAATACTTTCCTGTTTTCCATATCATAAATTATTATATATTGAAATCAAATCCTCTTTTATTAAGGACCCCCTTCCCAATCTTCCCCCAAGGAAGAAGGAGTGGTTTAATTTTCTTTCATTTCCCCCCGGGCGAAATAAGAAAGGGGGTAAATTTTTATTAATTGTCGATACGGTTTCAGTTTATAATTCCAGCGATTTTGCGACGAGCTCAGCAATATCGAGATTCTTAACATCCTCCTCTTTGTTCTTATACTTGATTCCGTCGGTCATCATTGTCATGCAGAACGGGCAAGCTGTTGCAATAATTTCAGCGCCGGTTTTCAATGCCTCCTCAGTTCTTTCGATGAAAACCTCCTTGTCACCCTTTTCTGCCTCCTTGAACATCTGGGCACCGCCTGCACCGCAACAGAGTGCAAAGCTCCTGTTCCGTTCCATCTCAACTAAGGATCCCGACACCTTTGAAAGAACTTTTCTGGGTTCATCGTAGATCTCATTAGCCCTTCCAAGATAGCACGGGTCGTGATAAGTAACCTTAACTTTTCCAGGGTTGCCGGCATCCAGTTTCAGTTTGCCGTCATTTATTTGCTTATCAAGAAACTGGATGTAATTTATTACCTCGTACTTCCCGCCGAGGTCGGGGTATTCATTTTTGAATATATTATAACAGTGAGGACAGATGGTAATTATCTTTCTTACTTCATACATTTTCAGTATTTCAATCACCTGTAAAGCCTGCATCTGGTAGAGCATCTCATTCCCGGCCCTTCTGGCAGGATCGCCCGTACATGTTTCTTCCTTTCCGAGAACAGCGTAGCTGACACCAAGGTGGGTCAGTATTTTGGTAAAGGCCCTTACCACCTTCTTGTAACGGTCGTCGAAAGCACCCGCACAACCAACCCAGAAAAGGTACTCAGGTTTTTCACCCCTTGCTGAGAGGTCGGCCATTACAGGCACTTCAATTTTTCGGGTTTCCATATAATTAGTTTTAACACCAAAACAAACGTGTGACAAAGTGAAATACGAGGCGGCTATTTTACTGCAATTTCCAGGTCCTTGGCCCAGTTTAGCCTGTCTTCGGCCGAATACTGCCATGGCGCCCCGTTATTCTCTATATTGTTAAAGACTGCTTTTAGCTCGCCGGGAGCAGAAGCTTCTTCCATTACAAGATACCTTCTCAAATCAACTATCAGTGTTGGATGGTTAATATTAATCGGGCACTCGCGCGCGCAGGCATTGCATGTAGTGCATGCCCATATCTCTTCCTCTGAAATATAATCTCCAAGGAGGGATTTATTATCGCTGAACCCTTTACCGTTCCTGATCATCAGCGGGCCTTTTTCCTTCATCCTTGAACGCAGATCCATCATTATTTTCCTGGGTGAAAGTTTCTTTCCGGTTATATTCGCCGGGCAAACCGATGTGCACCTCCCGCATTCGGTACATGCAAGGGAATCAAAATAATTCTTCCAGGTAACGTCCTCTGCATCCTTTACACCGAATCTTTCAGGTTCTGCTCCTTCAGGTGATGCCGAAAAAGCGGTCTCCGGGTTAAGCATCAGCCTTACTTCGCGGGTGACATTATCCATGTTGGTCAGCTTTCCTAGCGGCTCGATCCGTGTTAGAAATACATTAGGTACCGACATAAAGACATGGAAATGCTTTGAGTACGGGAGAATATTGGCAAATATGAAAATGAGAAGGATGTGTGCCCACCAGCAAACCCCGTACTGCGTCTTCAGAGTTTCGGCAGGCAACCCGCTAAATATTGATGAAAACAGCGAGCTTACAGGGTAAATGCCCGAAACCTCGCCCCCGGTTGCCTTCCTGTAAAACAGATATCCGCTGTTCATACCCAGCAACGATATCATAAGAAGGAGAATGATCGTAAGTGCAATATTTGCATCTATATGCGAGATTTTCTTCATCTCAATGCCTTCGAACCTTTTTATATGGAAGAAAAGGCGTCGCGACAGGAAAATAATTATGGAAACGGCCACGAGCAACCCGAATATATCACCCGAAGCCATTATAATATTGTAGACCGGACCAAGGAATTTCAGCACTTTTTCCGAACCGCTCAGTCCGTCAATTACCATTTCGATGCTTCCCAGAAGTATTACACAAAACCCCCAGAAAACAATGGCATGAAAAAGGCCTATGACCGGACGCCTGAAGATTTTTGTCTGGCCGAATGCCACTCTGAGCATCACCTCAAACCGTTTCCCGATGTTCCTGACAGGGACCCCCCCTCTTGTCAACCTGAAGAACCCGATTATGCGTCTGATTGTAAAAAAGAATGCTCCAAGGGTTATAAGGAGCACTATCGCAAAGATTATTTGCCTGGTCATCTTGTCTGGTTAGGTTGATAGGTAAATAAAGCCTGTTATTATTGAGGTTGTACGAATTACTTCCTGATTTCCTTTACAGCATCAATCAGTTTGGGAAGAACCTTCATTGCATCGCCCACAATTCCGTACTGTGCAGCTTCAAATATTGGAGCGTCCTTGTCGGAGTTAATTGCCACGATGTATTTCGATGAGCTTATCCCGGCAAGGTGCTGTGTTGCCCCTGAAATTCCGACCGCTATATAAAGATTGGGTGCGATTATCTTCCCGGTCTGACCCGTATGTTCATCGTGGGGTCTCCACCCTTCATCAGACACGGGCCTGGAACATGCTGTCGCCCCACCGAGAAGTGATGCCAGTTCAACGATCGGGCCCCAGTTGTCGGGCGATTTCATTCCACGACCGCCTGAAACAACAATGTCAGCATCGGTCAGTAAAATCTTCCCGGTCTGCTTCTGAACATCGGTAACCTCTGTCCTGAAAAGAGATCCGTCAACCGATGCATCTATGCTTTCAATAACTGCATTATCCGGTGTGGAAACAATATCAAAGGAATTCTGTGCAAGTGTCAGGACCCTGATATCGGATTTAATAACGAGATGGGCATACGCGTTGCCTGAATAGGCTTTCTTGTAAACTGTAAACGGATTGAGGCTGAGCGGAAGCTTTGAAACGCCGGCTCCCAGGCCCGCTTTGAGCCTTACGGCAACCCTGGGGGCAATTGCTTTTCCGGTATTGTTATTTGAAAGAACAATGACCTTTGAGCCTTCCTTTAAGGCTATTTCCGAAACAAGTGATGCAAAAGCCTGGTTATCTAGTCTTCCCAGCTTCTCACCCCTGACATTCAGGATTTTTGAGGCTCCGTATTTACCCAGTTCTTTCAGTTCATCATCAGTCACCTGGCCGGCAGATACTGCAGTGACAGTTGTTCCCATCATGCCTGCAATCGCCGATGCATAAGAAACCAGTTCATATGATAATTTCTTGAATTTCCCGTCCCAATTCTCGGTGAATACTAAAACTGACATATCTTAATCTTTTAGCTGTTTGTACTTAAATAACTTTTACTTCATTCTGAAGGATACCGATAAGCATACCAGGGTTTTCAGGATCAACAAATTTACATGCTGCCCTGGGACTTGGTTTCTCGAATACTTCAACCTGTGTCAGGGAATCCGAGGCAACAGGTTCAGAGGTTTTTATCTGTTTCGATCTCGCAAGCATTATACCTCTCATTGCCGCAATCCTTGGCTCTTTTGCAATCCCTTTCTGGACAATTCCGACAAACGGCAGAGGTACCGTCACACTCTCCTTGCCACCGTCTATCTCCCTGGTCATGACGGGCCTGCCTCCTTCTATTTTAAGTGATGAAACTGCGGATACCGAAGGAATTCCCAGGAATTCCGACAACATGCCTCCAACAGTGGAACCATTGAAATCTGACGATTCAATACCGCAAAGGATCAGATCGAACTGCTCTTTCTTCACCACTTCTGCCAGCTGGGCCGCAACATAGTACGCGTCAGATGGATCTGCATTTACCCTTATCGCGTCATCAGCCCCTATTGCAAGGGCTTTCCTGATTGTAGGTTCGGACGAGGCCGGCCCGACATGAGCAACAGTTACTGTTTTCACACCTGTTGAAGCGTCATCTTTAAGTTCAAGCGCCCTTGTCAGTGCAAGTTCATCCCATGGATTGATTACCCATTGTACACCTGTTGTATCAAGCTTCGTGTTACCTTCAACAAATTTAACCCTGGTAGTTGTGTCCGGAACATTGCTAATGCAAACAAGAATCTTCATTATGATATAAATTTTTGAATTTTAATTTTCCAGCAGAATAATCATCAAATAACCTCTCAGAGGCGGCAAATATAATAATTATAGATTCACAATCAAATGTGACAGGAATCAAATTTACAATGTGTTCGAAAGCCCGCTGCTTCTTAATACATTGTCATACTGATACTTTATTCCGTCTTCAAAGTGCCTTAATATTGCTGGTCGAAATTAACTCAAAAACATCCCTCTTTCATGAGTTTTTAAATTATTAAAACATAAATTCGCTGCTCAATAACCGTAAGCCTTGAGTGAAGCAAGTAAGCTGAGAGTATATGGTGCAGTGGTCATTTCAATGATCTTCTGGGCTTTTTCGTTCATATGGTTCAAAGTTGCCAACGAAACCCTCAAACCTATCACAATAGTTTTCCTGAGGCTTGTCCTGGCGGTGATCATGCTGTTTACCTACCTTTCTTTAAAAAAGAAGTTCCAGAAGATCCGGAAAGAGCACCGCAGGCTTTTCCTGCTCCTTGCCTTATTTGAGCCTTTCCTGTATTTCCTTGGCGAAAGCAACGGCCTGACTTATGTCACTTCCACAACCGGTTCAGTCATTATTTCGACTATCCCTGTGATAGCCGCAATAGGTGCCCGCTTTGTTTTCAGGGAAAAGCTGAGGACACTGAACTATGCAGGCATTATGCTATCCTTTATCGGCATAATAATATTTGTTATCAACCCTGGGGGATCACTCTCATTCAACATAAAGGGGCTCCTTCTCCTCGGCCTGGCCGTTGTCTCCGCGGTCGGATATAATCTCGTACTTTCTACGCTAGTAGGATCGTACGGATCTGTCTTTATTGTATTCGTTCAGAATGTAATAGGGGCAGTACTATTCCTTCCAGTCTTCCTGGTAACCGACCTGGGCACTTTTATTCATTCAAGCTACACACTGAAAACCTTTGTCCCCGTCATTGAACTGGCATTCTTTGCTTCATGTGGTGCCTTTATCCTTTTTGCCTTTTCTGTGAGGCATATGGGAATATCAAAAGCGAATGCATTCACAAACTGCATTCCCGTCTTTACCGCAATCTTTTCGTTCATTATCCTTCATGAGAAACTGACCTTCCAGAATATTGCCGGAATGGCGATTGTCATCACGGGCATTTTCCTGTCGCAGGCCAACAGGAAAAAGGAGGATATTGACGATGCATTAGCCCTTACAGGAAAGACTGCCTGATAATTAATGAGATAATAGACCGGTACCTGCCTGCGTTTATAAAGTACTATCTTTACCGGATGCAAGCCTTAAAAAAGACGATAATCGCTCTTCTGGCCTCCCTGCAGGGATTAGCTCTCTTTTCGCAGACCGGGGGAGATCATGTTTACGATTTCCTGAACCTTACACACTCAAGTCTTGTGGCATCCCTCGGGGGAACGAACGTTTCGCTGAACACAGGGGACCTGAATCTTGCCTATCACAACCCTGCACTCCTGAACGCCGATATGGATAACATGCTGGCTTTGAATTATGTGAACTACATGGCCGGGATAAACTATGGCATGACCATGTTTTCAAAGAGCTATAATGGTATCGGTAACATTGCGGCAGGAATGACTTACCTTAATTACGGATCTTTCAGGGAGACCGATGAAGCGGGGAACATTACCGGGACATTCACTGCGGCTGAATATGCTCTGTCGCTTATCTTTTCAAAACAGGTGGATTCCCTGGTAACTGTAGGCGTTAACGTTAAGCCGGTTCTTTCAAACCTTGAAAAGTACACATCGTTCGGATTGGCAATCGATGCCGGGGCTGCCTATCACAGCAGGAACAACCTCTTCTCGGCAGGTGTGGTAATAAAAAATGCCGGGCTTGAAATCACCACGTATGCCGGCGAAGCAAGGGAAAAGCTTCCTTTTGAGATTGAAGCCGGCGTTTCGCAGAAGCTGAATCACGCTCCTTTAAGATTCTCTCTTACGTTCAGGCACCTGGAAAAATATGACCTTACATACACCTATAAATCTGCAGACACCTCGTCAACCCCGGGAAGCGGCGGAGTAGGCGAGAACCTGATGCGTCATGTCATATTAGGCGCCGAGCTTATACCCAGCAAGAATTTTTACTTTTCGGCCGGGTACAACTACCAGCGAAGGAAGGAGCTGCAGGTCGAATCAAAAGTCTCTACAGTTGGCTTTTCATGGGGCTTTGGTATCAACACCTCGTACCTGTCAATAGGCTTTGCCAGGGCAACCTATCACCTCGCCGGAACGACCAACACCATTTCAATTCTTGTCAGGCCCGACCAGGTTTATAAGAAGCTGACAAGGAAGCAATGATTTTGTTTTGCGTTTAATTATTTGAATCTTTGCTTCTTTGAATAATGAAAAGAAAACTCATAATCGCAATTGACGGATACTCCTCGTGCGGTAAAAGCACCTTTGCCAAAGCTATTGCCAGGGAGCTTAGCTATATTTATATCGACAGTGGAGCTATGTACCGTTCTGTGACCCTGTATTGCCTCAGAAAAGGTTTTGTTTCGGGAGAGCGGGTAAATATGAGCGGAATTACTGGCTCTCTTCCTGAAATCAGCATCAATTTCATCTTCGACCCCGATATCGAGGAATATGAAACTTTCCTTAACTCCGAAAATGTTGAAAAAGAGATCAGGGGAATAGAAGTCTCGGGTAACGTTAGCAGGATAAGCCAGATACCTGAGGTAAGGGCCAGGATGGTGGAGCTCCAGCGGCAGATAGGCGTTTTTAAAGGAATCGTGATGGATGGAAGGGACATAGGAACCGTCGTTTTTCCCGATGCCGAGCTAAAAATTTTCATGACCGCATCCGTTGATATCAGGGCCAGGAGGAGATTTGATGAACTTAATTCGAAAGGTGAGAGTGTGAGTTTCGAGGAAGTTAAAAGAAACATAATTGCACGCGACATTGCCGACGAAAACAGGGATATCAGTCCTCTGAGAAGAGCCGAAGATGCTATTGTTCTTGATAATAGCAGGATGACAGTGGCCCGGCAGATGAACTGGGTAATGGAAATTATTGAAAAAAAGATAAATGGTAGTTGAAGTCGACGAACGGTCGGGTTTCTGCTTCGGTGTTCAGAACGCAGTTGAAATTGCCGAGGAAGCTCTGCTCAGGGGTGAAAAAGTCTTCTGCCTGGGACAGATCGTGCATAACGACATAGAAGTGGAGAGGCTTCTCTCTCTGGGACTTGAAACAGTTGACCATGAACAGTATCTTAACCTGAGAAACTGCAAGGTCCTTATCAGGGCCCATGGTGAACCACCGGAGACATATTATATTGCAGAGAAAAACAATATTTCGATTATTGAAGCCACCTGTCCTATCGTGAAAAAACTGCAGTCGAAGATAAAGAATGTCTGGCTCGAACGGGCAGTTTCAGGAGGGCAGGTAGTTATATTCGGGAAAGCTGGTCATGCAGAGGTTATCGGACTGATGGGGCAGACAAATAACCAGGCGATCCTTACCGACGGTGAGAAAAACCTCGGACTCATCGACTATTCCCAGGAAATTCATTTATTTTCCCAGACAACGATGAGCATCTCCGATTACAATCAGCTGGCTGAAAAAATACGGTTAAAGATGCTGGAAGCTGGAGTTGCAGATCCTGAAAAACACCTTCATGTAAACAGGACCATCTGTGGCCAGGTATCGAACAGGCAACCTGGTCTGAGGACTTTCAGCAAGAAACACGACATAATAGTCTTTGTGAGCGGTAAGGAGAGTTCAAACGGGAAGATGCTGTTTTCGGTCTGTAAAAGCGTTAATCCCAAAAGCTGGTTTATCTCATCGCCAGATGAACTGAAAAAAGAGTGGTTCAGGGGTGTTAAGTCGGTCGGTATCTGTGGTGCCACCTCGACCCCCAAATGGCTTATCGACCTGGTCCGTGACACCATTATTTCTCTCTGAATCAGGAACTGGAAGCCTCTTTGCCCCAACAAAAAAAATATTACCTTTGCGGGCTGAAAGAAAATTGAAATTTTATGGCAAAAATTAAGAAGATCGGAGTATTGACCTCCGGTGGTGATGCACCAGGTATGAACGCGGCAATCAGGGCCGTTGTAAGAACGGGGGTCTTTAACAAGCTTGATGTTGTCGGGATACGCCATGGATACCAGGGTATGATCGATTCGATTTTCCAGCCGATGGATGCCCTGAGTGTAAGCGGTCTTATCCAGAGAGGAGGTACAATTCTTAAAACTGCAAGATGTGAAGAATTCCGGACACCCGAGGGAAGGGCAAAAGCCTACCAGAATCTAAAGGAAGCACAGATTGACGGCGTTGTGGTAATAGGTGGTGACGGATCATTTACCGGAGCCAGGCTTTTCAATGAGGAATTTGATATTCCTTTTGTAGGTGTTCCCGGGACGATTGATAATGACATTTACGGCACCGATTATACAATAGGTTATGATACTGCACTCAACACCGTGGTAGAAGCCGTTGACAAGATCAGGGATACGGCGAGCGCACATAACAGGATGTTTTTCGTCGAGGTGATGGGTGCCGAGGCAGGGTTTATTGCTCTTTACAGCGGTATAGCCACCGGGGCAGAAGCCATTATTATCCCCGAGGTAAAAGGCCAGGCCAGCGACCTGAAAGGGATGATCGAGAAAGAGGGTAAAAGGGTAAAGTCGAGCAATATAGTAATAGTCGCCGAAGGAGAAGAAGGAGGTGCCATAGGCCTGGCTGAGAAGGTAAAAGACGACTTTAAGGATTATGATATAAGGATATCCATCCTGGGTCACCTGCAGCGCGGAGGTTCACCATCGGCTATAGACAGGGTTAATGCATCTCGTCTCGGTCATGCTGCTGTTGAGGCGCTTCTGGATGACCAGAAGAGTGTGATGGTCGGACTGCAGAACGGGGAGATTGTACTTGTGCCATTCAGGAAGGCTGTCAAGCTGCACAAGGATGTAAACCATACCCTTGTTTCACTATCAAGAATATTGTCGGTTTAGCAAATTTTAGAAAATGAACCCCTCAAAAGTTTTTTTTACAAATCTCAAGTCCAAACCCACCTCTGGACTTCTGAAGAAACTTGAAATCCTCGTCAGGAAAGCAGGAATAGATACCATCGATCTTGATCATAAGCTGACTGCAATAAAGATTCATTTCGGAGAACCCGGAAACATGGCCTATCTTAGACCCAACTATGCAAGACAGATAGTTAAAGTACTGAAGAGCAAGGGGGCCATTCCTTTCCTGACCGACTGCAACACACTTTACCACGGGCGCAGGTCCAATGCCCCTGACCATCTTGACGCAGCTTTCGAGAATGGTTTTAATCCGCTTGCCACCGATTGCCAGGTTGTTATCGGTGACGGAATAAAAGGAATTGATTACCGTGAGATTGACCTGAACATGGAGTACTGCAAATCGGCCCTTATCGGTAGTGCAATAGCAGACGCTGATGTGCTGGTCTCGATGAACCATTTTAAAGGGCATGAACTGACAGGATTCGGGGGTGCCCTAAAGAATATTGGGATGGGAGCTGCCTCTGTCGGAGGAAAGCTGTTTCTTCATTCCGGCTCATCTCCCAGGATTTACGAAGAGAACTGTACCGGCTGCAGGATTTGCGAGAAGTTCTGCAACTACGGCGCGATAAAGGTCGGCAAAGACAAGATCGCACACATAGATTACGACAAGTGTACAGGTTGCGGGCAGTGCATTGCTGTCTGCCAGTACGACTCGGCACAGGTTGTCTGGCAGAATGCCTCGGAAATCGTCAGCAGGCGAATTGCGGAATATTCATATGCAGTTCTGAAGGATAAGCCGGCATTTCATATCAATTTTATCATTGATGTTTCTCCCGATTGTGATTGCTGGGGATTCAACGATGTACCGCTGGTTCCGGGGATTGGCTTTGCCGCATCATTCGACCCTGTTGCACTTGACCAGGCATGCGCCGACATGGTTCTTGCCGCACCGGCAATCAGGGGAAGCAGGATATGCGATGGCAAACATGAATCGCTGGAAGGAAGTGATAAATTCAAGATGGCACATCCCGAAACATTCTGGCAGACCGGACTGGAACATGCTGAGAAAATTGGTCTGGGGACCCGCAAATATGAAGGCATAGAAGTCTGATAATACTTTTTAATAAGTTATTACCGGACGGCTCAGATTGAGTTTTATATATACCTTTGCTTTACCTGATCGGATAGCATGAACAGTAAAGTAAAAGTCGCCCGGTTATCTGTTTTATCCAATTCTTTCCTGATAATTGTCAAGCTGGCTGTAGGGTTGCTGAGCGGTTCTGTCAGTATTATATCCGAAGCTATTCATTCCTCAATGGATCTGATGGCGGCGATAATAGCCTTTTTTTCAGTGAGGGTTTCCGACAATCCTCCTGACTCCAGGCATCCCTACGGGCATGGGAAAATAGAAAATATTTCAGGCGTAATTGAAGCTGTACTGATTCTTGTAGCCGCTGTCTGGATAATTATTGAGGCCATAAGAAAGCTTACCGGCTCTCCTTTCGAACTTCAATCTATCGGGCTTGGATCGGCAGTGATGCTTATTTCAGCCCTTGTCAACCTGATTGTTTCAAGGTTGCTCTATACTGTGGCAAAAGAAACAGGCTCGATTGCCCTTGAGGCCGACGCGCTGCATCTTAAAACTGACGTTTATACTTCGCTTGGAGTTGCTTTAGGCCTTGGCCTTATAATTGTCACAGATCTTCACTGGCTGGACCCTGTAATTGCAATCCTGGTTGCCTTGCTTATTATCAGGGAATCCTTCCTGCTGCTCAGAAAGGCTTTTCTTCCCCTGCTCGATGAAGCCTGGGCAGAGGACGACATAAAAATTCTCGAAGCTTCACTGGCCGAAATGAAGGTAAGCTACCATGAACTCAGGACGAGGTTAGCAGGCAATTACAGGTTTGTCGATCTTCACGTTGAGATACCCAGCAAGCAGTCAGTGGAGGACGCCCACCGTTATTGCGATATGATAGAGGATGCCCTGAAAAGCAAGATTCCAAACCTGAACGTAACTATTCACGTCGAGCCTGCAGACCATAAAGATTAGGTGAAGAGAAGCTCCCCGGGGACTTTTTTCAGCCGTGAAATATCCTGAATCCTTTCCTTTACGTTAAAGCCCGATTTACATATTACCTTGCAGTCATCGCACGATTCGCAGGGCTTCTGCGGCATATCCTCCTCTGCCAGCAGGTTCCAAGCCTGCCTGGAATTCCTGTACCCGTATGCATACATATAGCTTCTCATAAAGGTTGGAATATCTATATTCTCAGCGCATTGAGGAAGGCATTCCCGGCACTGCTGACAATAAAGACCGGGTTCACCCGACCAGAAATACATGCTGATATCCTTCATCTCCTGGTCCGTCAATTTAATATCACCGATCATCAGAATATTCTTTTGCATCTGTTCAAGATTAGACATTCCGGATACGATGGAGGTGATATTCTGGTTCTGCAGGACCCATTTCAAAATTGCATTGGAGTTATAAACAGGCCCAGATTTACTTCTGAAGACACCGGCAGTTGTCTTCATTGCAACAATGCCCATTCCTTTGCCCGCGGCATATCCTATTGCAGTGTTTAAAGCGTCTTTTTCTGTTGACTTGAAATTATATGCAGGCATTGCAATATCATATACTCCGCAGTCAGCAGCAGCTTTGAGCGCTTCCACAGTATCGCTGTGTGATGCAATCCCCAGGAACTTTGTCTTGCCCTGTTTCTTCAGTTGTAAAAGTGCTTTCAGAAGTTCATCGTTTGTCACGGTTTCCCTCTTTCCCGCATAGGGGAAAAGTACAAAATCGACGTAATCAAGGCCGAACCGTTTAAGGCTCTCCTCAGCTTTTTTTATGTATG
>Ga0335071_10004334_pt1 | contig 14827 bp, 9 predicted proteins | sample Lox_Sample_15_FD_206724 | JGI IMG/M metagenome (GOLD analysis project Ga0335071, IMG submission 206724) | Soil microbial communities from Loxahatchee National Wildlife Refuge, Florida, United States - Lox_Sample_1.5 | ecosystem: Environmental > Terrestrial > Soil > Wetlands | place: USA: Florida... | reverse complement strand
TGCTGGGGCAGACGCTGACGGCCCAGGAGCGGGCGCTCCGGATCAAGGGGCGCGACCTGCGGGCGATCGTGAAGCAGCGGCGCATCTCCACGGTGTTCCAGCCGATCCTCGACCTGCAGCGGCGCCGGGTGATCGGCTACGAGGCCTTGAGCCGGGGACCGCGAGGGCCGTATCACCACCCCGAGCTGCTCTTCAGGGTGGCGTACGAGACCGAGCAGATCCGGGTGCTGGACCGGCTCTGCCGCGCCCGCGCCGCCCGCGGCCTGCAGCGCCTCGCCGCCGACCAGTTGCTGTTCCTCAACGTGGAGCCGATGTCCGTGTTCGACCCCGCCCTCGCCTCCGAGGGCCCTCTCGCCCGCCGTCACACGCAGGTCGTCTTCGAGATCACGGAGCGCGAGGCGATCGCCGACTTCGCCACCTTCCGCCAGAGCTGCCAGCTCCTCAGGAACTCGGGCTTCAAGCTGGCGGTCGACGACGTGGGCGCCGCCTACGCCGGGCTGCGGCTGATCACGGAGGTGGCGCCCGACTTCATCAAGATCGACATGGCGCTGACCCGCGACGTCCACCACAGCCAGGTCAAGCGCCAGCTCATCCGGGCCGTCGCCAGCTTCTGCGCGGAGACACGTCTCCCCCTCATCGCGGAGGGGGTGGAGTCGAAGGAGGAGCTGGCCACGGTCACCGGCCTCGGGGTGCACCTGGTCCAGGGCCACCTCTTCGGCCGGCCCACGCCGCGACCGGGAGACGAGCGCCTCGGCTTCCCGGAGCTGGCCCCGCCGAGCGCCGGCTGAGCCTCGTGGTCCCGAAGCGCGCATGGAGGTGGTCTTGGAACGGACACTCTGGAACCTCGCTCTCGCCCTGGCGCTCTCGCTGTCGTCCAGCGCCTGGGCGCTCGCGGCCGAGCGGGTGGGACTGCGCGCGGGCGCGGCGCGAGTGGAGGTCACGCCTGTTGGCGACCCCGCCTACCCCGCCTCCGGCCGGTACGCCCACGAGCGGCTCTACGTCCGGGCGATCGTGCTCGACAACGGCAGCACGCGGGCCGCGCTGGTCGGCGCGGACCTGGGCGGCCTCGGCGACGACGTCGTCACGCCGGCCCTGCAGCAGGTCTCGGCGGAGCTGGGCTGCCCACAGGAGAACGTCATCCTCTCGGCCACCCACTCGCACAGCGCGGTGCCGTCGGGACCGCCGCCGATCGGCTTTCCCCGCCAGCCGGCCGGGCCGACGATCGCCGCGATCGTCGACGCCGTCCGCCAGGCGAAGGCCCGCCTGCAGCCCGCCGTCGCCGGCTTCGGCACCGGGCTTTCCTACCTCAACGTCAGCCGCGACGCGGTGAGCGAGGAGACACATCTCTGGACCCAGGCCGCGAACCCCTCGGGGCCGTCGGACAAGACCGTCGCCGTCCTCCAGCTCGACACGCCCGAGGGCGCGCCGATCGCCGCCTACGTCAACTACGCGATGCACCCCGTCAACGGCTACCTGGTCGGGCTCACCAGCGCGGACGTCCCGGGCGCCATGTGCCGCTACGTCGAGCAGCAGTTCGACGACAAGCCGGTGGTGGTCTTCTCGCAGGGCGCCTCGGGCGACCAGAACCCGCTGTACCTCAGGCCGTCGACGAACGCGCTCGCCTCGCTCGGCGGGACGAGGATCACCGGCTTCGAGCTGGTCCGCGAGGCGATCGAGGCGCCGTTGCGGGAGGGCAGGGTGGCGCGCCGGCCCCTCGACCCGAAGGTCGCCGACACCCTGGAGCGGTGGATCGAGAGCGAGGGCCAGCTGCTCGGCGAGGAGGTCATCCGGGTGATGACGCACATCACGCGGCGGACGGCGGCCGTGCGCCTGTGGGGCGCGCAGAAGACGCTCACCTGCCCGGCGCGCCGGCGCACCAACGCCGGCCGCGAGGGCTCGCCCGGCACCTACGAGGACTCCGACGAGCCCGTTCGCATCCGCCTCGGCGTCCTCGGCATCGGCGACACCGCGCTCGCCTCGATCGACGCGGAGGTGTACAGCGCCATCGGCCAGAGGGCCAAGAGGGAGTCGCCGCTGGCGAACACGGTGCTGGTCACGCTGGCGAATGGCCGGGCCAACTCCGGCTACGTCCCGGACGACGCCTCCTTCGGCGCCTACACCTTCCAGGTGCTCGGCTCACGGCTCAAGCCGGGCTGCGCCGAGCAGGGCATCGCCGACGGCGTCGCGGACCTCGTCGGCCAGTACCTCGCGCCGCCGGCGGGCCCGGGACCCGGCAGCAGCAGGTGAGCTCTTCGGCTCCAGCTCGTCCGCCCCGGGACGCTCGAGCACCCCACCCGCTCCCTCGTGCCGAAGGACGTCTGGCCGCGCGGCGGTCGAGGGTGGCTTCATGAGGCGACGAAACGGCGCGCGGTCGGCCTCTGTCGCGCTCGGCACCGTCCTGCTCGCCTCCTGCGGTTCCCAGGGCACTCCTTCCGCGACGTCCTCGGGACCCGCGATCTCCAGCTTCAAGGCGATGCCGTCGCAGCCCGTGGCGGGCGAGACCGCGGTCCTCGTCGCCGTGTACGACGGCGGGACGGGGGTGGTCGAGCCGGGCGGCGTGGCCCTTCGATCCGGCGCTGCGACCCGGGTGGGACCGGTCACGTCGGAGACCGCCTACACGCTGACCGTGACGGCCGGTGACGGCCGGACGGCCACGGCTCGGGCCAGCGTCGCTCCCGGACCCGCCAAGCTGACGCCCAGGGCCACTCTGGGCTACTACACCGGCAGCTCGGAATCCTACGCAGCCATCAGCTCCTACCACCCGTACCTGAGCCTGGTGTCGGCAGACGTGTACGCCGTGCTCTCCAGCGGCGCCCTGAGCGGCGGAGACTCGCTCGACGCCACCGCCAACGCCAGCGCCCACGGCAGCCGCGTGTACGCCTGTGTCTCGAACTACGGTGCCAGTGACTTCGACGCCGCCCTGGCGCACGCCGCCATGGTGACCCACGAGGCCGACACCGTCGCCAACCTGCTGAGCCTCGCGGCCGGCGGCGGCTACGAGGGCGTCAACCTCGACTTCGAGAACCTCGCCTACTCGGCGAACCTCGCCGACGACCGTGCGGCCTACACCTCGTTCGTCCACGACCTCGCCGCTCAGCTCCACGACCGCGGCTTCAAGCTGGTGTTGAGTGTCCCCGGCAAGACGGACGACTCGCCTGAGGACCCCTGGTCCTATCCCTTCGACCTGGCGGCGCTCGGGAAGGAGGCCGACTACCTCCAGCTCATGACCTACGACGAGCACGGTCCCGGCTGGAGCGGGCCCGGGCCCGTCTCCGGCGTCGACTGGGTGGAGGACTGCGTGGTCTACGCCCGAACGCTGGTGCCACCCTCCCGGCTCCTCGTCGGCCTTCCCGCCTACGGCTACGACTGGGACCGAACGGCGGGCAGCGGCACCAGCGTCTCCTGGAAGGACGTTCCTGCGCTGCTCGGCCGCACCGGCGCCGTCGCCCACTGGGACCGGGTGTCGCACTCCCCGTACGTCACCTACACGGACGGCAGCGGCCACAGCCACGAGGCCTGGTACGAGGACGCCGAGAGCATCCGGGCGAAGGCGCGCCTGGTGACGGCACACGACCTGGCCGGGATCTCCATGTGGTCGCTGGGGCAGGAGGATGCGGGCTTCTGGCAGGCCGCGCTCCAGGGACTGCAGTAGACCACGTCCGGCGCTCGATCGAGACCGCGTCTGACGTGCTGCATCAGCGTCCCACGTACCGCGACGGCAGGGCCGGGCCCGAGCCGCCGCGCAGGCGATCCGCGAGAAGCGCGATGGCGAGCGCGTAGCTCTCGGCGTTGTTGTAGGCGAACAGCGCGTCGAAGTTCGGGAAGACGAGGAACGACGGACCGCCGACGCCCTGGGGCAGCAGCAGCGCCGCCTGCGCAGGGCCGTCCAGCGGCCGCGAGTCCGCGTGACGCACTCCGAGCACGCCCCATTCCTCCAGCGCGCGGCGGCTGCCCCGGCCCGCCAGCGAGGCGTCGAAGTCGACGGGCACGCTCACCTCGTAGCCCCACGGCTCGCCCGGATGCCAGCCGCTGCGGGCCAGGAAGTTGGCGCAGGAGGCCAGTGCGTCCGGCACGCTGCCAACGAGGTCGCGACGGCCGTCCCCGTCGAGGTCCACGGCCAGACGCTCATAGGTGCTGGGCAGGAACTGGGTCTGGCCGAACGCGCCTGCCCAGGAACCCTTGAGGCCGTGATCCGCGACGTCGCCGGCCTCGACGAGCTTCATCAGCGCGACGAGCTCGCCGCGGAAGAACGCCTGCCGCCGGCCCTGGCAGCTCAGCGTCGCCAGTGAGCGGACCAGCGGCCGCCGGCCCTGGCGGCGGCCGTAGGAGCTCTCGACACCCCAGACGGCGACCACCGTCTCCGCGTCGACACCGAAGCGCTCCCTGATCGCGGCCAGCGTTCCCCGCCACCTCGTGAGCATCCGGCGACCCGCGGCGATGCGGGCGTCGCTCACCACCGCCGCCAGGTAGTCCTGCACGGGGCTCGCGAGCTCCGGCTGGGAGTCGAGACGCGCGAGGACCTTCCTGTCGGGCTGCAGGCCGCGGGTGAGGCGGCGGAAGGTGGCCGGGTGGACACCTGCCGCGAGAGCGTCCTCGCGCAGGCTGGCCAGGCACGAGGCGATGTCGTCGGCGCCGACGGTCCGCACCCCTGCCAGGACGAGCAAGAGGGCAGCCGCGAGCGCGCGCACGTCCACAGTATGACGGCTCGACCTGCGGCGGGATGCGCACGCCGTCACCCGCGGGCTCGCAGGACCTCCTCGACCGAGTCCGCGGCCGTCTTCGCACCGGAACCGGGATCGATCCGCTCCCGGCACTGCCGACAGCAGGCGAGGATCCGCCGCGACGAGAGCGGGGGCCGCAGGTGCTTCTCCAGGCGTGGCCCGCTCAGCTGCTGGGCGGTCGGCATCCGGCCGACGCCGAGCCGCTCCATCCGATAGGCGAGATCGAACTGCTCGCCCACGATCGGCAGCGCCATCTGCGGCAACCCGGCCGCGAGCGCGTGGGCGATGGTGCCGATTCCCCCGTGGTGGACGACGGCCGCCGACCGGCCGAACAACGAGCCGAACGAGGCGTAGGCGAGGTGCTCCACGCCCGCCGGGGCGAGCCCCGCGTTCCGGCGGACGGGTGGCGGATGGTACCGGGCTCCTACGGCGATCCGAGACCGGGGGTGGCCACCGCACCCCGGACGCGGCGGGTTGTCACGAGCGGGCCCGCCGCGCATCATCGCGCCGAGGGATACTGACCCAATGACCCGCCGCCTCAAGCTGGCCGTTCTCGTTTCGAGTGTGTGCGCACTGCGCGCTGCGGCGACGGCCCTGGCGGCCCCGCCCCCCGCCGCGCTTCCCGTCGAGGCCGTGGTCGACGCGAGCCGCACCTCGGCCGCGATCCATCCGAGCCTCTACGGGATGTTCATCGAGCACGCCGGCTCCCTCGTCTACCGCGGGATGTGGGCCGAGCTGATCGACGATCGCAAGTTCTTCTACCCGATGACCCCCGAGGCCGCTGCCGCGCCGCCGGCGCGCCGCGGCCCGTTCGGCGGACCCCCGCGCCGCTGGGCGCCGATCGGCCCGGCCGATCGCGTCACCATGGATGACGGACACGCCTACGTCGGCGAACACTCGCCCGCGGTCGCGCTCGACACCAGCGAGCCGCACGGCATCACACAGAAGGGGCTGGCGCTCCTGCGAGACAAGTCCTACACGGGGCGGGTCGTCCTGGCCGGCGATCCCGCGGCCCGCGTCTCGATCAGCCTCGTCTGGGGCGACGGCGCCGCGGACCGCGACACGGTGACGATCGGCAGCCTGAGCGCCGCCTACACCACCTTTCCCCTCGCGTTCAGGTGCCCGATCGACAGCGACGACGGCCGGATCGAGATCACGGCCACCGGTCCGGGGACGCTGCGCATAGGCGCCGTTTCGCTGATGCCCGCGGACAACGTCGGGGGCTGGCGGCGCGAGGTCGTGGAGGTGCTGAGCTCGCTGCGGTCCGGCGTCTATCGCTGGCCGGGCGGCAACTTCGTCTCCGCCCACGACTGGCGCGACGCGATCGGCGCGCCCGACCGGCGCCCGCCGGTCTGGGACCCGGTCTGGAACGCCCTGCAGTCCAACGACGTCGGCACCGACGAGTTCATGGCCCTGTGCCGGCTGACGAACGTCGAGCCGTACATCACGGTCAATTCCGGCTTCGGCGACGCACGCTCGGCGGCCGAGTACGTCGAGTACGCGAACGCTCCCGCGACGACGCCCTGGGGCGCGAAGCGCGCCGCCAACGGCCACCCCGAGCCGTATCGGGTGAGGTACTGGAACATCGGCAACGAGATGTGGGGCTCCTGGCAGTACGGCTACATGCCCCTCGCGCAGTACACGGTGAAGCACAGCCTGTTCGCGAAGGCCATGCGCCGGGTCGACCCGAGCATCGTCCTGATCGCGAGCGGCGCCATGCCCGACACCATGACCGGCTCCAGGGAGTCGCTCAAGCTCGGAGACAAGCTCGTGCCCGACTACCTGGGGCCGGCCGATTGGACCGGCGCGCTCTTCCAGAGGTGTCTCGACGACCTGGACGTGATCAGCGAGCACTTCTACAACTACGACTCGCACTTCGACCTCGCCCAGGCGAAGCAGGTCCCGAACGACGAGCACGAGCCGCTCGTCGACTGGATGCGCCGGCCGGCGAACCACATCCGCCTCAAGTACGAGGAGTACCAGGAGTACCGCGCGCGCGTCCCCGGGCTGAGGCAGAAGGCCGTCCCCATCGCGCTCGACGAGTACGCGTACACTTTCGGCGGCAGCTACAAGGTGGTTCCGGCCTACGCGTGGACCTTCCACGAGATGTTCCGCCACTCCGACCTCTACCAGCTCGCGACCCTCACGTTCATCACCTCGACCTACTCCGCCGCGCGCGGCCAGGCCGTGCTCAATCCCACGGGGATGCTGTTCAAGCTCTATCGCCACCACTTCGGCACGATCCCAGTGGAGGTGACGGGCAACTCGCCGCAGCCGAAGCCGAAGGACCCGCCGGGCGGCGAGCAACCGGCCGTCCACGCCGGCAGCGACACCTTCCCGCTGGACGTGGCCGCCGCCTGGACGAGCGACCGCAAGGCCCTGACCATCGCGGTCGTCAACCCGACCGAGACCGCGCGGACGCTGAGGCTCGAGATCCGCGGCGCCGCCGTCTCCGGCAAGGGCACGCTGCGCCGCATGGCCCCCCGGAGCCTCACGGCCAACGTCGTGGTCGGCCAGGAGCCGGGCGTCAAGATCGAGGAACAGCCGGTCGGCGCGCTCCCCCGGACCCCGACCTTCGCTCCGTGGAGCGTCAGCATCTACGAGCTCCCGGCGAAGGAGCCCGGCCAGGTCACCGGGCCACACGTTCATGATCGGGACGTCATCGAAGGAGACGACAGATGAGACAGGTTGGTTGGGCGCTCTCCCTTCTCGCGACCGCCTGCGCCGCCGCGAGCCTCTGCTCCGCCCAGGAATCCGCAGACTTCAAGCCGGCCTCGACGAACGTGTGGGGCGCGGAATACCCGCGCGTCGACGGCGGGGGGCGGGTGCAGGTCCGCCTCAAGGCTCCGGACGCCACGAAGGTGCGCCTGAACTTCTGGAGCGGGCCGAAGGTCGACATGGAGAAGCAGGCCGACGGCTTCTGGACGTTCACGACCCCGCCGCTCGCCCCGGGCCTGCACTACTACACCCTGATCGTGGACGGGGTGGAGATGAGCGACACGGGCAGCCACGCGTTCTTCGGCGGCGGCAAGCACGCGAGCATGGTCGAGGTCCCGGAGGCGGGTGTCGACTACTACGACATCAAGCCCGTGCCGCACGGCCAGGTGCGCGAGGTCTGGTACGACTCGAAGGTCACCGGCACCTGGCGTCACGCGCTCGTGTACCTCCCGCCCGGCTACGACGCGCAGCCGAAGACGCGCTACCCGGTGCTCTACCTGCAGCACGGCGGCGGCGAGGACGAGACCGGCTGGATCCGCCAGGGCCGTGCGAACTTCATTCTCGACAACCTGATCGCGGCCGGCAGCTGCAAGCCGATGATCGTGGTGATGGCGTACGGCTACGCGCGGCGCCGGGGCGAGGTCCCGCCCGACCTCACCGGGAAGGCGTTCGGCTCGCCGGAGTTCAGGAAGGCCATGCAGGACATGGCGCAGGCGTTCGAGGACGACGTGACGCAGGCCCTGGTCCCGTTCGTCGACTCGACCTACCGCACGCTCGCGGACCGCGACCACCGCGCGATGGCCGGCCTGTCGATGGGCGGCATGCAGACCTTCCAGGTCACGCTGAACCACCTCGACCTCTTCTCGTACATCGGCGGGTTCAGCGGCGCGGGCGGGTTGCAGATGATCACCGACCAGAAGCCGGACTGGAAGGCTGCGTACGGCGGTGTCTTCGCCGACCCGGCCGTGTTCGCGAGCAAGGTGCACCTGTTGTGGCTGGGCGTGGGCACCGTCGAGCCGGAGCGGATGCGGGCCGGCATCCAGGGCCTGCACGCTGCGCTCACGGAGATCGGCATCCGGCACGTGTACTGGGAGTCGCCGGGCACAGACCACGAGTGGCAGACCTGGCGGCGCGACCTCAAGGACTTCGCGCCGAGGCTCTTCCAGCAGTGACATCACGGAGGATCCGCGCCAGGCGCCCTCCACTGTGGCCGGCGTGACGGCGAGGGCCGAGCACCTCGGCCGCGGCATCTACCAGGGCATCAGGGCCGGCCCCGGCTCCTCGATCCCCAACACTCGAGCGATCCGCATCGACGTCGTCGCCGCCCTCAAGGAGCTGAAGCTCCCGGCGAAGTCGGTGGTCGTTCTCGCGCTGAAGCGAGCGGAGGGCGGGAGGACGACATGAAGATGCGGTGCCTGGCGGCCGTCTGGGCGTGCTCGATCGTCTCGGGTCTGGCGGCGACGGCGGCGCCGGACACCGCGAGCGGCGCGGTCGCTGGCGCGACGCCGCCGGTCAGGGTCGAAGGCGGCCTCGTGCAGGGCGAAGCCACGGACGGGCTCGTGGTCTACAAGGGGCTCCCCTTCGCGGCGCCGCCGGTCGCCGACCTGCGCTGGCGCCCGCCGCAGCCGGCGCCAGGGTGGACGGGCGTGCGCGGTGCCGATCACTACGCGCCCGGCTGCCTGCCGTCGATGGGCGACGCGCCGCCGAGCGGCGCGAGCGAGGACTGCCTGTACCTGAACGTCTGGACGCCCGCGAAGTCGGCCGGCGATCGCCTGCCGGTGCTGGTCTGGATCCACGGCGGAGGCTTCAACGGCGGCTCGACGTCGGTGCCGGTCCACGACGGCGCGAAGCTGGCCCGCCGCGGCGTCGTCCTCGTCAGCATCGCGTACCGCGTCGGCGTGCTGGGCTTCTACGCGCACCCGGAGCTGAGCGCCGAGTCGCCTCACCGCGTCTCCGGCAACTACGGCCTGCTCGACCTGGTGGCCGGCCTGCAGTGGGTCCAGAGAAACGTCGCGGCGTTCGGCGGCGACCCCGGCCGCGTCACGATCTTCGGCGAGTCCGCGGGCGGCATCGCCGTGAGCATGCTGTGCGCGTCTCCGCTGGCGAAGGGTCTCTTCCGCGGTGCGATCTCGCAGAGCGGCGGATCGTTCGGTCCGCTCAGCCAGTCCCCGTCGCCCGGGGAGAACATGCGCTCGCTGGCGCAGGCCGAGGTCACGGGCGTCGAGCTGGCCAGGGCGGCGGCGGCGCCGTCGCTCAGGGAGCTGCGAGCGCTGCCGGCCGCGAAGGTGATCGAGGCCGGCCGCCGCCAGGGCGGCATGGCCTGGCCCGTCGTCGACGGCTGGGTGATCCCGGACGACCAGTACCGGCTCTACGAGGCCGGCCGCTTCAACGACACGCCGATCCTCGTCGGCTACAACTCGGACGAGGGCCTCAGCTTCACCCGCGCCCGAACGTCCGCGGAGTACGTCGCGGGCGTACGAGCGCGCTACGGGCCGTTCGCCGATCGGCTGCTGGACGCTTACCCCACCGCGGCCGACCGCGTCCCGAAGACCGCGCGCGACCTGGCGCGCGACTCGGCCTTCGGCTGGCACACCTGGTCGTGGGCGCGCCTCCAGTCCTCGCGCGGCCGGGGGAAGGCCTTCCTCTACTACTTCGACCAGCACCCCGAGCACGCGCCGGGCACGCCCGAGGCGGACCACGGCTCGCCTCACGGCGTCGACGTGCCGTACGTCTTCGAGAACCTCGAGACCATTCAGCGGCCGCTCAGCGACGGCGATCGCCGCGTCTCCGACGCCATGGCCGCCTACTGGACCAACTTCGCGAAGCGCGGCGACCCCAACGGCGCGGGCCTGCCGGTCTGGCCGGCGTTCAACGACGCCCAGCCGGTCGTCATGCACTTCGCCGGCACAGCGAAGACCGGCGCCGTTCCCAGCGAGAGCGCACTGCGGGTGCTGGATGGATACTTCGCGTGGCGGCGCAGCCAGGCCCTCCCCTTCGTCAGCCCGATCTTCGGCGACCACATGGTGCTCCAGCGCGGGAGGCCGAACGCGATCTGGGGCTGGTCGCAGCCGGGCGACGCCGTGCGGGTGGAGATCGGCGACGCCTCCGCGACCGCGACGGCCGGAGCGGACGGCCGCTGGCAGGCGCGGGTCGAGCCGCCGCCGGCGGGCGGTCCCTACGCCCTGAAGATCAGCGGCAGGCAGGTCGTCCATCTGCAGGACGTGCTGGTCGGCGACGTCTGGCTCTGCGCCGGCCAGTCGAACATGCAGTTCGGCCTTTCGCAGGCCAACGGCGGGGCGGACGAGCTCCGCAGCGCCAGCCCGCAGATCCGCTACTTCGTCGTCGGCCAGCGGGTGTCCTACACGCGCGTGGACGTCCCGCGCGGGTCCTGGAAGCTCGTCTCGCCGGAGACGAACGGCCAGCCCTTCGGCGGGGTCTCGGCCGTGGCGTACTTCTTCGCCCGCAGGCTGAACGCGTCGCTGCACGTCCCGATCGGCCTGGTGCAGGTCGCCGTGGGCGGCGTGCCTGGGGAGACGCTCGCCAGCCCCGCGTCGCTGCGCCCGCTGGGGGACTTCGATGCCGGACTCGACGAGGTGGAGGCGCGCGCGAAGGACGGCTCTCCCGAGTACGGGAACTACATCCTGCACTGGTACGACGCGTACGACGTCGGCTCGAGGAACGGCTCCTGGGCCGACCCGCAGCTCGACGACTCGGCGTGGAAGAGCGTGCGCGTGCCCGGTCGCTTCGAGGAGCTCGGGGTGGCAGGCGTCCCCGCCCTCGTCTGGCTGCGAAGGGCGATCACCCTGCCGGCGTCTGTGCCGCAGGGCCCGGCGCGGCTGATGCTCGGCTCGATCGAGAAGATGGACACGACGTACGTCAACGGCAGGCAGGTGGGCGCGAGCTCGTGGGTCGAGAACCCTCGCGTCTACTGGGTCGGCGGCGCGCTCAGGCCCGGCCCGAACCTGATCGCGATCCGACTGTTCAAGCTGAAGCCGGACGGCGGCTTCCTGGACTCGGCCGCCGACCTGAAACTCGCGCTCGCCGACGGTACCGAGATCCCGCTCGGCGGCGAATGGAGAGGCCGCGTCGCCGTCGACGGCCGTCCGCCGCAGAGGCTGCCGATCGCGTTCGAGAACCTGCCCAGCATGCCCGGCGTGCTCTACCGCGGCATGCTGGAGCCCGTCGTGCCGCTCGCGCTCACCGGCGCCATCTGGTACCAGGGCGAGTCGAACGCCGCCCGCGCGTTCCAGTACCGCCGCCTCCTTCCGGCGCTGATCGGGGGCTGGCGCGAGGCGTTCGGCCAGGGCGCGTTCCCGTTCTACGTGGTGGGCCTGCCGCGGTACAAGCACCACGCCGACGCGCCAGGGACGGACGACTGGGCCGAGCTGCGCGAGGCCCAGGCGCTCGTCGCGAAGACGGTGGCCCACTCCTGCCTCGCGGTGACCATCGATACCGGCGACCCCGACGACGTCCACCCGAAGGACAAGAAGGAGCCCGGCGAGAGGCTGGCCGCCTGCGCGCTGGCCGAGCACTACCGGAGGGAGCTCCCCTTCTCCGGCCCGACGCTCGCCTCGGTGGAACGCCTGCCCGGCGCGCTGAAGCTCCGCTTCGCGCACGCCGACGGCGGCCTCGTCGTCAAGGGAGAGAAGGCCGGCGAGTTCGCGCTGGCCGGCGACGACCGGCAGTTCCACTGGGCCGACGCCAGGGTCGACGGTGACGCCGTGGTCGTGTCGTCTCCCTCCGTCCCCGACCCGAAAGCGGCGCGCTATGCCTGGCAGGCGAACCCGGTGGCCACGCTCTTCAACCGCGACGGCCTGCCGGCCGCGCCGTTCCGCACCGACGACTGGCCCGGCGTCACCGAGGCTCTCGGGGGAACGGAGCCCTGAGCCGGCACGAGGGAGCGTTCGACGCCGTCTTCCATGTCGGCGGCATCAGGTGGCGGGCGCCAGAAGCGCCGGAACACACAGAACCCCTGTAAGAGTACGCCACAGGTACACGGTTCTGAGCGCCTGTACCGACCACCTTCCATGAGGCAGCTCGCGACGAAGCAGGACGCCGTCTCAATGCGAATCCACGCCATCCCCAGACCCCGACGCACCTGAAGTCCCGCCTCCGGTCATCCTATCGGTGGCCCGGCCCGCAGTTCTCGAGGAACCTCCTGGCACCCGCTATCGTATTCCGATATGAAGGCATATGGCTGAGCGAAGAGCCGATCTGCTACGGGGAACTCTGGACCTCCTGATCCTGAAGGCCGTGTCGCTCGAGCCGCTGCACGGGGTCGGCATTTCCCGGCGCATCACTCAAATCACTCGCGGAGCCTTCCAGGTGAGTTTCGGTTCGCTCTTCCCTTCCCTGCACCGCATGGAGGAGAGGGGATGGGTGGAAGCCGAGTGGCACGCTTCCGAGAACAGCCGCCGGGCCAAGTACTACCGGCTGACCTCCTCCGGCCGCGAGCAACTCAAAGTCGAAGAACGGGACTGGAACCGCGTGGTCAAGGCGATGACCGCCGCCGTTCAGTGGGAGGCATGATGCCGAGACGGATGAGGAGTGCGTTGCGGAACCTCTTCCGCAAGGGCGCGGTCGAGCAGGGGCTGGACGAAGAACTCCGCGCATCTGTGGAGATCCTGGCCGAGGAAGGGATGAGGGACGGGCTTTCGGCGGCGGCGGCACGCCGCCAGGCGCTCATCGCCCTCGGCGGCGTGGAGCAGGTGAAGGAAGAGGTGCGCGCCATGCGCGCCGGGCGCTGGCTCGAGGATTTCGCCAGGGACCTCCGCTACGCGCTCCGCACGCTGGCTCGCGCGCCCGGCTTCACCGTCGTGGCCGTGCTGACGCTGGCACTGGGCATCGGCACCAACATCGGCATCTTCACCCTCCTGCACGACCTCGTCTTCAGCTCGCGCCCGTACCCCAACGAGCGGCAGGTGGTCCAGCTCTACACACGGGACAAGAGACCGCAAGGGCTCTTCCGTCAGTTCTCCTATCCCACCTACCTCGACATCCGGGAGGACAGCGCCGTGCGCGCCGTCTTCTCCGATGTGATGGCCCATGCCATCACCGCGGTCGGCGTGGGAGAGGGTGAGGGCTCGCGCCGCAGCCTGGCGGCGGTCGTCAGCGCGAACTACTTCCGCACCTTCGGCATGCCGATGGCGCGAGGCCGCGACTTCCTGCCCGAGGAGGAAAGGCCCGGGAGGGCCGCGGCGGCAGTCGTCGCCAGCTATTCCTATTGGAAGAAGACCGGCTTCGACCTTCAACTGGTTGGAAAGACCATCCGCGTCAACGAGCGGCGCTTCACAGTGGTCGGAATCGCGCCGGAGCGCTTCACAGGAACGATGGTGGTGTTCGGTCCTGAGCTGTATTTCCCTCTCGGCGACTACGATCTGCTCAAGAACGACGCCCAGGGCGATGCCAGGCACAGCCTCGAACGCCGCGACCTCTACGACCTCTACCTGGTGGGGCGGCTGAAGCCGGGGGTCAACGCCGCCGCTGCGGGCAGCGTACTGAAGCTGGTCGCGGCGCGGCTCGAAGAGGCGCAGCCAGCCGAGCAGAAGGACCAGACCTTCCTCATCGGCCGTCTGCCGCGCCTGCGCGTGAGCACCTACCCCGCCGATGAGAGCAGCCTCACCGTGATGGGCCTGATGCTGTGCGCCCTGGCCGGGATCGTGTTGCTGATTGCCTGCCTCAACCTGGCGAACGTGCTGCTGGCCCGCGGCGTGGCGCGCCGCAAGGATGTCGCGCTCCGCCTGGCGATCGGCGCAGGGCGCGGGCGGATCATCCGCCAGCTTCTGACCGAAGGGCTCGTGCTCTCGCTCGCGGGCGCGGCCGGCGGGTACCTGATCGGGCTCGTGTCCTCGAATCTGTCGGCGTCCTCGATCGGCGCTCACATGCCGGTGGCCGTGTTCCTGCGCGGCGGCGCGGATCCCGCCGTGCTGATGGCCACCCTCGGCTTCGCCGTGCTGGCGGTGCTGTTCTTCGCGCTGGGACCCGCGCTCAAACTGACGCGCGCCGACCTGGTCGCCGATCTGAAGGAGAGGGCGGGCCAAGATGCCGCTCCGCGCCGCCGCCGCTTCTTGCCACGCAATCCGCTGGTGATGGCGCAGATCGCGCTGTCGCTCGGCCTGGTGACCGTGGCTGGGCTCTTCATCCGCGGCGCCCTCAAGGCCGGCAGCGTCGAAACCGGCTTGCGCGCCGATTCCACGCTCCTGATCGAGGCGGACGCCAGCCTGAGCGGCTACGACCAGGCTCGCAGTCTCCAGCTCTACCGCGCCGCGACTGACCGTCTCGCCGGGCTGCCGGGGGTCGAGGCCGCGAGCATCGCATCGGTTGTGCCCTTCGGTACCCTCACCATCAACCGTCCTGTCGGCCGGGCCGGCGTGAAGGCCGAGCCCGAC
>Ga0335071_10004333_pt1 | contig 14828 bp, 13 predicted proteins | sample Lox_Sample_15_FD_206724 | JGI IMG/M metagenome (GOLD analysis project Ga0335071, IMG submission 206724) | Soil microbial communities from Loxahatchee National Wildlife Refuge, Florida, United States - Lox_Sample_1.5 | ecosystem: Environmental > Terrestrial > Soil > Wetlands | place: USA... | reverse complement strand
CGACCACGGCGAGCAACCCGACCAGGCCACCCCCGAGGCTGACCCAGCTGTGCTGGAGCGCCAGCCAGGACCCGCCGACGAAGATCCCCACGATGATGTAGTGGGGCAGCCCGATGAGCCACTTGACGAGGACCAGGCCATGGGAGAGCCGCTCTGGGTACTCCACGTCGAGGCGCGCCGGGTAGTCGGGCACCTCGCCGAGGGAGAACGGCGGGTAGCGGTCGGTCCCGAAACCGCCCTCCGAGTAGTAGGCCACCCGCCAGGTCCAGCGCAGCACGCCCAGGTTGTAGTCGAACAGCGGGCGCGGGTAGCGCCCGGTCACGACGATCGCCACCAGCGCGGCCAGTGCGGCGACGACGAAACCCAGCCACAGGAAGGCGAGCACCACCAGGTGGGGGATCACGAGGACCCACTTGACGAGCCACAGCCAGCGCGACAGGGGCACCTGCAGCGTGGCGTCGACACGGACGGCGTACGGCCTCGGGGCAGGGAGGGCACCCGGTGTCGCGGCAGTCGACATCGTCGGCCTCCTCTCACTCTCAGGTGGTGACCGACCGGAGGTTGGCCGTGCCGAGAAGGACGATCGCCAACCCCTCCACGGTGGCCGGTCGTGGCCGGTCCGGGCCAGGGCCCAAGGGCCCGGCGGGGACCTGCCGTGCGAGCTGGTCAGGTTCGCCCGTTGGGGCGGACCTGACGCCACGAAGGACCATGTCCGGGGGGAGCCTCGTCCTGACCGCGCGAACAGGAGCAGACTCGGGCTGCCGCCCCGGGAGGACTGCATGACCCTCACTCAGCGTCAGCGCGACCACATCGACGCACATCCCGACCGCAGCCCGTACGTCGTGCTCGACCTCGACGTCGTCGCTCACAAGTACGTCGAGCTCGTGGAGTCGCTCCCCGGCGTCGCCGTGTACTACGCGGTCAAGGCCAACCCGGCACCGGACGTGCTGAGCCTGCTGAACCGGATGGGTTCGTCCTTCGACGTGGCCTCCATCGGCGAGGTGCGCCAGTGCCTCGACGTGGGTGTGCAGCCGCAGCAGATGAGCTTCGGGAACACGGTCAAGAAGGCGAGCGCCGTGCGCGAGGCCGTCGAGCTCGGAGTCACCACCTTCGCCTTCGACAGCGACAGCGAGCTGGACAAGCTCATCGAGCTCGCGCCGGGGTCCATAGCCTTCTGCCGAGTCCTGTGCGACGGGCTCGGTGCCGCGTGGCCGCTGTCCCGCAAGTTCGGCTGCACCCCAGGGCTGGCCGTCGGGATGCTGCGGCGGGCGGCGAGGAGCGGCCTGCGGCCGGGGATCTCCTTCCATGTCGGGTCCCAGCAGTTCGACCCGGCGGCCTGGGACCGCGCCCTCGCCCTCGTGGCGGACCTGCGCGCGGAGCTGCGGGCAGACGGCATCGAGCTCGAGCTGGTCAACCTGGGGGGTGGGCTCCCGGGTTCGTACGTCGAGCGGGTCCCGCCCACGGCCGAGTACGGCCGTGCCATCACCGACGCGGTGCGCCGACGGCTCGGACCGGCGCTGCCGCCACAGCTGCTCGTCGAGCCCGGCCGCTACCTGGTCGGGGACGCCGGCGCCCTCGCGTGTGAAGTCGTGACGGTCGGCCGGAAGTCGGCGAGCGACGAGCACCGGTGGGTCTACCTCGACGTGGGCGCCTTCTCCGGACTCGCCGAGACGCTCGGTGAGGCCATCCGCTACCCGATCGAGGTCTACGGCGGCGCGCCCGGGCGAGCGAGTGGTCCGGTGGTCCTCGCCGGCCCGACCTGCGACAGCGCCGACATCCTCTACGAGACCGTCGACTACGAGCTGCCGCTCGACCTGCGACCCGGCGAGCGGATCGTGATCCGGTCCGTCGGCGCGTACACGACGAGCTACAGCACGGTCGGGTTCAACGGCTTCCCGCCGCTGGAGCTCGAGGTCCTGCCGGCCACCGTCGACCTGTCCGTCGTGCGCCTCTCGCCCGAACGGGCGAGCGCCTGATGAGCTCGGCCATGCCGGGGATCGTCGCCCAGGTCGTCACCGAGTTGGCCGCGGGCGGGACCCGCCGGCGCTACCCCGAGGGCTCCTTGATCTTCGCCCAGGGTGACAGCAGCACCGACGCCCTGCTGGTCCGGTCGGGGTCGGTGCGGGTCGTCGTGGAGGAACGCCACCACGTCGTGGACCTGCACGAGGGCGACGTCCTCGGAGAGTTCGCCGCCATCGACGGCGGCCCCCGGTCGGCTTCCGCCTACGCCCTCACCGACGTGGACCTGGTCGCGATCAGCGCACTCGACCTCGCGGCCGGGCTGGGCTCGCAGGGGGTGGACCTCCCGGAGCTGACCGCGCACACCGCCGAGCTGAGGCGACGGACCGACGCGAGGACGCTGGCCGCGGGAGGCGTACCCGTCTCCGGCGTCGCGCGCCGGCTGGCCGAACGGGCAGGCCACAGCGGCGAGCTCGAGCCGCTTGACCCGGGCGAGCTGGCCACGTCGCTCGGCTGCGGGCGCGAGGTGGTGTCGAGGGCCTTGGAGCACCTGGCGGACGGTGGCGCCATCGCGCTGGATCGTGGCCGGATCGTCGTCCTGGACCTTCCCGCGCTGCGCGGCTACGGCGCCGGCGCCTGACGGGCACGCAGCGCCAGCCAGGTGAAGGGCTGCAACGCGCCGTCCGGGGCACGGTGAGTCTCTCGCCGCTCGGCGAGCACGTCGAACGGGCCGCCCAGCGCTACGAGCAACGCCGGTGCGTCGTAGCGGGCGACCGGCCGGCCTGAACACTGCGTCGGCCCGTCCGCCGCGAAGGTGCCGATCACGACGACTCCGTCCGCAGCCAGGCCGCGGGAGAGAAGCTGCCGGTAACGGTGACGGTCCTGCTCCTCGACGAGGAAGTGGAAGACGGCGCGATCGTGCCAGAGGCCGTAGCGACGATCAGGCGTCCACGTCCTGAGGTCGGCGCGCAGCAGCTGGAGACCAGGGGGAGCGGGAGCTGCGAGCCGGGCGCGCACGGAGTCGAGCGCCTCCTGCGACACGTCGAGAACGGTGACGTCGGACCAGCCGGCGCCGAGAAGACGGTCGACCAGCCGGCTGGCTCCTCCCCCGACGTCGATCGTCGGTGTCGACGGGTCCAGCCCCGTGAGCGAGATCAGGTCCACGGACATCCAGGGGTTGGCCTCGAACCAGCTGACCGACTCGACGCCGCCGTCCCGGTGACGCCCGTCCCAGTGCGCCGCGGAAGGGAAGTCCTCGTTGCTCATCGCGGTCATCCTGCCGCGGTGCGCGTGCGCCCGTGAGGTCGTCGGGGGGGCCTGGGCTGCGCGGTGCTGAAGCGCGCCGCCCGGCGAGCGCGGTGCGGCAGCGGGCTGTACGGCCGCGGCAGGCGGGGCTCGGTCGGAACCCGGAAGAACAGCGTCTTGGCGACCTCGACAAGGACCAGATAGGCGATCACCAGGCCGACGAGCACGGCGAAGAAGCCCCCGGGCAGCGGCGCGAAGCCCAGCGTCGGTCCGAGCGGCGATGCGGGCAGCGCAGCGCCGACGAGAACCACGCTGATCGCGGCCAGTGTGAGGGGCAGGCTGGGACGGCTGCGGAAGAACGGGACACGCCTGGTGCGGATCGCAAAGATGATCAGCGTCTGGGTGGCGAGGGACTCCACGAACCAGCCGGAACGAAACTGCGCCGCACCGGAGTGGAAGACCCCCAGCATGATCGCGAACGTGATCAGGTCGAAGACGGAGCTCAGCGGTCCGAAGCAGATCATGAAACGGCGGATGAACCCGATGTCCCAGTGCGAGGGCTTGCGCAGCTGCTCCTCGTCGACGTGGTCGGTCGGGATGGCGAGCTGGCTGGTGTCGTAGAGCAGGTTGTTGAGCAGGATCTGGGAGGGGAGCATCGGAAGGAAGGTCAGGAACAGTGACGCGGCCGCTGCAGAGAACATGTTCCCGAAGTTGCTCGACGTGCCCATCAGGACGTACTTGATGGTGTTCGCGAACACTCTGCGCCCCTCGGCGACGCCATCGGCCAGGACGTCGAGGTCCTTCGCCAGCAAGATGACGTCGGCCGCGTCCTTGGCGACGTCCGTGGCGGAGTCGACCGAGATCCCGACGTCCGCCGCGTGCAGCGCGAGCGCGTCGTTGACGCCGTCGCCGAGGAACGCGACGCCGCCCCCCTTGAGGCGCTGGACGCGCACGATGCGGGCCTTGTGCTCGGGGTTGACCCGCGCGAACACCGTGGCGTCGGGGACGGCGGCGGCCAAAGCGGTGTCGTCGAGCGCGTCGATGTCCCGGCCGGTCAGCACCTTCCCGTCGGTGAGGCCCAGGTCATGGCACACCTTGGCCGCGACCTCGGGATTGTCTCCGGTCACCACCTTGACGGTGATGCCCAGACCGGCCAGCCGATCCAGCGCCTGGGCCGCGTCGACCTTGGGCGGGTCGAGGAAGACGAGCAGGCCGAGGAGGGTGAGGTCGGACTCGTCGGACGCGGCCAGCGGACCCTCCCGGCCCATCGGCCGGGAGGCGACCGCCACCACCCGGTTGCCAGCGGCGAACTCCCGCGCCAGGACATCGTGCGCCTCAGGCGCGACGTCGCGGCAGCGGTCGATGACCGACTCGGGCGCACCCTTGGTCACGAGCACCAGACGCCCGTCGAGGCGAACCAGAACCGAGACCATGCGGCGCTCGTGGTCGAAGGGAAGGACCGCCAGCCGCTCGACACGGACGGCTCCCTCGCGCAAGGTCACTGCGGCTGGGGACTGCCACAGCGCCTGGTCGAGCGGGTTGCCGCCGACTGCGGCACCGGCGGTGAGGTTCTCGGTGCAGAGCAGCCCCCAGCGCAGCAAGGTATCGGCGTCCATCGAGTCTGTGGGGACGGCTCGCATGAACTCGATACGGCCCTCGGTCAGAGTGCCGGTCTTGTCGGTGAACAGGATGTCGATGTCGCCGAGGTCCTCGATGCAGACCAGGCGCTTGACGAGCACCTTGCGCTTGCTCATCTGACGCGACCCGGCCGCCAGGCTGGTGGAGACGACCGCGGGAAGCAGCTGCGGAGTGATCCCCACGGCGATGGCGAGGGAGAAGAGCAGGGCGTCGATGATCGGTTTCCCCAGGAGCACGTTGAACACGAAGATCGTGGTGGTCAGCACGCCGGCGACGTACACGAGCATCATCGAGAAGCGGCGCAGGCCGAGCTGGAACTCGGTGTCGAGAGGATGGGTGCTCAGGCCGGCAGCGATGACGCCGAACTCCGTCACCGCGCCCGTGGCCACCACGACCCCCCGGCCGCGGCCGGAGTGGACGACGGTTCCCATCAGGGCGCAGCAGCTGAGCTCCGCGAGACTGCTGCCCTCGGGGACGGGGAGCGTCGTCTTGTCGACCGGCAGCGACTCCCCAGTCAGCACCGACTCCTCGCACTCGAGGTCCGAGACCTCGACCAGCCGTATGTCGGCCGGGACGATCTCGCCGAGGGTGAGCTCGACGAGGTCCCCGGGGACCAGCTCGGTGACGTCGACGGAGACTGCGCGGCCGCCGCGGGTCACCACGGCCTGATGGCGGATCTGGCTGTGCAGGGCCTCGGCCGCCTTCTCCGCGCGGTACTCGTTGACAAACCCCAGGCCGACGGACGCGGCGACGATGATCGCGATGATCTTCGCGTCCGTCCCCTCGCCGACGAGGGCCGACACGAGCGCGGCCGCCAACAGCAGGCCGAGCAGCGGGGACCTCAGCTGGCGCCACAGGACCGAGACCCAGTTGACCCGGTGTGAGGCCACGGCGTTGAGCCCGTAGCGACCCTGCCGACGCACGACCTCCTCGGCCTCGAGCCCCTCAGCGGGGACGTCGAGCTCGCGCAGCACTCGCTCGGGGTCCATCGCGGCCGCGGCCGTGATGGTCAGCCGCCCGCCCGCCGCTGACGCCTCGAGGCGTACCGTCGGTCCTCCAGACCCGACCACGCGGCGCGCCGCCATGGGACACCTCCCGCCAGTGCGGCATCGCCTCGCCGGCGAGCCCCACTCCCGCCACGGTAGAGCCAGAGGGGGTTCAGGCCTGCGGGGGCTCCCAGGTCACGCTCAGCTCGTTGCGTCGGCCGAAACGTTCGAGGTGGCGGCCGGCGACGTCGCACACCACGGCCAGGTCGTCCTCGGTGGGGGCGTCCGCGGTCAGCACCAGCTCTCCGGGCTGGGACTCGAGGACGACCACCCCCTTGGTGAGCGTGATGCGTCCGCGTCCGTCGGCATAGCTCGCCTCGGACCGGTGACCGAGGTGATCGCAGAGCTGCTTGGCGTATCGCTCGGGAGTCTCGGTGGCCACACGTGCGGTGGCGGTGGGCATGGGGCGCGCCTCCTCGGTGCTGCTCAGATCTCGTTGCCCCAGTAGTAGCGGGCCAGGGTCTCCACGAGCCGCAGCTTCGCCTTCTGCTGCTCCGCGCTGAGTCTTCCATCGGATGCCGCCTGCGCGAACCCGGCATTGGTCGAGATGGCGACGTCGTCGGTGCCGCGCACCTCGACCGCCGCGTCACACAGCGGGAGAAGCTCCTCCACCGACTCCTCGGCCGGGTCGGTCACATCGACGACGCCGAGGCTCACGACGAGGCCCGGCTTCACCTCGTGCAGGGGCAGGCGCGCCTGCGGGTCGCGGGGGAAGTCGACGCAGATCCGTCGGAACCGGGTCCCGTCGAGCAGCCGGTGCAGTGACGCGAGATCCCACCCCTTGTCCGTCGTCGGCAGGGGTCCGCTGTCGGTGAGGTCCAGCCCGAGCCGGAAGTCATCCGGTACGTCGAGCCCGTCGAAGACGGCGTCGTCGACCCTCGCCATCAATTCGAGCGCAGCATCGACGTCGAGGCCCGCGGCGCGCAGCTGGTGACGTCCGGCCACCGTCAGCAGGGGTGCGTAGAGCGGGTTGGCCAGCGGGACGTACACGACGCCCTGCGCGGCGAGCGCCGCCGCCTCCTGGCGGATGATCCCGGCGAGGGCCGGGCCGACCTGCTCCGCCGCAGCCAGCGACGAGCTGTCGGCCGTGCCGCCGGCGACGGCGAGGTATCCCGGCGAGGGCAGCGTGACGAACACCGGGCGCTGGGTGGTCGCCAGGACCAGCGACGCCTCGTGCTCGGCGAGTCGTCCCTTCGCGACAGGGGTCCCGGCGACGGACCGGCGCCGGCCCGACGGGATGCCCGCGAGCTGGGCCAACGGGTTCTCCGCCTCCGGGGTGCCGAACCCGTCGACCCCGTCGTGCACCACCGACTCGACGTACGCCCGACGGAGCTGCCCGTCGCCCACGGCGGAGAGTCCGAGCCGGCGCTGCACGTGGACGATCGCGGTCACCGCGTCGCGCTCGGCCTCGGCGAGGGCGCGCGGGTCGGCCCCGGCCCGGGCCGCCAGCAGCTCCGCCGGGCGCACGAGGCTCCCGTGGTGGTCGATGTGGTAACCGAAGTCGTCGGCCATGGTGGGCTCCGGGTGTCGAGGCGCTGGTTGTGGGCGTGGGGACTGCGAACCGGCCGCTGATTGCGCGGACGAGTGGCTAGTGGCGCGGGGGTCCGCCCCACTCGGGGAACTCCGTGGCGAAGCCGGCCGCGCGGACGACGTCCTCGCAGATCTGCTGGTCCTCGGCGGGGCTGCCCCCGGACACCCCGATGCCACCCAGGAAGACCCCGTCGCGTTTCAGGGTGTAGCCGCCGGGCGTCGCCACGACCGGCTGGTGTCCCATCCGCGCGACCTGGCTGAAGAACACGGGATCGGACTCCGACCAGCCACGAAGCATCGCGCTGGGCCGCTGCATCACCGCAGCGGTGTAGGCCTTCGCGAGCGCGATGCTCGGGGTCAGCGGCCGAGCGCCGTCCATCCGGTCGAGCGTGACCAGGTAGCCGCCCGCATCGACGACGGCCACGGAGATCACCTTGCCGATCGCCGCGGCGGCGGCGTTGGCGGCGTCAACCAGCCCACGGGCCTCGGCCAGCTCGACCCTCACGCCGTCACCTCGGCGTAGACGCTCCCCAGGAACCGCACCAGCGCCGCGTTGAACAGGTCCGGTCGCTCGAAGTACATGGAGTGCGGGCCCTCCGGCACGACGTCGACCGCCACCCCGGGCAGCAGCTCGCCGGCCTTGCGTACCGTCGTCGCGCTGAGCACGGCGTCGAGCTCGCCCGCGAGCAGCAGGATCGGGAACCCGGCCGCGGCCAGGTCGTCGGGCCGGGGTCCGTCACTGGTCAGGTTCGTCAGGTCGGCCATCTTCGCGGTGTTGAACGTGCCCATCTGCTGGAACAGGAACGCCTTGTCCGGCCGCTCCCGCTGGAAGGCGGGGCTGAGCAAGCGGTCGAGCACCGGCATCGTCTCCGCGGCCGCGCGGTCGGCCTTGACCAGGGCAGCGAGCTCCGGGTGGTCGACGCCACCGAGGGAGTGGGCGAGGACCACGCCCGCCACGCGGGCCGGCGTACGCAACGCCGCCTTCAGCGCCGCCGCGGCACCGATCGACTGCCCGACGAGCACCGCCCGGGTCACCCCCTGGGCGGCCACCTCGTCGAGAACCGCGGTGATGTCGTCGACGAAGAGGCGGGCATCGAGCGGACCTCCGGTCGTCGAGGAGGATGACCGCCCGAAGCCCCGCAGGTCGACGGTCACGGTGGTGTACGTCTGGCGCAGCGCCGACACCTGCTGCCACCACGCCATGTGGTGACCGCCGGAGCCGTGCACGAACAGCACGGCGGGGCCACTGCCGTGGACCTCGTAGTAGACGCGCGCTCCGTCGCGCGCCTCGACGAATGGCACGTCAGACCCCCGTGGCCGCGGGCTCGGAGGGCTCGTACCCGACGGGTGTCCCGGCGGCCGCCCACGCAGGAGGCCAGGTCACCGGGGTGTACTCCCGCCGGTTGTGATAAACGAGCTCGATCATCGTGTGGTCGGGGTCGTGGATGTAGCAGAACTTGGAGTGGTTCTCCGGACGTTCGATCGGTCGGGTGTGCCGGATCCCGAGCTCGGCGAGATGAGCGAGGAACCCGTCCCAGTCCTCCACCTCGATGGCGAAGTGGTACGGCGCCATGCGGTCCATCTCGTCGACGGGGGTGAAGTGGAGGTCGAAGTTCCCCCGGGTCATCAGGACGACCTTGGTGTTGCTCTTCGGGGTGACCGACTTCATCCCGAAGACCTTCGAGTACCACTCCTTGGTCCGCTCGGGGTCCGTGGTCGGGAAGTTGACGTGGTGGATGTACGCCGGCCGGTTGCTCACGTCTGGTCCTCCTCGACGACGGGGTTGCTGAGCGTGCCTAGGCCCGAGATCGACACCTCGACGGTGTCCCCGGGGACGAACGGTGGCGTCTCGTCGGTCCCCATCCACAAGACGTCGCCCGGGGACAGGGTGATGTAGCGGGAGACCTCGCTGATGTACTGGAACGGATCGAAGATCATGTCGCCGGTGGCGAAGCTGGCCCTCTCCTCGCCGTTGACCCGGACCGTGGTGGTGGACGCCATCGGGTCCACGTCCGTGACCAGGAAGGGCCCCATCGGCTTGAAGGAGTCGCAGTTCTTCGCCCGCCACAAGGTGCGGTCGCTGCGCTGCCACCACCGCGCGCTCACGTCGTTGCCGATCGTCCAGCCGACGACCCCGGCGCGTGCGTCGTCGACACTGCAGTGCCGCAACGGGCGCCCCACCACAGCCACGAGCTCGCCCTCCGCCTCGAGCGGGTACGGGTAGTCCGCCGGTCGCACGATGGGGCTGCCCGAGGCGACGAGGGCGCTGTTGGCGCGGTAGCCGACCTCCGGGCGCTCCGGTGCGACCACGCTGGTATGGCCGTGCTCCAGCGCCCGCTCGACGTGCGCACGGTAGTTCAGGCCGGCGCAGAAGAAGGTGCGTGGTTCGACCGGCGGGAGCAGCTCCACGTCCGAGAGCGGCAGCGGGTCGCCGCTCTCGTAGTGGGAAGAGAACGGCGACCCCACGACAGGCTGGGCCTTCTCCCCGTCGACGATCGCGAACCGCGGACCCTCGACGTCGCGGTAACGGCACCAGATCACGGCGCCAGCTTGTGCGAGACGCGCTTGGTGACGAGGTAGCCCGACAGTCCCTCGGGACCACCCTCGCGGCCGTACCCGCTCTCCTTGACGCCTCCCGAGGGAGCCTGCGGCACCGACCCTCCGCAGTGGTTGATGGAGAGGATGCCGGCATCGAGGCCGCGTACCAGCCGCTCGGCGGTGGCCGCCGAGTCGGTGAAGCCGTACGCGGCCAGGCCATACGGCAGCCCGTTCGCCTCGTCGAGCACCTGGTCGAGGTCGTCGAAGGTGAGCAGCGGGGCGATCGGGCCGAACGGCTCCTCATGGAGCATCTCCGCCTCGGGCGGCACGTCGACCAGCGTGGTGACCGGATAGAAGAACCCGTCGCCCTCGAGGCGGCGGCCGCCGGTCAGCACCCGGGCGCCGCGGCTCACGGCGTCGGTGACGAGGCGGTCCACCGCATCGCGCCGGCGGGCGCTCGCGAGCGGCCCCATCTGAACGCCCGGCGCCAGCCCCGGCCCGACCACCACCTGCTCGGCCGCGGCCACGAACGCCTCGGTGAACGGCTGCGCCACGTCGCGGTGGACGTAGAAACGGCTCGGCGAGGTGCACACCTGCCCGGCGTTGACGACCTTCGCGCGCACGCACGCGCGCGCCGCGGCGACCGGGTCGGTGTCGGCGCACACGATGACGGGGGCGTGCCCACCGAGCTCCATGACCGCAGGCTTCATGCGTTCCGCCGCGAGCCCAGCGATGTGCTTGCCCACCGGCACGGACCCGGTGAACGCGACGAAGCGGATCCTGGGGTCGGCGATCAGCGCCCGGGACACCTCGTCCGGGACACCGAAGAGGACGTTCAGCACACCCGCGGGCAGCCCGGCGTCGTGGAAGGCCGAGGCCAGCGCGCACGCGGTGCCCGGGACCTCCTCCGAGGGCTTGATGACGATCGTGCAACCGGCGGAGAGCGCGGCGGCGATCTTGCGCATCGGGCCGCCCGCCGGGAAGTTCCAGGGGACCAGCGCGGCGACCGGCCCCACCGGGAATCGACGTACCGTCAGCACCTCGCCGGGGCCGCTCGGGATGATCCGGCCGTACGCGCGACGCCCTTCCTCGACGTCCCACTCGAGCAGCGTCGCTGCGCGGTGCACCTCCGCGGTCGCCTCCGGCAGCGGCTTGCCCTGCTCGAGGCTCATCACGGAGCCGATGGCCTCGGCCCGGGAATGCAGGAGGCCGGCCGCCCGGCGCAGGGTGGCGGAGCGTTCCTCGACCGAGGTCTGGGCCCATGTCGTGAACGCCCGGTGCGCGGCGGCGACGGCCCGCTCGACGTCCCGTGCCTCCGCCACGGGCACCTTGCCGATGACCCGTTCGCTCGCGGGGTCCACGACGTCGAACGTGCGCCCGGGGGCGCCGTCGCACCAGGCGCCGTCGACGTACAGGCCCAAGGGGTGATAGCCGACCACGGGCTCGGCCGCGGCCGGTGTCGTGCTGGGTGCGCTCACTCGCCGGCCTCCTGTCCGCGGTTGCCCTGGAGCTGCCACAAGTGGTGCGGGGGCGCCTGCTCGTGCACGTTCGGGCCGTACGTGTCGTCGACGCGGTCCATGTCCGCGGCGAGCTCGACACGCCCTCCGCAGGGCGCTTGCACGAACCGGAACACGTTCGAGCCGACGGTGTGCCTGCCCAGCCGGCGCGACTCGCGCCAGCCCTGCTCGACCATGTGGTTCACGCCGACGACGACCTCGTCGAATCCCTCGACCTCGTAGGCGGTGTGGTTCACGCCCGCCTTGTCCGGCCGGTGGCACAACAGGAAGGTGTGCTGGTCCTGGTCGCCGTCGGCGCGCATGAACACGCCCATGTCCCGCACGTCGTCGGTGACCTTGAAGCCCAGGCGGTCGACGTAGAAGGCGACGGCAGCCTCACGACCCGCCTTGGGGATGTTCAGCGCGACATGGCAGAGCCGCAGCGGGTGCACAGGGCCGAGGGGCTGGCGCGAGGTGTTCCACCGGGTGACCCACCCGGTGCGGTTGTAGCCCGGGACGTCGACGTCCATCGGAGCCGGAGCGGCCACCGTCAACCCGACCCCATAACCGGTCTCGTCCACCGCGTGCGCCGAGTCCCCCCGTACGTCCACGGGCCGGTCCGCGCCGATGCGGGCCAGGAGGTCCTCGAGGGCCTGCTCGGTGTCGACGCCCCAGACGACCTCGCGCAGGCTGTTCGTGCCCTCGACGGAGGGCGGCAGCTCGGGGTCGTCGGCGGGGCGCAGCTCCACGACCTGCCCCGCGCGGGTGACGAGCGCCGCCCCGGGGCCATCGGCGTCGAGCGGCGTCAGCCCGAGGTCACGGAAGAAGCGCAAGCACTCCGGGACGTCGTCGACACCGTAGACGGCCCGCTCCACGCGTACGACTGACACCCTGGCCCGGCTCCCTCATCTGCGGTCCCCGCGAGCCTACGGAGGCGTCTCGGGACACTCAACGCGCCGGGACCGCTTGCGGTGCAGTCATTCCTTGCAGGAAGCGGACGGCTCACCCGGAGGCGGCGGCGGGCAGCTCGTCCCGGTGCTCGATGGGGTGCTTGCGGAACCAGTCGGCGATGAAGTCGAGGAAGACGCGAACCCTGGTCAGGGTGTACTTCCCGGGCGCGTAGATGACGTAGAGCGAGCGGTGCGGGACCTCCACGGCGTCCAGGACCGGCACGAGATGCTCCGAGCGCAGCTCGCCGAGGGCGGGGCCGACGGGGAGCATGGTCACGCCTCGGCCCGCGACCGCGGCCTTCTGGAGCGTGAGGTAGCTGTTCGAGACGTAGGCGGTGCGCGCGATCTTCAGGTGCACGTCCCGCCCGTCCTCCCTCAGCTGCCAGATCGGGTAGTTCGAGTGCACGAGGCAGTCGTGGTCGGCCAGGTCCGCGGACGTCCTCGGGACCCCGGCGCGGTCCAGGTAGCCGGGTGAGGCACAGACCAGGAACTCCAGGTCCGCCACCTTCTTGATCATCAGGCCGGAGTCGCGGACCTGCTTGGTGTGGAACGCGACGTCGTAGCCGCGGGCGAGGAACTCGTGCGGCCGGTCCGACATCCCGCCCACCTCGAAGCGCACGAGGATCTTCGGGTAGGCGACGGAGAAGGCCGCGATCGCGTCTCCGACGTCGAGGTTCCCGATCCACTTGGGGCACACGACCGAGAGCGCTCCCTCGGGCTTGTCCCGCATCCCGAGCAGCGCGGCGTCCTCCTGGTCGATCTCGTCGAGGATGCGGGCCGCGAACTCCGCGTACTGCGCCCCGGCCTCGGTGAGGGTCACGTTGCGGGCGGTGCGATTGACCAGCCGGATGCCCACCTGGCGCTCGAGCTCGGCGACGTGCCGGGAGACCAGCGACCCGGAGATGCCCAGGCTGCGGGCGGCCTGGATGAAGCTGTTCGAGTGGGCCACCTCGACGAAGCTGCGCATCACCGTGATGCGGTCCATGTCCCTCCTGCGCCGACCCGCACCCCGGGAGGGTCCCGGGCCGCCGGCCGTGGGCAGCAGGATAGGCGCGCTCGCGGGGGGCGAGGAGGTTTCAGCGGGCAACGTCGCCCGCGGAGGGGTCGTCCGGCGAGGATCCGGCGCGCGTCCCGGTGCCGGGCTCGAGGCCGAACGTGGCGTGCACGATGGCGTCCTGGTCGAGGTCGCCGGTGAGCTCTGCGCTGACCCGTCCGTCGCGGAACACCAGCACGCGGTCGCAGAGCACCGCGAGGTCAGCGGCGTCGACCGAGGCGACGACGATGGCGCATCCGCCCGCGGCCGCCTCGCGCAACGCGTCGATGATGTCGTGCCGGGCGCCGACGTCCACCGCCTGGGTCGGCTCGTGCAGGACCAGCAGCCGCGGCGACCCCGCCAGCCACTTGCCCAGCAGCACCTTCTGCTGGTTGCCGCCGCTCAGCGTTCCCACCAGGGCCTTGGGATCGGCCGGCTTGATGTCCAGCCGCGTGATCATCCGCTGGGCCTCGTCGGCCTGCCAGGCGGAGCCGATGCGCAGTCGGCTGCCTCGGCTGCGGACCCGCGGCAGGGTGAGGTTCTCGGCGACCGAGAGCTCGAGGGCCACCCCCTCCTCGACCCGGCGTTCCGGCACCAGTGCGACCCCGGCGTCGACGAACTCCTCGGTCGACCCGCGTCGCCGGTCGAGGGCCACCACGCGCCCGTCCACGCTGAGCCGACCGGCGAGGGCGCGCCGCGCGCCGCCGAGCGCGTGGGCCACCTCCTCGAAACCCGAGCCGAGCAGACCGGTCAGCCCGACGATCTCCCCCTGCCGAACCTGCAGGTCGAGGCCGCTCACCTGCCCGACGGCCAGGTGGTCGACCGTGGCGACGACCTCGGAGCCCGCATGGCTGTCGACGCGCCGATGGGTCACGAGGTGCCGGCCCAGCATCATGCGGGTGAGAGCCGTCTCGTCGACCTCTCGGGTGGGCACCCCGGACTCGACGACCTGGCCGTCGCGGAGCACGGTGACCCGGTCGGTCGACGCCACGACCTCCTCGAGCTGGTGGGAGATGAGCAGGACCGACGCGCCGCCGGCGAGGACCGACTCCACGATGGCGAAGAACCGCTCTCGGGCCGTCCGTCCGAGGGCGCGGGTCGACTCGTCGAAGATGATCATCCCGCCACCAGGGCGGTGGTCCTGCAGTGCCCGGGCGATCGCGACGGCCGCCCGGTCCTCCGCCGACAGCGACCCCACGGGCGCCTTGATGTCGAGCCGGCGCCCGAGGCGGGCCAGGACCGCCTCGACGGCCTCCTGCTCCTCGCGCCGGTTGATCCGGCGCGAGAAGCGGGCCGCGCGATAGCGCCCGAGCCGTACGTTCTCCCACACGGTCCGGTCGTCCACCAGCCCGAGGTTCTGGTGGACGACCGACACCCCCGCGGCCCGCGCGTC
>Ga0335071_10004332_pt1 | contig 14830 bp, 9 predicted proteins | sample Lox_Sample_15_FD_206724 | JGI IMG/M metagenome (GOLD analysis project Ga0335071, IMG submission 206724) | Soil microbial communities from Loxahatchee National Wildlife Refuge, Florida, United States - Lox_Sample_1.5 | ecosystem: Environmental > Terrestrial > Soil > Wetlands | place: USA: Florida... | reverse complement strand
TAGGCGCTTTTGACGCGCTCGAGGTAGAGGATCGTCTCGCCCGGCAGCGGCCGGTCGGAGCCGACATACGCGGGCCCGGCGTTGTAGGCGATCAGCACCTTGTCGAGGTCATTGCCATAACGATCGACCAGGTAGCGGATATATTTTGCTGCCGAATAGAGATTGACTCCGGGATCCCACAACAGCGCCGGCTCGACCCCCAGCAACCGCGCGGTCTGCGGCATCACCTGCGCGAGGCCGCGCGCCCCGGCCGGGCTCTCCGCCTGGTCATTGAAATTCGATTCGCAGGCGACGACCGCGCGCAAGAAGCTGGGCCGCACGACGAATGCCCGCGCCGTCCGGTCGATCATCTCATCGAAGCGGCTGGCCGCCTGCGCCGTCGAATGCGACACGCACGCCGTCGTCCCGGCGTGCCCCTTCCCGGCGAATGACCACAGCGCGTCAGGGGCGGTTTCGGCGCGCGCCACGCTGGCTCCGAGGAACAGTGCGGCGGCCATCATGACGAGGCTGTACGGAAGCTGCCGGATGGCGACCAAGGTGGCCTCCCGTATGCGACAGCCAGGGCACAGGCTGCCGTGCCGGCGTTTAAATATGGTTAACGATCGATTGCCGCGGCGGCGAGGTCGGCGCCCAGCGCGTCGATGAGCGGTGCCAGATGGGCGTGATAGGCACGCCAGCGGCCGATCGAGGACGCATAGATCGGCTGGCGCACCTGGGCGGCACTGGCACTGCGCACCGGGCGTGCGGCCTTGTGGAACTCGAGGCACGATGGCTCCCACGCCACGCCGCAATGCGCGAAGATCCGGCGCGCTTCGCGCTCGGTGTGTGCCACGACATCCTCGTAGTCGACGTCGATCATCGCACCCTCGGGCAGCACGCGGCGCCAATGATCCATCAGAGCGTGATAGGCGCGATAATACCGCCCCAGTTCGCCGAGGTCGTAGATATAGGGCTGTTCGTCGGTGAACAGCCGCGAGAAGCAGGACCAGCACGTATCGAGCGGGCTCCGGCGGGCGTGAACGATGCGTGCGTTCGGCAAGGCCAGGCGGATCAGCCCCAGGAAGCGGAAATTGACCGGCATCTTGTCGACCACGAATTCGGCGCCGGGTGCCGCCGCGCGCAACCGCGCCAGATACCCGGCGCCAAGCGCCCGCAGCGCCTCGCCGCTCATGCCGCGGACCGCCTCCGGAAACGACGGCAGACTTGCTGCGGCCTGCCCAATGTGGGTGAGCTCCCCGGCTCCGAACACGCGCGGCGAGCCGGCCAGGAGCTGCTCGATCAAGGTCGTCCCGGAGCGCCACATGCCGACGACGAAGACCGGGACCGGCGTCGGATCGTCTTGCGTCTCAGTCATGAGCCCGCGCTTTTCGACCATCAGGGCCGGCGTGAACACGGCCTTGATGCGCTCGAAGGACTGCAGCGTAGCCGCTTCGTCGTATGCGACTTGCCGTCGCTTCAGGGAATTGCCCGCGAGCAGATGGGCGAACGAGGGCTCCGTGCGGCCGATATCCGCGTAGGCCTTGCCGAGGGCGAAATGCAGCTCGGTCTGCGCCGCCGGAGGGAACGCGTCCATCCGCCGCGCCAGTTCCTCCATCGCGGCCAGCCGAGGCTCGCCGGCGACCATGCGGCGTGCATCCGCCAGCAGGCGATAGAACGCGGGATTGGACGGTGCCGCATCGACGGCCCGTTCGAATGCGCGAACCGCATCGTCGATGCGTCCGGTCTCCATCAAGAGCTTGCCGAGGCTCGCTGGCGCGTCGGCCGAGGACGGATTGAGGGCAACCGCGGTCTCGTAGGAGGCGATCGCCTCCTGCTGGCGGTCCATCGCCCACAAGGTCACGCCCAGATTGTAATGGGCGTCGAAATGACCCGGACGGAGAGCGAGCGCCTGCCGATGCGCCGCTTCCGCCTCCCCGAAGCGGCGCAGCGCCTGTAAGGCCACTCCGAGATTGCTGTAGGCCTCGGCGAAATCGGGCTTCATGGCGAGCGCACGCTGGTACTGGGCGATGGCGTCCGCGCACCGGTCCGCGGACACCAGCGCATTGCCGAGATTGTTGTGGACATACGGCGTTGGCCGGAGCGCCAGCGCCTGCTCGTACGGCGCGATCGCCTCCTGCGGCCGATCGAGCGCCTGCAGCGTCCCGGCCAGGCCGCCGAGCGCCTCGGCAAACTCCGGCTTGAGCGCCACCGCGGCCCGGTAGAGCACCAGCGCGTCGCCGTAGCGTTTCAAGCCGAACAGGATGAGGGCCAGGTCGTTATAGGCTTCGGCGGAATTCGGGTTGCGGCGCAACGCCTCGCCGATCAGGCGCGCCGCTTCGTCCATATGGCCCTGCCGCGCCCGCAACAGACCGAGCCCGCGCAGCGCCCCGAAATGATCGGGATCGCGCTCCAGAAGGGCGCCGTAGGCATGCGCCGCCTCGACGAGCCGATCCTGCCGGTGCAGCGAGAGCGCAGTCTCGAACGCCTGGGCGGTAAGGCTGTCCGGGCGCTGCGGGGGCGCGCGCTCGCCGGTCGATTCGGGCCCGAGTGCGGTGAGCAGCGGCCGCAGCAGCTCTCCGTACGCGCGCCAGCGCCCTACGGAGGTCGTGTAGATGGGTTGGCGTACCTGGGTGGCGCTCGCCGTCCGCACCAGCCGCTCGGTACGATGGAATTGAAGGCAGGACTCGTCCCAGTCGAGGCCGCAATGCGCGACGATCCGCCGCGCCTGCCCTTCGAGGTCGCCGACCACGTCTTCGTAGTTCACCTCGAGGAACGTACGCTCGGGCAGGACATGGCGCCAATGCGCCATCAACGCGTCATAGGCGCGATAATAGCGGCCCAGCTCCGCGAGATCGTACGTGAAGGGCTGATCGCCGGTGAACGCCCGGCCGAAGCACGAAAGGCAGGTGTCGATCGGGTTGCGCCGTGCATGGATGATGCGCGCGTTCGGCAGCACCAGATGGATCAGTCCGGCAAGACGGAAATTCGCCGGCATCTTGTCCGTGATCCGCTCAGCGCCCGGCGCCAGCGCCCTGACCGCCTCGACGTATCGCGTGCCGACGTCGCGCAGGGCCGCATCCGCCGCCGCGGGATCCGAGCTCGCCAGCGCGTCATCGAGACCCGTGAAGGTCGCCATCACGTCGCTGAGGGTGCTGAGCTCGCCCCCGCCGAACACTTTCGGGTGGCTCGACAGGATCTGCTCGATGAGGGTCGTGCCCGAGCGGGGCATGCCGACGATGAAGACCGGCAGCGGCGACGAATTCCCCCTGCCCTCCTTGGCCGCAATCATCTCGCGCGTGAAGACCAGGGCGAGGGACTTGAGGAACTCGAGCACCGCGGCCTCGTTGTAGGCCACGCTGCGGCGCTTCACGGCATTCCCCTCGATGAGATGGCGGAAGGAGCCCGCGTAGTCCCCGGCGTCGGCCAGCGCCTTGCCCAAGGCGAAATGGAGATCGCTGCGCGCCTCGGGGTCGAATGCGTCCAGGTTCTTCGCCATCTCCTGCAGTGCGGCGAGATGCGGGTCGCCCGCCGCGAACCGCTTCGAGTCCATGAGGTTGCGGTAGAATTTGGGGCGCCGCGGATCGCTCTCGATCGCCGCCTCGAACGCGTGGCGCGCCTCCTCGAGGCGCCCCATTTCCATGAGTGTGTTGCCGCGGTTCGTGTACGCATCGCCATAGCGCGGCTTGAGCTCGAGCGCGCGATCGAGATGCGTCAGCGCCTCATCGTGCCGGCCCAGCGCCTGCAGGGCCGTTCCCAGGTTGTTGTGGACCTCCGCCGCGCCCGGATTCAGCGCCAGCGCGCGCCTGAAGCTCGCTACGGCCTCGTCGTAGCGGCGCAGATCCAAAAGGGCGTTGCCGAGGTTGTTGTACGCCTCCATGTAATCGGGCTTGAGGGCGATCGTGGCTTCGTAGGCCGCTGCCGCCTCCTCGTTCCTGCCCAGCCGCTTCAGCGCATTGCCGCGGTTGTAGTGCGCTTCCGCGTAGGCCGGCCGGATCGCGAGAGCCGCGTCGTACTGCGCGATGGCGTCCTCGCCGCGATCCATCGCCACGAGCGCGTTGCCCAGGTTGAATCGCGCCTCGGCGTAGTCGGGGCGGATGGCAAGGGCTGTGTCGTAGTGCGCGATCGCCTCGGCGTTGCGGCCGAGCGCCTGCAGCACGGCACCCAGATTGTTGTGCGCCTCCGGGTTGCGCGGATCGATCTCCAGGATCCGGGCGAACCGCGCCGCAGCCTCTTCGTTGCGCTGGATGGAGGCGAGACCGATGCCGAGATTCATGATTGCGGCAATATAGTCCGGACGGAGCGCAATCGCAGTTTCATAGCACCGGAACGCGTCGTCGCGCCGGTTCAGGGCCACAAGCGAGTTGCCGAAATTATAGTGTGCTTCGGCCATCGCCGGCTTGATCGCCAGCGCTTTTTGGTAACGCGCGCAAGCGTCCTCGTGCCGACCGAGTGCTGCCAGGGTCGTGCCCAGATTGTGATGCGCCTCGGCGTAGTCCGGCTTGAGGTCGATTGCGCGCTGGAGACAAGCTATCGCCTCGTCGAAGCGGCGCAGCCTGGCGAGCGCGTTGCCGCGGTTGAAGTGCCCGGGGGCGAAATCCGGCTTGAGAGCGAGCGCTCGCTCGTACGACGTCAGCGCCTCGTCCCAGCGGCCCTGCGCGTGCAGCGCGTTGCCGAGGTCGTTATGCGCGTCCGGCCGCTTCGGATCGAGGGCGAGCGCCTGTCGCAGCAGGCGGACCGCGTCGTCGAATCGCCCGCGCTGGCTGTGGAGCACGCCCAGGCCGTGCAGGGCGGCCGGGTTCGTCTTGTTGGCCTTGAGCTGGGCGCGATACAGCGGCTCGGCTTCGGCCAGGCGCCCGGCCTGATGCAGCCACCTCGCCCGCTGAAGCAGGGATTCGGATTTCGGGGCTCGACCCGCCCCTGACGCTGACTGCCGTCTCATTCGTGTCTGTTGCACGCGCGAGACCGCGGAATCCTGTGGCGCCGGCAACATCCTCGACTCCGCACCCGAGATTCGGGCCGGTCGAATTGCATGGCATCGTATCGGGGGATCCCTGGTGCCGCCGAAGTGAATTGAACACTCGACCCCGTCCTTACCAAGGACGTGCTCTACCACTGAGCTACGGCGGCTTACCCGGAATGGCGCGGAAAATGCCACAGGAGGTCCGCCGGTGCAACCCGCCCCGCCGGGATGGCAGGCTGCCGCTCGAATCAGCTTGTCTCAGCCTCCAAAATCACCCGCCTGATCTCCCGGACCGATTGACCACGTCGTCGCAGGCAGCCGGTTAACAACAGATTAACGACTGCTGCGGTTCGGTTACCGGCCGTCAACCTTCCCTCTATACTGTTGATGATCCTTGAGTCGGGGCCCTTTCCGTCGGGGGAACACGCCATGTGCCGTTGGCTGGCCTATTCTGGTGTACCCGTGTCCATGGACACGCTGTTGTTCCAGCCGCACAACTCTCTCATCCGCCAAAGCCTGTCGGCGCAGCGGAGCATCGTACCGACGAACGGCGACGGGTTCGGGCTCGGCTGGTACGCGGACCTGCCGCATCCGGGCCTATTCCGCGACACCATGCCGGCCTGGAACGATTCGAACCTGCGCAGCCTCTCCGAGCAGATCCGCTCGCCGCTGTTCTTCGCCCATGTCCGCGCCTCGACCGGCACGGCCACGACGCGCCTCAACTGCCATCCGTTCCGCTACGGCCGGCGGCTGTTCATGCACAACGGCAAGATCGGCGGCTACCTGCAGCTCAGGCGGGAGCTCGAGCACATGATCAAGCCCGAGTACTTCCTCAGCCGCGAAGGTTCGAGCGACAGCGAGCTGATGTTCTATCTGCTGCTCGGCAACGGCCTCACGCGCGACCCCAAGGCCGCGTTCGCGCGCACGATCGGCGACATCCTGGCCTTGATGCAGCGTCATGAGATCGAGGAGCCGTTCCGTGTCGCAGCCGCCCTTGCCGACGGCCAGCGCATCATGGCCCTGCGCTGGTCCAGCGACGGCAAGTCGCCGACCCTGTTCTACGGCACCGGCAGCGATGTGTGGATCGAGCAGGGCGACGTGCGCTTCACCGACGGATCGGGCTGCGTCCTCGTGCTCTCCGAACCGCTCGATGAAGTCAGCGACCACTGGCACGAGGTCGGCGAAAGCAGCTTCCTCGTCGTCGAAGACAACGCGGTGAACGTTCAGCGGTTCGAGCCGGCGATGATCGCGGCGTAAGCGCCGCTTCTACCGCGTCAAGTCGATGACCACGCGGCCGCGCACCTGGCCTTTGAGGATTTTGCCGCCCCAGTCCAGCACGTCCTCGAGGCGCACGACGGTCGTCATCGCGTCCAGTCTGTCGAGCGGCAGGTCGCGCGTCAGGCGGCCCCACGCTTCCCGCCGCTCGGGCATCGGCTTCACCGCCGAATCGATGCCGAGCAGGCTCACGCCGCGCAGCAGGAACGGCAGGATGTTGGCCGGCACGTCGTTGCCGCCGGCGTTCCCGCAGGCGGCGACCGAGCCGTTGTACTTGATCGCGGGCAGCACGCCCGCGAGCACCGCTCCGCCCACCGTGTCGACGCAGCCCTGCCAGCGCTCGGCCACCAGCGGCTTGCCGGGAGGAGCCGTCGTTTCGGCGCGATTGAGGATCGTCGCGGCACCCAGGTGCTTGAGATGGTCGTGCGTCTCGGCGCGCCCGGTCGAGGCCGCCACCTGGTAGCCGAGCTTGGCGAGAATGGCGATCGCCACGCTGCCCACGCCGCCGCCCGCACCCGTGACCAGGACTTCGCCCGCGTCGGCTTTGAGGCCGTGGCGCTCGAGTGCGATCACCGCAAGCATCGCCGTGAAGCCGGCGGTTCCGATGGCCATGGCCTGCTGCGGGCTGATGCCTGACGGCAGCGGCACCAGCCACTCCGCTTTCACGCGGGCCTTTTGCGCATAGCCGCCCCAGTACCACTCGCCGACGCGCCAGCCGGTCAGCACCACCTTGTCGCCCGGCTTGAACGCGGGCGAGGCCGAGCTCTCGACCACGCCGGCGAAATCGATGCCCGGGACGTGCGGATATTTGCGCACGATGCGGCCGAGGCCCGCGAGGATCATGCCGTCCTTGTAGTTCAGGGTCGAATGCGAGATCGCCACCGTGACGTCACCGGGCGGGAGTTCGCCCTCGGACACGGTCTTGAGCGACGGAGTGACCTTGCCGTCGCGTTCATCCAGCACCAGCGCGCGAAAATCAGCCATTGGTTTTTCCTCGGGGAATACGCCTCTGCTTGATCCTCCCGGGACTATAGAGCAATCTCCGCGCAAGGCCGAGACGCCACCGTCGATTCAGGGAGGACTCCTGACGCCCGCATCAAGTCCGGATGCCGTGACCACGCGTCGCCGCTTCATGACGGGCCTGGCCGCCGCCGGTGCGGCCGCATCCGCTTCGCAGCCGTTCGAAGCGCGGGCCGCGGACACCAAGCCGTTCCGGATCGACGTGCATCATCATCTCACACCGCCGCTCTACGCGGCCGAGCTGGTGCGGCGCAAGATCGGCGGCCAGGAGCCGACTCTGGACTGGACCCCCACCAAGTCGATCGACGACATGGACAAGGGCGGCACGGCCACCGCCGTCACCTCGATCACCACGCCCGGCGTGTGGTTCGGCAATGCCCAGGAGGCGCGCGACATGGCGCGCATCTGCAACGATTATGCGGCCAAGCTGCGCTCGGATTATCCTGGCCGGTTCGGCATCTTCGCCTCGATCCCCCTGCCCGATGTCGACGGCGCCTTGCGCGAGATCGAATATGCGCTCGATACCCTCAAGGCCGACGGCATCGGCGTGCTCACGAGCTTCGGCGACAAGTGGCTCGGCCACCCGTCGTTCGAGCCCGTCTGGGCCGAGCTCAACCGCCGCAAGGCGGTGGTCTATACGCATCCGACCACCGCCAATTGCTGCCGCAACCTCCTGCCCGAGGTGAACGTCGCGATCATCGAGTTCGCGACCGACACCAGCCGGGCCATCGCCGATCTCGTGTTCAGCGGCACGGTGGCGAAGTTCCCCGACATCAGGTTCATCTTCTCGCATGCCGGCGGGACGATGCCCTTCATCGTCGAGCGTTTCACGCGCCTGCCGTTGCTGAGCCCCGAGCTCAACAAGCACCTGCCGCACGGCGTCCTGTACGAGCTGCAGAAATTCCACTACGACGTGGCGCAGGCGGCGCACCCGGGGGCGCTCGCGTCGCTCACCAAGCTGGTCCGGGTATCGCAAATCCTGTTCGGGACGGACTTCCCGTACCGTACCACCCTCGACCATGTGAAGGGCCTGGCTGCCTTCGGCTTCAGCCAGGACGATCTGCAGGCGATCGGCCGCGACAACGCCGTGAAGCTGATGCCGGAGCTGAAAGCGGCCTGATCAACCCCGCAGCGGCTCGAGGATGCTCGCGTAGTTGGCGACGGCGGCGCCGCCCATGTTGAACACGCCGGCGAGCTTCGCCCCTTTCACCTGCATGTCGCCGGCCGAGCCGGTGACCTGCATCGCGGCCATGATGTGCATCGACACGCCGGTGGCGCCGATCGGATGTCCCTTCGACTTGAGTCCCCCCGAGGCGTTCACGGGAAGCTTACCGTCCTTCTCGGTCCAGCCCTCGAGCGCGGCACGAGCGCCCTGCCCACGCGGCGCAAGCCCCATGGCTTCGTATTGGAGCAGTTCGGCAATGGTGAAGCAGTCATGGGTCTCGACCAGGCTGAGATCGTCGAGCCCGACCCGCGCCTGCGCGAAGGCCTGCTTCCAGGCGTGCTCGCAGCCCTCGAACTGAACGATGTCGCGCCGGCTCATCGGCAGATAGTCGTTCACGTGGGCTGCGGCGCGGAACAGCACCGCCTTCTTGAGCGCCATCGCTGTATCAATGTCAGCAAGCACCAGGGCCGCCGCCCCGTCGGAGACGAGCGAGCAGTCGGTGCGCCGCAGCGGAGCTGCCACGATCGGGTTCTTGTCCGACACGGTCCGACAGAACTCGTAGCCCAGGTCCTTGCGCAGCTGCGCGTAGGGGTTGGCCACACCGTTCTTGTGGTTCTTCGCAGCGATTCGCGCCATCGCATCCGACTGGTCGCCGTAGCGCTGGAAGTACAGCTGCGCGATCTGGGCGAAGATGCCGGCGAAGCTCATGTCCGGCCGGTCTTCTTCCTTCACGTACGAGCATTTCATCAGGATGCCGCCGACCTGGTCGGCGGGCGTCTCGGTCATCTTTTCGACCCCGGCCACGAGGACCACGCGGGATTTGCGCGCCGCGATCGAATTCAGGCCCTGATGGATCGCAGCCGACCCGGTGGCGCACGCGTTCTCGACCCGCGTCGAGGGCTTGAAGCGCAGCGCGTCGGACGCCTGCAGAACGAGCGAGGCCGGGAAATCCTGCTTCACGAAGCCGCCGCCGAAATGGCCGACATAAATTTCGTCGACATCGGCGGGGGCGAGGCCCGCATCGGCGATGGCACCAGCCGCGACCTCGACGATCATCTTCTCGAGGTCCTCGCCTTCGCGCTTGCCGAATTTGCCGTGCGCCCAGCCGACAATGCACGCCGTCATGATGCCTCCAAATTGGCCCGAGCTTAACACGTAATGCGATGGGGCCAGCGGTTCAACGCCGGGCAAAAAACGCCGCAAGCCCGTCCATCAATTGTGGGATATCGGGATAGAGCCGATAGGCGCCGCGGCCGCGCGCCCTCAAGACACCATGCGCCGCGAACGCGTCCATCAGCGCTCCGAAGGGCGCCCAGAAGCCGTCGATGTCGCAGAGGAAGAGGGGCTTGTCGTGATGGCCGAGATCGTTCGTCGACAGCACCTCGAACAGCTCATCGAGCGTTCCCACGCCACCCGGCAGGCACACGAACACGTCGGAGAGCTCGATCATGATCTCCTTGCGCTGGGCCAAGGTGTCGACAAGGCGCATCTCGGTCAGATCGCGCTTGGCGAGCTCTCGCGCGACCAGGAAATGCGGCATCACGCCGACCACCTCGCCGCCGGCGGCCAATGCCGCGGTCGCCGCCTCACCCATGAGCCCGGCCCGGCCGCCGCCATAGACGAGCCGCCAGCCGCGGCGCGCGCACTCGGCGCCGAACTCCTCCGCCGCCCGGATCATGGATTCGGGCAGGTTGGGCAGCGCCGAGCAGAACAGGCAGACCGAGGGCATCAGGTCGTGATCGTGACGTCGAGACCGATATCCGCGGCCGGTGCCGACTGCGTGATCCGGCCGGTGGAGATGTAATCGACGCCGCTTTCGGCCTTTTCGCGAACCGTGTCCAAGGTGATCCCGCCCGAGGCTTCGAGCGGGATCTTGCCGCCCACGATCTTGACCGCTTCGCGCATCGTGGCAGTGTCCATGTTGTCGAGCAGGATCATGTCGGCACCCGCCTCGACCGCCTCGCGCACCTGGTCGAGCCGGTCGCATTCGACCTCGATGCGCGTCAGGACCGGAACCCCGGCCTTTGCCCGCGCGACCGCCGCCCGGATCGATCCGCACACGCTGATGTGGTTGTCCTTGATCAGGATGCCGTCGGAGAGCCCGAGGCGGTGATTGCGCCCGCCGCCGAGCTGGACCGCGTGCTTTTCGACAGCGCGCAGGCCGGGCAATGTCTTGCGCGTGTCGATGAGGACCGCCCCGGTGCCCTTGATCCTTTCGACGTATTTCGCGGTTTCCGTCGCGATGCCCGTCAGGTGCTGTAGGATGTTGAGCGCCGTGCGCTCTGCGGCGAGCAGCCCGCGCGCCACCCCGGTGATCCGCGCCAGCCGGGTGCCGCGTGCGGCGCGCGCGCCATCCTTCACGAACACCTCGATCGTGCAGTTGGGTACGCGGCGGCGGAAGACCTGGGCCGCGATGTCGAGGCCGGCCACGACGATGTCGTGCCGGGTGTTGATCATGAAATCGGCCCTGGCGTCCGCCGGAATGACCAGCTCGCTGGTGAGATCGCAGAAACCGATGTCCTCGCGCAACGCGCGGTCGATCAAATCCTCAACGACGAGCGGATCGAGCATTGCGACCTCCTTCCCCCCGGCGTTGTTCGTAACTGGTGAGGGTCAGGCCACCGGCCGGGCGCGCTGGACGTCCGCGGCCATCACGCCCGCGAACCGCCACCCGAGCTTGCTGGCGGCCATGAACGGAACGACGCGCTGGCCGTCGGGCGCCGGCAATTCGCCCGGAACCTCGGTCGCCTGGCGCTCGAGGACGACGCGCCGCTCGTTGACCGGCAGGCCGTAAAAATGAGGGCCGTGCACCGAAGCAAAGCCTTCGAGCCGTTCGAGCGCGCCCTCCTCGTCGAACACGGTCGCATAGGTCTCGAGTGCTGCGGGCGCATTGAAGATCCCCGCGCACCCGCACGCACTTTCCTTGGCCGCGACCGTATGCGGTGCCGAATCCGTGCCGAGGAAGAACTTGGGATTGCCGGACACGGCCGCGCGCCGCAGCGCATGCCGGTGCCGCTCGCGCTTGGCGACCGGCAGGCAGTAGTAATGCGGCCGCAACCCGCCCTGGAAGAGCGCATTGCGGTTGATGACGAGATGGTGCGGCGTGATCGTCGCCGCGACATTGGCGCTGATCGCCAGGATGAAATCGACGGCTTCGGCGGTGGTGATGTGCTCGAGCACGATCTTCATGTCGGGGAAGTCGTCGATCAGGCGCGTGAGCACGCGGTCGATGAACACGTTCTCGCGGTCGAAGACGTCGACCTCCGGATCGGTGACCTCGCCGTGGATCAGGAGCGGCATGCCGATCCGCTGCATGATGGTGAACACGTCCCACAGCTTGGAAAGATCGGTGACGCCGTGCGCCGAGTTCGTGGTCGCGTGGGCCGGATACAGCTTGGCCGCCGCGAACACGCCGGCCTCCCAGCCCTGCTTGATCTCGGCAGGCTCGGTCGCATCGGTGAGATAGCACGTCATCAGCGGCGTGAAGTCGACCCCCTGGGGAATCGCTTTCTTGATCCGGCTCTGATAGGCGGCGGCGGCGGCCGCGGTCGTGACCGGCGGCACGAGATTGGGCATGACGATGGCGCGCCGGAACTGACGCGCGGTGTGCGGCACGGTCAGCGCCAGCATGTCCCCGTCGCGCAGGTGGACGTGCCAGTCGTCGGGCTGGCGAAGAACGATTTGGTCAACCATCGTGATCAGCCATTATCCTCAGCTACGGGCTCCCCCCGCCCCCTACGCCGAAGCGAGACAATCGAAGACGTCGCCCTGAAGAACGTGCCCTTCGACATGTCGGCGATGCCACAGGGCATAGAAGAGCAAAGTCCAGGCGGCAAAGCCAGCATGCTTATCACTTGAGGAAAACAAGCGTGTGACGGCCTCCCGCGGGGCGAGTTCGGCAATCGACGGTTGCCCGGCGACGAGCGGCGCCAGCCGCTTCGCCTCGGCGGCGATCCATGACGCGACCGGCACGGTGAAGCCGCGTTTTGGCGACCTTGCGGCCGCGGATGGCAGGCTGCGCTCGAGCCAGCGACGCAGGATCCACTTGCCCTGGCGGCCGCGCACCTTGAGCTGGTCGGGCAGCCGGAAGGCGAATTTGGCGACCGCCGTATCGAGCAGCGGCGTCCGCCCCTCGACGCCGTGCGCCATCAGGCAGCGGTCCACCTTGACCAGCAGATCGTTCGGCAGCCAGTCCGCGCAGTCGACCGCCTGAGCCACCTGCAGCCGCGACCGGCCTTCGGTGCGTTCGGTCATCTCGGCGGCCTCGATGCCGTCGCGCCAGCTCGGATTGCGTTCACGCAGCACATCAAGCCCGTCAAATGTGCCGCGCCGGCGCATGATGCGGCCGCCGAGCCACCACGGCCTGAGGCCGCTCCGGTAGCGGCCGTAGCCGGCGAAGATCTCGTCGCCGCCCTCACCGGACAGGACCACCTTGAGCCCGGCTGCGTGGGCGCGCGCACCCAGGATGTAGGTCGGCACGCTCGCATAATCGGCAACCGGATCGTCCATGGCGGCGGCCACTTTGGGCAGTTCGGACCAGAAATCCTGCTGCCGGACGGGCACCTCAACGTGCTCGGCGGACACCGCGCGGGCCGCGGCCTTCGCCATCGCCCGTTCGTCGGCCACCACGCTGTCCGGAAACCAGGCGGTGAACGCGACCACCGGGCGGGGATTGAGCCGCGCCATCTGGGCGAGCACGACCGAAGAATCGATGCCGCCCGACAGGAACATCCCATAGGGGACGTCCGAGCGCTGGTGGAGCCGGACGCTGTCCTCGATCACGGAATCGAGCACGCTGAGCGCCTCGTCGAGCGAGCGCGGCTCGGGTCCTCCCGGCGGCAAGGCGTCGCGGCGGCGGCGCTCGATCACCCGGCCGTCCGAGACGACGATCGTCTCGCCGGGAAGCACGCGCTTGATGCCGCGGAAAATGGTGTCGCCGCGGGTGGTGAACTGCAATTCGAGCAGCTCGGATCGCCGCTGCGGGTCGATATCGGCGCGGATGAGGCCCGCCGCTATGAGCGCCTGCGGCTCCGAGGCGAATGCCACGCCCGCCGGAGTCTCGATGTAGTAGAGCGGCTTGATCCCGAACGGATCGCGCGCCAGCACGAGGCGGCCGCTGCGCGGATCATGGAGCGCCAGCGCATACATGCCGCGCAGACGGTCGACGAACTCAAGGCCGTGGCGCCGATACAGCAGCAGCGGCGGCTCGCAGTCCGACTGGGTCCGGAAATTGACGCCGTGCAGGTCCTGGCGCAGCTCGATGTAATTGTAAATCTCGCCGTTGCAGACGAGCGCGGCCCCGCCGTCCTCGTACAGCGGCTGGTCGCCGGTGGCGAGATCGATGATCGCCAGCCGATTGTGCACCATGCCGACATTGCCGCTGCGATACGTCTTGCGGCCGTCCGGCCCCCGATGCGCCAGTGCGCCTGCGAGCTTTGCCAGCACGTCCTCCACCGGACCTTCGCGGCCCACCGTCATGATGCCGGCGATACCGCACATCAGGGATTGCCCCGGCTGGATTCAAGAAAGGAAGCCATTGCCCCAAACTGGGCCATTTCGTCACCAAAGTCGATATCGGGAACCTGCGCGGCCAGACCGCTGCGGGGCACGCATGTGCCTGAAAGCGACCGTGTCGTCAACTCGTGACCGATTTCGGGCGCGCCCTGGACGTTTAAGAGTCCCTGCACTACCTGAGTGACATGCGTGACGTCCCGGTGGTGGCTCGCGATATCCGGCTCGGCCTGCTTGGTGCTGGCCGCTGGGGGCAGCGTTACATCGAGACGATCCGCGGCCTGCCCGGGATGCAGCTTGCCGCGGTCAGCAGCCGCAACCCCGATACGGCAAAGCTGCTGCCCTCCGGCTGCCGTGTCGACGCCGACTGGCGCGCCGTGGCCGCCGACGCGGAGGTGGACGCTGTCATCGTGGCTGCCCCGCCCGCGCTGCACGCCTCGATGGCGCTGGCGGCGATCGAGGCCCGAAAGCCGGTGTTGATCGAAAAGCCCATGACCCTCGCGCTGGTTGACGCGCAGGAGATCGAGGCCAAGGCGCGCGAGCGCGACGCGGTCGTCATGGTCGGACACACGCAGCTGTTCAACGCGGCGTTCCGCCGCCTCAAGCGCGCGCTGCCCGAGATCGCACCCGTGCGCCGCATCGTCAGCAGCTCCGGAAATTGGGGACCCTTCCGCGCTGAACTCAGTGCGTTGTGGGACTACGCGCCGCACGACGTCGCGATGTGCATCGACCTCCTCGAGGCCACGCCCGTGCGCGTCTCCGCCCGACGCGAGGTGCATGAAAAGATCGAAGGCGGATTCGGCGACCGCTACCTGATCAACCTCGCGTTTCCGCGCAACATGACGGCCGAGATCCGCACCGGAAACCTGCTGCGGCCCAAGCGCCGCTGGCTCGAGGTCCAGGGCGAGAAGGGTGCTGTC
>Ga0335071_10004331_pt1 | contig 14831 bp, 11 predicted proteins | sample Lox_Sample_15_FD_206724 | JGI IMG/M metagenome (GOLD analysis project Ga0335071, IMG submission 206724) | Soil microbial communities from Loxahatchee National Wildlife Refuge, Florida, United States - Lox_Sample_1.5 | ecosystem: Environmental > Terrestrial > Soil > Wetlands | place: USA... | reverse complement strand
GTCCACCGTGGCCTTCGACCATGGCCTTGCAAATGGCCAGGCCCATGCCGGTGCCGTGAACCTGTACCCGCTGATTGCGTCCCCGATAAAACTTCTCGAAGACCAGCGACTGCTCGAAATCGTCGATTCCCGGTCCGCGGTCGGCAATGCTGATGGTGAGCATACGTGGCTTGTTCGTGACTGAATCACGGGCCTCCGCGGTGATCCGGATGGGCGCGTCGCCAGGCGAGTATTTTGCGGCGTTTTCAATCAGGTGGACGAGGACTTCCTTAATGCGGTCGGGATCCATGCGTGCGGCCGGAAGCTCCTCTGGAATACGGACATCGACCGGATGCTGAGCGAGAAGTTGTTTGAGTTCGTCAAGAGATTGATCGACGACAGGACGCACCGGCGTAGAAACAAGATTGAACTCGACTTTGTTTGCGTCGAGTTGAGCCATCTCAGCCGCCTCGCCGATCAGGCGATTTAATCGATCGCTCTCTTCGTCGATCACGGTAAGGAGTTCGCGAGTCTGTTCCGGCGAGTGTGTTCCTTCACCCAGTAGCGCAGTCGCGGAGGCCTTGATGGACGTCAGCGGCGTGCGGAGTTCGTGCGTGACCGAATCGAGCAAAACCGAGCGAAGCTGCTCGCTCTCACGCGCAGCTTCGGCGCGGCTGAGCTTTTCAAAGGAATTGGCGCGTTCGATGGCAATCGCGACCAGCCCGCCGATCGCCTCGAGCGTTTGCCGCGAGAGTCGCGAGCCGGCGACACCCATGCTTCCGACGACGCGCATGCCGATACGAAGCGGCATGAACGCAATCTGGCTCTCCGAATCAAAGCGTGGCTCTCCGCGCAACGCGGCCAGTTGCAGGTCGTGCACTTCGAGGCCATGCACCTCTGCGCTGGAGCGGTAGACATCTGCACGGCTGGAGAGCGAGACTGCCACACAGCGAACACCGAAGGTCTCGACGATGTGCCGGGGAATCAGATTGAGCAATTCAGCGGCGTTGTCACTTGAAAGCAGCAGTTGGCTGAAAGCGTAAAGGCGTTCGAGTTCCAGGCGGCGCTCGACGGCAGTGCGCTGGCCGCGCTGGGCACGTGCCGATAACTCGCTTCCCGTGACCGCCGTGGCCAAAAAAGCGAAGAGGGCAATCCAGTTTTGCGGGTCCGCGATCGTGAACGTGCCTGTCGGAGGAAGAAAATAATAGTTGAATGCAAGTGTTGCGATAATCGCAAGAAAAACAGCCTGTCCAATACCGTAAAAAGCTGAAATACCCAGCACTCCCAGCAGGAATAACAAGGCAACAGTGGTGGCGTTAAGATGAAGAAAACGGAATCCCACCAGCGTGACGGCCGCGGCCCAGAATGCCGCGATCAGATACCCAATGACGGATCGGCCGGCTATTTTCACGAGGAGATTGTACGTGAGCCGCTAGCCATGAGCTATGAGCTATGAATCCACGCAGGGGCTGCACGCATCGACAAAGAGGCGCTGTGTCGATGACAATAATCGCAATCGCATGACCAAGACTCCCGAACAGTGGCTTGAGGAAACTGCGCCCGCCGCAAAAAAGAGCGGCCTCTTCAAGCTCTTTCTCGGCTACGCGCCGGGCGTGGGCAAGACGCACACCATGCTTACAGAGGCGATTCGCCGCAAGAGCCGAGGTGAGGACGTGGTCATCGGCGTGATTGAGACACATGGCCGGAAGGCAGTCGGCGACCTGGTGCAGCAGCTCGAGGTCGTTTCACGAAAAGCCATCGAATACAAAGGCGCTCAATTTGAAGAGATGGACGTCGACGCGATTCTCGCCCGCCACCCGCGGGTCGCCCTGATCGATGAACTGGCGCATACGAACATCGAAGGCAGCAAGCATCGAAAGCGCTATGAAGATGTTTTCGAGCTGCTGGATGCCGGGATTGATGTCCTCTCAACAATGAATATCCAGCATCTCGAAAGCGTGACTCCCACTGTGCAGGGCGTGACGGGCATTCAGGTGCGCGAAACCGTCCCCGACTGGGTGCTGCAGCGCGTCAACGAAGTGGTGATGATCGATCTGACACCAGAGGCGCTACAGAATCGCATGCGGCGCGGCGATGTTTATCCACAGGAACGCGTAGGGCGCGCTCTTGAAAATTTTTTCCGCGAGACAAATCTGATCGCTTTGCGCGAACTGGCCCTGCGGCAGGTGGCTCAGGCCGTCGATCTGAGCCTCGAGCAGCGCCGCGAGATCTTAGAGAAAGACAAGGCCGCGGTATCGATCCGTGAACGAATCGCGGTCTGCATCAGTTCGAACCCGGCGGCACAATATTTGATCGCGCGCGGCGCTCGAATGGCGCAGGCGATGAACGCTGATATTTTCGTGGTTTACACGGACATGGGTCAGGATGCGAGCGAAGAAAATCAGCGAACTCTGAACGCGAACCTGCGCTTTGCCGAGAACGTCTCCGCCAAGATCGTGCGTTTGAAGGGAAAGAGTGTGGCCGCAGCGGTTGCGGAGTTTGTGAATGAAAAGCACATCACCCAGGTCGTCTTCGGACGATCGGCGACACGCGGGTGGAAACGCTACTTCTATTTGTCCGCAATCCATCAATTCCTTCGCGACGCGCCGGCGGTGGACGTTCACATCGTCACGCAGGAGCCCAGCTGATCGATGATGGAACACAAGCATATCCTGGTTGTCGACGATGAGCCGCAGATCACGCGCGTGCTGCGCACCTCCCTCTCCAGCCACGGCTATGACATTCGCGCGGCCAATGACGGTGAGACGGCCCTGGAGATCATGAAGGATTGGACGCCGGATCTGGTCATCACCGACCTGGCCATGCCAAATATGGACGGGCTGGAATTGTGCCGAAAGCTGCGCACGCGGTCGCAGGTACCAATTATTGTGCTATCGGTGCGCGGCGAGGAGCGCACCAAGGTCAAGGCGCTTGACGCTGGCGCGGACGACTACGTGACCAAACCGTTTGGCATGGAAGAACTGCTGGCGCGCGTGCGAGCCAGCCTGCGACGGGGTCGCGCGGAAGACTCCGGCGCGGCGCCCATCGAGATAGGCGACTTTCACGTTGATCCCGGCGCCCGCAGCGTGATGGTTAAGGATCGCGCTGTGCACCTCACACCCAAAGAGTTTGATCTGCTGCTCTATCTCGCGCGCCACCCGGGAAAGGTAATCACCCATCGCGCTCTCCTCGGTGCGGTGTGGGGCGGCGAGAGCACCGAACAAGTCGAGTATCTTCGCGTGTTTGTCGGTCAACTGCGCAAAAAGCTCGAGCCTTCGAAGGATTCTCCCCGCTACATCGTGACCGACCCCTGGGTTGGCTATCGCTTCGAGCCCGGAAATCATCCCGAGACAGCGTAACTTCCGCTCTCATTTCCTTACGACTTCCTTATTTTCAATTTACGCACAATTTACGGTCCTCATAATCAAATGTATTGATGCCGGAAGATGTGGGCCGGCACAGGGGACCGAATTATGTCGATCGAAGAAGTACCGGTTGAACGTTTTGCTCAGCTATTCCATCACTACCACCTGGCGCTATGTGAGGGTTCCGGCAGTACGGCGCGCTTGCGCACCTGCGACGCCTGGGCGAACCTGCCGCCCGCTGAAAAGGAACGTCTAATCGTGGCCGCGCGTCTCGCTCTGCTGGAAGTGGAAGTTGTTCCCAGCGAGCACCAACCCAGGCGCTACTTTGCGAAGCCCGGCGAAGCCGAGTGGGGCTGCTGAGCGGCGTAACTCTTACGCGAACCAAGGTTACTAGGGATGCCGGTCTTTATGACTTCCTTACGAATTCCTTAGTACCCCTTTACGCCGAATCCTATCTAATCGACCCGTACGCTCCCTGGCAGGCAAATGCTGGTGTACTGGTTCTTCTTGACGTGCGCGTTGGGCGAGGCATTTCTACTCCGCTTCCTCATGGCGTTGGTAAGTGACGAGCGGAAACGGTCGGTACAACGTGCAGAGGAGCCACGCGGTTCGTCAAACGCGAAGGAAAGCAAAGAAATTTTTTCTATGAAAATGCAACTTCACGTTAAAAAGTCTGGCGGCGACCGGACGGCACTATTTGTGCCCGCCGTTGTCCTTTTCACCCTTGTCACCGCGATTTCCGTGCGCGCGCAGGAGGCAGCCGCCTCCAGCTCAACAGGCAATGCCGGCGCTCAAATGTCCTCGGGTGATGTAACCAAGCAGATCGAGGCTCTCACCAAGCGGGTCGAGGAACTGGAACGTCAACTGAGGGAACGCGACGCGTCCGAGCAGCCAAACACCGCTGTGAGTTCGTCGAAGGCCTCAACCCCGGTGCAGGCCTACTTCACCCCGGCCGCGCCCATGACGGCCGTTGCTTCTGGCAACTCCGCCCCTACCCCGGCAACCAAGCCCGAAAAGGTCGAGCCCTTCTCCGAATCGGATTGGACATGGCTGAACGGCACTCCGCGCACGAAGGAGGCGGCTTTCGACTCCAAGTTCTTCACGCCCGAGGTCCGCAGCGACGTCGCCTACCATTACGATTGGAACCATCCCAAGGACGACACGATCGGCGGATCGAGCGAGGTGTTTCGTTCGAATGAAGTAAGCCTCACTCACCTGGGCGTCGGTGGAGACTTTCACTACGACCATGTCCGCGGGCGCATCTTTACTCAATTAGGTTTGTATTCCACCGCCACCCCGCGCAACGATGCCAGCTATTCGCGCGGTCAATGGCAATTGGATAACGCTTATCGCTACTTGAATGAAGCTTATGGCGGTTATCATTTTGACGCGCTGCATGGAATCAACGTCGACGCCGGAATCTTTCTTTCGTATGTCGGCTTGTTCAGTTTCTATCAGTTCGATAACTGGGCTTACCAGCCGTCTTACGTGTCATCCAACACGCCGTGGTTTTTCACGGGCATGCGTGTCCAAATCTTCCCGACCGCCAAGTTGAAAATCGAACCCTGGATTATCAACGGATGGCAATCCTACGCTCGGCCCAATGGCCGGCTGGGATTCGGCGGCCAGATTTTGTGGCGGCCAACTCCCTGGATGTCGATTATCGCGAACAACTACGGGGCTGGCGCTGACGCAGTCGGCATTCCCAACCGCACGCGCTATCACAGCGACGACAGCATCCAGATCAAATATTACGACCATCCCGAGCGTTTTCTCGACAAGTTGGCCTTCAGTGTCACCACCGACGCAGGTTGCGAAACCGGCGGAGGCGTGGCTTGTACGGGCGATAAGCGGGACGCTAACGGCAACATCGTTGCTTACAAGCAGAGCTTTCTCGGCTTCATGGTCTACAACCGCTGGTGGTTCCATAAAGATCGTTACGGTTTCACGCTGGGCGGCGGCGAGATCAACAACCCGGGCCGCTATCTCGTGTTGCTGCCACCGATCAACGGAGCCACCGCCACTTCGGGCACGCCCTACTTCACCGAAAATCCCGGCGATCAATTCAAGGCCTGGGACATGTCGGCAACCTACGACTACATGCCGAGCCAGTACATTACGTTTCGGTGGGAATACAACCATCGCCACGCCAATGTGCCGTACTTCAGCGGGCCCGGCGGGGTTACTCCCCCGGGAGGAAATCAGGGATCGCCCGGTTCCGTCGTAGAAGACTGGTCGCCGGATCTGCGACACACCGAAAATCGCGGCACGATGGCGATCCTGGTCAAGTTTTAGTCCCAGGGCCCAGAGCCAAAAGCCGGAGGTTTTATGCAAGACGTCATCTACGTCGTAATCACAATCGCGTTTTTTGCGCTGTCGCTGGCATACGTACATTTCTGCGACCGCATCCACTGAAGGTGCCTTATGAACACTGAGTCCATCGTCATGCTCGTCGTGAGCGCGGCTTTGATGGTTTACCTGCTTTATGCCTTGCTCGCGCCGGAGAAATTCTGATGACTGCCAGTGGTTGGTTTCAAATCTTCCTCTTCCTCGCCATCATCCTGGCGGTGACCAAACCGCTCGGCGTGTACATGGCGAAGGTGTTCAGCCGCGAGAAGACTTTCGTCGACCCCGTGGCGCGCCCGGTCGAGCGCCTGCTCTATCGCTTGACCGGCGTCGATGAAAATCACGAAATGCGCTGGACCGAATATGCCTTCTCCATGTTGCTCTTTAGCGTGGTGTCAATGCTCGTGCTCTACGCGATGCAGCGCTTGCAGGCTTATTTGCCGTGGAATCCGCAGAAGTTCGGCGCGGTCAGCCCGGCGCACGTAGCCTTCAACACCGCAGCTTCGTTCACCACGAATACAAACTGGCAGGCGTATTCGGGCGAGAACACGATGAGCTATTTCACGCAGATGGCGGGGCTCGCCTTTCACAACTTCGTTTCTGCCGCAACCGGCATCGCGCTCGCTATCGCATTTATTCGCGGCATCGCGCGCCGCCAGATGCAGACCATCGGCAACTTCTGGGTTGACCTGGTCCGCAGTTGTGTTTGGATTCTCTTGCCGGTCTCAATCGTCGGCGCGTTGCTGCTCGTTTCGCAAGGCGTCGTGCAAAACCTCAAGCCCTACGACACCGCCAAGCTCATCGAGCCAATGCAAGTGCAGAAGGTCGGCACAGATGGCAAGCCTGTGGTGGACGCGCAAGGCAAGCCGGTCATGGACACCGTCACCGATCAGACGATCGCGCAAGGCCCGGTCGCCTCGCAGGAGATCATCAAGGAATTCGGCACCAACGGCGGCGGATTCTTCAACGCCAACAGCTCGCATCCGTTCGAAAATCCCACGCCGCTGACGAACCTGATCGAACTCGTCTCTATCTTCGCCATCGGCGCGGGTCTCACTTATACGCTCGGGCGCATGACCGGTTCTCCGCGTCACGGCTGGGCAGTCTGGGCGGCCATGGCAATTCTCTTTCTTGCCGGAGTAACGGTCGCCTATTGGTCGGAGGCTCGCGGCAACCCTCTCCTGACTAATACCGACCAGCGAGCAACCGCCCTGCAATCCGGCGGCAACATGGAAGGCAAGGAAGTCCGCTTCGGCATCGCGAACTCAGCCCTTTTTGCCACGGTCACCACCGACGCCAGTTGCGGCGCTATCAATGGCTGGCACGACTCTTACACGCCGCTCGGCGGCATGGTCCCGCTCGTCAACATCATGCTCAGCGAGGTCATCTTCGGCGGCGTCGGCGCCGGCATGTACGGCATGTTGATCTACATCGTGCTCGCCGTCTTCATTGCCGGCCTCATGGTCGGCCGCACTCCCGAGTATCTCGGCAAAAAAATCGAAGCCTACGACGTCAAGATGGCCATGTTGGTCACTCTTGTCTTCCCGCTGGTGATTCTCTGTTTCAGCGGCATCTCCACCGTAAACAGCTTCGGCACTTCCAGCATCTCGAATCCCGGCCCCCACGGCCTAAGCGAGATCCTCTACGCCTTCGTCTCCGGAGCCGGCAACAACGGCTCGGCCTTCGGCGGGTTGACTGTGAACACGTCGTGGTACGACGTGACGGTCGGCTTCACCATGCTCGCCGGGCGCTTTCTCATGATTATCCCGATGCTTGCGATCGCCGGGAATCTCGCGAGCAAGAAATATATTCCGCCGTCTCTAGGCACGTTTCCCGTGACAACGCCGCTGTTCACCGCGCTTTTGATCGGCGTCATTCTGATCGTCGGCGCACTTACTTTCTTTCCGGCGCTAAGTCTGGGGCCGATTCTTGAACACCTGCTCATGATGGCAGGCAAGACGTTCTAAAAGGATTTTCGATGGCAACGACTATGGAACCGCACGAGGTCACGACGCCGAAAGTAGTGCAGCTGGCCCAGTCTCCACGCAAGCACTCGCGCAAGAAAGCGATCTGGGAGTGGAAGATCATCCGCCAAGCCCTGGTCGACTGCTTCCTGAAGCTGAATCCGCGCAAGATGATGGGCAATCCCGTCATGTTCGTGGTCGAGGTCGGCAGCGTTATCACTACCGCATTGCTGTTCGAGGGCGGCGCCGCGTTCAAATTCAACCTCCAGATCACGCTCTGGCTGTGGTTCACCGTCCTCTTCGCCAACTTCGCCGAAGCCATGGCCGAAGGCCGCGGCAAAGCGCAGGCCGAAACGCTGCGCAAGGCGCGCTCGGAGACGATTGCCAACCGAATCGCGCAGAGCGGCGCGGTAGAGCAGTGCCCAAGCTCAAAGCTGCGCACCGGCGACCACGTTTACGTCTCTGCCGGCGAGCTCGTTCCGTCCGACGGCGAAATCGTCGAAGGCGTCGCCTCGGTCGACGAATCCGCGATCACCGGCGAATCCGCGCCCGTCATCCGCGAAGCCGGAGGGGATCGCTCGGCCGTCACCGGTGGCACGCGCGTACTCTCCGACAAGATCAGAATCAAGATCACCTCCAACCCCGGCGAAACGTTCCTTGACCGCATGATCGCGCTCGTCGAAGGCGCCGAGCGCCAGAAGACCCCGAATGAAATCGCGCTCAACATTCTTCTAGCGGGTTTAACGATCATTTTCCTGCTCGCCGTAGTCACGCTCCAGCCGTTTGCGATTTATTCCGGCTCGCCGCAATCCGTCTTCGTCCTCGTTTCGCTGCTCGTCTGCCTGATTCCGACAACGATTGGCGGTCTGCTCTCCGCCATCGGAATCGCAGGCATGGATCGCCTCGTACAGCATAATGTGCTCGCCATGTCCGGCCGCGCCGTCGAAGCCGCGGGCGACGTCAACACACTTCTCCTCGACAAGACCGGGACGATCACTCTCGGCAATCGCCAGGCAGCGGAATTCATCCCCGCTCCAGGCACCACCGAAGCCGAAATGGCGGACGCGGCGCAGCTCTCCTCGCTCGCCGACGAAACACCCGAAGGCCGTTCCATCGTCGTGCTCGCCAAAGAGCGGTACGGCCTGCGCGGCCGCCAACTCTCTTCTCATGAAGCCGTCTTCGTTCCATTCACCGCCCAAACCCGCATGTCCGGCGTCAATCTCGACGGCCGCGAGATTCGCAAAGGCGCCGTCGATGCCATCACAAAATATCTCAACCAGTTCGGCACATCCCTCCCCCGCGAAATTCAATCGAGCGTCGAGCAGATCTCGCGCTCCGGCGGCACGCCGCTGGTCGTCGCCGAAAATCAGCGCGCCCTCGGTGTCATCTACTTGAAAGACATTGTCAAAGGCGGCATGATCGAGCGCTTCAAACAGCTTCGCGCCATGGGCATCAAGACGGTGATGATCACCGGCGACAATCCGCTCACCGCCGCCGCCATCGCGCGCGAAGCTGGAGTCGACGACTTCCTCGCCGAAGCCACGCCGAAAGACAAAATGGACCTCATCCGCCGCGAGCAAGCCGATGGCAAGCTCGTAGCCATGACCGGTGATGGCACCAATGACGCACCCGCTCTAGCGCAAGCCGATGTCGGCGTCGCCATGAACACCGGCACGCAGGCCGCAAAAGAAGCCGGCAACATGGTCGACCTCGATTCGAATCCGACCAAGCTCATCGAGATCGTCGAAATCGGCAAGCAATTACTGATGACCCGCGGTGCGCTCACAACTTTTTCTATCGCCAACGACGTCGCCAAGTACTTCGCCATTATTCCCGCGATGTTCGCCGGAACGTTTCCCGTGCTGAATGCGCTCAACATCATGCATTTGAAGACCCCGGAGTCAGCCATTCTGTCAGCCGTGATCTTCAACGCGCTGATCATCATTGCCCTGATCCCGCTTGCCCTGCGCGGAGTGAAATATCGCGCCATGCCCGCCGCGGCTCTGCTGCGCAACAACCTGTGGATCTACGGCGTGGGCGGAATCATCGTGCCCTTCATCGGGATCAAGCTGATTGACCTAATCATCACCGCGGTCCGTCTCGCATAACGGAGTGGAGCACACGGAGTTAGCTATGAAGAAAAATCTAATCACCGCAGTACTGATGACAATCGCGACGACGATCCTTCTGGGAATCATTTACCCGCTGATTGTTACAGGCCTGGCGCAACTGCTCTTCCCCAAGCAGGCCAACGGGCAACTGATCTCGAGAGATGGAAAGGTTGTCGGCTCGGCGATACTGGCGCAGGGCTTCACCGGAGCGGCGTATTTTCATCCGCGCGCCTCGGCCGCCGGCAACGGTTACGATCCGACCAATACCAATGGCTCACAGTTAGGCCCGACCAATCAGAAGTTGATCGATCGCGTAAAGGGCGATGTCGCCAATGCGCAGGCCGAGAATCCGGGCACGCCAATCCCAATCGACCTGGTAACAACATCCGCCTCCGGCCTCGATCCCGATATCACTCCGGCAAACGCAAAATTCCAGACTCCGCGAGTCGCCCATGAGCGCAACGTGCCAGCAGCAGAAATCGAGAAGTTGGTTGCCGAGCACACCACAAACCGTCAATGGGGATTCCTGGGCGAGCCACGAGTAAATGTCCTGGAACTGAATCTCGCGCTAGACGGGCGTTTTCCGGTTGCACACAGATAATGTGTAGCGCCGGCGTCTCGCCGGCTGTCGCGAGGGCATCCCGCCCTCGCCCATGGTCACAACACGAGTTGTAAGCCTCTTAGCCCGCAATCACCCGCAGCGCCCCCGCCGCGATCCCAATCTCCGCCGGGGTGTTGCACACAAACTCCCCATCCGCATAAATCTCCAGCGGCGTGTCAGCCTCCACCAGCGCCCGATCCGCCTTCGAATACTCAACCTTCCTCGAGAACAGGTGCCGCCCAAAATAAACAGTGGGAAACATACAGAACAGTTCGGCCGGATTCATCGTTAAGATTCGGCAGATATCGAGTTTCGCATCCGCCATATCGGCCTCCGGCGCAATGCACATGCCGTCGCCGTAGTACTGAGTATTAGCAAAGGCCGCCAGCAAGCTCGGCCTCCGAGTTTCGTCGCGCAACTCTCGATCCCCATTCCACCAGGTAACGCGCATACGATACGCAGACAGCTTCACAAGTTCGGGCAGCAGCGCCAGAACATAACCGCCATGTCCGCGCAGCCACCGTGGCAAACGGTTCGCTCGCCGCGCGGTCGCCGAGTCCAGCCCGCATCCCGCCACGCAGCAAAAATAATGTGCGGCCTCTGGCGAAACCGCAGTCCGAATCACTCCCAGATCGATGGCCCGCGCCTGCAACTTCCCGGATTCGAAACTGCGCCATGCCCTTAGTGAATCCCTCACCGAACGAAGATTCAGCGCCCGCGCAAAATCATTCCCGCTCCCAGCCGGAACAACCAGCACAGGAAGCCCGAGCCGCACCAGCGCCGGAAGATGCCGATGAATCGTGCCGTCGCCGCCGAAGATGACAACCGCATCAGCGTCCTCGCGAGACGCAGGCAGCCCCTCAATCCAAGCAGTAGACGATCCGCGCTGAAACGGCCGAAGGTCCGAAGGCGACGTACCCAATCCAAAGATCGCAGCAGCGCGCATGCAAGTAGGCTTTGGGCTTTGGGCTTTGGGCGTTAGGCTTTCGGCCCAAGGCCGCTGGCTCTGTAGCGATATGCCCGAACGATGGCAACGAGGCCGAAAGCCCAGAGCCCAAAGCCCTATTTACTTCAAGCACTTCTCCATAAACTCGTTCAGATCTTTCTTCATCTTGTCGTGTTCCGCACGATCGATATACACCATGTGACCCGCATTGTAGGTGGCGTACGAAATACCCTCGCGGAACTTAGGCGGAAGATTCAGGTGATCGATCGTCCAGTTCGCCGCGGCAAACGGAGTGGCCAGATCGTAATAGCCCTCCATGACCAGCACCTTCATGTACGGGTTCTTGATAATCGCCCCCCGCAGACTGTCCGCGGTGCTGGGGTAACCTTCTTGAGCATTGCCCCACTCCCACTTCTGAAACACCGGCTCATCATATGCGAACACGCGATACGGCATGTCGATCTGGTAGTTGAGCTCCGTCCGCAGATAGTTGTAGAACGCTGACGTGTACGGCGGCAAAATCGCCGCGCTAGCCGGATCGAAAAACCGCCCGCCCGGATCCGGGCTGGTAAACCGCCCATCCAGCCGCCCCGAAATCAGTTTCTGATCCAGCAGCAGCTCGCGCATAAACGTCGGCACGTCGATGCGCATGTTGTGCGCCTCAACGACATCCGGGCGCAGCCCGATATACCGCGCAAGTTGCTCAACGATCTTCCGGTGCAGCTCTGTACCCAACGTATCGCCCTTGCTCAGGGCTTGCGCATAGTCGTTCAGGGACCAGCGCACCACCTCGTCGCGCGTCTTATTCAAGTCGGTCGTCAGGTCGGCCGGCAGCTTGTGGTGATAAGCCGCGATCATGCTGAACGTTGGCACCAGCAAAAAGTACGGCAGATCGTTCGTGTCGCTCCACTCCAGCGTCGCAAAATCAACCGCCGTCGAAAGCAGCGTCACACCATTGAACGCGATTCCATGATCGGCCAGATAACCAGAAAGTCCCGCCGCGCGCGTAGTTCCATAGCTCTCGCCCAGCAAAAACAGCGGCGAACCCCACCGCTCGTATCGCGACAAATAAAGCCGAATAAACTCTCCAAACGCCTGCACGTCGCCCTTAAGGCCGAGGTACTTCTTCGTGAGTTCGGCATTCGCGGCGCGCGAGTATCCAGTCGCCATCGCATCGACCATCACGATGTCGCTGCGGTCCAGCAGCGTGTCGGGGTTATCCTCGACGCGATAAGGCGCAGCCGGCATAAACCCGTTCTGCTGCAGCACTACGCGCTTCGGTCCAAGCGCTCCCATGTGCAACCAGATCGAAGCCGATCCAGGCCCACCATTAAACGCAAACGTCAGCGGGCGTTTTGCCGCATCCGCGCCATCCAGCGTGTAGGCGACAAAAAACATCTCCGCCTCAATCTTCCCGTCTGCGCGCTTCAGCGGAAGCCGTCCCACCGTAGCCGTGTACGCCAGCGCCTTGCCGCTCACCGTGATCGAGTGATGAGTGACCACCGGCGCAACTTCGCTCACGTCAAAATGCTCTTCTTTATCGGTGGCTTCTTCAGACTTGGCTTCGGGCTTGGTTTCGGAGGCCTTCTCAGGAGTGGCGGCGGGCGGCTGCTCTTTCTTTGCTTTGTCCTGAGTTCTTTCTTTGTGTGCTTGCTTTGCCGCTTCTGGCTTGTCGCTTGACTCTTGCGGCAGCGCTACGAGAACTTGTGTTGTCAAAACAGCGAACAGGAAAGCTGCGAGGACTTTCATCACACCCCCACGTTAAATGCGCTGAACATCATAGCAGGCCTACAGCACGAAGACCTTGCTTGGATGAGAAAGCGCTCTGACTGGCTTCGCGTTTTTCCCGCCTTCAAACGGATGTGGTGGCCCGGCCCTCTTCCGTCAGTGGGCGTGAACGGCTTGCGCTACTCCACAGGCCTCATCCCAAGATTCTGACCAACTGTCCGAGCATTTCAGCCGTTCTGCGCTACGCCTTGCGGCGATTGCCATCCTCAGACACTCGTCCGAGCCAGAAACAATCCGCGACAAAAATCGCTTTCCCTGCCTGGGTATTAGGAATCGAAACAAAAATATTTGCCTCGGCTGTCGATTCCCTTCTCTCCGCCGCGACTATTAGGATGAACGCTCGGCAACATGAACACTATAGAGTTCAGGGCCGTGCTGGTGGCTTCCGTTCCGGGAGGACACGGTCGGAAAAAGGGGGCAACAACATGAAATTCATCTGTTTCGGCTACTACGACAAATCAAAATTCGACAACCTTCCTGATGCCGAACGCAATGCTTTGTTCGACAGATGCTTCGACTACGACGACCATCTCCGCGCCAACGGCCATTGGGTTGGTGGAGAAGCCCTTCAGCCCATGGAAACCGCCAAAACCCTGTCTTGGAAGAATGGCAAGGCCGCTATCACGGACGGCCCTTATGCGGAAACCAAGGAACAACTCGGCGGCATTCTCCTCCTGGAGGCCCGCGACATGAACCATGCCGTCGAACTGATGGCGCGGCATCCGGCAGTGGAGTACGGCAACATCTTTGAGATTCGTCCCGCCGGAGACCTGAGCGATATCGCGAAGGCAAGTGAGCAGCGACGTCGCGAGAAGGCTCGCTAAAACACGGGTTCTGTTAAGGCCATTTTTACCAGCCAACTTAGAAGAGAGGCTATAATGCGGGGAATCTAACGATAAATCGTTTATCTCCAAATACTTAGCGATTTCCCCCTGCAAGGTATTCATTCTAAAAGACCGCATAGGAGGGGTATCTACGACTAACTAGTAAACACTCCCTAACCTTGAATCCGCGCCGATTTGTCGATAGCTTCCCAGAACGTCGCTCTGAGAAATGACTCCTTCCAGCTTCCGGAAGTCAGCGCGGCTCACCACCGGAACCAGCGGCCAACGATCCACATACCGCAAAGCCATCTCCAGCGGATGATCGGGATGCAGGTAAGGAACCTGACGACTCGCTAGCACCGAGCAAAGGGTCAGTCCTCCTTTGCCTTCCTTGACCATTGTCTCGACTTCCTTGCCTGTGATCGTGCTCCAGCCCGTCGGATCAAGCCGCACCAGAACCGGATCGGCCGACTTCACATCGACCATCGCAAGCACCCGGTCGAGACTTTCATTGCAATCCAGCAGAACCTTGGTCGGCGGCTGCATCGCATCTTCCACCTGCAAGATCGTCTCTTCCCGCAATTCTTCCATCGATGGCAAGTCCAGCCCATCTTGCCGAGTCAGCACGTCAAAGATTGCCACCGGCTGCAATGCACGCGAAATGACATAGGCGAAGGTATTCGCCACCATCACTGGCAAGATGATGGAGTAATTCCCGCTGACTTCGAGCGCCATAAACACCGACGTCATCGGAGCTCGCAGGAACCCCGCAAAGAGCACTCCCATTCCAACTAGCGCGTAAGTGCCGGGCGTGATCGTCAGGTGCGGAAAAAAGACATGCTCAGCGCCACCGACTGCTGCGCCAAGCATCGCACCAATGAACAACGTAGGCGCAAACATCCCGCCA
>Ga0335071_10004330_pt1 | contig 14833 bp, 8 predicted proteins | sample Lox_Sample_15_FD_206724 | JGI IMG/M metagenome (GOLD analysis project Ga0335071, IMG submission 206724) | Soil microbial communities from Loxahatchee National Wildlife Refuge, Florida, United States - Lox_Sample_1.5 | ecosystem: Environmental > Terrestrial > Soil > Wetlands | place: USA: Florida... | reverse complement strand
AGCCATCCTCCAGCCCGAAGCGCATCTTCAGCACTTCCTGTTCGCGCGGAGGCAGCGTGGTGAGCACGGATTCCAGCTGCTCCTGCAGCAGCCGGAACGCCGTCATGTTGGAGGGGCTCTCCACTTCCTTGTCCTCGATGAAGTCCCCCAGGAGGCTGTCCTCTTCCTCCCCGATGGGCGTCTCCAGGCTGATGGGCTCCCGGGCCACGCTCTTCACCGCCTTGACCCGCTGGGTTGCCCAGCCCAGCTTCTCCGCCACCTCGTCGTCCGTGGGCTCCCGCCCAAGGACCTGCATGAGCTGGCGGGACTCGCGCATGACCTTGTTGATCTGCTCGATCATGTGGACCGGCACCCGGATGGTCCGTGCCTGGTCCGAGATGGACCTCGTGATGGCCTGGCGGATCCACCACGTGGCGTAGGTGGAGAACTTGTAGCCCTTGCGGTACTCGAACTTCTCCACCGCCTTGATGAGGCCGATGTTGCCTTCCTGCACCAGGTCGAAGAAATGAAGCCCGCGGTTGGTGTACTTCTTGGCGATGCTCACCACGAGGCGGAGGTTGGCCTTGATCAGGCGGTCCTTGGCCTCCTTCATGCGGATGCGCCCGCGCTCGATCTCGTCCGCCATGGCCAGGATGTCCTCGATCTTGTTCTCGAAGACCGTCTCGTAGCGCTGCAGCTTCTTCTCGTTGCCCTGGAACAGCCGAAGCAGCTCGCGGGTGCGATCCTCCCCCACGCCGGCCGCGTCCGGGTGCTCGTGCTCCCCGGGGACGCCCAGCTTCTTGAGCAGCGCCCTCATGTCCCGGGCGGAGTTGACGTGCAGGCGCTTCTCCACGCGCGTCATCTCTTTCTGCAGGGAGCGGATGCGCCGTGCCACGCCGATCAGCCGGTCGGCGATGGCGGCCAGGTCCTCGGGTCGAAGCTCCACCTTCTTGAGGGAGTCCGCGACGTCGCGGCGCTTCTCCTCGAAGGATTCCCCGAAAATGTCCCCGCCCTCGCTCTCGGTCTGGCGCTTCATTTCCATGTAGCGCTTGATGTCCGGCAAGTGGTCGCGGAACGGTTCCTTGTAGTACGCGCCGAGCTTGCGCGTCTCCGCCATGTACTCGGTGGCTTCCTTCTTGGACAGGTTCATTTCCCGGGGGTCCCGCGCGGTGGTGGCACGCAGCCCGAGTCGCAGGAACTCCCGAACCAGCACGCCCGAGTTGCGGATGACTCCCTTGATGATGTTCTCCCCGGACTCCATGGCCTTGGAGAGCTCCACCTCCTGCTCGGCGGTGAGGAGGCTTTCCTTGCCGATCTCGCGCAGGTACAGGCGGATCGGATCATCCACGGATGATTCCTTGTCGCTGTAGATCAGCTTCTTGCGGTCCTTGACCGGCTTCTCCTCTTCTACCTCGAAGGAGATGTCCTCATCCGCGAGCTTGATGTTGTGCTTGGACAGCAGCGTGATGACTTCCTCGATGCGGTCCGAGTTCACGATCGCATCGGGAAGGAAGTCGCTCACCTCGTCGTAGCTGACGCTCTTCCTGCCCTTGGCATACTCCAGCAGCTTCTTGACCGCGGGGTCGTCCTTGAGCTCCAGGGAGATCTTGCCCTGCGCGGCACGAGACGACTTGCCCGACCCGCGCGAGGCCGCGGCACCGGCCGCCGGGCCCCGGGAGCGCGAGCCGGATGCCGGCCGCGGAGCGGGGCCGCGGGAGCCCGCGGCACCCCGGCTGGTCCCGTGACCGGCGGGCGCAGCTCTCCCCGCGCCACCGCCCTTCTTCTTGTTGCTGGTGTTGTTCTTGTTCGAAGCCGCCTTCGTTTTCAAACCCCTTCCGCCCCTGTCCTGGTCGGACCTGCCGACCCTTGATTCGCCCCCACGGCCGGCGCCTGGAGCCGCTCCAGCTCACCGTCCAAGTGCATTTTTTCCGCCAGGAGGTCCCGCACGCGGGCAGGGTCTCCCTTCTCCTTCTCCAGCCGCCGGATCTCGGCGCTCACCAGGTCCCTCTTCCGGCGCAGGGCGCGCTGGCGGATCCCCCGGATGCCGTCCGCCACGGCGCGCTCCTGGGCCATGTCGAACTCGCCGCTCGCGACCTTGCGCATGACCAGGTCCCTCAGCCCGGGATCGTCGATGCGCGAGCAGAGGGCCTCGAAGCCCTCCTCCTCCGCCCGGAACGACTCCTCCAGGGCCACGTAGAGCCGTGACGCGCGCTCGTCGTCCAGGTCCCCCAGGCCCACCGCGCCGTTCCGCACCAGGGAGAAAAGCTCCCGGTGCGCGGCCACCGCAAGCATCAGGAAAAGGTCCGAGGAGACTGCCCCCGCCGCGGTTTCAGCCGCCGGGGCCGTACCCCCTGGACGCGCCAGGCCCGGCGCGACCGCCTGCCGACCCGCATCCCGTCTCCCGCCGCCGGGCTGCCGCCTCCGCAGCCACGCTGTAAAATCCTGCCGCACGGCCCCAACGTCAACACCCAGGTTGTCCGCGAGCAGGCCGAGGTAGCCATCCTTCCTCATCGGCGAGGCCGCCGCGGCAATGAACGGAAACAGCGCGTCCCTTATACGCTCGCGCCCCTCCGCCTTCCCGCGGTCCGAGGCCGCCAGCGCCTTGGCCAGGGAGTACGGGAAGCTCTCCTGCGGCCGCGCCAGAAGCTCTCGCAGCGCCTCTGCCTGCCCCCGCTGGACCAGGTCGGCGGGATCCTTGCCGCCCTCGACCACGGCCACCTGCACCAGGATATCCTGGGCCTCCAGCAGCTCGATGGCCCGGTCGGTGGCTTTCTGCCCGGCCGGGTCGCTGTCAAACAGCAGGACCCCCTTGGAAGCAAAGCGCTTGAGCAGCCGCACCTGCTGCTCCGTCAGCGCCGTGCCCAGCGGCGCCACGCAGTTGGCGATTCCCGCCTGGTGCATGGCGATGGCGTCCATGTACCCCTCTACCAGGATGAACCAGCCGTCCCGGCGGATGGGGGAAGCCGCCTTGTCCAGGCCGAAGAGGTTTTCCCCCTTGCGGAAGAACGCCGTCTCCGGCGAGTTCAGGTACTTGGGCTGCGCGTCCCCCATGGCCCGCCCGCCAAAGGCGAGGATCTCGCCGCGGGCGTTTGCAATGGGGAACATGATGCGGCTGGCGAACAGCGATCCGCCCCGGCCCCGCGCGTTGTCAAGGAACAGCCCCGTCCGGCCCAGGAACTCCGGCGAGTAGCTCTTCTTGCTCAGGAACCCGAACAGCCAGTCCCGGTCCGGCGGCGCATAGCCGAGCTGGAACGCGGCAATCGTATCCTTCGAGAGCCCGCGGGAAGCGAGGTAGCTCCTCGCCGGTTCCCCCTGGGGACTCTCCATGAGCAGCCAGTGGAAGCTGCCGGCCACGCGCCGGTACAGCTCCAGGAACGTCTCGCGCCCGATCCCGTCCCGCTGCTCGTCGTCCCGCGGGAGCTCGATGCCGGCCTTCTTGGCCAGGATCTCCACCGCGTCCCGCCAGGGTACCTTCTCCACCTCCATGACGAAGTCGAAGACGGTCCCGCCCTTGTGGCACCCGAAACAATAGAACACGCCCTTGTCGGGCGTGACGGTGAACGACGGGGATTTCTCCTGGTGGAACGGGCACAGTCCCCAGTACCTCCCGCCGCGGCGCTGGAGCGTCACCGTCTCCCCGATGACTTCCGCGATATCGAGCTTGTCGCGGATCTCGGAGAGCGTGTGATCCGGTATTCGCATCCCCTGCTACAGCTTCTTCAGGTAGAGGTACTTCGCCTGGTTGTGCTCGCTCAGGTCCCTGGAAAAGAAATGCCTCCCCGCCTGCGCGTCCTTGAGGACGAAATACATGTAGCTCGTCTTGGCCGGGTGGAACGCGGCCTCCAGCGCGATCTTCCCGGGATTCGAGATGGGCCCCGGAGGCAGTCCCGCCCACTTGTCCGTGTTGTAGGGCGAGTTGATCTTCTCGTCGTCTAGGGTGATGTACTCCGGATGCGCCTTGTTCTGGATCTCGGTGATAATATATTCCAGAGTCGCGCAGGATTCAAGCCCTACGTTCCTTTTCAGGCGGTTGTAGAACACGCTGGCGATGAGAGGCGCCTCGTCATCTGCCCGGTACTCCCGCTCCACGATGGAAGCCATAATGACCGCGTCCCGGAAATCCGAGCCCTTGAGCGTCTTCCACTCCGGTTCTATGGAAGAGACCGTGTCGTAGAACGTGCGCGCCATGAGCTCCGCCATGGCACTGCCGGTGAAGGGCTGCGGCACGAAGTAGGTATCCGGAAACAGGTGGCCTTCCAGCGTCGGGCCCGGGACCCCGAACTTTTCCAGCAGGACCGGCGAGCGGATGGCGGCCAGGAAGTCCGCGGCCGGGCAGATCCCCAGCGCCTCCAGGTGGTTGGCAATCTTGCGCGCCGTCCATCCTTCGGGAATGGTCACCTTGGCCAGCTTCTGGGATCCCACGGTCAGCAGGCGATGCACGGCGATGGTGCTCGCCCCCACCGGTACGCGGTAGTAGCCTGCCTTGATGTCCCCCTGCGTCCCTTTCAGGCGGGAAATGACGTCCAGCATGACCGCGGACCGGATGAAGCCCTGGTCCTGCAGGCGCCGGGCGATTGCACCGAGGCTTTCCCCGCGGTCTATGGAGAACAGCGAGTCACCCCCTGGCGCCGCCGGTCGAGGGGGAGCGGAGTTGACCACCGCCAGGGTGATCGCCACGCAGGCGATCACCCCGAGCGGTATCCCGGCGGCCAGCAGGATCTTCTTCAAACGCGCAGTCCGCAGCGTGGCCCGCCTCCCCTACTGCCGCACCAGGATGAACTCCACGCGGCGGTTCTTCCACCGGTTGTCGAGATCGGAGAATGGCACCACCGGCGCCGCGGCCCCGATACCCACCGTGGTGATGCGACCCGCGTCGATCCCCAGGCTCACCAGCGCGTCCCGGATGGAGTCCGCACGCTTCTTGGACAGCGGCAGCAGCTCCTGCTCCTGCTCGACCTTGGCCTTGGCCGGGTTGTCGAAGTTCACCAGGTTGGCATGCCCCTCGATCTGGATCTTGTACTTGGAGTACTTCTTGAAGATCTCCGACAGTCGCTGCAGCGTGGCCTGGTTCTTGGCTGCCTTGTCCGGCTCCACGTTGGTGTAGTCCGCCGTGTTGGCCTGGAACGTGATGCTCGAGATCCTCACCCGCAGCTTGTCCCCGTCCTTGATGACCAGGATATCCACCGGGATGGTCTTCTGGACGGTGGTCACGTTGCCCAGCGCGTCCTTGATCGTGAAGGTCATCGGGTAGTCCTCGGCGGACTGTACGAGCTCTCCCGTGCTGGAGGTGCCGTTCCAGATGATTTTCTCCGACGGGGCACCCTTCCCGGCGAAGCTCGTGAAGGGGTGGTTCTCCGGGTCCAGGATGGTGATCTGCCAACTGTCGATGGCCACTGGGTCATCCACCTTCAGGTTGATGCCCAGCTCGTCGTTCACCCCATCGTTGTCGGGAGAGAACGGGATCCCGTCAAGCGTGAGGTCCACCTTGGGCGGGGTCACCGCGAGGCGGAACGGCGTGGACTTGGCCGTGGCCACGTTGCCCTTGGCGTAGTCCACGGTCAGCACCGCCGTGTACAGCCCGTCCGGCGCCGCGCGGAGGCCGGTCTTGTCCTTGCCGTCCCAGTTCCAGGAAGCGGGTACGGGACCCGTGCCGCTCACCACCTGCTGCTCCCCGGCCGTCGCCTCCACCATGGAAAGTTTCCAGTCCGTGATCCCGTCCTTCAGGGTGACCAGCGGGTTGAGGTTGATCGTGTCGCGGAACCCGTCCCCGTTGGGCGAGAACCCGTCAGAGTCCGCCGTCACGTAGACCGGCGTGGGCCGCGTGTCGATCTGGATGCCCTTCAGCTCCTTGGTGGTGGATATGCCCGCCCGCGAAGTGGCCTTCACCACGTAGGAGTAGTAGCCGTCCGGCATCAGGTTGCCGTTGTCGTCCTTGCCGTCCCACGCGAAGTCCGCGGCGCTGCCCTTCCAGAACCAGCCGCGGACCTTCTTGCCCGCGGAGTCGTTGACCTGGCCTTCCCACAAGTCCTCCGTGCTGGACGCCTGCTTGATGGCAACCGCCTGCAGCTTGCTGTCCGCCGTGGGAGAGAACAGCAGCGCCGGCGAGCTCACGGTGATCTGCGGTACATGGTTATCCACGTAGAACGCGGTGCTCTCCGCGGTGGGCTTGCTGCCGTTGGAGTAGGCCACCGCCAGCGCGGCGGTGTACTTCCCGTCGGACACCCGCTTGCCGTTATCGTCGATGCCGTCCCACAGCACGTCCGCCGGGGCCTTGGCCCGGCCCGTGTACGTGCGGACCACCGCGCCGTCGGAGCCCTTCACCTGCACCGTGTACGAGTCCACCCCGGTGGTCACCGCGAGAGACGGGGTGATGCGCACGCGGGTCTTGGGCCCGTTTCCGAACGGAGAGAAGTACACCAGGTCCGTGGAAACGCGGACCGGCTTCTTCTCGGTGTCGATGCGGATGGAAATGGGCTTGGAGGTCCCGGTGTTGCCGGCCTGGTCGGTGGCGGACAACGAATACGTGTACACGCCGTCGGCGAGGAGCTTGCCGTCATCGTCGCGACCGTCCCATTCGAACTTGTCGTCCGCGCGGCCGCGCCACACGAAGGTTCTCACGTCCTTACCGACCGCGTCCTTGAACGTCCCCGTCCAGAAGAGCTCCGAAGACGTGTCCTGGTAGATCGTGTCCACCGGCCGCGAGCTGTCGCCCGTGGGAGAGAACGCGTCGAAGTCCGCCTTGGCAGCCGCGGTGGGGGCGGTGACCTTGATCGTCACCTGGGGAGACTCCGCCGACGGGTTGTGGCCGTTGACGTAGACCACCGTGAGCTTGCCCTTGTAGGCGCCCTCCGGCAGCGTCGCGGCCTTGTCGTCCTTCCCGTCCCACTTCACGCTGGTCGGGATAGTGACCGTCCCGTCGAACGTGCGGCGGGTCTGACCCTGCGCATCCGTCACCGCGAGTGACCACTTTTCGATCCCGGTGTCTACCGGCACGTTGAGCCCGAAGGTCACGGTGTCCTTCACGCCGTCCCCGTTGGGAGAGAAGTACGATTGGTCGATGGTGAGCTGCACCGGCGTCGGCCGCGTGTCGATGATGATGTTCTGCACGTCGGCCTTGCCCACGTTGCCCGCGCGGTCCGTGGAAGCCACCTCGTAGCTGTACACGCCGTCCGGCGCCGCCGTTCCCGTGTCCGTCTTCCCGTCCCAGTCAAAGGCCTGCGGTCCCGAGCCCTTCCACGTGTAGGTGCGGACTACCGCGCCCTCGATGTTGTGCACGGTCCCGGTCCACAGGTCCTCCGCGGAGCCCTTCTGCTCCACGTGGAGCGTGTCCTTGTTCCCGTCACTGTCCGGGGAGAAGATCAGGTACGGGGTGCTGAGGGTCACCGACGGGGGCGTGGTGTCCACCACCACCGTCCCGTCCGGAGTCTTCCCAAGGTTGGCGTTGTCGTCCCACGCCTCGACGTGGAAGTGGTAGGTACCGTCCGGCACCACGGTCCCGGAGTCCGACATGCCGTCCCAGCGGACCGTGGGCGGTACCGTGATCCCGGTCTTGAGGTACGCCAGCCGCTTCAGGATGTTGTTGAAGTCGCTGTTCTCGGGACGATCTTCCTTGTTCAGGATGGTGCGGACCGCCGCGCCCGAGGAGTCGGTGATCACGAAGCGATAGCCCTTCACGTAACGCTCGTCCGTGATGTCCAGGGGCAGCACCAGGTCGTCCTTCACGCCGTCGAAGTTCGGGGAGATGTACTTCTCCCCGTCGGTATCCAGCTTGATGCGGGGTGGATTGGTGTCCCGCACGCCGATGGGCACGTTGACGCCAAGGCCCATGGCGTAGACACCGCTCTGCATGGGCGCAAAGGCCGTGGTGGTGTTGATCTCCGTCACGTCCTGCCCGCCGGCCTTCGCCCCGATGCCGCTCAGCTTGAGGGAGATGCCGCCGCTCACCGGGAATGCCCGTGCGGGCTCGGAGCCGAAGACCTGCCGCGCGTCGAACGTGTAGTCCAGGTTCAGGAACACGATGTCCGCCACGGAGAATGCCAGGCCGAGGTCTGCCCGCACATCCTGGAACGTGGGAAAGCTGACGTCCGGGTTCAGCACCAGGGCGACATCCCTGGTCTTCACCACCGCGAAGCTCGCGCCGATGGCGGGAGTGAACGCCGGCGGATCCCCGAGCGAGTTCGGCGTGGGGTCCGGGTACGCCTTGCCGAGGTTCCGGAAGGCCACGCCCCAGCGGAAGTCCTTGAGCGGGCCTACATCACCCAGAAGGTTGAGAAAGCCGAGGTCGGCACCGAGGCTCCAGTCCGCGCCGAACTCGCCGCCCAGACCCAGCCCGACGTAAAAGTCGGGGAACAGGTCCTTTGAAAAAGAAAGGTTGACCCCGCCGAGGGGTCCCCACTGCAGGCCGGATGCGGCGCCGTAGCCCGCGGTTGCGAAGCGGCCGATGGCGGAGAACACGCCGGCCCGGGTCGGGAGCGCGAGCCCGAGGTTGAACACGTGGCCGTCCCAGGCGAACGGCGAGAACTGGGTCAGGCCGATGTAGGACAGGTCAACGGTGACCCGCTCCCGGCCCGCCGAGATGGCCGGGTTGAGAAGGGTGCCCGCGGGTGTCTCCAGGCTCGCCGTGCCGCTCCCGCCGCCGAGAAAGACGGGAGAGGCAAGGTCGAGGAACCCGTTTTCGGCGAACGAAAGCGCGGTTCCCGCAACCAGGAGCACGCACGCGACGGTGAGGACTCGTATTTGCTTTCTCATTGCAGCCTCCCAGCCCAGTTCAAAATAGCCCCCGCTCCACTGGAAATCAACGGCCCTCGGGGTAGCGGGCCGCCAGCCCCTCCAGCTCCTCGATGGTCAGCCGGTCGAACAGAGCCTGTTCCACGCGGCGCAGAACGGCGCGCAGCGGCGACGGCAAGCGCCCTTCGCGCGGCTTGAGCACGACGTAGAGCGCCTCCTGCTCCCGCGCATCCAGGACCACGCTCACGGGCTCGCGTTCCCTCACAGTGACAGTTCCAGCCCTTCCTGCGCCGCCAGGATCTGTGGTCCGCCCGGGCCGAGCTGCTCGCCGTGCCACTGGGCGGCGCGCCGGATGCTCCAGATCTTGCGGTCATCGTAGCGAGGATCGAAGTGATAGAGCACGAGCTTCTTCACCTTCCACTCCGTCGCGAGGTTCACCGCCATGGTATACGACGTGTGCCCGAAGTCGAACTTGGAGAAGGATTCCTCCAGCGTGTATTGCGCGTCCAGGATCAGCACATCCGCGCCCTCGAAGAACGAGCGGTTTTCCGCCCGCTGCTGGAACTCGCGATCGGTGATCTCGGCGTCCGTTGCGAAGACCACGCTCTTTCCCTTCTCCGTGACGCGGTAGGCGAACGCCCCGCCGGGGTGGTTCATGCGCTTCCACTGGACCTCGGCCCCGGCGACCCGCACCCTGTCCCCTTGAAGGTACACGAACTTGAGGCTCGCCGGCATGATGTCCATGGTCACCGGGAAGTACGGGGGCCGCATCTGTTCGCGGATGGTCCGTTCAATGGAGGGAAAGGGACTGGCGAACGTGAGCCGGTTTCCCTTGACGAATGCAGGGCCGAAGAAGGGGATTCCCTGCACGTGATCCCAGTGGAAGTGCGTGAAGAAGATGGGGAAGTTCCGCGTGGGGTCACGGCGGCGTTCCAGGGACAGCCCCAGGTCGCGCAGGCCGGTGCCGCCGTCTATGATGATGATGCCCCTGGTGGTGCGGATTTCCAGGCAGGCGGTGTTTCCGCCTATGGTCCCGAAGAGGTACGGCGGAAGTCCCGCCAGGAAGCGCTCGCGGGATTCCGCGCTCTCCAGGTCCCGCGGCCGCATGCGCTGGACCACGGCCGCGATCTTGCCGCGCACCTGGTCCGCGGACAGTGGCATGGGAAGCGAGCCGCGGACTCCCCAGAACTTTACGAACATTGGAAGCCCTCCGCATGGAGACCGGGATGCCGGAGCGGAGCCGGGCCACCCGGGTCAACTTCGATTGCTCAACCTTCCAGGAACCCTTCGCCCTGGCGAAGGGCCAGCCAGGCCTCGATCTCCTCCTTGGAGTGCAGCTTGCCCCGGCCCATGCCCGGGCACGTACGCGCCTGCAGCTTCCACTGTTCCGACGAGGCAACGACGCCGCTCCAGAACGGGAAGGCGCGGCACTGGACGGGACGGGCCGCGTACTGCGAACAGCCCCCGTTCTCCCAGAGGATGCAGTCGAAGTTCGGCTTCTCCTTGAGACTCACCCGGCGCGCCAGCCCGACGTCGACGCTGCGGCAGTACTGCCGGAGGAACTCTGCGCGGGTCAGCTTCAGTGCCGCGGCCAGCCGGTCGGCGTCCGACGCGGAAAGGAATACGTAGCCCGGAGTGTGGCGGCAACACGCCGAGCAGCGCGTGCATTCGAAACGGAGCCCGGAATCGTAGAAGTTCTTCTCCATAGGCTGTCTTGAAGGACATTGGCTCAGCGGCGCCGGGAGGAAGAAAAAGCCTTCTTCCTTCTATGTAAGAGGAAGAAGGCTCGTGGGGAGAGAAGGATTCGAACCTTCGAAGGCTGAGCCAACAGATTTACAGTCTGCCCCCTTTGACCACTCGGGAATCTCCCCATTGATCGGTGAGGATGCAAAACGTTCGTTGATGGTCATACCGGCAAAGGGACCGCGATGTCAAGACCTCGCGCGGGCGGGACCAGGGCCAGCCGCGGTGCCCCTGGCCGCCGGCGCCGCCGAGGGCGAAGCGGCGAAGATCGAGATTTGCCACGGGACGTTACTGGATGCTCGCTCCCAGGGTCACCGCGAGAGTGGCGAGGGAGTTGAAGGTGTAGCTCCCCGGGGAGCTCGTCGTGCTCGTGGTGGTGTCATACGCGTTGTCGCCCCGCGCCCCGCCCCCGATGCTCCGGACGGTGAGGAAGCCGGTAATGCCCGCGACCACGTGGGCCTTCGCCGAGACGGAAACATCCCAGATCCAGCCTTCGAACGGCCGGGTAGCACCGTTGAAAAGCGCGCTACTGGCGTAGAATCCGTCCGCGTCCAGGTCCAGGCCGAAGGCTGGGCTGAACCAGTGGCTGGCCCGGAGCTTCAGGATGGGAACGGGCCCAATGTTCTGCTGGACCGCCCGGCCTGACCCGTCGGCCTGGCTGAAGACGATCGAGGCGTTCCTGATCTGCAGGCTTGCGCCCGCGCCGACCGTTGTCGAGCCGGACGACACGAAATCGTAGACGTAGCTCACCCGCCAGAAGTCGAAGCCGTAGGTGAGATCCAGCTGGCTGCCGAGCGGGAACGACACGCTGTCGACGACGATGGGCGCGGACGCCGTGCCATTCCTCCCGACCACCGTGCGCGTATCCAGGGTAAGCGGCTGGTAGAGAAAGCTCAACCGGTGGCGGCCGGCGAGGATGAGCTCGACGGAGTACCGCTCGTAGGGGAAGAGGATGTCCTGGCCGCCCTGCCGAACGAAATCGAACATCGTGCCGCCCGAGCCCGACTGGTACTGGTGAGAGAGAACCGCCAGAGTCCCGATCTCGATCCTCGGCATCACCTGGAGAAAGGGGGGCTCGCGCTGTTCTTCCGCGGTAAGCGGAAGAACCACGACGCCGAGCAGCACGATCACGAGAGCCATGGCCTTCATTTCCTTCGATTCCTCCGCGGACAAGCCTAATCACGATTTGAGTATCTGGCAACACAAATCGAAATATATCGGTACGCTGGGGACCTGGACCTTGTTAAGAGTTCGGTCTCTTCCTCACAAAACATGAACCTGGAAGCCACCTCCCGGAATCGAACCGGGAACCTCGAGATTACAAATCACGTGCTCTACCAATTGAGCTAAGGTGGCGCTTTTCCTCCCGGGACAAGAAGATGCCCGGCTGGAGGCCCTTCCGTTTGGCCTCCAGGAGCTTGTAGCACGCGCCCCGGCTGCTGTCAACGCGCGCCAATCCCGCGTCCACCCTGCACCGTACTCTTCCATATCAAGAGGCTATCAAGAGGCTGCAGGATGAAGGCCCTGCCGCACGTGGAAGATGACGGTGGGCAGCGTCTCCGTAACGTCCACTGCCACGCTGGACGCGGCAGTGCAGCAAGCGCCACGCAAGGGCCTTCCCGCGTCAGTCGGCGTCCACGACCACGCGGATTCCTAGCAGCCGGCACAGGTGCGTCATCTCGGGCACGAAGGTTCCATACGTCATGGCGAAGTGCTGCGATTGCACATGGTCCAGGATGCGGCGCACCGGCGCATCGGGATAGAAGCGGACGCTCGGCCACGACGGCAGCGGCACGCCCATCTCCACCCACCGGGGAGGCGTGCGCCCCTCCCCGGTGACCAGGTGCATGCGGTAGCCCTCGTTGTCTTCCGCCAGGCAGGCCAGGGTCATGCGCCCCAGCTTCAAGCGGGAACAATGCGCAAGGCCGCCGAGAGAAACGCTGCTCACCACCTTGATCTGCGGCCGCCCATCGATGAACGCGGAAGGGATGTACCCGTCCTCCCCGAGGAGGATCCACTCGGGATGGTGGTCGTAGTGCTCCAGGAACATCACGGGCTGCGCCGAGACGTACTGCAGCATCAGCTCGGCCACGAGGTTGCCCACGTCGTTCTCGTCGATATAGGGAATCCCGGCCGATGCCACCAGGGAAGAAGGCACCGCGTGGGAGACGCCCAGGTTGCTGTCCACACCGTCCACGCACTTGTAGGAGAACGCGGAGAACTGCTTTTCCCGGCAGAGGTCGCGGGTGGCCATGTACAGGCGCATCACGCGTTCCACCGCTTCGGGACGCGGCCGGTCCACCGGGTACTCCCAGTCCGCGGTCACACGCGCGGCCTCGGCGGCGACCTCCGTGGCGGGCAGCGCCTCCATGCGGCGCTCCACCTGCAGCAGGTCCACGCTCTCGATCTCCGGACCGATTCGGTCGCGCAGCCGGACCGTGGAGAAGTCCGTGGTGAACAGGCCCATGTCGTTGAACCCGATCATTCCCAGCCGTGCGGAACGCAGGAGACGGACCGCGCGGGCAGCGCGGGCAAACTGCAGGATCCCCTCCAGGTCCATGGGCGAGTCCGGCGGGTTGAACAGGTAGGCGAAACGGAACCCCATCCGTTCCATCGGGAAGCGGAGGGCCGTGCAGCCCGCCCCGGCCGCGGGGCAGATCAGGGTGTCTACCTCCGTGTAGCCTCCGAGGCCGTACAGCAGCACGGGGCGGTCGCGGAACTCCAGGAGCACCCGCATGACGCCGCGGACCTCCACCCAGTTCATGACGTTGGCGAACAGGAAGTCCCACTCCGCGGCCCGCAGCTCCCGGATGGCGCGCTCGGGCTCGGGGCCCTCCCCGAACACCGGGTCGGTCCGAACCAGCGAAAGCCCGGCGGCGCGAAGCTGCGCCTCGGCGCCGCGGGTCAGGGCGGCGAGGTTCTCGGGACGGTAGTACTGCGTTCCGAAGGACACGTACCCCGCGGTCAACGTTTCCATGGATGCCTCCTCGGTGCCGGTCAGGAAGAAGGTGCGTTCGAATGCCCGTGGAACACGGGCGACAGCGCACGGTAGAGCTCGTTGTACAGGCTGAACGACTTCTCGTAGACCTCGACCGCGCGCGGATCCGGCTCGAAGCGCCGTCCCAGCCGCACCATTCCCTTCGCCGCTGCCGCGAGGTCGGGATAGTCTCCGCAGCGCACGGCGGCCAGCATCGCGGCCCCGAGCGTGGAGGTCTCTTCTTCCTCCATGCGTACCAGCGGGAGCCCGGTCACGTCCGCCTTGATCTGCAGCCACAGGTCGGATTTCGCCCCGCCGCCCATGGAGCGCACCTCCGTCATCGGGACACCGGAGCGCCGGAAGTCCGCCAGGATCTTCCGCAGCAGGTACGCGATGGATTCCATGATGGCCCGCGAGCAGTGTTCACGGCCGTGGGAAAGCGTCAGCCCGTAGAATACGCCGCGAGCGTCCGGGTCATTCTCGGGCTGACCCGCCCCCGCCAGGAACGGCAGGAACACCACGCCATCCGAGCCGGGCCGCGCCCTTGCGGCGAGCTGGTTGACCAGCTCGTACGCCGCGTCCGGTTCCGCGGCCCGCGCCACCTCTTCCTGGCAGAACCGGTCCCGCCACCACCGGTAGGCGATGCCTGCCGTCTGCACGTAGGGGAGGTAGAGGATGGATCCGCGAACCGGGTGCGGCTGGTATGGCAGCCGGGCGGCGGGGTCGGGGTCGAACGTCTCGGTGGTGACTCCAATGCCCATGACCGTGCCCGTGGTCTCCGTGACAATGCCCGGCTGCAGGTTGCCGGCGCCCACCGCGCTGCTGGCCTGGTCCATCACTCCCTTCACCACGATCGTGGAGGGCAGGAGTCCCAGCTCCGCCGCGGCGGATTCGCTCAACGTTCCGACCAGCGCGCCCGGCTCTACCAGCTCGGGCAGGCGCCCGGCGATGCCGAGGTGATCCACGAACCGGTCCCAGTAGCGGCCCGAGTGCACGTCCACGAAGAGACTGGAGGACATGAGGTTGGCCGTGGAGCAGGCGCGGCCCGTCATGCGCCAGGTGATGTAGTCCTCCACGAGCAGGAACTGCGTGGTCTTTTTGAAGACCTCGGGCTCGTGGTCCTTCACCCACCGGACCTTCATGGCCGACCACGTGGGATCGAAATCGGTCTGGCCGGTGACGCGGTACAGCTCATCGCGCGTGGCGAAACGGGACAAGGCGTCCGCCTCCGCCCTTGCACGCAGGTCCAGCCACACCAGGGCCGGGCGCACGGGCCGCCCGTCCGCACCGACGAAGACCACGGTCTCCCCCTGGCTGCAGCCCGCAATCGCGCGGATTTCCGCGACGCGAACTCCCGCCGTGGAAAGGACCTCGCGCGTGCCGCCCACGACCGCGGTCCAGTACAGC
>Ga0335071_10004329_pt1 | contig 14834 bp, 15 predicted proteins | sample Lox_Sample_15_FD_206724 | JGI IMG/M metagenome (GOLD analysis project Ga0335071, IMG submission 206724) | Soil microbial communities from Loxahatchee National Wildlife Refuge, Florida, United States - Lox_Sample_1.5 | ecosystem: Environmental > Terrestrial > Soil > Wetlands | place: USA... | reverse complement strand
CCCGCAGCCGATGCACTGCGCCGCGTCCATCGCGAGGTCGGCGTCGCGCTTCGGGACCGGAATCGCGTTCGCCTCCGGCGCGCTGCCGGTGCGCGCCGTGATGAACCCGCCCGCCTGAATCACCCGGTCGAACGCGCTGCGGTCCACCACCAGGTCCTTCAGGACCGGGAACGCCCGGGCCCGCCACGGCTCGACCCAGAGCTCCTGGCCGTCCTGGAAGGACCGGACGTGCAGCTGGCACGCCGTAGTGTGCCGCTGCGGGCCGTGCGGCCGCCCGTTGATCACCACGCCGCAGCTGCCGCAGATCCCCTCGCGGCAATCGTGATCGAACGCGACCGGCTCCTCCCGCCGGGCGAGGAGCGACTCGTTGAGCAGGTCGAGCAGCTCGAGGAACGAGAGGTCCGGAGCGGCGTCGGGAACCTCGTAGCGGACGAAGCCCCCCTGGGCCTGGGGACCAGCCTGGCGCCACACGTGGAGGACGAGTCTCACTTGTAGCTCCGCTGGGCGAGATGGACGTGCTCGAACTCGAGAGGCTCCTTGGAGAGCTTCGGCGCGTTCCCCACGCCGGCGAACTCCCAGGCCGCGACGTACGAGAAACGGGCGTCGTCGCGCTTGGCCTCCCCGTCCGGGGTCTGATACTCCTCGCGGAAATGCCCGCCGCAGGACTCTTCGCGGTGCAGGGCGTCCTCGCACATCAGCTCGGCGAACTCGAGGAAGTCCGCGACCCGGCCCGCCTTCTCGAGTGACTGATTCAGATCCGCGCCGGACCCCGCCACGAACACGTCCTTCCAGAACCGCTCGCGCAGAGCCCGCACGCGGTCGATGGCGCTCTCGAGTCCGGCCCGGTTCCGCGACATCCCGCACTCATCCCACATCAGGCGCCCCAGCTCCCGGTGGAAGGAGTCCACGCTCCGGGAGCCCTTCACGGCCAGGAGCTTCTTCACTTTCTCCGTGACCTCCGCCTCGACCTTCCGCACCTCCGGATCGGTCGGGCTCACGGGCGCGAGCTTCGCCTGCGCGAGGTAGTTGCCGATGGTGTAGGGCAGGATGAAGTAGCCGTCGGCCAGCCCCTGCATGAGCGCGGAGGCGCCGAGCCGGTTGGCGCCGTGATCGGAGAAATTGGCCTCGCCGATCACGTGCAGGCCGGGGATGGTGCTCATCAAGTTGTAGTCGACCCAGAGCCCGCCCATCGTGTAGTGGGGAGCCGGGTAGATGCGCATCGGGACCTGGTAGGGGTCCTCCCCCGTGATCCGCTGGTACATCTCGAACAGGTTCCCGTACCGCTCGGCCACGCCCGCCGCTCCCAGCCTGCCGATCGCGTCGCGGAAATCGAGATAGACGGAGTGCCCCCCCCCGACGCCCAGACCGTCGTCGCACATGTCCTTGGCGCGGCGGCTGGCCACATCCCGCGGCACCAGGTTCCCGAAGCTCGGATACAGGCGCTCCAGGTAGTAGTCGCGGTCGCCGTCCGGAATCTGGCCCGGGGCGCGCGCGTCGCCTTTGGTCTTCGGGACCCACACCCGCCCGTCGTTCCGGAGCGACTCGCTCATCAGGGTCAGCTTGGACTGATGCTCGCCATGGACCGGGATGCAGGTGGGGTGGATCTGGGTGAAGCAGGGGTTGGCGAACAGGGCGCCGCGCTTGTGAGCCCGCCAGGTGGCGGTGACGTTGCATCCCTTGGCGTTCGTCGAGAGGAAGAAAACGTTGCTGTAGCCGCCCGTCGCCAGCACCACCGCGTCCGCGAGGTGCGAGGAGACCGCACCGGTCACCAGGTCCCGGACCACGATGCCGCGGGCCTGCCCGTGCACCACGATCACGTCGAGCATCTCGGTGCGCGGATGCATGCGCACGGTACCCAGCCCGATCTGGCGGGCGAGAGCCTGGTAGGCGCCGAGGAGGAGCTGCTGCCCCGTCTGGCCGCGGGCGTAGAAGGTGCGGGAAACCTGGGCGCCGCCGAAGGAGCGGTTGGCCAGGAGCCCGCCGTACTCGCGCGCGAAGGGGACACCCTGAGCCGCGCACTGGTCGATGATCTGGACGGAGATCTGCGCCAGCCGGTAGACGTTCGCCTCCCGGGACCGGAAGTCGCCGCCTTTCACGGTGTCGTAGAAGAGACGCTGGACCGAGTCGCCGTCGTTCTGGTAGTTCTTGGCGGCGTTGATGCCGCCCTGGGCGGCGATGGAGTGGGCCCGGCGCGGCGAATCCTGGAAGCAGAAGCAGCTCACCTGGTAGCCCAGCTCGGCCAGCGACGCGGCGGCCGAGGCGCCGGCCAGCCCCGAGCCCACCACGATCACGGAGTGCTTCCGCTTGTTGGCGGGGTTCACCAGCTTCATCTCGAAGCGGTGGCGCTCCCACTGCTCGCCGATCGGTCCCGCCGGAACGCCGCTCTTGAGCTCCACGGTCACCTCACCCAGCCCGCGAGGACCGCCGCGGGCACCGACGCGAACCCGAGGGCCACGGCGATCGCGTAGGCCGCCGCGACACCGCGCCGCCACTGGTTGTAGCGCGGGTGATTGAGCCCGAGCGTCTGGCACCCGCTGTAGATCCCGTGATACATATGGAGGCAGAGCGCCGCCATGGCCACCAGGTAGGACACGGCCACCGGCCACCGGCTGAAGCTCGCGACCATGTTGTGGTACGGGTCGAGCTCGACGTAGGCGGGGTTGGCGCGGCCGAAGGTCAGATCGAGCAGATGGAAGACGATGAACAGGATCAGGATCACGCCGCCCCAGCGCATGGTCCGCGCGGCATACGTGGTCTCGACCGGCTCCAGCATCCGGTAGCCCACCGGACGGGCGGCCCACGACGCCCGGGTGACCGCCCACGCCGACCAGATGTGGACCCCCACGGCGACCAGCAGCACGATCCGGACGATCCAGAGGGCCTGCCCGTATCCCAGCACCGGCTCACCGACGGTCCGCAGGAAGCGCGCGTAGGCGTCGATCCGGTCGGGACCTTCGAAGACGTGGAGGTTGCCCACCATGTGCGCGAGGACGAACAGGAGGAGAACCACGCCCGAGACGGCCATCAGGACCTTCCGGCCGATCAGCGAACGGACGATGGACGGCTTCGACGACATCCAGATCTCCCGGGGAGGGCGTCTCGGAAAGCCCGCCGGATGATACACGGCGGCCGGCCTCCCGAGCAAGCGGCCTTGGGACCCGTGCTATCTTCCGTCCATGTACCTCACACTCTGCAAAGCGAAGCTCCACCGGGCCACCGTGACGCAGGCCGAGCTGCACTACGAAGGCAGCATCACGATCGACGCGAATCTGCTGGACGCGGCGGGGATCGTGCCCTTCGAGCGGGTGCAGGTGGTGGACGTCAACAACGGCAACCGGTTCGAGACCTACGCCATCACCGGGAAGCGCGCGTCCGGCACCATCTGCGTGAACGGCGCCGCGGCGCGTCTGGTCCATCCCGGCGATCACGTGATCATCATCGCCTACGCGCAGCTCACACCCGAGGAAGCGAAGGCCCACCAGCCGGTGATCGTCCTCCTCGACGCCAAGAACGGCGTCCGGGAGCGCCTCACCGCCGACCAGTCCCGAGACATCGCGATCCTGTCCGAGTCCGACTGACTCCCCAAGGAGGTCCCGTGGCCATTCCGTCCTCGATGATCGTGTCCACCACCTTCACCGTCGAAGGTCGTCGCGTCCGGGAATACAAGGGACTGGTGCGCGGGCTGATCGTCCGCGCTCCCACCATCAGCCAGGGCATCCTGGGCGGGCTCAAGTCGATCGTGGGCGGGAACATCGGCGCCTACACCGAAATGTGCGAGCAGGCCCGTCAGACCGCGTACGACCTGATGATCACGCACGCCCGGGAAGTGGGCGCCAACGCCGTCCTCGGCGTCAGCTACGATGCCTCCGAGATCGGCGGGCAGCAGGCGGCCACCGAAGTCCTCTGCTACGGCACGGCGGTCGTGCTCGAGTAGGGACGGACGGTGACTCCCACCGTCGTCGTCGCGGGCGCGGGGTTCGGCGGCCTCCGGGCGGCGCGGGCCCTGGCCCGGGCCCCGGTCCGGGTCGTCCTGGTGGACCGTCACAACTATCACCTGTTCCAGCCCCTCCTCTATCAGGTCGCGATGGCCGGCCTCGAGCCCTCGTCCATCGCCCGGCCCGTCCGGCGCATCCTCCGCGGCCAGAAGAACCTCGACTTCCGGATGGCGGACGTCACCGGCGTCGACCGGACCGCCCGCGTGGTGCGAACGTCCGCGGGGGACATCGCGTACGACTATCTGATCCTCGCCCTCGGCGGCCGCACCAACTTCTTCGGCGTCGAGAGCGCGGCGCGGCACGGGCTGGGCCTCAAGAGCATCGACGACGCCGTGGCGATCCGGAACCACGTCCTGTCCTGCTTCGAGCGGGCCCTCCTCGAACCCGATCCCGGGCGGCGCCGGGCCCTCCTCACCTTCATCGTCGTGGGCGGCGGCCCCACGGGCGTCGAAATGGCGGGGGCGCTGGCCGAGCTCATCCGGCTGGTGTTGTCCCGGGACGCACCGGCGCTCCACGTGCCCGACGTCCGCGTCCTCCTGCTGGAGGCGGGGCCGCGCCTGCTCGCGGCGATGCGCCCGCGGCTGTCGGCCGTCACGGCCGAGATGCTCGCCAGGAAGCATGTGGAGGTCCGGTTCGGCACGGCCGTCTCCGGCTTCGACGGCGCCCGCGCGACCCTCGGAACCGGAGAAGTGATTCCGGCCCGCACCCTGGTCTGGGCGGCGGGCGTGGAGGCGGTGCCGCTCGCCGCCATGCTGGGGGTGACGCCGGCACGCCAGGGCCGGGTCGGGATCACGGAGACGCTCCAGCTTCCCGGGGACGAACGGGTCTACGTCATCGGGGACGTGGCCTATCTCGAGGTCGGGGGCGTGCCCCTGCCGATGCTCGCCCCCGTCGCCATGCAGATGGCGGAGCAGGCCGCCGCGAACGTCCGACGCGCCCTGGCGGGCGAACCGCCCCGAGCGTTCGGGTACCGCGACCCCGGCAGCCTGGCCACCATCGGGCGGAACGCGGCCGTCGCGGACATTCGCGGGGTAGCATTCCAGGGCTTTCCGGCGTGGGTGGTGTGGCTGGTGGTGCACATCCTCCAGCTGATCGGGTTCCGGAACAAGGTGTTCGTACTGCTCGACTGGGCGTGGGACTACTTCTTCTACGACCGCTCGGCGCGGCTCATCACGAAGGAATGACTTCGGAGGTCTGATGCGGTTCGTCGTGCCTCTCCTGCTGGTCGCCGCCCCGCTGCTCGGTCAGCAGGTCGGCTTCGCTCCCTCCGCCGCCGCGCGCCAGGACTCCATCGAGCGCGCGCTCATCGCCGTTCCGGACACCCAATCGGCCCGGCAGTGGACCAGGGACCTGGCGCGCGGCCCGCACATGGCGGGGACCCCCGCGCAGGCGGTGACGCGCGATTATGTCATCGGTCTGATGAAGGGCTGGGGCCTCGAGACCTGGACCGCGGCCTACGACGTCTTTCTGCCCCAGCCGGACACCGCCGGTCTCTGGCTCATCTCGGCTCCGGGCGCCGCGCCCCTGGCCCTCTCGCTGGCCGAACCGGCGGTGGCGGGGGACTCGACCTCGGCGGGTCCGCAGGTCCCGGCCTTCAACGGCACCGCCGCGAGCGGCGACGTCACCGGCGAGGTGGTCTACGTGGGGTACGGGCTGATCGAGGATTACCAGACCCTGGACTCCCTCGGCATCAGCGTGAAGGGCCGGGTCGTGATCGCGAGGTACGGCCGGTCGTACCGGGGCATCAAGGCCCGGGAAGCCGAGCGGCACGGCGCGCTGGCGCTCATCCTCTATTCCGATCCCGCCGAGGACGGCTTCGTCCGCGGCGACGTCTATCCCAAGGGACCGATGCGGCCCTGGGGCGGGATCCAGCGGGGGAGCGTCCTCAACCCCGACGGTGATCCGACGACGCCCGGATGGGCGTCGGTGCCCGGGGCGCGGCGCGTGCCGTTCGATTCGCTGGATGTCCCCCACATCCCCGTGATCCCCATCGGCTACGGCAATGCCGAGCGGATTCTCACGGCCCTGGGGGGCCCGTCGGTGCCGCAGGCGTGGCAGGGAGGCCTCCCGTTCCGGTATCACGCCGGTCCAGGCCCCGCGGCCGCTCATCTCAAGCTGCGGGTGGAGCAGGGCGCCCGGGCGATGCATCCCATCTGGGACACGTTCGGGATGATCCGGGGCGCGGTGTACCCCGATCAGTGGATCGTGATGGGGGCGCATCGCGACGCGTGGGGGCCCGGCGCCGCCGACAACGTGAGCGGCACGACGACGGTGCTCGCCGCGGCGCGCGCGTTCGCCGAACTCGCGAAGCGGGGGATCCGTCCCGCGCGCACCATCATCTTCGCGACGTGGGACGCCGAGGAGTGGGGGGACGTGGGGTCGACGGAGTGGGTGGAGCAGATGGCGGACTCGCTGCAGGCCCACGCCGTCGTGTACCTGAACGAGGACGACATGGCGGCGGGCGTGAACTTCGGGGGCGCCGGGTCCCCATCCCTCAAGCCTCTGGTGCGCGCCGCCACCCGCGCCGTCCCCGCCTTGGACGGCTCCGGGTCCCTCTACGACGCGTGGCTTGCGGCGCACCACGGGGACTCGTCGGCCCTGGCGCTCGACAACATGGGCGGGGGATCCGATTTCGCGGGGTTCTACCATCATCTCGGAATCCCCGCGGCCGAGATCGGCTTCGGCGGCGCCGGAGGAGTCTATCACTCTCTCTACGACGACTACGAGTGGATGAACGCGTTCGGCGATCCGCGGTACCTGGCCCACCGGACCGCCGCTCAGCTCGTCGCCGTGATCCTGGCGCGGCTGGCCAACGCGCCGGTCGTGCCGTTCGACTACGCCGCGTTCGGTTCGGAAATGCGGGATCTGGTCACCGACCTGGATTCCGGGATCTCGCTGAAGGGCTGGACCGTGAGCACCGCCCCGATCCGGACCGCGCTCGAGCGGTTCACCGCTGCCGGGCGTGCGTTCGCGGCGGCCCGTGACAGCGCGTTGGCGGCGGGACTCCCGCCGGCGCGGGCGGGGGCCGCCACCCGCGCCTTGATGCAGGTGGAGCGCCGGCTGACGCGCCCCCAGGGGCTCACCTACGCCGGCGCCTGGTTCAAGAGCCTCCAGTTCGCCTCGGACGTGGACAACGGGTACGCCACCCTGGCCTTTCCCAGCGTCGCGGAGGCCATCCGGTACGGCGACGCCGCCCTCACCACCCGGGAGATCGCCGACCTGGCGGCCCGGATTGACGCCGCGCGCGCCGCGCTGGTGGAGGCCCGCAGCGCCCTGCGCTAGCGCGCGGGGGCCCCGACTCACAGATTCTGACCGTCTCCACGGAGCGAGTTATGGCCGAGGCTTCAGACCAGACCCGAGTGGCGGTGTGGTACGCGGTGTGGGCGACGGCGTGCGCGGCGGTCGCGGGCATCGTCGTCCTGCTGCTCGACACCTATGTGTTCGGCCGCTTCGGCCATCGGAGCGCCGTCGCGTTCAGTCTCGTGGATGAAGGCGGGGGGGTGCTGGCCATCGCCGCGGGGCAGGGGGCCATCGCCCTCGCGACCGCCAGCATCGCGATGCAGCTCAACCGCTCCCTGCAGGCCACGGTGGCGCTCGGCCTTCTGATCGGCGTGTTCGACCTGGCGTTCGACCTGCTGCAGTTCTTCGTGCCGTCGGTCGAGGTCGAGTGGAAGTGGAAGCTGGTGATCGGGCTGGCCGCGGCGCTGATCATCACGGCGGCGGGCAGTCACAAGGCGGGTTCCGCCCCGGCCCCGTGACGGACTAGATCTTCGGCAGCGTGATGCCGCGCTGCGCCTGGTATTTCCCCTTCTTGTCCGCGTAGCTCCGCTCGCAGACGTCGTCGGCGTCCGCCGCGAAAAAGAGCACCTGCGCGATCCCCTCGTTGGCGTAGATCTTGGCCGGCAGGGGCGTGGTGTTCGAGATCTCGAGCGTCACGTGGCCCTCCCACTCGGGCTCGAAGGGCGTGACGTTGGTGATGATCCCGCACCTCGCGTACGTGCTCTTGCCCACGCAGACCGTCAGAATCTCCCGGGGGATCCGGAAGTACTCCACCGAGCGGGCCAGCGCGAAGGAGTTCGGGGGAACGACGCAGACGTCCCCGGTGAACTCCACGAAGGACTTCGGGTCGAAACGCTTGGGATCGACGATGGCGGACAGGGCGTTGGTGAAGATCTTGAAGTCCCGCGCCACCCGCATGTCGTAGCCGTAGGACGACACACCGTACGAAATGCAGCCTTCCCGGACCTGATTCTCGGCGAAGGGCTCGATCATTCCGTGCTCCTTCGCCATGCGGCGGATCCAGCGATCGGACTTGATGGACATAGGCGCGCAATATATCGGCGCCATCAAGACTTACGCCACTCGATTCGGTTGACAGTGACCCCGGCCGCCGATAGCTTCCCAAAACTTTCACGTGAATTATTTCACGAACCCAATGCTCGAACCCTACGTCCCCTGGCTCATCCTCCTCGTGTTCGTCCTGGTGAACGCGGCCGGGATGCTCATCCTCTCGCATTTCGCGGGGCCGAGGCGGCCGACCCCCGTGAAGCTGGCGCCGTACGAGAGCGGCATGCCGCCCCTGGGGTCGGCCCACGAGCGGTTCTCCGTCAAGTTCTACCTCGTGGCGATGCTGTTCATCGTCTTCGACATCGAGACCGTATTCCTCATACCCTGGGCCACGATCTTCTTCGGCTCCGGGGCGCCCGGCGGACCGGGGATGGGGTTCCTGCTGATCGAAATGCTGGTATTCCTCGTCATCCTGTTCGTGGGCTACCTCTACGTCTGGAAGCGCGGCGCCTTTCAATGGGATTGACCGCATGAAGCACCTCGAAACCGTCAAAGGCTCGGATAACTGGCTCACCACCAAGTTCACGGCCCTCGTGAACTGGGCCGTGAACCAGTCCCGCGCCAACTCGCTCTGGCCGATGCCCTTCGGCACCGCCTGCTGCGCCATCGAGTTCATGGCGACGGCGGCGAGCCGTTTCGACCTCGCCCGCTTCGGGATGGAGCGGCAGGCGTTCTCGCCCCGCCAGTCCGACGTCCTCATCTGCGCCGGCCGCCTCCCCTTCAAGCTGGCGCCCGTCATCCGCCGCATCTACGACCAGATGCCGCAGCCCAAGTGGGTCATTTCGATGGGCGCCTGCGCCTCCACCGGCGGCATCTTCGACAACTACGCGATGGTGCAGGGGATCGACACCGTCGTCCCGGTCGACGTCTACGTGCCCGGGTGCCCACCGCGGCCCGAGGGCCTGCTCTACGGCATCCTGATGCTCCACAAGAAGATCAAGGGAGAGGACCTCTTCGATCCGTCGCTCCGGACGGAGCATCTCCTCAACGACAAGGGGCTCCGCCTCCCGCCGGAGCAGATCGACGAGATCTCCGAGCCCTTCGGCAACTCCGTCCACCAGTTTCGCTCGGCGTGAATCCGTCCGCCCAGGCGCTGCAGGCGACCTTCGGTAACGCGATCGGCCGCGTGGTGGACGCACGCGGCGAGACCATCGTCTACGTCACGGCCGCCCGGGTCCGGGACGTGCTCGCCTGGCTCAAGCAGACGGCCGGACAGGACTACGACTACCTCGTGGACGTCACCGCGGTCGAGTACCGGGACCGGGAGCGGGCGCTCGAAGTGGTGTGGAACCTCCGGTCCCTGGCCTCGAGGCGGGATCTCCGGATCAAGGTCGAGCTCGACCCGCGCGGCACCCTGGCCGTTCCGTCCGTCGTCGACCTCTGGGCCGGCGCCAACTGGCTCGAACGGGAAGTCTTCGACATGTTCGGCGTCACCTTCACCGGACATCCCGACCTCCGGCGCATCCTGATGTGGGAGACGTACGCGGAGGGGCATCCACTGCGGAAGGACTTCCCGCTGCGGGGCCGGTTCTCCCGTTCCGAGCAGGTCCGCCAGGCGCTCAACGTCAATCCCGAAGGCCACTACTCGCTGGAAGAGCTGGCCATCGCCGAATCCTTCGACGAGCTCCCCGCCGAGATGCGGGACCGCCTGGCGCGGGGCCAGCGGGACCAGATCGCCAACTCCGAATGAGCAAGCGCACCGTCGAGCTCTCCGTCGCCACGCCCGGGGCCGATGCCCACGGGGACCCCCTGCGCGTGCCCATCCCGGCCTCGCCGGCCGACGTCGATCCCGAGCTCGGCGGCGAGCACCTGCTCATCAACCTCGGCCCCCAGCACCCCGCCACCCACGGCGTGCTGCGGCTGGTGGTGGAGCTCGAAGGCGAAACCGTCGTCCGGGTGATCCCGCACGTCGGCTACCTGCACTCGGGCTTCGAGAAGCTCGGCGAATACCGCCACTACAATCAGATCGTCCCGCTCACCGACCGCACGGACTACCTGGCGCCGATGTCGAACAACGTCGGCGTGGCGCTCGCGGCCGAAAAGCTGATGGGCATCGAGATCACCCCGCGGTGTCAGGTCCTGCGCGTCATCGCCTGCGAGATGAGCCGCATCATCTCCCATCTGGTGTGGCTCGGGACCACGTCCATCGACCTGGGCGCCTTCACGCCGTTCCTCTGGGCATTCCAGCAGCGTGAGCGGATCTACAACCTGCAGGAGATGTGGACCGGCGCCCGGCTCACCACCAGCCTGACCCGGGTCGGCGGTCTCCTGGCGGATGTCCCCGACAAGTTCGTCACCGATCTCCGCGAGTTCACCGAGACCTTTCCGGACACGCTCGACGAGATCGACCGGGTGCTGACCCGGAACGCGGTGTGGGTGGGCCGGACCCAGAACATCGGCGTCCTCACCGCTCAGGAAGCGATCAACTACTCGCTTTCCGGTCCGATGCTGCGCGCGTCCGGCGTGCCCTGGGACATGCGGAAGGACAAGCCCTACCTGGGCTACGAGACCTACGACTTCGACGTGCCGGTGGGCGAGAACGGCGACGTCTACGACCGGTTCCTGGTGCGCCTCGAGGAGTGCTACCAGTCCAACCGGATCCTGGCGCAGGCCCTGGACCGCCTCCCCGACGGCCCCATCAACGTGGACGACCCGCGCGTGATCCTGCCGCCGAAATCGCGCGCGATGAACGACATGGAAGCGATGATCTATCACTTCAAGCAGGTGATGGAAGGCGTCAAGGCGCCCGTGGGCGAAGCCTACGCCGGGATCGAGAACCCCAAGGGCGAGCTCGGCAACTATTTCGTCTCCGACGGCACCGCCAAACCGGTGCGCTGGCGGATCCGCCCGCCCGCCTTCATCAACCTCGCGTCGATTTCCAAGATGGCCGAAGGGCACCTGCTGTCCGATCTGATCGCGATCAACGCCTCGGTGGACATCGTGATGGGCGAGGTGGACCGGTGAGCGCGCACGCGGCCCCCGCCGAGCCGTACCAGCCCGTGTTCGTCGGCCAGACGAAGGACCGGCTGACCGAGATCCTCGGCCGCTATCCGGTCAAGGCCGGGGCGCTCCTGCCGGCGCTCTGGCTGGTGCAGGAGGAGCGCGGCTGGATTTCGGACGACGCGATGGCCGAGGTCGCCGACCTGCTCGAGCTCACGGCGGCCCACGTCAAGGGCGTGGTGACGTTCTACACCATGTACCACCAGCACCCGGTCGGGAAGAATTTCGTGCAGGTCTGCACGACGTCGTGCTGCAATATCTGCGGCGCCGAGGACGTGGTGAAGGCGCTGCTCCGGGAAACCGGCGCCAAGGAGCTCGGCGCCACGAGCCCCGACGGGAAATGGACCATCATCGAGGTCGAGTGCCTGGGCGCCTGCGGGTTCCCGACGCCGATTCTCGTCAACGACGACTTCATCGAAAACGTGACGCCCGAGAAGGTGCCCGAGCTGGTGAGGAAATACCGGTGATCGAGTGCGGAACGCGGAAGGCGGAATGCGGAACCGGTGGCGCGGGCGTCGGTTCCGCGCTCCGCGTTCCGCGTTCCGACGTTGGGTACTGACCATGGGATATCCCAACAAGCCCCACCCCAAGGAGACCGTCGTCCTCTCCGAGTACTTCGGAGACCCCGAGGCGAAGACCTACAAGGGGTGGGTCAAGCGCGGGGGCTACGAGGCGTTGAAGAAGGCGCTCGCCCTGGACCCCGCCGCGGTCACCGAAGAGGTGAAGGCGTCGGGACTGCGCGGCCGGGGCGGGGCGGGATTCCCGACCGGGCTCAAGTGGACCTTCATGCCGAAGGAGAAGAAGGGCCCCCACTACCTCTGCGTGAACGCCGACGAATCGGAGCCCGGCACGTTCAAGGACCGCGAAATCATGCGGTGGACGCCGCACGCGCTCCTCGAAGGCACCGCCATCGCCGCCCACGCGATCCGGGCCGAGGTGGCGTACATCTACATCCGGGGCGAGTTCACCGAGCCCTGGGCCGTGATGACCCAGGCTCTGGCGGAAGCGAACGCGGCGAAGGTCTTCGGGAACATCACGATCCATCTCCACCGCGGCGCCGGCGCGTACATCTGCGGCGAAGAAACCGCGCTGATGAACTCCATCGAGGGGAAGCGCGGCAATCCCCGGATCAAGCCGCCCTTCCCGGCGGTCGCCGGTGTGTTCGGGAAGCCGACCACCATCAACAACGTCGAGACCCTCGCCGCCGTCCCGCACATCATCAAGCGCGGCTCGGCCTGGTACAAGGGGCTCTGTCTCTCGTCCCCCAAGAGCACCGGCACCAAGCTGTTCTCCGTCTGCGGCCACATCCAGAGGCCCGGCAACGTGGAAGTCACGATGGGCTTCCCGCTCAAGGACGTCATCTACGAGATGTGCGGAGGGATGCGGCCGGGCCGCACGCTCAAGGCGTGCATCCCCGGCGGCTCGTCGGTGCCCATCCTCACCAGGGAAGAGACCGAGCGCTGCCTCCTGGACTACGAGGGCGTGGCCGAGGCCGGGTCGCTCCTGGGATCGGGCGGCGTGATCGTGTTCGACGATTCGGCCGACATGGTCTACCAGATCATGCGGCTGGCCCGGTTCTACGCGCACGAGTCGTGCGCGCAGTGCACCCAGTGCCGCGAAGGCACGGCGTGGACGACGAAAATCCTGGAGCGGATCCTGGCGGGCAAAGGCCAGACGAAAGACCTGGACCTGCTGCTCGATCTCTCCGAGAACATGACCGGCAAGACCATCTGCGTCCTGTCGGACAGCTGCGCGACGCCCGTGATCTCGGGGATCAAGAAGTTCCGCTCGGAATTCGAGGACTACATTTCCGGCAAGAAGCGGCCGGTCATGGTGGCGTGAGGATCAATGGCTGACCTGGTCAACCTGACGATCGACGACGTGCACGTCAGCGTCCCCAAGGGGACGCTGGTCATCGAGGCCGCCAAGCAGGCCGGCGTGCTGGTCCCGCATTACTGCTATCACCCCGGGCTCCCGGTCGCCGGCGTGTGCCGGATGTGCCTGGTCGAGATCGAGAAGGCCCCCAAGCTCCAGATCGCGTGCGCCACCCAGGTCGCCGACGGGATGGTGGTCCGGACCCGGTCCGGCCAGGCGAAGAGCGGGCGCACCGGCGTGCTCGAGCTGCTCCTCATCAACCACCCCCTCGACTGTCCCATCTGCGACCAGGCGGGGGAGTGCGAGCTCCAGGATTTCACGTTCCAGGAAGGCCGGCCCGCCACCCGCTACTCGCCGACCTATCCCAAGCGCTTCAATCCGGTGGAGGACTTCGGGCCCGACGTCCTCTACGTGCCCAACCGCTGCATCCTCTGCACCCGGTGCGTCCGGTTCATGGAGGACGTCGCGAAGGAGCCGGTGCTCAACGTCTCGGAGCGCGGCGACCGGGCCTTCATCGGGATCCACCCCGAGGCCCAGCTCGACCATCCGTGGTCGGGGAACGTCGTGGACCTGTGCCCGGTGGGCTCGCTCCTGTCGAAGGACTTCCTGCACAAGGCGCGGGCCTGGGAGCTCGACAAGACCGCCTCGGTGTGCACCGGGTGCTCCCAGGGGTGTAACGTCACGCTCGACCTGCGCGACGAGACCGTCGTGCGGATCCGCCCGCGGCCCAATCTCGAGGTGAATCGCTACTTCATCTGCGACCACGGCCGGGCCAACTACCGCTGGATGAACCGCGGCGACCGGGTGGAAGCGCCGCTCGTCCGGGTGGGCCGGGAGCTCAAGGCCGTGGACTGGGACGAAGCCCTCGACCGGGTGCGCACCATCCTCAACGGCGCGGGCGGCTCGGCCGTCGCCCTGGTCTCGCCCCGGGCCTCCACCGAAGCCCTTTACTTCGCCCGCAAGCTCCTGGCGCGGTTCTCCTGGACCGGCGCCTTCCAGGTCGTGATGGGCGAAGAGGCGCCGCTCGCCGGCGTGCCCAACCTCGCGCTGCGCGCCGAGCGGGCGCCGAACGCCAAGGGCGCGGAGCTGCTCGGGTACGGGCGGGACTACGCCGCGGCCATCAAGGCCGCCGAGCGCGCCGCCGTGGTCCTGGTGGTGGATGATCCCGACGCCCAGTTCGAGACGTCGGGGCAGGTGATCTGCCTCGGCACCACCGCGCCGAACGGCCCGCTCCACAAATCGAGCGTGGTCCTGCCGATGGCGACGGTCGTGGAAGAAGACGGCACGTTCGTGAACCGCGACGGGCGGGTGCAGCGCTACTTCCAGGGTCGCGCCACGCCCGCCATGGCCCGCCCCGCCTGGTGGATCCTCGGCCAGCTCACCGAGGCGCCCCCCGAAAGCGCGTCGGCGGCCTTCGACATCCTCGCCGCCGACGTCGAGTCGTTCCGCGGCCTCTCGTACGCCGCCCTCGGCCTCGCCGGCGTGCAGATCGGGGCGGGAGCAGGGGTGCCCGCGTGAGCCCCCTGGCGTTCTTTCTCATCACATCGATCGTGAAGATGCTGGTCGTCTTCACGGTGATCATGGTGGGTGTCGCATTCATGACGCTGGTGGAGCGCC
>Ga0335071_10004328_pt1 | contig 14835 bp, 10 predicted proteins | sample Lox_Sample_15_FD_206724 | JGI IMG/M metagenome (GOLD analysis project Ga0335071, IMG submission 206724) | Soil microbial communities from Loxahatchee National Wildlife Refuge, Florida, United States - Lox_Sample_1.5 | ecosystem: Environmental > Terrestrial > Soil > Wetlands | place: USA... | reverse complement strand
CCTATCTCGAGGACTACGATTTCCTCCCCGCCCGCCTGCGGACGGACTGCTCGGTCGATTATTTCGACTTCCGGGAGGACGTGTCCATCTCCGACAACTTGTTCTCCCGGCACCGGGACGAATACATCGGCCAACCCAGTCCGCGCGGGGCCATCCAGTCGCTCATGTTCCCTCTCCGGAACGAGCGCCATCAGCTCATCGCCCGGGTCAACCTCCGCTCGCCCGCCCGGACGGAATTCCTGGCCGCGCGCCGGGAAACGCTGACCCTGTTCTTCTATGCCTTCCTCGGCGCGGCTCTCGTCCTGGCCCTGGCGGCCCTGCTCCTCCATCCGGCCGTCCGGCCCCGGCGCCGCGCGGCGCCGGGCCTGGCGATGCTCGCCCTGGTCATCGGGCTGAGGGCCCTCGCCATCCCCTGGAGCCGGCTGGCTTCGATCCAAGGGCTCGATCTCTTCTCCCCGGCGGTCGCCGGGTTCTTTTCCGCGGGCGATCTGACGAAATCGCCCGGCGACCTCCTCCTCTCGGCCGCCGCGCTGTTCGCCATTCTCGCCGGCTTGGCGTACTACTTTCGCCGCCCGGACGCCGCCCCCTGGCCGCAACGGCGTCGGGTTCCCGGGCGCGTCGCGCTCCTCGCCGCCGTGTTCGCGGCCTCGGCCGTCCTTTTGGCGGGGATCCAAGCGCTGGCGACCAAGGCCGCCTTCAACGCGAGCCTCAACCTGCTGAAATTCAGCCTGACCGGGCCGTTCCTGGCCCTGCACCTCAGCCTCGCCCTCGCCGCCGGCGGAACGGCGCTGCTCGTCGTCGTCCTCGTCCGCCGGATCGCCCGCGGGACGGTCCGCCCCTTCCTCGCCACGGCGGCGCTCCTCGCGGCCGAAGCGGCCGTGTATCTCGCCGCCGGCCGGCCGAGGCCCGGCCCGTTCCTGCTCCAGCTCGCCGCCCTCGCGGCCCTCGCGTCCTTGGCCCTCGCCCGCAAGCCCGCGCCGGTCCGGGCCGCCGCCTGGGCGGCCGTCCTGCTCCAGGCCGGCCTGATCTTCGCGGCCCTCGAAGGCGCGGTCCTGACCCGGAGCCGCTCGCTCCTCGAGCACTCGCTCAGGGGGGCCATCGAAACCCAGGAGGACTGGGCCCTGTTCGTCCTGGACGAATCGTTCCGGGAGATCGACCGCGACAAGGCGACCCTCCTGGCCTTCCTTCGGAAGCCGGCGGGCGGCGACGAGCCCGCGTCCGCGCTGTGGTCCAAGACGCTGGCGGCCAAGTTCAACTGGTATTCGTCGCTCGAAATCCAGGACCCGGGCGGCGCGGTGCTGTCGAGATTTTCCTTGAACGTCCCGGCGATCTTCCGTGAAGCCGGGCGCCCCCCGGCGACCCCGGACTGGACGATCGCCCGCATCTCGGTCCCGTTCCTCGGCAAGTCCAAGGACTTCCTCATCGGGACCAAGGACTGGACGTCCGAGGGACGGCCCGCGGGCCGGACGATGTTCTATCTCGCCCTCGACGACGCGATGCTGCCGTTCCTGTATTCGGCCAACCCCTACTTCGAGCTCCTCCGGGTCAATTCCTTGCCCTCCCTGGAGCAGTTCGACCTCCGGCTCGCGGTCTTCGACGGGACGGGAAAGCTCCTTTTCAATCCCGGCAAGCTCTCGACCGGCCTGCCGCCGTCGCTGTTCGACGCGGAGGAGCTGAGCGGGCCGGGCGTCTGGACCACCCTCGCCGACAAGGGCGTCGTCCATCGCCTGTTCGTCTTCCGGGCCAACGGCCGGATCTACGCCCTCTTCTCGCCGCGCGAGACCGTGCCCCAGACCGTCATCGGGTTCTTCAAGCTCCTGCTCCTCGACGCCGTCCTCCTCCTCATCCCGGCGCTCCTCCTCTACCTCCTCTTCGCCGGCCGGCGCACGCCCCATCCGTTCTGGTCCTTCGCCAACCGAGTCTACATCTCCTTCATCGCCGTGGCCCTCGTGCCCCTGTTCCTGTTCACGTTCTTCTCCCGGAGCTTCTTCACCCGAGTCTTCACCCAGCAGTTCGTCGAGAAGGCGGAGATCCACGCGGGCATCGCCCGGAGCGTGATGGACGACTACTTCGTCTACCTCCGGGGCCAGTCGCGGACCGAGGCCCAGACGCCGCCCGAGGACCTCATGCTCTGGATCAGCACCACGATCGCCAACGACGTCGACCTCTACCAGGAAGGGCGCCTCGTCTCCTCGAGCCGGCAGGAGTTCTTCGACAACGGGCTCTTCCCCGACCTCATCGACGGCGAGATCTACTACAAGATCCAATTCGAAAACAACCCGTTCTACACCCAGACGCGCGGCCTCGGCCAGTTCGCCTTCCAGACGCTGACCGTGCCCTACGCTTCGCCGTCCGGGCGGCTCATGATCTCGCTGCCCTTCCCCTTCGAGCAGGAGGAGATCCGGAACGCCACCCAGGAGCTGGTCGAGTTCTTCCTTTTCATCTCGGTCTTCTTCATCGCCACCGTCCTGGTCCTCGCCCGCGGCATCGGGGCGATGATCGTCCGGCCCATCACCCGCCTCCTCGACGGGACCCGGGAGGCCAGCCTGGGCAACCTCGATTTCGCCATCGAGTACGGCGCCCACGACGAGATGAAGACCCTGGTCGACGGCTTCAACGCCATGATCCGGAGCCTCCGCGACCACCAGCGCGAGCTGGCCGACCTTGGCAAGAAGGCCGCCTGGGCGGAGATGGCCCGCAAGGTCGCCCACGAGATCAAGAACCCGCTGACGCCCATCCAGCTCTCGGCCGAACACCTCCTCCGGGTCTACGAGGACAAGCGCGGCGACTTCGACGCGGCCCTCCGCGAGTCCATCTCCTACATCATCAGCGAGGTGGAGAACCTCCGCCGGATCGCCCAGGAATTCCTGGAGATCTCGCGGGAGACCGCCCTCCACAAGGAGCGTTTCGCCCTGGACGGGCTCGTCCGCGAGACCGTCGCGCCCTACCGGACGCTGCTCTCCGGCCGCATCCGGTTCGAGGAATCCTTCGAGGAGGGCCCGGACCTCAGTCTCGACGGGGACCGGGCCAAGCTCAAGACCGCGCTCCGGAACCTGCTGACGAACGCCATCGAATCGATCCGGGGCAAGGGCGAGATCCGGGTCAAGCTCGGCCGGACCGCCGAGGGGCTGGCCCTCGTCCTCGAGGACACGGGCTCGGGGATCGAGCGGGAGATCCTCGACCGCATCTTCGAGCCCTACTTTTCCACCAAGGACGCCGGCACCGGCCTCGGCCTGCCCATCGCCCGGAAGATCGTCGAGGACCACGGCGGGACGATCGAGATCGCGAGCGAGGTCGGCAAGGGGACGCGGATCACTCTCCGGTTCCGCCAACCGCGGACCGAGCCTCCCGGTCCCGGCGGCGCCGCGGCCGCCTAGAATTTTTCGCCGTTCTATGGAAGAATAGGGGCCATGAAGAAGACGTTGGTCGCGTATTTCAGCCAGACGGGCAACACGCGGGCGGTCGCCGAGGCGATCTTCTCCGCCCTCGAGGGCGACAAGGAGATCCGGCCGATCGACGATGCCCTCAAGCTCGAAGGGTACGGCCTGGTGTTCTTCGGGTTCCCGGTCCAGAGCCACAGCGTCCCTTACAAGGCCGAGACCTTCCTCCGGCGCGTGCCGGCCGGCACGCCGCTCGCCCTGTTCTGCACCCACGGCTCCCTGGTCGGCCACCGGCTCTCCAAGGAAGCCCTGGAATACGCCCTCGTCCTGGCGGCCAAGGCGAAGATGCTGGGATCGTTCGACTGCCGGGGCAAGCTGAGCCTGAAGGCCCTCGATTTCCTCTCCAAATCGCCCGAGCACAAGGAGTGGGTCGAGATGGCCGCCTCGGCCGCGACCCATCCGGACGACAAGGACCTCGACGAGGCCCGCGAGTTCGCCCGCAAGATCTGGACGACGCATTTCCACGCCGGCTATTGACCCGACGCCGCGTCGGGCCGGCCGGCGATCGCTCGAGGAGGTCCTCATGACGCATCATCCGATCCTCCGGCTCTATCTCAAGCGGGGGGCCTTGGCCCTTGTCGCCGCCGCGTTCCTCGCGACCGCCGCCGGCGCGTTCGGGCACCGGTCCGACCCCGCCCCCGCCCGGCCCGAATTCGAGAGCTGCACCAGCATCTACGCCGGCCGCCTGGCCACCGCGGACGGGTCGACGATGACCTCGCACTCGTGCGACAGCACGACCGACCGGACGTGGATGACGATCGTCCCCCACGCCCCCCACCCGGCCGGGTCGATGGAGAAGGTCTATTTCGAGCCCAAGCGGACGAAAGGGCCGAACGACGCCGACCGGATGGAGACGGGCGAGATCCCCTACCCCGCCGAGACCTACGCCTTCCTCAACGCCGCCTACCCGATCATGAACGAATGCCAGCTGGCGATCGGCGAGACGACGATCGGCGGCCGATTCGAGCTCAAGTCGGACAACGGCATCATCGACGCCCCGGAGCTCTACCGCCTCCTCCTCGAGCGGGCCAAGACCGCGCGCGAGGCGATCAAGATCGCCGACGAGCTGACGCGGGCCTACGGCTACAACGACTACGGCGAGAGCTTCACCTTCGCCGACCCCAAGGAAGTCTGGCTCTTCGAGATCTACGGTCCGGGCAAGGGCAAGAAAGGCGCCGTCTGGGCCGCCGAGCGCGTCCCGGACGACGAGATCGGCGTCTCGGCCAACGCCAGCCGGCTGCGCAAGCTCGACCTCAAGAACAAGGAGTATTTCCTGGCCTCGGCCAACTGCCTGGCCCTGGCCCAGGAGATGGGCTTCTGGAACCCGAAGTCGGGCGCGGACTTCGAGTTCTGCTACGCCTACGCCCCGTCGTCGCGGACGAGCCTGGGCTGCCGGCGCCGGGAGTGGCGCGTCCTGAGCCTGCTCGCCCCGTCGCTCCATCTGAACGGCGAGTCCGAAAACTACCCCTTCTCGGTGAAGCCCGAGAAGAAGGTCACCGTGGCCGATCTCCTGGCCATCTTCCGCGACTCCTACGCGGACACGGCCTATGACATGACGGCCGGGCTGATTTCGGTCAACCGACAGGGGGCCACGGTCAAGAGCCCGGTCGCCGGCCCCTTCCTCGGCGGCGACTGGAAATCCCTCCTCCGGATGAAGAGCGAGCGGACGATCTGCTCGCCCTCGGCCACCTACCTCCAGATCACCCAGTCCCGCGGCGGCCTGCCCGATCCGATCGGGGGCGTGGTCTGGCTGGGCTACGACAATCCCGCCACGACCTCCCACACGCCGTTCTATTGCGGGATCTCCAAGATGCCCGATTCCTACGCGGTCGACGGCCGGTGGGGTTACAAGGCCGACAGCGCCTGGTGGGCGTTCCGGACGGTCAGCAAGCTGGCGAACCTCCGCTGGCAGGACATGAGCAAGGACATCGAGAAGGTCTGGAAGGGCATCGAGGACAAGGCCTTCGGCGACCAGGCCAAGATCGAGGAGCAGGCGCTCGCCCTCTTCAAGCAGGATCCGGCCAAGGCCAAGGAGTTCCTGACCGACTACTGCGTCAAGACGGCGGACGCGAGCGTCGCGGAATACCGGAAGCTCTACGAATACCTCTGGACCCACTACAACTACATGATCTGACCGGCGGCCCCGGGAACGCGGCTCAGCGCGTGGCGAGCTTGACGATCTCCGCGCCGAGCGGATCGAGGCCGCGCCCGTCCGTGGCCGAAGTCCGGAAGACGAGGGGCGCGGGCTTCGGCGAGGCGCCGAGCTCGATCATGCTCCGGACCTGGGCTTCCAGGGCGGATGCCCCGGCGAGGTCCGACTTGTTCAAGACGAAGATGTCCGCGATCTCCATGATCCCGGCTTTGAACGTCTGGATGTCGTCGCCCGAGCCGGGCGTCAGGACGACAAGGACGAGGTCGGCCACGTGGATGACATCGACCTCCGCCTGCCCCACGCCCACGGTCTCGAGCAGGATCACGTCCATCCCGGCGGCGCTGAGGATCTCGCAGGCGTCCGCCGCGGCCTTGGACAAGCCGCCGCGATGGCCGCGCGAGGCCATGCTCCGGACGTAGACCCCCGGATCCGCGCTATGGCGGATCATCCGGATGCGGTCGCCGAGCACGGCGCCGCCGGTAAACGGGCTCGAGGGATCGATGGCCACGACGCCGACCTTGAGGCCGTGCTTCCGCAGATGGGAGATCAGCCGGTCGGCCAGCGTGCTCTTCCCGGCGCCGGGGGCGCCCGTGATGCCGACGACCGGCGCCTTCCGGCGCAGGCCCCGGATGTCCTTCATGAAGCGGCGAGACTCGGGGCCGCCGTCCTCGACGAGCGAGATGGCCCGGCCGATGGCCCTTGGGCTGCCGCGGATGACCTCCCGGAGGAGAGTCACGGCCGCCTCCGGCCGCGGGCCGGCCTCGCCGGCGCGGCCAGCCGCTCGAGGAGCCCGGCGACGAGAGCCTCGCAGCGGGCCGTCTCTCCGGCCGCGGCCTCGTCCCCGTCCACGCCGGCCGCGCGCCTCATCAGGAAACGGGCCGTCTCGATCGCCGTGATCTCGTCCGCGCGCCTCAGGAGGGAGGCGTCATCGGCGGGCAGAGCGTCCAGGGCGAGCTCCGCTCCGGCCAGGGCGGCGGAGGCCCGCGAAAGGCGGGCGCCGATTTCCGCGCGGGGCGGAGCCTGGGCAGAGGTCGGATTTTTCTTCATGGCGCCGGGAACAAGCGGCTTACGTCATCATGTTACGCCCGAAGAGCCGGGGATTCAAGCGTCCGGGGCGGCGGACCGGGCTAGAGATTGAACGTGTAATTCAGCTTGACATAGACGGCCCGCCCGCTCGACAAGGGCGGCATCGGGATCTTCCCCGTCCGGGAGGTGTTCAGCCCCTCGTTGTAGACGACATAGAGGTCCGTCCCTTCGCGGGGATTGAAGCGGAACCGGAAATTGGCCGTGACGCTGTCGTCGGCCTTGTTGTATTGGACGAGGGCGCTCGCCGTGACCTTGACGCTGAGCGTGGCCGTAACCCGGAGCTGGCCGAGGGGCGCGTTGAACGTCTTGTCCCGCCCCGGGAAGCGGACGTAGTTGTATTGGATCATGCCCCCGAGCTCGAGGTCGGGAATGACCGACCACGTCGGCACCGCGCCCAGCGTGACGAGCCAGCCGTCGTAGTAGCCGCCCGCTTCGCCGGTCAGGGCCGTGTTGAACAGTCGCCCGGGCGGCGTCTGGAGGGAGAAGACCAGGCTCGGATACGTGTAGCGGCCCGGGGGGACGGACACGCGGTCCGAGAGCTCGTAGGGCTCGAAGAGGCGCTGGTAGGAGAGCTTGGGCCAGATCAGCCCTGTCAGGCCGCTCTTGGCCGAGAATTCCCAGCCCGGCCCGAGCTCGGCGAGCTCCAGGGCGCGCGTGTCGTTGTCCCAGTACATGCGGCACTCGACATAGGCGTCGTGGTTGGTCAGGGCCGACGCCGGGCCCGGCATCCAGCCGTAGAGCGTCCGCGTGTAGAAAGCCGTGTAGTTCTGGAACATCATGAAGCCCAGTCCGGGATCGAAGTCCGGACCCGAGCGGGTGAACCGGACCTGGGTCCCGAAGCCGTCCGTGGTCCGGCGCTCGTACATGGCCGTGAACCGGGCCGCGTCGAGGGAGAAGGCCCGGTTCGCGGCGCCCGTCTCGAAGGTCTGCGACCACTGGAGCGTCACGTAGTCGTCGCCTTGCATGCGCCAGATCGTATCCAAACCGTAGGCCGTGTTGAAGCGGCCGTCCGCGCCGAGGCGGTTCGTCACCATGGCCCCGACATAGGAATAGGGATTGAAGATCTGCCGCCGGACGCGGAGGACGCCGCAGTTCTCCGACGGGACGTCGCCGAGGGCCGCGGTCTGCATATCGAGGAGCCCGACATCCCAGCCGCCCAGCCGGCCGACTAGCCGGGCCCCGCCGTAGATGCGGACGGGCTGGCCGTCGACGAGGCCGATGCTCCGGCTGTAGAACAGGGTGCTGCTCCCTCCCAGGGCAAAATCGAAATTGCTCGAGCGCTCCTGGAAGAAGAGCCGCTTCTCCGGGAAATAGGTCGAGAAGCGGGTCAGGTTGACCTGGACGTCGTCGGACTCGACCTGGGCGAAATCCGTGTTCGCCGTCAAGTCCAGGGTCAGGTTCCCGGCCAGGCCGTATTTCACGTCCAGCCCGAACTCGAGCTTGGGCGTCCGGCCGGCGACATATCCGGTGCCGGCGTCGTTCAGGTCCACGGTCCGGTCGTAGCCGCCGAGGGCATAAGGGGTGATATAGAGCGGCCGCCGCGAGCGCAAGCCCGGCCAGAGGGTCTCCTGGGCTTGGGACGGCTTCCAGGCGCTCATCTCCCCCCAGTTCTTGGGAATGGCGGGGAAAAGGTCGGTCTCGTTCTTCCTCGAGATCCAGCGGAAGGCGATCAACCCCATGACCACCTGCCCGTCGATTTCCTGGAAGCGAAGGCTCGAAAGGGGGATGCGCATCTCGGCGAACCAGCCTTCCCCGTTCCGGACGACCGCCACGTCCCAGAACGTGTTCCAGCTGAGGTTCATGGGGATGTCGGTCGCGGCCTGCATCTGGAAATCCCGGAATATGGCCGCGTCGAAGCGCAGGCCGGAGGGCGTGGTGAAGAACGCCAGGGCGTTCTCCTTGTCGTTGAACGTATCGAACAGGACGCCGAACCAATCCGTGGACCCGGACATCGTGTCGCGCTTCTTGGTCGGGGCCTGGATGCCCGCGGGCTCGCGGTCGTAAAGGCGCCCGGCGATGTAGACGTAGTCGTCGTCGTAGGCGATCAGGATCTCGGTCCGTTCCGAGGGCGGGGCGCCGAACGTCGGCGACTGCATGGCCATCGGCAGGGGCGTCACGCTCTTCCAGACGGGTTCGTCGCTGAGGCCGTCGAGCGTCGGCGGCGCGCTCAGGCGGGGGATGACGAGCCGCTCGGTGCGGGCGAGCTTGAGGAGCTCGGCCGTCGAGGCGGGCATGGACTGTCCAGCGAGAGCGCTCCACCCGAGGAGGATTCCGATCAGGGCCGCAGCCGGACGCCCTCCTTCCCCTCGGAAATTCATGCCCCAGAGGATACAGAGGGAGGCTTCGGAAATCAATTCCGAATTTGACCCTCCGTCACCGGGCGATCAGGAAGCTGGCCGGAGCGAACGCCCGCGCCTCGAAGACGAACGTCCCGTCCTTAACGGGAATCGCCGGGCCCGCGGCGGCGCCCCGCAAATCGACGGGCCGGACGGCCGCGGCGCGCGATCCCTCGGGGAGGCGCACGGCGCAGCGGCCGCTCCGGCCGGCGAGCTCCCACAGCCGTAGCACGGTCCCGTCGCCGTCGGGGTTGGGGCCGAACGCCGTGACTAGCGTGCCCGGCGTCGAAACCTCGACGCCGCGGCCCGACGCGGGAAGAGCCCCTCCTCCGCCCGAGGCGAGGGCCGCTCTCAACGGATAGCGCGCCTCGAGTGACGGCCGCGTCAGGGCCTCGCCGGCCGCGTAGCTCCCGAATGTCCAGATCCGCACGCGCGCCGTCCAGGTTCCCTCGTTCCAGAAGCGGAAATTCGTGGTCCACTGGTTGTTGAACAGCTGGATGTAGGCCACGGGCGTCCGGGGGACGAAATCCGGCGCGTAAGTCCAGGCGCCGGGACGGTCCAGGCTGATCAGAGGATCGTCGACGGCGCAGAAGGCGGCGCCTCGACCGCTCTCCTCATAGAAAGCGACCCCCGTGTTCACCGCGTAGAGGCTGCGGTTGGCCCCCGCGATCAGATCGGCCGCGGGATCGACGATCGATCCCGGCCGCCCTACTCGGAAGCGCGGCCCGTCGATCTTGAACGGCAGGCAGATCCAGCCGGCTTCCGGCCACGGGTCGGCCGGCTTGCCGCGAAGCGTCATCTCCAGATCGAGATAGGGCGCATCGGCGTAGAGGACCACCCGCGTCACGACGTCGTGGGGGATCGCCGGCGACGCCGTCGCCCGGAGGACGGCCGCGGCCGAGATCGGCGTCCGCTCGAGCTCCAACGTCCCGCCCGCCGGCGAAGCCGAACGGTACGGGACGCGCGACGCGGGCGGAAGGTTGGGCTTGCCCAGCTCCGCGGCGCCCCAATCGGCGTCGATCTTGACGTAGGCTTTGCGGAACGCCGCGACCTGGTCGGCGTCGAAGCGCTCATAGAGATAGGATCCGAAGCCGCGGGCGGAAGCCGGGTCGACCAGCTCCCGGCCCGTGGCCTTGTCGACAAGCGAGCGGATGGCGAGCCGCCCCGGGTCGACCGTCACGCGCATCCAGCGGCTCTCGAGGACCGCGCCCGCCGCCGACGGGCCGGCGGTCGGCGGGATGCCGGCCGGGGCGTCCGCCAGCGGCGCCGGGACGAAAACGCGATAGCCGAGCGCCGGCACGCTCCTGGCGAAGAACCGTCCGCCCGTCGCCGTCCGGGCCACGGGCGCCGCCGCCCCTCCCTCGGCCGGACGGAGCGCCTCGATCGACGGATCCAATCCATCCGCATCGACCAGGCCGTCGCGCCGCCAGGGCAGCGGATTGAAAACCGCGACCCGCCGCCCGTCGACGGCCGTCGCCCGGGCCAGGGACCGCAGCTCCTCGGCAAGGAGCGGGCCGGCTTCGTCCCGGGCGCCCTCGATGTAAGCCCGATGCTCGTCCCAGGATTCATCGAGCTTCTTGAACCGGCCGGCCGCCCGGTCGGCTTTCCACACGTCGCCATAGCCCCACTTCAGCTTGGCGCCGTATTCCGTCACCCAGTAGAGGGCCCCGCCCCAGGTATGCTCCCCGTAAAGGAGGCTCTTCTCATAGGCGCGGGCGATCCGGGCCGCGTCCTCGGCCCGGGCCGGGCGGGCGGACCAGCCGTCGAGCAGCGTGCCGAGCGCCTCCGCCGTGCCGACCGCCGGCCGGAGGGTGCGGGCCAGCATCGAGCCGGCGGGATCGGACATCGGCCCGTGGATCCACGTGTCCGGCATGTCGCCCCTGACGACCGGGATCTCGGGCTTCTCGGCCAGGAGCGCGTCGGCGAAATCCGACAGGCGGCCGATCCGCACTTTGACGCCGGGGAGCTTCCCGGCCGCCTCGTCGATCAGCGCCCGGATGTCCTCGGGCTTCGGCGGCCCCTGATTGTCGCCGGTGTGGATCAGCGCCAGCCAGGTCCGGTAGGGCCACTCGACGGGCGGGATGAGCCCCGTTCCGTATCCGGCCGCGGAATACATCGTCAGGAGGCGCGAGCCGTCGGGGCCCTCCCACCAGAAAAGCGCGGGAACGCGCGGAGAGGCGCTGGCCGCGTTGCAGCCCAGGTGGAGGAAATCCACGCCTGCGGCCCGCAGGAGCGTGGGCAGGATCCAGGAATGAGACGGGACGTCGGTCATCTTGGCGTCCCGCGGCAGCGGGACCCCCGTCCCGCGCGCGAGCCGGGAGGAGAAGCCGAGCCCCCGGACGAGGTCTTCGGGCTCAAGCAGCTCCGTATGCGTCGTGAACGGCAGCGCGTGGACGACGAAGCGGCCCTCCCGGAGGGCGTCCCCGACGCGCTTCAGGCGATCTGCCGTCTGCCCCGGCCAATCCCCGGCGATCTGGGCCATGGGCCAGCCCGGGAGGGTCCAGACGAACCGCTCGTCGGGCGGCAGCGCCCGGTTCCGGTCGACGATCTCGAGCGCCTGGTCGATCATGGCCGTCCGGTACCTTTGGACGACGTTCCGGGCGAGATCCGTGTAGCCGATGTCAAAATGGGTCTTGAAGACGACGACGATCTCCCGCACGCCGCCGGCGGGCCGGGACGCCGCGGGGGCGGCGGCCGGAAGGCCGGCGATCGCGGCCGCGACGGCCGCGGCGCCGATTCTCGAACGGACGCGCATGGTCTCCCTCCCGCGCGAAATCCGCGCAGCAGCCCTTTTATATCCCCGCCTGTCCGCTTCGTCAACGCCGCGCGGCGCGGCGGCCCGCGGTTGACGGCCGGGGCCAAATCGTCTAAAGTCTTCGCTCGGAAAAAGCGATGCTCAACAGTCTCATGCGGCTGATCTACTTCGTCGTCTGGGCGTATATCATCTATTCCGTCTATCGCTTTTTCCGGAACCTCTGGCGCCGGATCGCCCCTCCGGCCGGCAAGGCGCAGCCGCGGCGCGTCTCGGGGGTCATGGTCAAGGACGAGGCCTGCGGCACCTACATCCCCCGGGACGAGGCGATCAAGGAGACGATCGGAGGAAAGGACTATTTCTTCTGCTCGAAGGAATGCCGGAAGAAATTCCTGGACGCGTCGAAAAAAGCCCGCTGACCGCCCGTCAGAAATCCAGCCAGGCGATCCGGAAATCGGCGAATTCGCCGGTCGGCTCCGCCCAGCCGACGTCCAGGTCGTCCACCCGGGCGGCTGGCGGTCCGGCCTCGAGCGTCTTGAGGAACGCGGCGAGCGTCTCCCGGTCGCCCTCGGCCAGGATTTCGACCCGGCCGTCGTAGAGGTTCCGGACCCAGCCCGTGAGCCGGAGCTCGAACGCGGCCCGGCGGGCGAATCCCCGGTAAGACACGCCCTGGACCTTGCCCGAGACGAGGACGTGGATGCGCGCGTTCACGGCGGCGGAATCTTAGCATATCGTTCCGGACCGGTAAAGGCGGCTCGCGGCCGGCCCCCGGCGGTTTGACAAGGCTTGTCCCCTGATATAAACATCGGGAGAGGACGCATGAAGAAGACGCTCCTGACCATCGCGGGCTTCGATCCCTCGGCCGGGGCGGGCGTTCTGCTCGACCTCAAGGTCTTCGCCGCCTTCGGCTTCCACGGGACCGCGGCCCTGACCGCCGTCACGGTCCAGGACACGGCCCGCGTCCGCCGCGTCGTCCCCCTTCCGTCCCGGCTGGTGCGGGACCAGGTCTCCGCCCTCAGGAGCGACATCGAGCTAGCCGGGATCAAGGTTGGCATGGCCGGAACGCGCGAGAACCTGGCGGCCGTCGCGCGGATCCTCGGCGCCGCCCGCGGAATCCCGAGCGTCGTCGATCCGGTCTTCCGCGCCACCTCGGGAGCCTGGCTCCTCGAGGGGCGGGCCATATCCGATTTCCTGGCGCTCCTCCGGGGAAAAGCCTCCCTCCTCACGCCGAACCTGGACGAAGCGCGGCGCCTCACCGGCCGCCGCGTCGCGGACCTGGCCGGAATGAAGCTCGCCGCCGGGGAGATCTTCGAGCGCGGGCGCGTCCCCTGCCTCATCAAGGGCGGCCACCTCAAGGGGAATCCCCTCGACCTCTTATACGACGGCAAGACCTTCGCGGTCTTCGGCCGTCCGAGGATGGGCAAGGACGTGCACGGGACCGGCTGCCTGCTGTCGGCCGCGATCCTGGCCGGCTTGGCGCGAGGACTATCTCTTCAGGAGGCCTGCCGGCGGGCGTCGGCGTTCGTCCAAAGAGCGATCCGGGGCTCCGTGCGCATAGGCGGAGGCCGGCCGCTATTCGCCTGAGCCCGGAGCGGGGCGGCCCGCATCGCCGGCGGAGGCCGCGCGACGCCTCAGGATCGGCCGGCGTTTCAATCCCGGATTTCGCTCGCCTGCTTCAGGACCTCGTCCGGAAAGGTCACCCCCTGCTTCTTCGCGGCCGTCCGGTTGATCGACAGCTTGACCTCGGACATGCTCTGGAACGGGATGGCGGCCGGGCTCTCGCCGCTCTTCAGACGAAGCACCAGCGCGCCGGTGCGGGCGCCCATGTCGACGAAGTCCCAGCCCATGGCCGCGCAGGCGCCGGCCAGCGTGGCGCGGAGGAATCCGCCGACGAGGGGAATGGCGTTCTCCTCGGCCAGCCGGCCGAGGGTGTCGAAGGCATTGTTGATCGTGTTGTCGGAGATCTGGTAAATGGCGTCGACCTTCCCGTTGACCAGGACCTGGGCGGCGAGCGGGACTTCGCCCCCGTTGGCGACCGGCACGGCGACGATCTCCAAGCCCAGCTCGGCCGCGGCCGACCGGGCCAGCTCGAGATAGTGCTCGGAGTTGACTTCGGACGGCGTCCACAACGTCCCGATGCGCCGGGCGCGCGGCAGCAATCGCTTGAGGAATTCCAGCGTGGGCCGGATCGGCCCCGTCGAAGCCACGCCGGTGACGTTGGGAAGGTGCTGGACGGGCGAGCTCCCCGCCCGGGTCAGATAGGGATTGGCGACCGCGGTGAAGACGACCGGCGCCCGAGGGGACGCCGCCAGGACGGCCTGGAGTGCGGCCGTGGACACGGCCACGATGAGATCCGCTCGGCCGCCGGCGAATTCCTGGGCGATCTCCTGAGCCGAGGAGACGTCGTTTCGGGCGTTGCGGATGTCGATCCTGACGTTCACGCCGTCCCGGAGGCCGCCCGCTTCGAGAGCGCGAAGAAAGCCGGCCCGCACGTCGGCGCTCGTCGGCGATTCGGTGAGCTCGAGGACGCCGATGGTGTAGAGGCGCCGGGCGGGCGCTTTGCAAGCGACCGTCAGGCCGGCGACCGCCGCCGCCAGGGCGACCACCGCCGCTCTTCGCTTCATCCCTCCTCCGGATCGGCGGGGGCCCAGCCCCGTCGCCGGAATCATAATCGAATCCGCCCCGGCCGGCAAATCGCCGCCCACGCGCGCGGGGCGATGTTCCCTCCGCTCGCCAGGAGCGCGACGCGCCGGCCGCGGAAAAGACCCGGCCGGGCTAGGAGGGCGGCGAGCGGGAGGGCGCCGGCGCCTTCGACCGTCCGGCCGTGGACGCGGCCGAACGCCCGCACGGCCCGGCGGATATCTCGCTCTTCCACGAGAAGGATGTGATCGACCAGCCGGCGGCAGAGCGGAAACGTGATCGCCCCCGGCTCGATCCCGCCGGCCACGGCGTCGGCCAGTGTCGGCGCCTCGGGAACGTCGACGATCCGGCCGGCGGCGACGGAAGCCGACATGACCGCCGAGGCGGAGGGCTCGACGCCCCCGATCCGGATGCGCGGATCGCGGGCCT
>Ga0335071_10004327_pt1 | contig 14835 bp, 15 predicted proteins | sample Lox_Sample_15_FD_206724 | JGI IMG/M metagenome (GOLD analysis project Ga0335071, IMG submission 206724) | Soil microbial communities from Loxahatchee National Wildlife Refuge, Florida, United States - Lox_Sample_1.5 | ecosystem: Environmental > Terrestrial > Soil > Wetlands | place: USA... | reverse complement strand
GATCCGTGACAAGCTCGATTGTCTGCCGGGTTACATGAATAGCGCCGATTACGACCGATACCTGAAAGATCTTTGGGTCCGAACGGAGAAGACGTTTAAGGATGCAGGGATTATAAAGGAGCCTGCCACACAGCCGTATTAAAAATTAACCATCAACCACTTCGCTTCGTGCGAAGTCTGGGAAAAAGCGCTAATGCACTTTTCTCTTCGACGGATGCCCTCTTCTTTGCATTAAAGCCGGCAAAGCGCGCAACACCGTCAACCTTCGCAGCTATAATAGGGCTAGTCGCAAAGGGGTAGTCTGTGCCGAAGAGTATATGGTCAGTATCGATCAACGCGTGGAGAGAGGGCAAGTTGTACGGGCTGGCTGCACCCGCGGTATCGTAGTACAAACGCTTGAGGTAGTAATAGAAGCCTTTCGGGGCTTTTTCAGCCGCTCCCTGCCACCGCCGTGCCCCCTCTTCTATACGAGTGGCCAGATACGGGATCGTTCCCCCGCCGTGAGAAAAGATGAATCGGATATCCGGATAGCGTTCCAATGTACCGCCGTAAATGAGATTGGTTATGGCACGGGTTGTTTCGAAAGGAGCCTCGAGTAGAGAGTGCGAACACGGAAACGGGTTCTTTCCAAGCGGATCGCCCGGGTGCACATGCACCACGGCTTTCCTGCGGTTCAGCTCTTTATACATAGCTTCGAACGCGCTATCCCCGAGATATGTGCCTTTACAGTTTGTCAACAGCCCGATACCGTCAAGCTTGAGGGTGTCGAGCGCGTACGCGATTTCAGTTAAAACTCCCTCTACGTCATTTAGTCCGGGCAAGGCTGCAAAAGCGCCGAACCTGCGGGGATGATCGTGGATCAGTTCAGCTGCGATGTCGTTGCATCTGCGGGCGAGCCTGCGTGAAAATCTGCCATTGCCGACGAAGGCCGCCGGGCTCGTGAAGGAGGTGACTGCCGTCTGGATGCCGTGCCGGTCCATCATGCCGAGTGTCTTTTCTGTTGTCCATTCGGGAAAGCTCACCCCCAATGCAGTAGCGATACCCACATCAGCCAGCGCCTTCACATACTCGGACGGGATAAAGTGGTGGTGGACATCGATCCGGTGCGGTGCGGCCGATTCTGACTGTGATCCTTTTTTCTTTTTCAACTGACGCCCCCCTTGTTGTTCTGGTAGGACCTACTCGCTCCAACTGCGCGAACCGTACTGATTACTGCTTGCTGCTCACTCGTCTTCTAGCACGCCGCTTTTACATACTTCAACCGCACGTCGTAGAGCACAGTATCAATTAGTTTTTCCTCCTCCGCATTGAGATTGCCTTTTGTCTTCTCTTTGAGGAGTTCAATGACGCTGATGGTCTGCTTGGCAAGTTGCAGGTTCATCCCTTTTTCATTTGTCACAGGATCGGGAAGCTCGCCCAGATGGACAAGCGCAGACGTGGATAAGGAAAGAATAAAAGTGGAAAAGCCAAGTTCGCTGAAGAGCGTTTTGGTATCGCAGGTTTCTCCCGTTTGCGTATCAATCCCCTTCTCTGTCTTATCCTTCACGGTGTCTTTCTTCTCTTCCGCCATAGCTTCCCTCCTACAGTAAGCTGTCCAGCTTTATCGGGACGAAAAAGACTTCATTCTTCCTGTTCACCTGAAGCAAAATATAATTCGTTCGCAGCCCCTGCGCCACAAGTTCTTTGAAGTGCGCCGCGTCTTCGGCGTCCTGATTGTTGACTTTGAGAATAACGTCTCCGGCACGCAAACCATATTTCTCGCCAATGCCGCCTTTGAATACCTTGGTCACGATCGCGCCATCCCTCTCTCTGACCCTGAACTTCAACTTCATGTATCCCTGTATATCTGACACCCGCACGCCCAGCAGGCGCTCGTCCAGCGGCAAAGGAAGGTACCCTGTCAGATCTTCTCTCTTCAGATCGATAGTGATCGCTTCGTTACCTCGCAGAATCTTTATCTGCATCGGTGCGCCCTCGCGGGTCTGCATGAGAGCAGTATGGATCTTCATTCCCTCTCTGATCCTCTTCTTATTCAGCTCGACAATCCTGTCGCCGGCCTTGATGCCGTAACGCTCGGCAGGGCTTCCGCGAATCAGGTCAGTGACGTATAGATATGCTCCTCTTTCGTCTTTCTTTCTTTCAAAAAAAACTCCCAGGATGCTCCTTTTTGCCCCGGCATCCGAAAACTCAGATAACATGGATGCAACGTCTTCGATCGGTATGGCAAAGCCTATGCCTTTTCCCTCTTCATAGATAGCCGTCACAATACCCAGCAACTCTCCCTCACCATCAAGCAGCGCCCCGCCTGAACTGCCGGGGTTTATCGCAGCGTCTGTCTGAATCAGGTTGACGTAGACCCGGTTGCTAATTCGCAGGTTCCTCCCGAGGGCGCTTATCACTCCCGTGGTTACGCTACTCGACAGCCCGTAAGGATTTCCAATGACTATAGCCTTCTCACCCACCCGCACCGGTTTCCTTCTACTGATCCGCAAAAAAGGAAAGTCGGTCCGGTCGCTCTGGATCTTCAGCAAGGCGATATCCAGCTCCGCATCTGCAGCCATGACGGTCGCGTCGTACTCCTGCCTGTTTGTGAATTTCACCCTTATGGTTATCGCTTTGGAGACGAGGTGCTCGTTGGTGACAATGATACCTCTCGGGTCAAGTACAACTCCCGACCCTATATTCTCTACCGTGTCCGCCTCCTCCTGCTCATCCTCCGTAAACATCCTCTTGAGGATGTCCTTGCTCTTGCCTTCAGTCGTCTCTTTCGACCACTCTTCGGTCTTGATGTTTACGATTGATTTACTGACACTCTCAATGACGCTTACGGTGGCGTCCTCTTTGGCGAAAAGGGGGCTAGACAAAAAGAGTGCGAGGGCTGCTAGTGCGATACAAAGGCTCTTCATTTACGATGTTTCAGAATGGTCTATGGTCTGCATTTGCTCAGTACCAGTCATCCTTGTATTTCCGTTTTTTCTTTATTACCCGTTTCACAGCATCAAGGATTACGTGGGCTACTTCCTCCTTGGAGAGCTTCGGGACATGTCTCGCGCGCCCATTGGCGGTGATAATAGTCACTTCATTTTCATCCGACCCGAACCCGATCCCCTGCTTTGTTATATCGTTCGCAACGACCAGATCCAGGTTCTTTCTCTTCAATTTTTCATGGGCATTCTGAACGACATTCTCGCTTTCTGCGGCAAATCCTACCAGAATTCGGTCTTCCTTGATCAGACCGAGCTCCTGGAGAATGTCAGGATTCCTCTCCAATTCGAGTGACGCTTCCTCTTCACCCGGTTTCTTCTTTATTTTGTGGTACCGCAAAGCCTTGGAACGAAAATCAGCAACTGCAGCCGCCTTGATGATGACGCCGCAATTGGCCTGGCGCGCCATCACGACATTGCGCATCTCGCTGGCGGTGACCACATCTATCACTTCTACACCCGGCGGACGGGGAAGATCCGTTCTGCCGGTAACGAGCACCACATCTGCTCCGCGCCGGCGCGCAATCTTGGCAAGGGCATAACCCATCTTTCCTGAAGAGCGGTTTGTAATGCAGCGCACCGGGTCTATAAATTCCTGGGTCGGTCCTGCCGTCACCATGATTCTTTCCCCGACGAGATCTTTGGCGGTAAAGATATCTTCCATCTTCTCGACAATATCTTCGACGGCGGGCATCCTTCCTTTGCCTTCCCATCCGCATGCCAGACCGCCGCTCTCAGGCTCTATGAATTCATATCCATCCTCTCGCAGCCTGTCTATATTCGCCTGCACTATCTTGCTCTCCCACATCTTCGTGTTCATAGCAGGAACAAAGAGTACCGGCACCCTCGTCGCCATCACCATAGTGCTAAGAAAATCATCGGCTATACCGCTGGCTATCTTTCCAATGATATTGGCTGTTGCGGGCGCTATCACCATCTGGTCCGCCAGGTCTGAAAGGGCAATGTGTCCGATCTTGGAGTTTTCAAGCAACTCAAACAACTCGTGGGTGACGCGATTTCCAGAAAGCGTCTGAAAAGTCAAAGGAGCAACGAACTCTATCGCGTGCTTGGTCATGACGACGTGCACGTTCGCACCCTTTTTCGCAAGTATCCTGACAAGTTCGGCAGTTTTGTAGGCCGCAATTCCTCCGGTCACGCCCACGATGATCTGCTTGTCGCGAAGCATGGTGTACTGCTTTGGTGCGGGAACGCTCATATGCCGAGCCCCATCTTCCGGAAGATTCGCGTAAACAGGTTTGCTTTGGGAACGTAGACGGGCGAAACAACATCAACCTTGCCTATCACCTCATCATCGAGCTGGAACTTTATCTCCCCAAGCTTCTGCCCTTCTTTAACCTCTCCCCTGATCCGGTCAGGTACGTCCACAATCTTCTTTATCTCTTTTTTCTTGCTCTTGAGCAGAGGATACGAGAAGTCAGACGCGCATACGCCTCTTACCTTCTTGTACTTCCCATCCTCCAGGAATATTTCTTTATCCACCTGCTCGCCTTTCTTCACGAGGGGAGTCACCACGTATTGCGCGAAATACGTCTTCAGTTTTCCCAGCGCAACCTGATCCCTCAGTTTACCTGTCGAGCTGCCCATTACCACAACGATCAGTCGCAGGTCCCCTTTCCTTGCCGTGGCGGTGATGTTAAAGCCTGTGCTCCTGTAATACCCTGTCTTCAGTCCGTCCACTTCGGGCATCTGCCCAAGCAGCTTGTTCGTGTTGCTGAGGACAAATTTTCCTCCCCTGAACTCTCCCTGTTTTGTCGACGTCCATTCCATGAGCTTCGGATACTTGACCAGTTCCCGCGCCAGGACCGCCATATCATAACAGGACGTGAGGTCCTCCTTCTGGTCTTTGCCGGGCGGCAATCCATGCACCGAGTGAAACTCCGTGTCCGCCATTTTCAGGTCTTTGGCCTTTTCATTCATGAGAGTAACAAAATCGTCGACGTTTCCCGAAATGAACTCCGCGATGGCGTAGGCTGCGTCGTTCGCAGAATGGATCATCATGCCCTGCATCAACTCTTCCAGCGTGAATTCTTCTCCTTCTTTCAGATAAACCTGGCTGCCTCCTATTTTGGAGGCTGCCTTTGAGGCAGTTATCTTATCCGTCAGATGAATTTCCCCACGTGCGAGTTTCTCCATGACGATGTCTGCCACCATCAGCTTCACCATGCTGGCAGGGGCCCTCTTCTCGTGGGCATTCTCCTCTTCCAGGACTTTTGCCGAATTGGCTTCCATGACGAGATAGGCCTTATATTTTTCTACCGGCTCCGCTGCCTTGCCCTTCGGCTGTTTCGCCACAGCTTTTTTCGTCTTCGCCAATCCCTCGCCGGCAAAAGCGAGACTCAGCAGGAACGCAACAATGGCAAGGAGAATTGCTAAGCGTTTCACATCCAATTTCATTGCTTGATTCATTGCTCCTTTCATGCCTTTTTATCTGTGAAGGCCTTCATCAATTCAATGGGGAGCGGGAAAATGATGGTTGAATTTTTGTCAGCCGATATCTCGAGAAGCGTCTGCAAATAACGAAGCTGAAGAGACATAGGACTCTTCGATAGAATATCGGACGCTTCAGCCAGACGGGTAGATGCCTGGAATTCACCTTCGGCACTGATAACTTTCGCCCTTCTTTCTCGTTCTGCCTCTGCCTGACGTGCGATGGCCCGCTGCATCTCCTGCGGCAAATCCACGTTCTTGACTTCGACGTTGGAGACCTTTATGCCCCAGGACTCAGTGTGCAAATCGAGTATCTCCTGGAGTCTTTCGTTCAGCTTTTCCCTTTTCGACAGAAGTTCATCCAGGTCCGCCTGGCCGAGCACGCTTCGGAGGGTGGTCTGGGAAAGCTGGCTCGTCGCGTACAAATAATTCTCCACGTCAATGACCGATTTCATAGGATCGATGACCCGGAAGTAGACCACCGCGTTCACCTTGATCGTCACGTTGTCCCTGGTGATGACATCCTGAGGCGGGACGTCGAGGACCACCGTCCTGAGACTGATCCTCACCATCTTGTCGATGACCGGGATCAGCAGAATGAGCCCGGGACCCTTCGGGCGGCCCAGTACCCTTCCCAGCCTGAATATCACGCCCCGTTCGTATTCATTCAAAATCTTGATGGCGTTGTAGAGAAAAAAGAAGATGAGCACAATCAGAAATATTCCGTATATCGGCACTCCTACCATAATTAGCCCCTTTCTTTTTTGACCTTCACGGTCATACCCTTGACTTCGGTCACAATGACCCTTTCACCCTCCCCTATCGATTCCTCACTCTGTGCATTCCATAGTTCGCCGTGTACATAAACTTTTCCGCTCTCTCTGATGTCGGTCCTCGCAACGCCTTCCTCTCCGATGAGCCCCTCTTTTCCGGTCCTGACCTTGGACAACTGGGCTTTGATCGCATATGATAGCACACCGACGAAGAATAGGACAGTGACCGCAACAACAACAAAAATAGACACCCATGAGATGGAGAGCCATTCCGAGGGCAGATCGATCAGCATCACAGAACCAATAATGAGCGAAACAACTCCGGCGATGCTCAACGCACCGTGACTCACCACTTTGATCTCCAGGATAAAGAAGATTATCCCCAGCAGGATCAAGCCCAAGCCGGCGAAACTGATCGGTATGCTTGAAAACGCATAGAACGCAAGTATTATGCAAATACCGCCTATGACACCGGGGAATATGGCACCAGGGCTGTAGATCTCAAAAAGAATCCCATAGAAGCCTAGCATCATCAGTATGTAGGCAACATTCGGGTCGGTAATCGTGGAGAGGAAACGATATTTCAAAGACATCTCCACTTCTTTAGGCTTAACCCCCTTCGTCTTTAGTGTGACCCTCTTATCACCAACCTCCACGCTCCTGCCGTCTATCTGAGTGAGAAGATCGTCCACGCTTTCCGCAACCACGTCGATAACATGCATCCGTAAAGCATCCTCCGCGGTTGCAGAGACGCTCTGTGTTACAGCTTTTCCTGCCCAATCTACATTTCTGCCCCGCTTTTTGGCTATACTCTTTGCATATGCCTCCGCGTCCTGCACCACTTTTTTCATCATTACTTTGTCTGGCTTCTCTTCCTTGCCAATGCTGACCGGGTGGGCTGCCCCGACGTTAGTTCCAGGCGCCATAGCGGCAACGTTAGACGCGAGCAGAATGATGGCCCCTGCCGAGGCGGCTCGGGCGCCCTGCGGAAACACATACACAATCACGGGTATTTTTGAGTCCATGATTGCCTTGATTATTTCCCGCATCGACGTGTCAAGACCGCCGGGGGTATCGAGCAGAATGAGCAGCGCCTGGGCGTCCGCGCTGGTTGCACTTTTGATTGAATCGATGACAAATTGTGCAACAGGCGGGCCGATCACATTCTGCACTCTGATTTGATACACATCTTTTGCGGCGCCGTGCGCGGCGCCAGAGCAACAAAGCAGCAAGAGCAGGATGGTGCAAAGTATCTTTTTCATGTATGCGGAAACTTTCTCCTTAGCGCTTCCTCGACACAGGGTGGGACAAAACCTTTGATCAACCCCCCGAAGCTTGCCACTTCTTTGATGGTTCTTGAGCTTACAAAGAAGTAGTCCTTGCTCGTCATCATGAAAATTGTGTCCATATCGCAGTTGAGATTTCTGTTCATTGAAGCCATTTGGAACTCGTACTCAAAATCGCTCATGGCTCTCAAGCCGCGTATGACGAACCGGGCATTAACTTTCTGGACGTATTGAACCAGCAAGCCGTCAAAGCTGTCGACGATTACATTCTTGTTGCCGTCTATCGACTGCCGGATCAACTCCTTGCGCTCGGGAACGGTAAAGAGCCCCTTCTTTTCGATGTTAGTCGCAATGGCGCAGATGACTGTGTCGAAAAGCTTAAGGCCTCTATGCAAAATATCCAGATGCCCATACGTGATCGGATCAAAAGAACCGGGGTATACCGCCACTGTTTCTTTCATCTATTGCTCCCTTTCAATCAGAGGATGCTTTTTTACCACTCTCTCCTTGCCTTTATCCTTACAGAATGCTTCGCTATCTGCGTACATCTCCGATGATAATTCTGTTTCCTTCTTTATGAATCCTTTGATGTCAGCGCGTTCTTTCATCCACACGCGATCAAGGAAACCGCCGTATCTCCGTAGAGTTTGCTCCTCACACTCTCCGGGTTTATAAAGTCTGGTAACCGCTCTCTTTTTGAGTGCTCCACCACCAGCAGAGTTTCACTGCGACAAATACTCTGGCTCCTCAGGATCTCCAGCGTCATCGAAACATAGCCCTTGTCGTACGGCGGATCCATCAGTATAAGGTCGAATGCATCTTCTTTGCTAGCCAACGCGGGCACCGCATATATTACATCCATATTCAACACAACACAATCCTTATCAAGGCCCATCTTCTTCAGGTTCTCTTTGAGCATCTCTGCCATACGCCCGCTTTTCTCCACACAGACGGCTCGCTTTGCTCCCCTGCTCAGCGCCTCTACGGACAGCGAGCCCGCCCCGGCAAACAGGTCGAGGACTTCGCAACCCTCTATATCACCGACCAGGTTAAAAATCGCCGCTCTCACTTTCGACGAAGTATACCGCGCGTCAGCGTTATCCGGCACCCTGATTTTTCGACCCTTCAGACGTCCACCTGTCAGACGCAGTTCTCCCATTCTGTTAAACGCCGTCGCCGAAGAGGGCACGTGAGACTTCGGTGATTCTCTCAAGGCCTTTAATTTCGTAGGGAGAGAGGTAGAGCGTCACCAGGTTCCGGCCGCCGCACACTGCCTTCAGTACGCTCATGTACTGCCTCTGCATCTCTCCGCGTTGTTTGTGAAAAGGGCAGTCTTCGTCCCGCACCACATGATTGATGATCAGATTACCCACCTGGAGCCCGTTTTCTTCAAGTTCCTTCAGCATCCGCTCAGCCAGTCTCACACCGAGAGCCTCAGCGATCGTGACCACAATATACCTCGTCCTTTGCTGGTCCCTGATGAACTGGATGATCTTCCTTGAAAGCTCTTCCCAGCCCGCGATGATCTCCAGGAGGCTTCTCCTTGAGTTTTTCAGCGAGACGGCGTCTTTGACCTTCTCGAAACAGCTGTAGAGGTTCATGTAAAACTTGGTTGCAGCTTCCATATGACTCAGGAACAGGTGCGGCAGGCGGAGCAGACGCAGTGTGTGGCCCGCCGGCGCCGTGTCCCAGACAACAGTGTCATACCTCCCCGCATCTACGAGCTCCACGATGAAGTGGAGCATGAATTCCTCTTCGATACCGGGAGCCGTCCCGATGTAATCCACAAAATCATAATCAAGACTGGCGAAGCTCGACACCACTTCGTAAATTTCGAGGCCGAATCGCTCCTTCCAGCGTTTGAGCACCAGGTCTGACGAAAGTTCCAACCCGAACAGCTGGTGATCCGATGTGAGCTGAATCTCGTTGTCATCCATGCTGGTTTCAAAAATGTCGCCCAGCGAAGGTGCCGGGTCACTGGAGAGGAGAAGTACCCTTCGTCCGTCACGGGCTAGCTGCAATGCTATTGCCGAGGCGCACGTGGTCTTGCCGACGCCCCCTTTGCCGCCCACCATAACGAATCTCACGTTTCTATCGCGTATTCCGGTCAGGCCCACGAACAATCAATCCTTCTTGCTCGCCTGTGGAGCTGTTTCTGATGGAGGGCCGAACATATGATGCACGAAATCCCGCAACTCGCGCTCAACACCGGAAAAAAAATGAGAAGAAGGCAACACCTTCAGCCATTTCTCGGCCTGCAGGTCTCGGTATACGGAGAGGAGCGGGTCAAGCGGCGATATGTCATCCAGAGAACCACCTACAAGGTAAATCCTTCCCTTGTACGCTTTGAGCTCGGATGAGTCATAGATTGAAAAAGGGTACGCTACCAGAACGAGATCCTCGAGGCCTTGCGCATGGGCAGCCGCCCTGGCGGCCACCCATGCGCCAAAGGAGTAACCTGAAAGCACCAGCCTGGCCCCGCTGCTCAGGAAATCGGTCATAAATCCGCAGGCAGCTATGGTATCGGCTACCTCTCCATTGCCCTCATCGTATACGCCATCGCTCGCACCAACTCCCCGGAAGTTGAACTTCAGAGTGGACATGCCGCTCAAGGCGAAACCTTCCTCGAGGGCTTCCACCACGTTGTTCTGCATGCTCCCTCCGTACAGAGGATGAGGGTGGCAGATCACAGCGCCTCCCCTGTCCCCACGGTCGCTCAAGATCGCCTCGAGCTTGTTACCCCCGGATGTAAAGGTCACCCTTTTTATTGACATATGCTCTCTATTTTGGTAGGTTTCTTCCGAAAATTCAATAGATTTTCATTAAAAAAAACACCATGGGTCTATTCAAGAAAAAGGTCGTTCCGTTAAAGCCGCACCAGAAGATTGATATCCAGCGAGAGATAAAGAAGGCTGAGCGGGAAGACGAAAGCTTGTGGATCAAATGCAGTTCCTGCCAGGAGTTGCTTTACAGAAAAGAGGTGGAACGCAACCTCAGTATCTGCCCTAAATGCTCGTATCATTTCCCGATCAGCGTTGAAAAACGGATAGCTCTTACGTTCGACAAGAACTTTACCGAACTCTATACAGGTGTAGAGCCCGTGGACTTCCTGAAGTTCAAAGACACCAAGACCTACAAGGCAAGGCTGATCGAAACCAGAGAAGCTACCAACAGGAGCGACGCGGTAGTCTGTGGGAGCGGCAGTATAGACGGCGTCGAAGTGCTCAGCGCAATTTTTGATTTCACCTTCATGGGCGGGAGCCTCGGCTCGGTCGTGGGAGAGAAAATCACGCGCCTGCTTGAAGAAGGAGCGGAAAAGAAGCTACCGGTGATTGTCTTCTGCGCATCAGGCGGAGCACGGATGCAGGAGGGCATTATGTCCCTCATGCAGATGTCGAAGGTGGCCGGAGCTATCTTCAAATTGAAATCTGCAGGCGTTCCCTACCTCACCGTATTGACCGACCCGACGCTGGGCGGTGTAAGCGCAAGCATCGCCATGCTTGGAGATATAATCGTGGCCGAGCCAAAGGCGATGATCGGCTTTGCCGGACCCCGGGTCATTAAAGAAACGATCAAGGAAAAGCTCCCTCCGGGATTTCAGCGAGCAGAGTATCTGCTCGAGCACGGCATGGTTGACCTCATAGTTTCCAGGAAGGAGCTGAAACGAAAGCTGCATGGCCTGCTTTCGCTGATCGGCGCATGAGTCGGTATTCCACAGCGCTGGAATACCTTTACGGCCTCGAAAAATCAGGTATTGTTTTTGGCCTGGATGCTATCCGCTGGATCCTGGACCTCATTGGCAACCCCCAGGATGCCCTCAAGACCATCCACATAGGCGGGACAAACGGAAAGGGCTCCGTCGCCCGCATGAGTGCCTCTGTCCTGCAGGAAGCAGGATACACGGTAGCATGCTACACCTCCCCGCACCTTGTTTCGTTCACCGAGAGGATCACAGTCAACGATGTTCAGATCACCGAAGAGGAAACTGTTGAGCTGACGGAGTTCATCAGGAGCCGCATTGACAGAACTGACTCTTCCAGAAAATACACGTTCTTTGATTTCACCACTGCAATGGCCTTTGAATACTTCAGACGCCGGAAGGTGCAGCTGAGTGTCATCGAGGTCGGCCTCGGAGGCAGACTCGACTCCACGAATGTCATTCTTCCGCTTGTCAGCGTTATTACCAATGTGGAACTGGACCACATGGATTACCTCGGCGAGTCGATAGAAGAGATAGCTGCTGAAAAGGCAGGTATTATAAAGAGTGGAGTTCCCGTGGTAACGGGCGCCGAAGGAAGCTCGCTTGAGATCATACGCAACGTGGCCGGAGAGAAGTCACCCCTGTTTGTGCTTAACAAGGACTTCGACTACTGGAAAAAGGCAGACGGGGTGATGAGATACAGAGGGATTGAAAATTCTTTCTCCGATCTGCACCTCAATCTGGCAGGAGATCATCAGCTCTCGAATTGTGCTATTGCCTTATGCACGCTGGAACTGCTTGCCCGGGCAGGATTCCCTGTAACAGAGGAGGCCATCAGACGTGCGCTCGCAAGAGTGGCATGGCCCGGCAGGCTGGAGAGCGTCTGCGACAGACCCTTAATTCTCCTCGATGCGGCACATAACCCGCATGGAGCAAAGGCCCTGGCTCGCTACCTCACGACTCATTACTCTGACAGAAAAAAAGTTTTGATCTTCGGTGTCATGCGGGATAAGAACTTTACCTCTATGCTGGCAGAGCTCGCTCCTGTTGCCAATCGCATAGTCCTCACAAGGCCCGTGACCGAGCGGGCGGCTCAGGTCGAGGAGCTTATTCAGCTGGTTCCTGATGCGGTTCAAACGGCAGGCGTGGAGGAAGCCCTGCAAAAGGCACGGCAGTTGACTGCTGATGATGATGTACTGATCATCACAGGCTCCTTCTACACCATCGGAGAGGCGAGAAAGCTGATTGATACGATATTTTGATGCCAGTACGCGTTGGCGTACCATCACATGGCTTGGGCATACCATTCTATGGCTCGCAGTCATCCTCTTGATGCCCTTTTCGTCTGAGGCCAGAGAACTGGCCAAAAGAACCACAAACGCCCCGGTTGACATCACCGCCGACTTCCTCCAGTACGACAAGAACCAGAACATGTACATCGCCAAGGGGAACGTGGAAATGAGGCAAGGCACGGCAACGCTGACTGCCGATTACGTGGAATATCACGAAGACTCGGCTGACGCACTCGCAGAGGGCAATGTTGTTCTCCAGGACAATGAAGGCACTATCCGCACCGAACGCATGACGCTCAATATGGTGACGCAGCAGGGGACAATTGAAAAGGGCGATATCTACATCAAGCAGGGGAACTTCTACCTTATTGGCGACGAAATAAAGAAGACCGGCGAAGCAACGTATGTAATTCAGCGGGGTAAGTTCACTACCTGCGGGTGGGACAAGCCGGCATGGACATTCGCGGCAAAGGATATCAACCTCACCGCGCAGGGGTATGCGACCGCAAGTAACGCCAAGTTCAGTATCCGCGACAACCCCGTCTTCTTCCTGCCCTGGGGTGTCTTCCCGGTCAAGACCGAAAGGCAGTCAGGTTTTCTGCTCCCTGAACTGATCAAGTCAAGCCGGGACGGATACAGGCTCACAGAATCCTATTATTGGGCCATATCGAAAGACACGGATGCAACCTTCGGTGCCCAGTGGATACAGGACAGGGGTGTACGAGCACTAGGCGAATATCGCTATTTTGTATCGCCGGAACTGAAAGGGCAGTGGGGAGCCTCGATCATAGATGACCAGGAATTTCATCACACTCGATGGAATATAGTAGGCGAGCACGTCCAGGCTGTCAATAACAGCCTGACTCTGAAGGCAAGGGTGTATCAGGTCTCCGACCAGGACTTCCTCAAGGATTTTGGTCTTACTACACTGCAACGGGCGGAGAATTCAGTGAGCTCGACCGTATTCGCCGAACAGTTCATGAAGAAATCACTGCTCACGGCTGAGACCACCTACTTCCGTACTCTTGTCGTGGAAGACAACAAACAGACCTTCCAGTACCTCCCATTTGTGTCATTTTTCACGGAACATCTGCCTTTGCTTAACAGTAGCATCTACGCCAATGCGTCTTCCAGCGTCACCAACTTCTCGCGAGAGCAGGGTACCACATATGCACGCTTCTCTGCTGCTCCCGCCTTGAGCATGCCCTTCCACTTCCAGGGGTTCAATCTGCTGGCGAGCAACACCTTCATACAAAGGGCTTACTCAATAAACCAAAAAGGGTTGGCTGATGTGTCCCCTGTCCCCGATGAAAAAACTTCCAACTATTTCCAGACCATCATGCTCCAGGGTGACGCAAACTTTCAGGCATACAGGAACTACAAGACAGACCTCTTCGGGTTGGATAACCTGCAAAGCGTTATCAAGCCGAGGGTTACGTATACCTTCATCCCTGCCACTGACACTGTAACGCTCCCCATCGTCAATCCTTTCGATCAGATTGTAAAGACCAATACGATTACCTACTCCTTCAATCATTACCTGAATGCCGTCGGTAAGACTTCATCGCGCGAGATTTCCCTTCTGGAAATCGACCAGACCTATGGGTTGTCCGGGGATCTGCCGCCATCAACGTCCTACATAATAGGCAACGGCGACAACACAGGCCCGGGGCGGAGATTCTCTGACGTTCATGCAAGGCTGACGCTCTATCCTGTAAGCACTTTCTTTTTTACTGAAGAAGCCTATATCGATCCTTACAGCGTAGAAGCCAAAATATTGAGAACTTCCTTGGGTGTCAACAGGCCGACTTTCAGCTCGAGTGTCACCCACACTTACCAGCAGGGTACTATTGATCAGATTCTCTGGATCGCAACAGGAAGGTTCTGGAACTTTGACGGACGCATCAGCATACGATATGATCTAATGGATAACACATGGATAGACACGCTCTATGGTCTGACCTATCATCCGGGGTGTTGGGCCCTAAACCTGATCCTGTTGCAAACCAGGAGACCGCCCGATACGAGCATACATTTCACGTTCAGCCTGGCGGGCTTAACAAGTCGTGGGCAACCCATGGAGCCCGTGGGTCCATTGAGCGGACCGACTCCTTCCCCGACACCCGCTTCGTCGAGAGGAATCAGCGGTTTGCAGCAACAACTTTTCTGACGTAACGAAGAACGAACAGGGGGTTATCATGAAAGGCGTTATACTTGCCGGCGGTCTCGGGACGAGGCTCTTTCCTCTTACCAAGATTACAAATAAGCATCTCCTTCCGATCTACGACAAGCCAATGATCTATTATCCAATCCAGACGCTCATCAATGCGGGGATAACGGACATTATGATAG
>Ga0335071_10004324_pt1 | contig 14838 bp, 11 predicted proteins | sample Lox_Sample_15_FD_206724 | JGI IMG/M metagenome (GOLD analysis project Ga0335071, IMG submission 206724) | Soil microbial communities from Loxahatchee National Wildlife Refuge, Florida, United States - Lox_Sample_1.5 | ecosystem: Environmental > Terrestrial > Soil > Wetlands | place: USA... | reverse complement strand
GCCGCTTCTTTGATACTGAAGTTCTTGTAATTGGTGGCGTAGTCGATGCCCCACGTGACAAACGAGACGCTTGAAAACGTGATGCAGATGCCCGCCACGATCATGGCCACGAACGCCGGAACACGCAGCAGTTTCAAGACCGGCACGACCTCGGAGCGCGGCCGCCGCTGCGGCTCTTTCAGCTTGAAGGCCGTAAGGCCCGGCAAAATTCCCAATGCGCCGACAATGATGAACGCGTGTTGCCACCCGTGGCGCTCGCCCATCACCCCGCCAAGCGCTAGTCCGGAAACCCCGCCCAGAATCATCCCGGAAGCGAAAATCGATTGGGCCAACGCGCGGTTGCCGCGTGAGAATGAGTCGGAGATCAGCGATTGTGCGGCCGGCGCGTAGGCCGCTTCTCCGATGCCCACTAGGCCGCGAGCCACAAACAGAAACGCAAAGGTGGGGGCCAAACCGCTGGCGATGGCCGCCGCGCTCCAGAACAGCACGCCGGTCGCGATGATTTTCGGTTCGTTGAAGCGGTCCGCCAGGTAGCCGGAGGGGATGCTGGCCAGTGCGAGAATCACCAACAGCACCCACTGCAGGGAGCCCAATTGCGTGTCAGTTACATTAAAATGTTGTCGCAGCAGCGGTACCAGAGGGTTCAGCACCTGCCGGTCGGCGAAGTTGACAAAGTTGATTAACGCGAGTACAGCAAGAAGACGCGCCTGCTCGTACGTAAACGGGATCTTCGATACCATCTCGTCGCGTGTTCCCCTGGCCGGTTGCGGGACGTTCTCAGGGGCGCCAACAGACCCCTCTTGATTGAACTCAATGGATTATATACCTCGAATGACGCAAGCAAACCGAAACACACTAACGAGTGACAGATTAACCACCGTGCTTTCCTACGGCGCGCTGATCCTGCTGGGCTACCTGGTGTTTCTCGTGGTCTTCCCGTTCATCCTTCCCCTGGCCTGGTCGGGTGTGCTGGCCATCTTTTTCTACCCCGTCTACGAATTCTTGCGCCGCCGCTATTCCGCCAACTGGTCGGCGGGAATCTGCACGCTGGGGGTGACCGGCCTGCTGATTGTGCCGGTCCTGCTGATCCTGTTGTACGCCACGCGCGAGGCCGTGGAAGCCTCGGCGACCGTCAGGGAAGCATTGGCGTCGGGTAAAAGCGTCATGCCCCATGATCTGGCAATCTCTGTGCTGAATCATTTGCCTGTCTCGTGGCAGCAGATCGACTTCAGTTCCTATCTGCGGCAGGGCGCGGAAAAGACCGCCGCTTTTATGGCTTCAAAAGTAGGCGCGCTGCTCAAAAATGTTTTCTCGTTTGTCGTGAACCTTCTCATTCTCCTCTTCGCGTTGTTCTTTGTCTTTCGCGACGGGGAAAAAATCGTCCGCGCTCTTCGCCATCTGATCCCGTTTGAGCGCCAGGTGCAGGATGACATGCTGCAGGAGTCCCGCGGCCTGATTTTTGCCAGTGTCGCGTTGAGTCTCGCCATCGCCGCGGTGCAGGGCACGTTGGGTGGCATCGCCATGGCTATCACTGGACTCAACGCCCCGGTGTTCCTCGGCTTGCTGATCGGATTTTGTTCCATCATTCCCGTGGTAGGTTCGGCGCTCGTCTGGGTCCCTGCGGCGCTCTGGCTGGGATTCAGCGGCCATTGGGGCAAGGCCCTGATCGTGGCGGTGATTTGCGGCGGCATTGCCGGTCTCGCCGACAATCTGTTGCGCCCGCTGCTGCTGCGCAACCGCACCCGCTTGAATGACCTGCTGATTTTCATCAGTATTGTGGGCGGGCTCGATGTGTTTGGATTGCTCGGTCTGATTCTGGGGCCGACGATCGTGGCCGCCGCGCTGGGTGTGTTGCGCGTCCATATCGAGCACCAGGAAGAATTGGAAAGGTTGCAACACGAACATGCGTAACTGGTTGCCCACCCGCTGGGCTAAATTCGGCGCGCCCGCAGGCGCGCTGTGCTAGAGTACGGCCTCGAATGAGCACGACCACCAATAAACCGTCTGTCACCATCGCCGAGCTCGGTCCGGACAAGCTGCGCTGGCGTTGCGATCTCGCGCGCATCCCGTTTGAAACCACGGCGCAAGCCCAAAAGCGCGAAGGATTCGTTGGACAGGACCGCGCGCTGCGCGCTCTGAAAATGGGCGTGGAGCTTTCCGCTCCCGGCTACAACGTTTTTGTCTGTGGTCTGGCGGGCACCAGCCGCGGCGGCACCATCGCCCAAATGATTGAGGATCTCCATCCCATCACCAAGCCATCGCTCGACCGCTGCTACGTCAACAATTTCAAGGTCCCGGATCGCCCGCGCTTGCTCACTCTGCCGCGCGGCTCGGCCAATTCTTTCAAGAAAGACATTCAAGCCGGAATCGACTTCTTGCGCCGCCGCATCCCCCAGGTTTTCGAAGGCGAGCCGTTCCAGCGGCAAAAAGGCCGCATCGTCGAGCGCTTCTCCGTCCGCGAAAAGGATTTGATGGACGATTTCACGCGCCGCATCGCGCGCGAGCAGTTTGCCCTCGGTCACATGCAGGTGGGCGCGGTGGCCCTGCCGGAAATCTTCCCAGTGCTTGAGGGCCAGATGGTGCCCATCGAAGACATTTCGAAAATGGTGCACGAGGGAAAACTGGAAAGCGGCGTCGCCGAAGAGATCGAGCGCAAGTACGAGCAGTTCCGCCAGGAATTTACCGTCGTTTACCGGAAGACCCTGACTCTTTCGCGCGAACTGGCCAGTGAACTCAGTTATCTCGAACAGGAAGCGGCTTCTGTACTCGTCGACGGCGTCATCGAGGAGCTCAAGGAAAAGTATCCCGGCCAGAGCGTGACCGATTACCTCGAAGAAGTCCGCCACCACGTGCTCGATAATCTGGGTCCCTTCAAGGAACGCGAGGGCGAAGACGAGCAGCAGTCCGAGCAGCCGGAAACGCAGCAGAAACCCGCCGGCCCCGAGCGCGATCCTTTCCGCGTCTACGGCGTGAACGTCATCCTCGCCCACAACCACGAAGACGCTTCGCCCGTGATTTTCGAGACCACCCCCTCCTACGCCAATCTCTTTGGAACGATCCAGCGCGCCTACGACAATCGCGGCGGCGGCTGGACCAGCGACTTCATGGACCTGCGTGGCGGCTCGCTGCTCCGCGCCGATGGCGGCTTCCTCATTCTGTACTCCGTCGAAGCGCTTTCCGAGCCCGGCGTCTGGCGCGCCCTCAAGCGCACCTTGAACCACAACCGGCTGGAGATTCAGCCGCTCGAAAGTTTTTATCCCTTCGCCATGACCGCGCTCAAGCCGGAGCCTGTCGAAATCAACGTGAAAGTCATCCTGATCGGCGACCGCGATCTCTACGAGCTGCTTTACGAATACGAAGAAGACTTCCGCAAAATCTTCAAAGTGCGCGTTGAATTCGACGAAGAAATGCCGTTGACCACCAGCGTGATCGAGGAGTATGCCGGGCGGTTGCGCGCCCTCTCCGAGAAAGAGAATCTATTCCCGTTTGACCGCGGCGCCTTCGCCGCCATTCTCGAATACGGTGTGCGGCGCGCCGGCCGGCGCACAAAAGTTACCGCGCGATTCGTCGACATCGCCGACCTGGCGCGGGAAGCGCATTACGCCGCCGCCGCTGCCGGAGAAAACGTGGTTCGCGCGGCTCATGTGCGCGCCGCGACCGCGTCGAAGATCGAGCGCCACAACCTGATCGAGACGCGCATCCGCGAAATGATCGAGGAGCGCACGCTGCTGGTGGACCTCGATGGCACGCACGTCGGCCAGGTGAATGGCCTGAGCGTCCTGGAAATCGGCGGCTACTCCTTTGGCAAGCCCGTGCGCATCACCGCGTCCGTCGGCCTCGGGAAGCACGGGCTCATCAATATCGAACGCGAATCGAACCTCAGCGGCCGCTTCCACGACAAGGGCGTGCACATCATTTCCGGTTACATGCGCTCGGCCTTTGCGCAGGATAAACCGCTCTCGCTCTCCGCGAGTATCTGCTTCGAGCAATCGTATTCCGGCGTCGATGGCGACAGCGCCAGCTCCACGGAAATCTACGCCCTGGTTTCCGCACTCGCGGATCTGCCCCTCCGTCAGGACCTCGCCGTGACCGGCTCCATCAATCAGCGCGGCGACATCCAGGCGATCGGCGGCGTGAACGAGAAGATCGAAGGATTCTTCGACATCTGCCGCATCCAGGGATTGACCGGCACGCAGGGCGTCATGATTCCCGCGGCCAATGTGGACGATTTGATGTTGCGCGAAGACATTCTCGACGCGGTGGCCAACGCCAAATTCCATATCTGGCCGATCGCGCGAATCGAGCAGGGCGTCGAACTCCTCACCGGCATATCGGCAGGGAATCGTAACGGCTCCGGACGTTTCGAAGATCACACCGTGTTTGCCCGGGTCGATGAGCGCTTGCGCGAGATGGCCCGCCTCATGAAGGATTACGAGTAGCTGCCCGGCCTCTTCTCGTTTACCTGTTTGCGCAAAAACTCGAAAGCTTGTCGTTCCGACGGCGTTTCTCGCCCAAGGAACCTGCTTTCTTCCTGATATTTTGCGGATCCTTCGCTTCGCTCAGACCCGCTACGGCTGCCCCTTCGGCGCGATATACCCCTTCCGGTGGTCCACCCGGTACTCCGGAGCTTTATCCTTGTTTCCCGCCAAGCTCCCGTTCACTTTCACGCCGATGGCGTGCACTGCGCCGTCCGCCACCGGTGGAGCGAACGCCAGGCTGTACTCGTGGCGCACCAGTTGCGCGATCTGCCGGTACGCCTCCTGAAACGCTTTAGCATTTTCCGGAAAGTACGCGCGGCCGCCCGTTGCTTCCGCCAGCATCTTCAGCCATGCGTCGGCTTCCCCCAGCATCTGTTGCGTTTCCTGGTTCTGCGCCTTGGTCCCTTTGTTGCCGTTGCGCAGCGGGCCGCTCATCGACACGGCAAGCAAGCGCACATCCCCAATCTGCAGCCTGCCGAGCAGCGCCTGCATGGCCGCTTGTGGAGACGTGTCGACACCCGTGGAAACCAGCACAATCGTTTTCTTGCCGGGAACCGGCGCGAGCCAGTCGAGAACCGTGTTCAGGCTCGACGAGAGATTCAGGTTGCCGTAGCCGAGATTGAACTGCAGTTGGTCCAGCGCGGCCTGCGCAACCTGTTTGTCAGTGGTGAAATTGAGCAGCGGCGCGGGCGCGTTGTTGTAGTACGCGATGGCGATCCGGTCTCCCGCGGAGAGCCCGCCAAGAAGCGCATCCGCCACGAACACATGCGAATCCTGCAGCAGATACACGGCCGGCCCGGCTTCCACGGTCATCAGCACCTGCGCCGGCGCGTCCACCGTGGCAAAGTCCGTGATGGATTGCGGCAAGTCGTTGTCGAGCACCTGAAAATCCTGCTGCCGCAGATTCTCGACGAAGTTTCCCTTCGCATCGGTGACAATCACCCCGACGTTGACGCGCTCCACCGAAACGCGAATCGCTTCCGTCGTCGCCGGGGCTTGCCGCTGTTCCTGCTGGAGCTGTTGCGCCAAGGCCGGCAGGCACGTCAACGCCAGCCAGACCGGTGCGATGACCCATTTGCGCCGCAGCCTCCGCCCCGCGCCTCTACTCGAGCCACTCGTCAAAATGCACTCCCTTCGCGTCTTTCCAGGACGCGCCGGCCATGGTGTGCAAGTGCCGCGGAAAAACCTCAGGTTTCACGCCCGTGAGCCAATCGGCAAATTTTTTGTCGGTCTTCGCCGCGTCGTTAGACTTGGCTTTCTCCGCCGCCTTTTGCGCTTCGGCAATCCATTTTGCCTGAAGGCCCGGCCAATCGACCTTCTGAAAATCGAAATAGGAGAAGCCGTTGAGCTTCTCCGGATACTTCGCGCGCACCGCCGCGATATTTTTCGCCAGCGCCGCATCCGGCGTTGCGGTCTGATTCACGTATCTGCGGAGCGTGTCCGTCTTCGCCGCGCCAATAATCAGCGAAGGCGTCACCGCCACATGATAGAAGTTCCATTGCGCGATTCCCGTGGAACTCTGTCCTCCGCCCAGTGAGACTTTCATGTACGTCACGTTGCCTTCGCTCTTCTCCGACGAAATCCGATCCCCCAGCAGCGTGCGCGTCAGTTTCAGCGCGCTTGCTTTGTCCGCAATGCCCAGAAGATACGCTTTCTGGCTGTCGTCGAATGTAGGACTGGTCTGCAGCCAGGCCATCTCCCCGGTGGGAATGGCCAGCGCGTCGGCCAACTGCATGCCCAGCCGCGTTTGCGCCGCCGATTCCACAACGCTGACCAATTGCGCCGAGTTGTTGGGGCCTTGCAGGAACGCCCGCCTCAGCGTCTGGTAGATGCCCGGCAAATTGAATTGCGATTCGCTGTAGTAAATCGTGTCCGCCGAAACATACGCCAGCGACGCGGGATTTGCCGTTCCTCCCGCCCAGATATCGAACAGGCTCCCTGCCGCCGCGTCGCCCAGCAGCGCGCCTTCCACGTGTGTCTTCGCGCCGTCCAGCACCACATGGCCCGCGATGCAGTGAACCGCATCCAGCTTGATCGCGTCCAGGAACATCTTGGACGACGGCGGCGCGGAGCCGTTCTGATCGAGCGCGAACTCCTTCAGATTCGGCACCGCGGCAAAAAATTCCAGCACGCCCCCTGCCAACAGCGGCTTGGCCTCCACATACGATGGAACACGCCCGAGCGTCGGGCCGCTCGACTTCGCATTTACCACCTGAACGATCTGTCCGAATACCGATTCGTCGCTTGCCGCAACCGCGTTCTTTCCGAATTCCGCCCAATACGTGACGCCGGATTTCCGCTCGATCTTCAGCGCGGAAACGCCCGCCACCGTCAGGTTGCTCAACTTCGGAATGTCCGTGCCTTCGCTCTGCATGCGCAACGCGGCCTTCGAGAGCAATTCCTCTTTGCCGGTGCGGTCGTAAATGAAGAACGTGCCATTCCAGGCGGGAATGTCCTTGGCGTTCGCTCCCGCGGCGGCGCGTTTCGCGGCCAGCGCTTCCGGTTCGCGGATCGCGCCGACCACGAACGCGTTGTCCAGCAGCGCTGCGTACTGCGCAAGCTCTTCGCGGCTCAGCTTCGGTTTGTCGGACGCCTTCGCGCTCTGCGCTTCGTTCAGAAATGAGTCAAGCCACGCGGTGCGCGCCGCGGCGAAATCCGGGTCGTCCCACAAAGCGTAGAGCGAATTGTTCTTGCGGATCTCCCCGGAAGGCGCTCCGTGCCAGAACAGATAAAAGCTCGTATGACCGGGCAACTGCGCCGGGTCCACGGGCGATTGTGGGCAAGCGGGAACCGCGAGAGCGAGGGCGAGAAGTAACGTGAGGCTCAACGTACAGGCAAGGCGTGCAGGACGCATAACGATCCACATCCTCCTTCGGCAGGCGCACAGATCCTAAGAGAATCGTAGCCTCCCCGCCGGAAACGAAGAAGCCCTGCGCCCGATCCTGTTTCCAGAACCGGGTACAGGGCTTCGTAGGATCTGCCGGCGCGCTTGCGCCGAACCCTCGTTATTTCCCTGCGGTGCCCCCGTCTTTGGGCGTCGCCAGGTAACCCGTTATCTGGTTCTTGCCCACGTCGAACACCACGATCTCGTACGGCGCCAGCTTCGCGCTGCCCTTCACGTAGAACTGCACAGGTTCCCCGCTCGTCTTGTCTTTCTTTTCGATGGACTTGTCGTCCGCCAGCACCGTCATGGTGTACTTGGACTTCTTCTGGTCCGTCTTGTTCAGCGCGATTTGCACCGGGCCGACACGCTGCGGCGTCTTCGATTTCTGAATGGTGAATTCGTAATAGTTGCGGTCCCCTTTGCGCCTCAGTTCTTCCAGGTCGTCGTGATTCTTGGCGATCAGGCCGCTCATCACTCCCATGTCGCCCGTGGCGCGCTCCAGCTTGGTCTTGGTCGCTTCCAGGTCGGTGCGCGTCGCTTCGATATCCTTCTTCGCCCCGCCCAGGTCCGTGGCCACCGCCCCAATTTGCGCCGCGCTTTCCTTCTGCGCCGTGGAGATCTGTTCGCTCAACTTCTGGTCGGAAGCCAGCTGCTCTTTGCGGATGGATTCGGCGCGGCTCTTGGCCTGTGCCAGTTCCGCCTGGGTCATGCCGACTTTTTGCGACGTCACGTCCACTTGGCCCTTCAGGTCCGCAATGCGCGCGTTCGCCTGTTCGAGCTGCGCCGACAGAATCTTGTTCTGCTCTTCGGCTTTGGCGATCTCCTGCTCAAACCGCGTTTGCACGGAGTGGCTCGCGTACGCCAATGCTCCCAGTCCTGCAAGCAACACTACAAACAGGACGGGAATCCAGCGCGGAGTGCCCGAGCCTTCATAGTGGTACGACTCCTGCGGACTTGGCACATTTGGAGAAATACTCATCCTTCTTCCTCCTCGGATAGCTTCACGGCTTGGGTTGGTGACAACGGGAATTATCCCCTGTGCGGCGGACTCTGTCCATCACCTCAGAGACCCCTCGCTTCGAGTCTGTCACTTAAGCGCCGTAGGCGCGCCACACACGTCGCACCATCCCTTGATCTTGAGGGTGGCCCATCCTCTTCCTCTTTGCAGTTCTTTCCGATATCTGATCTCTGATCGCTGATTACGCTTCTCAAGCGCCGTAGGCGCCCGGGTGCCCCAAGGTTCGGTGTGTGAACCTGGGTCTTGGGTTGTGGGTTCTTTCCTGCCGGGTGCCCCACGGGCCGTCTTTGCACGTGGGCTCTTCGCCTCTTCAAGAACGGCGCGGGTGCCCCAGGTTCGGTATGTGAACCTGGGTCTTGGGTTGTGGGTTTTTTCCTGCCGGGTGCCCCACGGGCCGTCTTTGCACGTGGGCTCTTCGCCTCTGCAAGAACGGCCCGGGTGCCCCAAGGTTCGGTGTGTGAACCTGGGTCTTGGGGTGGGGTTTTCTCCTTGATTCCCAACCGCAGATCTCTGATCGCTGATTACCGATTCTTAAGCGCCGTAGGCGCGCCACATGTTTTTGTAGCGCTGGCTTTCATGCCAGCGTATTCGAAACCTGGAACAGGGGCCGTAGGCTTGAAGTAACGAAGTGCGCTGCGGCTGCCGCACTCATACCCATCACTTCTAGACACGTTCATCAGTGATATCCTCACTGCTTCCTATGACGGATTTACCTCAAAACCAAAAAGCAGTGCCACCCGCCATCACATCAAGTGCGGGGTGCCACCAATGACGATCCTTCAGGGACCAGTTTCTAACGCCGCGCACGGCGGTTCCGTAAACCCATGGTTCTCAATCGGAGTGGGAAGCATTGTGTTGGGTACTCTTTGGGTCAGATACTTCACGACCCGGAAGGAAATCAAGACCCCTCTAGGCATCTTGCTCGGCATTTCCGCAATCTGCCTTGGGTTCATCATGACCGGCGTTTACGAGCTGTTTCGCTAGAGTTGCGGCATCGGGATGGTCTATGACGCCTGGTGCGCCAAGTTTTAGGGAGTGTTTCAATGGCGGGTGGCTCATTGTGCACAAGGGTGAGGTCTTCCTCTTCGCAGTTCTTTCCGATATCTGATCGCTGATTGCCGAAATTTGGCGGGTGGCACATGCTCAGAGTCACGAGGTGAGTTTCGGGTGCCGCACCCTTTGTTCAACGGTGCGGATTTTCTCCTCGATTCCCGATCGCCGGTCGCAGCTCTCTGATCGCCGTCTGTCTTTTCTCTTGACTATCTATTATTCTATGGTAAACTAATCAGTTCGATAGGTTGCTGGCGGGACCGGCAACCGGGTCATCCTTTCGACCCACCGCTCTTTGACAATTCGAGTATCCGACTGGAATGCGAGACCTGACCGCAGCGAGTCGAAGGGCCACTGCATTTCCGTACGTACCGTACGCCGTTTCGCTTAACTCCTCTTCTTCCAATCACTTGCACGTCGTACTGCAGGAACAGGGGGGTAGGGGGGTACATGTTCACCCGTCACACCGTCCCATTTCGACACTCGCGCCTCTCTAACGTGACTCTGACCCCTTTTCCTTCTGCCGCTCCGGCCAGCGAGCGAAAATGGTCGTATTCAGCCCGCCGCGCGGCGTGAATTCGCCCTTCACGATGCACCATTCCGGATCGATGGCGTCCACGATATCGTGAAGCATCTTGTTCACGGCGTTCTCGTAGAAGATGCCCAGGTTGCGGTAGGCCAGCAGATACATCTTCAGCGATTTTAGCTCGATGCAAGACTTGCGGGGCTTGTATTGAATCGTGATCGTTCCATAATCCGGCAATCCGGTCTTGGGGCACACCGAAGTGTATTCCGGATAGCGCGTGGTGATGACATAGCCGGGATACTGGTTTGGCCAGGCTTCCAGCTCCGGGAGCTTGGCCTTGATGCCCGCTCTGGCGTGTTCATCTGTATATTCCGGCATATGTTCCCCTCGTTACTCCATTTTTTTACCTAGAACTATTGTACCTGTGAATTTGGGTTAACCAGGTCTTGCATGTCGCCCGATCTTCCCCTATTCTGGCCACAATTCTGGAGGATCCCAGCTCTCGGATGACCTGCCCCGTCTGCAAAGCTAAAGAAGCGCGTCGATCCCGCCGGCAAACTACCGCCGATCATCTATTAGTCGCTTTCGGCGTCTATCCGTGGCGATGCCGCGAGTGCCACGCGCGCTTCTATGCTCGGCTCATGCCCTTGAGCGACTCGCTCCATGCCCACTGCCCGATCTGTGGCAACGTTGATCTGAAGCGCATATCCCCCGATCACGTGGATACCCCGCTGCGCTCTCTCTGGGGCGTGCTACGGATTCCCGCGTATCGTTGCGAGCCTTGCCGGCACAAGTACTTTTCGATCTTGCCTTCGCGCCCCACCGAACTCGCCGAGGCCTCGTCCGCGGATTAGTCGACCGCGTTCCCCACAGTCTGGTTGCAGCTGAACGCGCGATTTCCGTCTATTGAGCGCCCTTCGCCAGTTCGCCGCACTCTACCGCGCGGCCTTGCCGCACGCGTCCCCGATCGTCGCTGAATATCGCGTAGCCGCACTTGGGATCCTGCAGATCCTCCAGAACCAGATCGTACGCCGCGCCATCTTTTGACAGGTTTAGGCGCAGCTTCCATCCCGGGACGATTTCTGGCCCCTGGCCATACATGGCGTGGGCGACTGTCGGGAATTCCTCGGACGACCACTTGGTACCGGATGGCGTGAAGTCGCCAGCGCTGACCAGGGTTGTCCACGTGGCGTATGTACCGTGATTCTTCTTGTAGTTGGCTTCGGCGGCGTTGATGGCCTTCACGATATTAATGGCCATGCTGCGATGCTGGTTTTCCTGGTCTGTGACGCCGTACGAAGATTTTTGAGCGCTCGCGGTGCGGGACAGGAAAACAGCCGCGCAGAGTGTGATCAGAGTGAGGAATTTTCGGAGGGACATGCGTAGGCCTTTCTCATCATGACGGATGAAGACTCACAGCATGATGCCACCGATCCCACGCGGTTCCAAAGCGGCCTCGGTTTTCTCTCGGCGCGCACTAGGGTATGATTCCCACCCCCGGCAAGCCGTTCCGCACTTGGGGAGTACGGGCGGAGGTGACATGGCTCCTGTTTCGACCAACGAGGCCGCGCGTGTGGCGGCGCTCGACCGCTACGCGATTCTTGATACCGAACCCGAGCAATCTTTCGACGACCTGGTGATTCTGGCTGCACACATCTGCAAAGCCCCCATCGCGATGCTGTCGCTCGTCGACGACCGTCGCCAGTGGTTCAAGTCCACGGTTGGCGTACAGATCCGCGAGACTCCCCGGGAGATCTCGTTCTGTGCCCGCGCGATTCAGCAGGATGGACTGTTTATCATTCCGGACGCCCAGGAGGACCCGCGGTTCAAGGATAACCCGCTGGTGACCGGCGAGCCGCACATGCGTTTCTATGCCGGGGCGCCGCTCGTCAACGACGAGGGATTTGCGCTGGGGACGTTGTGCGTGGGCGACCGGCAGCCGCGCGAACTCGAGGATGAACAAAAGGCGGCGTTGACTTCGCTGAGTCACCTGGCCATGCGGCAGATCGAATTGCGCACGAATCTGCAAATGCTGAAGGACGCGCTGAACGATCGCACGCGCGAGGAGCATGCTCGCGAACTCGAGCTGAAACGGCTGGAAGAAAAACTGGTCCGCGTTCTCGGCTTACACATCTAGCCGCGGCACTGTTCAAATAGAAAGGGCCCCGGCAAGCGCCAGGGCCCGTGGTCGATCTGAGTTGCGAGTTAGCCTTGAACGCAGCCGGCGCAGTCACCCACTGCTCCGCCGCAACACGGCTTTCCATCCTTGGTATTGCAAGCGCTGGCGTCTTTACCGCAGCAGCCTTTGCTATCTTTGCCCGCGCAACAGCCTTTGCCATCCTTGGCGCACATCTTGCCATCCTTGCCCTTGCAGCAATTCATGGCAGACTGGTCGCCCTTGCCGTGGTCCTTGCAGCAGGCCATCTCCTTGCCGTTCTTCCCTTGGCAGCAGCTGGCTGCGGCGTCTTTGTTGTGGTTGCAGCACTTGGCAGCGTCGCCTTGATGGTTCTTGTGATCACAACAAGCGCAAGCCGGCGTTTTCGAGTCGGCCGGCGGCGTGGTTTGCGAGCCGGTGGTCTGCTGCGCGAAGGCGGGCAGCCAGATGGCCAGCGTCAGAAGCAATACAACCGCAATGATTCGTGATTTCATTTTTTCACCTTTTTTGGAATCCTTCAGTTCGGACATGGGAAACACGTCCCATGCGGTGAGCGATCTCAGCGATGTGCAGGTAGCGAAGAAGCGTCTCAGAGTCGAAGAACGGTGAACGTAGAGCTAATTCGGGAGGGAGGACCGGAAGAAAATGGTTCGAGCTCAAGAGGTTGCGAATTGGCGAGAACAGCTTCAGCGAGCGGAACCAGCGCGACGGTGACGATCTGTGGCTTTGCCAAAACTCCTCGCGGTAGTCCCGGGCGATCCTGGCCGGACACTGAGCAGCAATCGGGAGAGGGCTTGGTGTGATGATGCGGACAAGTGGCAGAGGCTGGGGTTTCCGGAGTTACTGCCGGAGACTCTCTGCGTGGGCAGCAGGTGTGGCGCGAAGGGGAAGGTTCAGGTTTGTAGGCAGGTGAAGCTCCTGCCGGCACCACAACTGCTGCCCGAGAGTGCTGGCCTTGACACCACATGGGCTGGTTGACGGTCCAACCCAAGAGCGCGACGATCACGACCACTCCGATTGATCGTCTGGCCACTGCCATTACGCGAGTGATTATGGAGGTGAGAGGGGATTCGCGCTGTGACAACTATCACACTACAATGTCTAGCCCAACCCTTTTTCAACTCCGGCTTACCGCGTATTCTGTCCCTGATGCGCCTTTTACGCCTTTTACCGATCTGCTGCTCCCTGATGTTTCTTATTGTCTTTGCCTCTCCCGGGTCTGCCGCCACCGCGCCGCCTGTTCGGAAAGCCTGTGGTACTGGGATCACGCTTCAGGTCAATGCCGCTTCCGCCGTGCAGGGATCGCTGTTGCTGGTGAGAGTGCGGGGAAAAAGCGCATTGCCTGAGATGAAGAGCGAGTGGGACGGAAAGGCCGTTCCACTGTGGCACGAGGGCGGCGATGCGACTACGTTGCACGGCATTCTGGGAATCGACTTGGAATTGCATCCCTCCCCTTACGAATGGAAAGTAACCTGGACAGGCGGCGACGGGGCAGCACAGAGTTGCAGTGTTTCGTTGGTCGTGAGGGCGGGGAAGTTTGCCACAGAGAATTTGAAGGTCGAAAACCAGTTCGTGCAGCCGAATCCCGAGCAGCAAAAGCGCGCGGAAGAGGATCAGAAGAAAATGCGCGCGATCTACGACACGGTCACGCCGGAAGTGCTGTGGACGGGGAAATTCCGGCTGCCCCTGAAGGATGTCACCAGCGGAGGCAACTTCGGGCGGCGCCGCGTGCTGAATGGACAGCCGCGCTCGCCTCACACCGGGGTGGATTTTCCCGCGTTGGCCGGTACACCGGTGTATGCGTCGCAATCGGGCATGGTGGTCCTGGCCGAAGAACTCTATTACGCGGGAAACACCGTGGTGATTGACCACGGTTACGGCGTCTACACGATGTACGCACACCTGTCCGCGATCGAAGCGCACGCCGGCGACAAAGTCGCCGCTGGGGCGGAAGTTGGCAAGGTGGGAGCCACAGGGCGAGTGACCGGGCCGCACCTGCATTGGGGATTGACCATCCAGCATGCCCGCGTGAACGGTATGAATATCGTCGAGCGGGAACCGTGACCGGTAAGGGAGTCCATCTAGAAATCGCTTTGCGAATCCGCTCTAGTTAAGTATAGTGCATTTTCTTGATTAACTATGGTTAACATTTTTTCCGGTATCGTTCTGCTTCTCGTGTTCCTGCTGGTCTATCCGGCTGGCGCGATCCACGGTCAGGAAACTCCTCCGTCGCCGCTTGCCACCGCTACGGAGGATCCAGGGCAGAATTCCAACGATACGCTGGTAATGTTTCCCCACGCAGAATGGGAGCATTGGTGGCTTTCGGGACAAGCGAACTTCATTTCGCAATACCATCCGGAGTTCCACTCGCCGTACCAGGGCCCGCACAGCTTGTCGCCAGAAGCGCAAGACGCCACGTCGCGAGTGCTGACGTTGTTCACGGGCTGGAAACCCGGCGCGACCACGGAGTTTCTCTGCGACTTACAGGAAACCGGCGGGCATGGCCTCGGCGAAGCACTGGGTGTGGCGGGATTCTTCAACCTGGACGTGGTGCGCAATCCAGAGCTGAGCAAGGCGCCGTACGTCGCGCGCCTGATGTGGCATCAGATCATTCCGCTGGGGCAAAAGAAAGTCGCCGTTGAACGAACACCATTCTCTTTGTTTCGCGAACTGCCCGAACGCCGGCTGGAAATCCGGTTTGGAAAATTCAGCCTTGCCGATTTCTTC
>Ga0335071_10004323_pt1 | contig 14839 bp, 16 predicted proteins | sample Lox_Sample_15_FD_206724 | JGI IMG/M metagenome (GOLD analysis project Ga0335071, IMG submission 206724) | Soil microbial communities from Loxahatchee National Wildlife Refuge, Florida, United States - Lox_Sample_1.5 | ecosystem: Environmental > Terrestrial > Soil > Wetlands | place: USA... | reverse complement strand
TATCAGACGATATTTCGTGAACACGATCTTCGATTCGACATTCGTCATGCTCGGGATAATCATCGGGAGCGCCTTCTCCAATCACCCCGACATGCATTTGGTCGTGGTGACGGTTCTCACCAGCGCGGTGGCGCTCGGGATCTCTACCGGGGTGAGCGTCTACGAGGCGGAAACGATGGAGCAGCGCCGGCGCCTCGACGAGATCGAGAAGGCGATGCTGCGTTCGCTCGATGACACGCACATCGAAAGAGCTTCTCGCGCCTCGGTGGTGGTGATCGCGTTCATCAACTTCCTAGCGCCACTGATATCAGGCGCGGTCATACTGTCCGCCTTCCTGATTTTCTCGCCCAGCGACCTGGTAGCGGCCGCCTGGACCGCCATCGTGCTGGCGATCGCGATGCTGTTCGTGACCGGGTTCGTCCTTGGCCGAACGACCGACCGCAACCCGTTGTTGCAGGGAGCGAGAATGGCGATCATCGGAGTGGTGGCGTTCGCGGTCTGCTACTACATCCAGACGATAATCTGAGTCAGCAGATGCGCGGGACCGGATCGCCGACCGGGGGCTCGAGGATCCTTCTGCCGCCGACCTCGGTGCGCAGCACGACTCCCTTGAGTTTCGACGTCGCGTGCCCGATTATTGCGGCGTTCCGGCCCAAAGGATGCGAGCGAATCGCCTCGAGCACCTCCTCCTCCTTTTCCGGCACGACGCCCACGATCATCTTCCCTTCGTTGCCGATCGTGAGCGGATCGAGGCCGAGCATCTCGCAGGCGTTCTTGACGGCATCGAGTATGGGGATCGCGTTTTCGATCACCTCGATGCCGACCTTCGACTTCGAGGCCCATTCGTTGACGGCGTTCGCCAGGCCGCCTCTGGTCGGGTCTTTCATCGAGACCGCTCCGCCGACCTTCAGCACTTCTTCTGCGAGGCCGTTCAGGGGCGCGCAGTCGCTCTGCACCTCGCTCTCGAATCCGTAGCCCTCGCGGAACGAGAGGAGCGCAACACCATGGTCGCCGACGTTCCCCGTCACGATGATCGCGTCGCCGTCCGCGAGGTTGTCGTCGGTCATCCAGTTCGAGCGCACGGTCCTGCTTTTCCTAGCAACTTCGAGGTCGTGGTCGAGGTGCTTGCTCTTCCGTCCGATGGCGGAGGTCGCGATCACCATCCTCTCGAGCTTCCCGGCCTCCATGACCTTCGTGTCGCCGGTGACCACCGGAACGCCCGCCCTCGTCGACGCCTCGCCGATGCTCTTGACGACCTTCTCGAGGACATCGATCTCCAGCCCCTCCTCCAGGATCATCGCGCTTGCGATCGCCAATGGCTGCGCGCCCATGACCGAGATGTCGTTGACCGTCCCGTAGACGCTGAGGGAGCCGATGTCCCCACCAGGGAAGAAGAGGGGTTTCACAGTGTGCCCGTCGGTCGTGAAAACGATTCCGTCGACGACCGCCGAGTCGTCGAAGGAGTGCAGCGGGACTTCCGAGGCCACTTTGGGAAGGAAGGGGATGATGTGCTTCGTGAGGAGCTCCTGCATCATCTCGCCGCCCGCTCCATGCCCCATGGTGACCCGTTTCATCGGCTGCCGATTGCAGCTACCGCGTTTAAAGCTTGCTCAGGTTGGGACGCCTGACGAGCCGAGGGATGGAAGGGCCAGATATCTCCTTTGTCTGGGACAAGGGGGTGTTGATCGGGGCGTAGAGTACGGCAACCTTATCAAGGCAATGCGGCATAACTAGCGCGTCCCCGGGCCCGTAGGGTAGTCTGGATTATCCTTTTGGCCTTCGAAGCCAAAGACTGGGGTTCAAATCCCCACGGGCCCGCCATTCGCGACGGCCAGCTCTTCGAACTACTTCCGAACTTCCTCGGTGCCGTCTGCGCAATAGAACGTCATCGTGAAGTGGTACTTGTCATGAACCGGGCACGAGGGACAGATGCATCCACGCCGCTTGACTTCGCACGGCGCCTCCCCCTCGATGCAGAAAAGAAGGATGTTTTTGTCGGCAGCGCAGTCGGGATAGCTCGGGCATCGGTCGCAACGGCACAGCTTCAGATCTTCCATGTTCGAAGACACCATATTCTATTTCCCTCCCTGCTCGCGAGCGCTCCCGTACACGCAGTAGTACATGTGGTCCTGGCCCAATTCCGCCTGGACTGGACAGTCCGAGCAGATGCATCCTTGCATATCGTCCTCCTTGATGCACTTGCTCTTCCCACCGAGGCAGTAGACGCGTTCGTCCTTCTTCTTCGCCTTCTCGATGTAGGTCGGGCAGGTGGGGCATTGGCAGAGGTCCCTTCTTGCATTGATCGCCTTCTCCAGCCCGCCGCCCTCCCTCGCCGCTTCCCTCAAGACGCTCTCAAGATCGCCCATTTCGTGACCATTCGACGATTCGCGAGCGCGCCGTATTTAATCGTTGTCGGAGTGCGGGTTGCAACTCCGCTCGACTCAAATGTGGAGGTCCATGTAGACGTCTTTCACCTCTTCCAGGTAATCGCTCACACTAATCATCACGTGCCGGGACGAACTTGTGGATTCAACGCGTCTGGTCGTCGCGAGCGAGCACACCGATACTTTTATTTCGCAAGCGACTTCTCGCCCATCAATGGCTAACGTTACCCCTCAGGCGGAGAAACTGTTCAACGCGTTGAAGCAGGCCCAGGCGGTGGGCGAGGACAAGTCAATCAGTGCAGAGAAGGCGACCGCCCTCTCCAAGCTCCCGAAGGGACAGTGCATGAGCGCCCTTCAGGAACTTGAGAAGAAGGGCGTCATCAAGGTCAAGAAGAAGAACAACGTCGTCTCGTACTTCCTCTCCCGAACCGATCTGCCTTAGTCCTCTGCTCGTTTTTGGCGCGACCGCTAGCGGTCCAATCTCGGCTTGCCTAGGGCGGTCGCGCGCACATCGATCCAGTTCACGAACTTCATCTCCTTTCCGTATCCGTCCGAGAACCGGCTCTCGATCACCTCGGTGCGCACCCGAACATCTTCTGCGCCGGCCATCTCGACCAGGCCCTGCACGTGCGTCTCCGCCGTTCGCTTCGCCGACGTGATCGCCTCCTCGATGTGCGAGTATTGCATCGGCGAGGACAGCGGGGACAGCACGAGGAACTTGTCCATCGTAGGGTACACTTGCACGGTCATGGACTCGGAGATCTCGCTTAGCACCGCGCCCACTGCGTTTCCGACGTCGTAGTTCTCGGGGATCACCACCTGAACACCCATGCGCTCGGACAGCGGACCGATCAGCTCCTTCGCCGGCGCGCCGATCGCGATCAGCGGCCTGTCGACCGTGGCCTTGATCGAGAGCCCGCTGAACGTCTTCTCGCCGATGAGCGCGTGCAGCATCTGCCGGATCACCCGCTCGTTCGGAATGTCCCCTTCCTGGTCCTCGACTATCTTCCTGACGACCTCCTCGCCGACCCTGGTGACCGTGCGCTCCAGGATCTTCCTTGCTAGAACGTCCGGGTTCGAGTCCGTCTTCTCTGCGAGCAGGTCGAGCCCGGCCTTGGATGCGTCCGCGTTCCCTGGGGTGTAGATGCCGAGGACGTTCATCACGTCGGTGGGCGTGAGACCAGTCCGCAGGACGTTCGCCCGCGCCATCAGCGCCTCCAAGTTGTCCTTGACCAGGATCACTTGGCGCACTCCGTCCATGATCTCGTAGAACGTCACCGGCCCGGACTTGAGAATGTAATCGTAGATCAGGCGCTCGCTCTCCGTGAGCGCGCTCAGGTTTCCCTTGCCGGCGACGTAGAACGTCGTTTCCTGACGTTCTCTTATGACCGTTGCCAGCCCAGGGCGCATCAGCGCCGCGGAAGCAAGCGGGACCACTCGGTGAGGGCCGATCGTCAGGTCCCCAGAATCGTCCACCGAGACCAGCGAATCGCCTCCCAGCCCGACGGTCCACATCGAGATCGCCTTTACCCTCGTCTTCCAGCCGCCGACGATCGCCCCTTCGGTGCTGAGCCGGGGGAACCCGTCGTCGAGGAAGGCGATGTCGGTCGAGGTCCCTCCGACGTCCACGACCAGGCAGGTGTTCAACCCCGAGAGCGCCTTGCCGCCGACCAGGCTCGCCGCCGGTCCCGAGAGAACCGTCTCCACCGGGCGCTCTTTGGCGCTCTCCATGGTCATGAGCCCGCCGTCCCCTTTGAAGACCAGTATCCGGCCGTTCACACCCTTGGCGGAGAGCGCCGCGCTGACGGACGACAAGAACTCGCTGATGACTGGGAGCAGCTTGGCGTTGAGCACCGACGTGACCGTGCGCTCCTTCACCCCGAGCTCGGTCGTAAGCGAGTGCCCTACCACCACCGGTTTGCCAGTGCGCTTCGCGATCATCTCGCGCGCGTTCTCTTCGTCCGTGGGGTTGCAGATGCTGAACATGCCGCTAACGACGTACGCATCCACCTCGGGCGCCAGCTCATCGATCGCTTGCGCAAGCCCGGCGGTGTCGAGGGGCTCCAACTGCTTGCCCATCGAATCGAACCCTCCCCTGACGAACTTCACCTTGTCAGTGCCGAGCTGCCAATCTGATTGCGGCGTCCAGCCGATCCCGATCAACCCGACCTTGCCGCCTTTTCCCTGTAGAATCGAATTGGTCGCAAGGGTCGTGGAGAGCCCAACCAACCTGACTTCGCTGGGGGATATCGAGGTCTGGGACAGAGCCGCGTCGATGGCGCTCAGCATGCCAATTGTTAGGTCTTGATAGGAGGTAGGCGCCTTCGCCTTGGCGATGACCTTGCTCGTTTCAAGGTCCACGAGCGCCGCGTCGGTGAACGTGCCACCGGTGTCGATTCCCAGCCCGATCTTTCTCGTCTCTTGCGTCGACATTCAAGATCTCCCGCGTGACCACGGCATGCCGTTCTCGCCTCATGTTTGCGATGGCGAAGGGGCGATAGCACCGCCGCGTTGGCAGTTGGCAAGCGTTGCAGTATACATATTTATTGCGATTGTCTAAAAAAATCTAGTAAAGGCGTGAAATTGCTAAAGAGCATTATACTTTCGTTGGGCGTGGCAGCAACTAAAGAGGGCGGGTCCCGATATCCCCTAGCGAGAACCGTAGGACTGCACGTGTCGCCATGCCTTGTGGTACTCTGGATATCTTTCGCTATCGTCGTACATCGAAACGTCCGTGTGCCCGAACAGCTTGCGGTCCTCGCCGATGGGGCAGACCTTGATGCAGATCCCGCAGGGAGAAAGGTACCGCGAGCGAAGGCCCTCGTTCCTTTCCGAGCAGGCTCTCTTGTCGATGAGCCCCTGAGGGTACTCCTTGCCGGGGATCGCCTTGACGGGGCAGGCTTTCGCGCAGCGCATGCACCTGGTGCACAGTTGTTTCGTCATTGGCTTCCCGGCCTCGATCTCTGCGGCAGTGAAGACGGAGGCGAACCTTACCCTTGGGCCATACTCCTTCGTAAGAAGCGTGTTGTTGAGACCGAACGTGCCAAGGCCAGCGAGAAAGGCCGCGTGGCGATGTGAGAAGAAGGCGGTCGGCTTGTCCACCAGTATCGAAATCGAGCCGTACCCATCGCGCGGGATGTAGATCGACGGATGCCCCTTCTCGCTCAGGAAGGTCGAAAGGCGATAGGCGTGCTCGTCGAGGAGCAGATTGACGTTGTTGTACAGCTCGTGGTAATGGATCGAGGGGGCGCTCTCGACTATCGGCAGGGAGATGGGCAGCCCGATCACGATGACCGTCCTTGCCTCCGGGTATATCGCCTTGGGGCGGAACTCCTCCGGCACCCATGGTTCGAATGGTGGATTGTCCCAGCTCTCGGCGGACGCGAACCCGATCATGGGGATGTCGAGCTCGCCTGCCTTCGAGATGATCTTCTGCCTCAGATCGCTCATCGCTGCTCTGAGCGCGGTCCTCGCCTTAAAGCAGTTCAAATGCGCATCGTCCGCCTAGGCGACGTGCTTCTTGATCGCCTCGATCAGGCGGTCCAGTGTCGGAACGCCCCCGTACAGCTCGAGCTTGTCGTTGATGAAGAGCGCCGGCGCGATCGCCGAGCCGTACTTCATGAACAGCGGCAGCGCGTCACGCATCCAGGGGAAATGGTCCGGGGCCATCATCACCTCGGTCGCGTGCACGATGTCGATCTGGAACTCGAGGCCTGTCTTGACCCCCGCCTCCTTGATCCGCTCCAGGTACTGCTTGTCCGAGCTCGCGAACTTCGGGTTGCAGCACGCGAACGAGAGCAATACGAGCTTGATCTTCTCAGGCATAGAGCGCCTCCGCGATCCTGCGCAGGCTAACGACCCCGAATACGTCGCTCTCGAACAGCGGGACCTGCCGCTTTACGAGCTCCGGGAATCTCGCGTCGATCTCCTTCAGGTAGGAGTCCTGCGTGGCCCGTCTACGCTCCAGGAACCAATTCCCATTCAGAACCTGTGACGGGATGACCTCGTTCACGATCAGCGAGGGCACCTTGATTCCGAAACCCGCCAGATCCTCGACCGCCCTTGCGGTCTCCTCGATCGGCATCTTCTCGGGCAGGGTGACGAGCGTGAACGCGGAGACCTTCGAATCGGCCAGCCCCTTCACGGCGTTGTCATACCTGGCCTTCTCTTTCTTCAGGTCCTCGACCATGCCTTCGTCGTAGACGAAGCCGAGGGCCTCGGACAGCTCCCTCCGATTCTCGATCTGGTTGGAAATGTACCCGGACCAATCGAAAGGCATGCTCAGCTCGCGCAGCGTGTGGCCCGTCGGGGCGGTATCGAACACAAGCTTCTCGTGTTCGTCGTCCTGCATGAAGCTCACGAACTGATCGAACGCGGCGATCTCCTCGGTGCACGGCGTGCTCAGCAGTTCCGAACCGAACAAGGTGCTGAATCCCTCGAGCATGCCGGTCATTCTCGACTGGAAGACGCCCATGGCCTTCTTTGGGTTGATGTTCAACCCGGACAGCTTGCAGCCGCAGCGTATCGGTGTGATCTCGGTCTCGGAGATGTCCTGCTGAAAGGTGACGGAGAGCGAGACCGTCGGGTCGGTGGCGATTATTAGGGTCTTGTATCCCTGGTCCGCCAGCCAGACCGCGGTCGCGGCTGCCATGGTGGTCTTGCCCACCCCTCCCTTGCCGCCAAAGAACAGGAACCGCTTCTCCTTGACGATGTCCCGCAGCGTCGTCTCGCGCATCGTCCGCGTATCGCTCCGGCCTCTTCATAATCATTCCCACTCCCGGTTCGCTTCCATTGCGGTCATGCTTATATGGCGCAACAGGATTCCGCAAGCAGGTCGGCAAATGGCGGACAACGGACTGGTGGTTCTCAGCAACGTCTCCAAGTCATATCGGAACGTGGTGGCTTTGAGGGGGGTCTCGCTCGAGCTGAGGCGGGGAGAGACCTTCGGCTACATCGGTCCGAACGGGGCCGGCAAGACGACGACCATCAGGATCATGGTGGGGTTGCTGGGCAAGTACTCAGGCGACGTCACGATAAACGGCGTTCCTTTGCAGGGGAACAAGGAGAAGGTCAACCGGATGCTCGGGTACGTGCCCCAGAAGGCCGCGTTCCAGGAGTGGAGGACGGTGGACCAGGCCCTCTCCACCTTCGGCCGCCTCTCTGGCATCCCCCGTTCCGAGATAGACGCCAAGATCGCCGCAACCCTGGAGCGGATCGGCATCACCGAAGTGCGCAACCGCAAGGTCGGGGCGCTTTCGGGCGGGACTCTGCAGAAGGTCGGATTGGCCCAGGCGATCATGCACGAACCGGAGCTCCTAGTCCTCGACGAGCCGGTTGCCGGCCTGGACCCCGAGAGCAGGTACCATTTCAAGGAGCTATTCCGTGATTTCAGGAAGGAGGGCAAGACCGTCTTCTTCTCCTCGCACATCCTCAGCGATGTCGAGGACCTCGCTGACAGGATCGGCATACTCAGCGCCGGACAGCTCGTGCACGTCGGAACGATGGAGGAGCTCAAGGAGCAGGCCAGGGTGGGGAAGCAGGTCTCGATCGAGCTCTCCATGGACCAGGGCGCGATGGTGGCTCTAAAGAAAGTCGAGGGCTACGTCTCGGTGGACAACATCGCCCTGAACCGCTTCATCGTGCATCTCGAGCAGAGCACCGATCTGGATGCGGCGATCCACGAGCTCATCACCGAGCTCATTGCGCAAGGATCGCGCATACGCAGCATCAGCGCGGTCAGCCCGACGCTTGAGCAGCTCTACGTCAACTACCTCGCGAAGGGGGTGCATCAGTGAGCCTGGCGCTTTTGTTCAAGGACGAGCTAAACGGCTTCTACCGGTCCAAGGTGATGATCGCCCTCTGGATCGGACTTCCGGCGCTCGCCCTCTTGCTGTTCTACGCGGTCCCCTCATCGACCAGCGGGCTTTCGGTGGCCGCGTTCGCTTCGGTCATCGTGTCCGTCATCGGGGGCACGATCTCCTCCGTCATGCTCGCCGTCACGATAATCAACGAGAAGGAGCGCAAGGTTTACGACCTGTTCTTCATCCGTCCGATCCACCGCTGGGAGCTAGTGATCGCCAAATTCCTGGCGGTATTGCTCTGCGTGGTCGTCGCTGGCATGCTCGCGGTCCTGATCGGGTTAGGGCTTGACACCGCGCGCCTCGGGACGCTTCCCCCGGCGATCGGCGAGACCATCGCCAACTCGCTCCTGATCACCATCGGCATGATCGGCATCACCACCAGCGCGAGCGCGTTGATCGGCATAGCGTCGCCATCGGTGCTCGTCGGAGTGATCGCGGTCCTCTACGGCTCGAACCAGGTGGCGGGGGTCGTCATCCTCCCCTACCTCACCGCGGGATTCAGCCCGCTCGTCTCCTTCGCAGTCGCGATGGTGGTGACGGCGGTGATGCTGGCCATAGCCTGCGTCTACTTCGAAAGAAAGCAGATGTGAGGGGCGGCGTCTTCCGTCACCTTTCTACGGGAATTCCTTGAAGGACTCCTTCTTCGCGCCGCAGAAGGGGCACTTGTCCGGCGCGTCCCCCTCTCCCGTATAGCCACAGACATCACAGACATGCATCTTCTTCGGTGCGACGTCCTTGCCCGTCTCGACCGTCGCCTTCGCCTCGGTGAACATCCTTTGGTGGATCTTCTCAGTGTTCCAGGCATAGTCGAAGGAGACGAAGGCGGCCTTCTCGCCCTGCATCTTCGCAATCTCGCGATAGGCGGGGTACATCTCTTCTATCTCGAAGGTCTCCCCATCGACCCCGAACTGCAGATTCTGAAGGGTGGTGCCGACTCCCATCGGTGCCTCTCCGAGCGCGTGGGATGGGGTGATTGGCATGCGCATCAGGTGGTTGGTGGCGTGGATCTTCTCCGCGTAGGCGATGACCCGGAAGAGCTTCGCGACGTTCGGGAAGCCTTCCTTTTCGGCGGCCTTCGCGTAAACGGTGTACCGCATGTGTGCCATCGACTCTCCTGAGAAAGCGTTGTGAAGGTTGCCCTCGGTAATCGGATGCATTTCCTAGACCCCTGTGCTCGTGATTCCCCGTAGGGCGTATTTTAACCTAGTTCCCGCATCCTCCGCACTCATCGTCTCATCGCGAAAGCGATGATAGCGATGGCCCCGAGGAATACCAGGAACAGCGCGATCATGAGGACGATGTTACCGGGCGCGACGTCGTTCACGATCAGGAACGCCCCGAACAGGGCCATTATTCCGCCCCAGGTGAGCAAGTAGATGTGCGCGGAGCTCGCCTGCCGGCCTGCGCCCGACGGTCTGGCACCGAGCGCGAGGACGTACACTCCCGCGAAGATCAGGAAGAGCGGGATGAAATACCAGAGCTTGTTGAGAGCGAGCGCGAGGACGATCGCGACGGCTAGGGAGATGAGCAGCACTCCGGCGGTCAGACCCCGCAGACTGCGTCTTGCTGTGACGGCCATTTTCGTACCGCCGATGCTAGGTGACTCTCTGCTCTTAATTCTGAGCCCTTAGGCAGCTGGGCAAGCGCTTCGCGTTGACGGCGAGGTCAACGCCAGACGCGGATTGGTATACCCTTCTTTCGCTACTCGTCTCGATACAATGGACAGGTTCTCGAAGCTCTTCGGATGCGCTGTGGCGCTCTCCCTGCTGGCAAGCGGCGTCGTCGTCGCGCACAATCAGGGCTCCTCTGGTTCGGGCGTGCTTCCGGCCTTCGCTGACTACGCTCAGATGGAGCGCTTCATCGCCGCCTCCCAATCCTCGAACGGCTACGTCTCGATGATGGATAGCGGCACGGGCGGAGAAGCGACGGCATCGACGACCACGAGGCATTCGGAAACGAACCTGCAGGTGCAGGGGGTGGACGAGGCCGACCTTGTGAAGACAGACGGCCGATGCCTGTACATCGCTCAAGGGGATCAGGTGCACATCGTATCCGCCTATCCGGCTGATCAAATGCGAAATCTCAGCCTGATCTCGCTGCGTTCCGCCTTGAGCTCGGCAGACAACTGCACCGTGTGGGCGAATGGGCTCTTCCTCTATGGGCAGAAGCTGGTCGTGGTGGCTCAGGTGTCTGGCCCCTACCAGTGCTATGCCCCGGTTGTGCTCGCACCTTGTTATTGGTCCGTGCCTGAGGAGCGCAGCCTGGTGCTCGTCTACGACATCTCCAATGTGGAGAATCCAGTCCTGTCGTGCTCCTATGCGATCTCCGGCTCCATGGACTCCTGTCGACTGACGAACGGCACGGTCTATGTGCTAGCTCAGCACTTCATCTGGTTCTATCAGAACGACTTCCTCCGCCCGATGGTCTGGAACGGAGAAATGGGGGTGGAGATCGCAGCCTCAAGTATTCGCTATGACCCAGAGATCAAGGACCCGTCCGCGCTCATCAACCTGCTAGCGGTCGACGTCGGCAACTGCGCGAGCAACCACACCTCGATCCTCACGGGCTACTCTTCGATCGTCTACGTATCCGAGAACGCGCTCTACCTGACCTACCAGAAATGGGATGGGCCGACCTTCACCACCAACCAAGCGGGTATCACCAGCTCATCGCTCTCATCCCCTGATTCCGCGTCGACCACGATCTACAAGATCTCAATCAGCGGACTGAGAATGGACCCGACCGGGAAGGCCGACGTGCCCGGATGGCCCCTGAACCAATTCTGCCTGGACGAAAAGGACGGCGAGCTTCGCGTCGCGACCACCACCGCCTGGACCAATCAGAGCAGCGGTGTTTACGTGCTGGGCGCCGACATGCAACGCCTCGGTGCGTTGGAGGGGATCGCTCCCTGCGAGCGCATCTACTCGGCCCGGTTCGTTGGGAACATGCTCTACCTCGTCACCTTCCGACAAGTCGATCCGCTCTTCGTGATTGATTTGGGCAACCCGTCATCAATCCGCGTCGTTGGACAGCTCGACCTGCCCGGATTCTCCTCCTACCTGCATCCCATCGACCCGGACCATCTCGTCGGGCTTGGGATGCTGAACGGGTCGCTAAAGCTGTCGTTGTTCAACGTGACCGACGCCTCCCATCCGGCGCAGGCGGCGAGTCTCACCGTTCTGGGCTGGTCCTATTCGGCGGCCCTCTACGACCACCACGCGGTGCTCTATGATCCACAAACGGGGATACTGATCATTCCAGTGACCGTCTACGATCGAGCGAGCTGGAACTGCTCCCCGGGGGTGTTCGTTTTCAACGTATCCGGCAACCAACTGGACTTCGTCGGGGTCATCGCAATCGAGCCGAACCAGTACATCGTCAGGACCTGCATGATCGGGGAATTCGTATACACGGTGACCGGAACGAGCATCATCGCAGCGTCACTAACGAATCTGAGCGTAGCAAACGAGTTCGTGTACAGCGGGGGATGGTCGTACTACCTGCCGGTGATGGTTGCTGAGGGCGGCGGCGCCCCAGCAGCAGTCGCTAGCAGCGTAGGCGTGACGACGGAGATCGTGCGATGATCGCAGGCGACGGACCCAAGGGGTTTAGCCTCCACCCGTCGTTGTTCCCTGCGCAGGAAAGGAAGATGAAGGTCGAGCTGGACAAGAAGGCGCTCTTCGCTCTCGCCTCCGACAGCCGCATCGAGATCCTCAAGGCACTTCAGCCCACGCGACGCACGATAACCCAGCTCGCCGACGAGCTTCAGATCGACAAGGCCGCGGTCCATCGTCACTTGAAAAAGCTCGAGGAGGGCGGCCTCGTAATTCGGAACGAGGACCACGGGTTCGTGTACTACGGCCTATCCTGGAAGGCGAGGGACATAGTCTCCCCCGGCGAGAACACCAAGATCGTGATCATCTTCTCCTCTTCCTGGCTGTTGATCTTGGCGAGCATCGTGGCCCTTGTGTTGGGGCTTGCGTCCGCAGCGTACAATGGCGCAAGGAGTGTCAGCCAAGGTCAAATGGCAGGCTCCGACGGGACCGGAGGGGGAGCGGCGTCGCTCAGTCCTGAGATTGTGATTGGCGTCTGTATCCTGGTTGCCTGCGCTCTGGCCCTGGCCTATTTGGGCTACAGGAGGCTCAGGCGCCCGAAGCAGCGTTCCGCGACAGAACAGGGCGTGGACGACGCGGGATCGTCCGCATGACATCCTGAAACCGACCCTGCCAGAACTGATAAATACGCTTGGGCGCTTCGGTAGAATGTTCTGGGCGCTTCCATGGAGCGAAACCTGGCGACAAGCAGCAGCGCACCCGTCGGGAAGGTGTGAGCGCACGGGCGTTCTCGGCGTTTTCGTAGACCGGCAGACCCTCAGCAGCGCGCGCAAGCTCGCCGCCCTGGTGCGCTTCAGGGACGAAGCGGACCGCCTCGGGCATCGCTCCTACTTCATCTTCCCGGTCGAGATGAGAAAGATCCTGCGCACGGACGGGATGTTGATACGCAGCCGCACCGACCCGCTCAACTCGACCTACGTGGCGGCGAGGTTCGCTGAGCTCCATGCCATCCCCGTCATCGATTCTTCGCGGTCCATTCGCATCTGTTCCGACAAGGTGAGCATGTACCTACATCTGGCCAAGTCCCAGGTCCCATTGCCACGCACTGAGTTCCTTAGCCGCGCGGAACTCGCAACGGCAGGACCGGGATTGTTCCATAAGCTTGGCAGCCCGATCGTCCTCAAGGAGCCGTCCACGACATTCTCCAAGCGAGTCCGGCTCGTGCACAACGAGAGCGAGCTGAAGCGTGCCTCCTCCGCGTTCTTCAAGCTCTCGGATGAGCTGGTCGCGCAAGAATTCGTGGAGAGTGAAGAGGACTGGAGGATCGGGGTTCTCTCCGGGCGTCTGTTGTTTGCATCTCGCTATGTACCAGTGCCGGAAGCGCTGATCGAGGCTGAGGACGAGGACGAGGTGCCCTACTACGGAATCGAAATCGTGCAAGAAGATCAGGTTCCGCGCAGAGTCATCGACCTAGCTCTTCAGGCTGCGGGCGCCATAGGCGACGGCTTGTATAGCGTCGATATCAAGGTAAGCAGGGGCCGTGCCTTCGTAATCGAGGTGAACGATAATCCTTCACTCGAGAACGGTGAGGAGGACGTGTACCCATCCATCTACGCCGACGTGATCAAGGAGTTGCTGGGGAGCAAAGTATGAATCGCTCGGGACGCATCCGAGAAGACCAGGGAGCGCAACAAGGAAGGCGAGCGTCATGACAATCGGTACAGAGCACGAGTTCTCCGTCAACGATGCTGACTTTCACCCGCTCTCGGCAGTGGACAGGATACTCGAGGACCTCGGGGGCGAGCTGCAGAACGAGATATCGTTCGGGCCAGTGCATCTCTCGAAGGAGCTGCAGAAGCACGTCATCGAGTTCACCCCCGCGGTGCCAGCGAAGGACCTCGAATCGCTGGAGGCGGCGCTGTATTCCGGTCTGAAAGGATTCTACGCCCGCACCGAGAACCGTTACAAACTCCTCGGTGGCGGCATGCATCCTACTCTCAAGCTCAAAGAGGCCAAGGTCTGGGACCATGAGGACAAGGAACTGTACGAGGTCTACGACTGCCTCTTCGACATACGCCAGCACGGATGGCTGAACATCCAGGCGCTCCAGATCAACCTCCCTTACGCCAGCGAGGACGAAATGGTCCGCAAATACAACAAGCTCCGCGCACTGATCCCCTACCTGGTAGCAATCTCGGCCTCCTCCCCTTTCGTCGAAGGCAAGCTCAATGGCACGATGGACAATCGGCTCGTCTACTACCGAGAGAATCAGCGGCAACTGCCGATAATCGCACATGGCGTTGTTCCGGAGAAGCTGAAGAACGCCGTCCACCACAAGCAGATCCAGGAAGAGATGTTCTCGGAGCTTCGCAAGCACGGGGGGGAAAAGCTCTGCCACGAGTGGGTCGACTCGAGGGGGGTGATCGTGCGATTCTCGCGCTGCTGCGTCGAGCTGAAGGCGATCGACGAGCAGGAATGCCTGCGGGCGGACATGGCCGTGACGGCGTTCGTGCTCACCCTGCTCCGCTGCGATCTGGATTTGGCAGACGACGATGACGCTCTTCGCGAACTCACCGAGAAAGCGATTGTGGGCGGGGTCGCGCCCCTCCGCTCGGAGCTCCAGAAGTTGTTCAGACTGGCCTTTGCGAAAGCCAGATCGGACGAGAGACGCTATCTTCCGCTCATCGCCACGAAGATCGAGAACGGGAGCCTGGCGGAGACTATGGCGGAAGAAGCGCACGGAGGCGCGCATGTCTTCGACATCATGAACAGAATGGAGACAGCACTTCGCAGCAACGTTCCCTACCAGTGCGGTGCGTGCAAGCGCCAGATGCCCTATTAGGCAGTTTCGCTCCTCCCTTTCCGAGATTGAAATACCCCTGTCGTCATCGGCGAACGGGGATGGGATGAAGTGGCGTAGCCACCAACAGATCACAAGCTTGGTAGCGGAAGCCCTCGAGCTTCCCGAGGATCTGGCCGAGCTTCTGGTCGAGGCATCGGTGGACCCGGACAGGAACCCTCTGAAGACGGTGAAGAAGGA
>Ga0335071_10004321_pt1 | contig 14839 bp, 9 predicted proteins | sample Lox_Sample_15_FD_206724 | JGI IMG/M metagenome (GOLD analysis project Ga0335071, IMG submission 206724) | Soil microbial communities from Loxahatchee National Wildlife Refuge, Florida, United States - Lox_Sample_1.5 | ecosystem: Environmental > Terrestrial > Soil > Wetlands | place: USA: Florida... | reverse complement strand
CAGAGCGGCCGCTGGCGCTCAAACCCTTTGAGTGGAGCGACTTAACCTGATTTCGTCGTGTGCCGGCTGCCGCGATTTGTCTGGAACTCAGACGGTTTTCGTCCGAATTCTGAAACTCAGACAGGCACTAGCGGGCCCTTGGAACCTCGATCCCGTGGCGCTTGATCTTCTGGTACAGCGAGCTGCGCGGAATGCCGAGGCGCTTCGCGGCCGCCTCGACGCGGCCGCCCTCGGCGCGCAGGACGCGCTCGATGTGCTGGCGCTCGACCTCGATCAGCGTGCGGTCGAGGTCGTAGGGCGCCGCGGCCGGCTCGGCGGCGCCGAAGCGGAGGTCGCGGCGGGCGACGACGTCGGATCCCGACAGCAGGACCGCGCGCTCGAGCACGTTGCGCAGCTCGCGGATGTTGCCCGGCCACGCGTACGCGGCGAGCGCCGCGGCGGCGTCCTCGGCGAGCGTGAGCTTCGCGTGGCCCCAGCGCGCCGCGAGGCTGTCGAGGATCTGCTCGGCGATGACCGGGACGTCGGCGGCGCGCTCGCGCAGCGCCGGCACGACGAGCGGCACGGTGCTGATCCGGAAGTAGAGGTCGTTGCGGAAGCGCTTCTCGCGGACGAGCTCGGAGAGGTTCTGGTGCGTCGCCGTCAGCAGGCGGATGTCGACGCGGCGGTCCCGGACGTCGCCGATGCGGCGGAACTGTTTCTCTTCGAGAACCTTCAGGAGCTTGGGCTGGACCTGGGCGTCCACGTCGCCGATCTCGTCGAGGAACACCGTCCCGCGGTGGGCGACCTCGAGCAGTCCGGGCTTGGCCGCGGTCGCCCCGGTGAAGGCGCCCTTCTCGTGGCCGAAGAGCTCGGTCTCGAGGAACTCACGCGAGAGGCCGGCGCAGTTCAGGTCGACGAAGGCCTCCTCGGCGCGCGGCCCGTGGTCGTGGAGCCACCGCGCGAGCACGCCCTTGCCGGCGCCCGTCTCGCCCTGGATGAGGACCGGGCTGTCGGAGGCCGCGACCTTGCGCGCCTCCGCGGCGAGCGCGCGGATCGGGGCGCTCGCGCCGAGAAACGGGTCGCGCAGCTCGCGCGCCTGGCGCGAACGTCGGGCGAGCTGCTGCTGACGGTTGCGCTGGTTCTCGAGAAGCCGTTCGAGGATCACCGCGAGCGCCTCGAGCTGGACGGGCTTGGTCAGGAACTGCTCGGCGCCCTCCTTGATCGCGCGCACCGCGAGGTCGACCGAGCCGTGCGCCGTCAGGATGAGCACCGGGACCGACGGGTCCGCTTCCTTCAGGCGCGGCAGGAGCTCGAGGGCGTTCCCGTCGGGCAGGGAGTAGTCGACGATCGCGACCGACGGCGGCGAGCGCCGGAAGACCTCTTCGGCCTGGCGGCAGCTCTCCGCCTCCTCGACGGCAAAGCCGCGGCCGCGCAGGAAGTCGCTCACGCCGAAGCGCACGGCGGGCTCGTCGTCGACGAGCAGGACGCGCCGCGGCGCGGCGCCCGTCAGCCGGTCGGCGTCATCCACGGCGCCCCGCCTCGGCGGCCGGCAGCCGCACGGTCATGACCGCGCCTCCTTCGAGGCGGTTGGCCGCGAAGATGCGGCCGCCGTGATCCTCGACGATCCTCTGCACGATCGACAGCCCCAGGCCCGTGCCGCCGCGCCGCCGCGTGAAGAACGGCTCGAAGACGCGCGGGAGGTCTTCCGGGCGGAAGCCGGGCCCCTCGTCGAGAACGCGGCAGTCGATCCAGGCCTCGCCGTCCACGCGCACCGGCTCGGCCTCCACCGCGACCGCGCTCTTGCCCGGCGAGTGGCGGACGGCGTTGTCGAGCAGGTTCTGGAAGACCTGGAGCAGGCGCCGCCGGTCCATCCGCACGGGCGGGAGGCTGCCGTCGACGTCCGTCCGGACCGCGACGCGCGAGGCGTCGGCGAGCGCGCGCGAGCCCTGCACCGCCTCGGCCACGACGTCCCCGATCGCGCCCTCCGAGAACTCGAGGCTCGTCGGCTTGCCGTACTCGAGGAGGTCGCCCATCAGGTGCGAAAGGCGCTGGAGCTCGCCGCGGAGGACCGCGACGTACTGCTGGTACTCGGCGCGCTGGCCGAATCGGGCCTCGAACGCATCGACGGTCGCCGAGATCCCGAAGAGCGGATTGCGGACCTCGTGGGCGACGCCCGCGACGAGCGAGCCCATCGCCGACATCGTGCGCGTGTGGTGGAGCTTTTCCTGGAGCCGCACGACGCCGGTGATCTCGCGGGCCACGAGGATGATGCGCTCCGACTCCGAGCTCGCCGCCTTGAGCAGGCTCGCGCCGACGTCCCACGTCCGGCCCGTCGCGAGGTCGCGCGCCTGGCCCGACGTGGCCATGCCGCCGGTCCGGATCGCGTGGGCGAGCTCGGCCGACTTCTGCCACGGCTCGCCGGGTCCCAGCGCCTCGACGGCGAGGCCGATCGTCTCGCGGTAGGTCTTTCCCGAAAGGATCTTCGCGGCGCGGTTGAGCCGCCGGATGCAGGCGTTGCCGTCGAGGACGAGGACCGGCGACTCGATCGCGTCGAACGTGCGCTGCCACTCGCGCGCCGCGTCCTGGATCGCGAACTGGAGGCGCGCCTGGTTCTCGTCGGCGGTCTTGCGCTCGGTCACGTCGCGCAGCTGGACGAGCAGCCCGGCCACGCTCGGGTGGTGCGAGAGGTCGCTCCCGACCGCCTCCATGTGGCGCCACGAGCCGTCGCGGTGGCGGAACCGGAACTCGGAGGACGCCGAGCCCGAGCCGTGGACCATCGCGGCGAACATCCGCCGCACCGCCTCGCCGTCCTCGGGGTGGATCGCGTCGAAGAACGACTCGGCCACGAGCTCCTGCGGCCGGTACCCGAGGAGCCGCTCGAGCGACGGGCTGCCGAAGCGGATCGTCCCGTCCGGCTCGACGATCATCAGGACGTCGGCGGCGTTGTCGATGAGGGAGCGGAAGTACTCCTCGCTCTCGCGCAGCGCGTCCACGGCGCGCCGGCGCTCCGTGACGTCGATGAGCGTGCCCTCGACGACCGTCTCGGGCGGCGTTCCTTCGGCGATGAGGCTCGCGCTCTCGAGAACCCAGACCGGGGCCCCGTCGGCGCGGCGCAGGCAGACCTCGGCACCGGTCAGCGCGCCCTCCCGGGCGAGCCGCTCGAAGAAGGCATCGCGATCGGCCGGGTCCGCCGAGAGCTCGCGGAGGTTGCGTCCGCGGGCCTGCTCGCGCGAGGCGAAACCCAGCATCCGCGCAAACGACGCGTTGCCGTCGATGATCCGGCCGTCGGGCGAGGCCCGGTACACGCCGGCGAGGCTGCGCTCGAAGTGGTGGCGGTAGCGCGCCTCGGAGGTGCGGCGCGCCTCCTCGATCTCGCGCAGCCCGGTCACGTCCGACGCGATGCCGGTCGTCCCCAGGAGGTTGCCGCGCGCGTCGCGGATCGCCGCGGTCTTGAAGGAGAGCGTCACGAGCGAGCCGTCCTTGCGGCGGTGGCGGGTCTCGTGCTGGACGTAGCGCTCGCCCTCGAGGATGCGCTCGAGGGCCCGGAGGTCCCGCTCGGCCTCCGAGGACACCATCCAGTCCGTCATCGGCCGGCCGATCATCTCTTCCGGCGCGCAGCCGTAGATGCGGCGGGCGGCGGCGTTGACGAAAGTCCACCGGCCGTACGCGTCCGCGGACCAGATCAGCTCGTTCGAATTCTCGACGAGATCCCGGTAGCGCTCCTCGCTCCCGATCGCGTCGGCGGTTTCGGTGTGTCTGATGCCCTCGATTTTAAGCCGGCTCGCCGCGGGGCGGGCGCCCGAACCGTCGGCGCCTCGCTTCCGTCAGACGGCCGCGAGGAAGGCGGCGGGCGCCAGGGCCGCCGCGGCCGCGAGGACGACCCACCGGCGCTCCCCCGTCGCCCGCGACAGCCCGAGCGCCGAGCCTGCCGAGACGAACACGGCGAGGTCGATCCCGTGCCGCGTCCCGCCGTAGGGGTAGACGGCGAAGACGCCGCCGGCCGCCGCCAGGAGCAGCGGCAGGCCGAGCAGGAGCGCCGCGGGCAGGCGCTCGCGGGCAAGCAGCACGAGCGCCGCGGCGTAGAAGCCGAGCGCGATGAGCCCCGTCGGCGTCGAGGAGTAGAGGTAGTGGAAGAGCGAGAGGGTCTGCCGTCCGAGGAAACCGAGCGGCCCGCCCGGATCGCCGGCGTGGAAGTACGACTCGCGCAGCCACGTGGCGCTCGCCTCGGCTTCGAGCGGCCCGCCGCGCAGCCGGGCGACGTGCGTGACGAGGAGCGCCGCGGCCACGGCGGCGAGCAGCGCGCAGGCGCCGGCCCACGCGGCGACGAGCCGGCGATCGCGCGGCCCGGCCGCCAGGCGCAGGGCTGAATACAGGACCGCCGCCGCCGCGAAGCGAAACGCCGCGTAGTGGGAGAGCAGCGCGAGCGCCCCGAGGCCGCCGAAGGCCGCCGTCCAGCCCGCGGACCTCTCGTCGAGGCCCTTCTCGAGGGCCGCGAGCGCCGCGGCGATCATGGAGAGCAGCAGCGCATAGCCGCGCAGCTCCGAGGAGACGAGCACGACCGAGGGCATCAGCGCGAGGAGCGCGAGCGCCAGGAGGCCGCCGTTGTCGCCGATGAGCCGCCGCGCCCAGGCCCACGCCGCGACGAGAAACAGGACGCCGCACGCGACGGGCAGGAGGCGCAAGGCCCAATCCGACCGGACGACCTTCATCCAGAAGTGCAGGAGCAGGACGAAGAGCGGCGGGTGCGCGTTGAACAGCGAGGTCCGGTACACGCTGGCCGCGTCGGCGGCGCCCGCCATCTCGAGGTGGAGCTTCTCGTCCGGCGTCAGGAACGTTCCCCGCGCCGCCGCGATCCGGGCGGCGACGCCGAGACCGATCAGGACGGCGGCGGCCGTGTTCGTGCGCCGCTCGAGCCAGCGCTCGAGCCCCGACTCCCCGGCCGCGCTCACGGCGCGGCGGTGAAGGCGAGGGGCCGCGCGGCCGCGACGAGGCCGTCCTCGGCGGCCAGCCGGTAGAAGAGGCGCAGGCCCTCGAGGTCGCCCGCGTCGAGCTCGAAATGGAGCGCGTGGCGCAGGTAATCCTCGACGACCGCCTCCGAGAGGCCCGACGCGGCGGCCTCCTCGCGGACCATCGCGCCGAAGCTCGCCCGGCCCTTCGCGTACGACTCCCGCAGCAGCGCCTCCACCTCGGGCGACGCGCTCTCCTCGCGAACCGCCCAGAAGGCGAACACGAAGGGATGCCCGGAGAAGGCGCGCCACTCCGCCGCGAGGTCGAGGACGACGCGGCCGTTCAAACGCGTCTTCAGGGCCGGATCGCCGATGATCAGGCGCGCGTCGGCCTCACCGTCGCGGTACTCCGGATTCAAGCCGTAAACGCGGCTCAACAGGATGCGCGTCAGCGCCGCCGAGGTCCGTGAGGCCGGATCGAGCGCCACGGACCCGATCCGCTCGCGCGAGACGTCCGAGACGAGCAGCACGGAGCGGACCTCCGACGACGCGGCGATGCCGAGCCCCGGGACGACCCTGAGTCCCGGGATGCGCTGGTACTCGATCGAGGGAATGAGTCCGACGTCCGCTTCCCCCGCCGCGAGCTTCGCCGCGCACGCCGAGGGGACGTCGCGCGAGACCTCGACGCCGGCCGGCGGCTCGTGCAGCAGCCCCCAGGTCAGGGGCCGCGCGTTCAGGAAATCGACGACGGAGACGCGGAGGGGGCGGGAACCGGGAACCGGGAACCGGGAACCGACTTCAGTCATCGGCTTCGGTCTACGGTTTCCGGTTCACGGTTTACGCGCAGGGCGTCAGCCCTGCGACATCAGGCTCAGAAACTCCCCGTTGGTCTTGGTCTTCTCGAGCTTCTCGGTCAGGAGCTCCATCGCCTCGACGGTCGAGAGCGGGTTGAGGACCTTCCGGAGCACCCACACGCGGTTCAACTCCTGCTTGTCCATGAGCAGCTCTTCCTTGCGCGTGCCCGACTTGTTGATGTCGATCGCCGGGAAGACGCGCTTGTCCACGAGCTTGCGGTCGAGGTGCACTTCCATGTTGCCCGTGCCCTTGAACTCTTCGAAGATGACGTCGTCCATGCGCGAACCCGTGTCGATCAGGGCCGTCGCCATGATCGTCAGCGAGCCGCCCTCCTCGACGTTGCGCGCCGCGCCGAAGAAGCGCTTGGGGCGCTGCAGGGCGTTCGAGTCGACGCCGCCCGACAGGACTTTGCCCGACGGCGGCACGATCGCGTTGTAGGCGCGCGCCAGGCGCGTGATCGAGTCGAGCAGGATCACGACGTCGCGCTTGTGCTCGACGAGCCGCTTGGCTTTCTCGATGACCATCTCGGCCACCTGGACGTGGCGCGCCGCCGGCTCGTCGAAGGTCGAGGAGATCACCTCGCCCTTGACCGAGCGCTGCATGTCGGTGACTTCCTCGGGCCGCTCGTCGATGAGCAGCACGATCAGGGTGATCTCGGGGTGGTTGGTCGAGATCGAGTTCGCGAGCGACTGGAGCACCATCGTCTTGCCGGTGCGCGGCGCGGCCACGATCAGGCCGCGCTGGCCCTTGCCGACCGGCGCGACCAGGTCGAGGACGCGGGAGGTCATGTTCGGCGTCTCGAGCCGGATCCGGTCCTGCGGGTAGAGGGGCGTGAGGTTGTCGAAGAAGATCTTCTCGCGCGCCACGTCCGGGTGCTCGAAGTTGACGGCCTCGACCTTGATGAGCGCGAAGTAGCGCTCCCCTTCCTTGGGCGGGCGGATCTGGCCGGAGACGGTGTCGCCGGTGCGCAGGTCGAACTTGCGGATCTGCGAGGGCGAGACGTAGATGTCGTCGGGCCCCGGCAGGTAGTTGTACTCGGGGGCGCGCAGGAAGCCGAAGCCGTCCGGCAGGCACTCGAGGACGCCCTCGGAGAAAATCAGGCCCTTCTTCTCGGTCTGCGCCTGGAGGATCTTGAAGATCAGGTCCTGCTTGCGCATGCCGGTGGCGTTCTCGACCTCGAGGTCACGGGCGATCTTCAGGAGCTGCGGGATCTTGATGTCGTGGAGCGCGCGGATGTCGAGCGTGTCGCCGTGCTCGACCGCGGCTTCCTCTCCCGTCGTGTCCGGAAGCCCCTCGGGAGGGGCCTCGATCGTCTCGACGTCGGAGTCCGTGGATCCTTTTCGTCTGGCCATCTCTCTGTCCTTTACTTGTGAGGCGTCGGCGGAAACCGCCGGGAAAGCGTTCGGGGATGGGGCGAACCGCCGGCGGGTCGGGAGACGCGCTCGGCTCCGCCGATTATCTCAAAGTCAAAGTCCGGGGCGGGAATTCCTCAATTGGCGACCGCGCCCCCCTCGGCGGGCTTGGCGTTCGGCTCGGCCGCCGCCGGCGCGGCCGGCCGGGGGCCCTCCATGGCGATCTTGATGACCTCGTCCATGGTGTTGACGAGGTGGAACTCCATCTCCCCGCGGATCTCGTCGGGCAGATCGTCCAGATCCTTGTCGTTTTCGGCAGACAGGATGATCGTGCGGATCCCGGCGCGGTAGGCGGCCAGGATCTTGTCCTTGATGCCGCCGACCGGCAGCACCTTGCCGCGCAGCGTGATCTCGCCGGTCATCGCCACGTCCTTCAGAACCGGGATCTTCGTGACGGCCGAGAAGAGCGACGCCGCCATCGTGATGCCGGCCGAGGGGCCGTCCTTGGGGATCGCCCCCTCCGGCACGTGGATGTGGATGTCGTACTTCTCGTGGAAGTTGGGATCGGCGTCGTACATCTCGGCGCGGCTGCGGACGTAAGACACGGCGGCCCGCGCCGACTCCTGCATGACGTCGCCGAGCGAGCCCGTGATCGTCAGGTTGCCCTTGCCCTTGAGCAGGCTCGTCTCGGTCATGAGGATCTCGCCCCCGGCCTCGGTCCAGGCGAGACCCGTCGCGATGCCGACCTCGGAGACCTCGCCCTTCTGGCGCTTCCGGAACCGGGGTTTGCCGAGGAAGTCCTTGAGGTTCTCCGGCGTGACCTGGACCGGCGTTTCGACCTTCTTCTGGACGATGCGGCGCGCGACCTTGCGGCACACGCCACCGATCTCGCGCTCGAGGTTGCGGACGCCGGCCTCGCGCGTGTAGTGCTCGATGATGCCGAGGACGGTGTCGTCGCCGATCTCGATCTGGTCGGGCTTCAAGCCGTTGGCCTCGCGCTGCTTGGGCACGAGGAACTGGCGGGCGATCGCAACCTTCTCGTTCGGGGTGTAGCCCGACAGCGGGATCAGCTCCATCCGGTCCCTCAGGGGCGCCGGGATCGGATCCGAGACGTTCGCCGTCGCGATGAACATGACCTTCGAGAGGTCGTATTCGACGTCGAGATAGTGGTCGACGAAGGAGTGGTTCTGCTCCGGGTCGAGGACCTCGAGCAGGGCCGAGGCCGGATCCCCCCGGAAGTCCGAGGACATCTTGTCGACCTCGTCGAGCAGGAAGACCGGGTTGACCGTGCCGGCCTTCTTCATCATCTGGATGATCTGGCCGGGGAACGCGCCTATGTAAGTGCGCCGGTGGCCGCGGATCTCCGCCTCGTCGCGGACGCCGCCGAGCGACAGCCGGACGAACTGACGGTTCAACGACCGCGCGATCGACTTGGCGAGCGAGGTCTTCCCGACGCCCGGCGGGCCGACGAAGCAGATGATCGAGCCCTTCGTCTTCTGGACGAGCTGGCGCACCGCGAGAAACTCGAGGATCCGCTCCTTGACCTTCTCGAGGCCGAAGTGGTCGTCGTTGAGGATCTTCTCGGCGCGGGTCAGGTCCTTCGACTCGCGCGAGGCCTTCTTCCACGGCACGCCCACGAGCCACTCGATGTAGTTGCGCGAGACGGTCGCCTCGGCCGACACCGGCGGCATCGCCTCGAGCCGGCGCAGCTCCTGCTCGGCCTTCTCGCGGACTTCCTTGGGCATCCCGGCGGACTCGACCTTCTTCTTCAGGTCTTCGACTTCGTCGGCGCGGTCGTCCTTGCGGCCGAGCTCCTGATGGATGGCCTTGATCTTCTCGTTGAGGTAGTACTCCTTCTGGGCCTTCTCCATCTGCTTCTTGACCTTGTTGTTGATCCGGCGGTCGATGTTGACCTTGTCGATCTCGACCTCCAGCAGGTCCTGGAGCTTCTGGAGACGCTCGTAGGGAGACTCCGCCTCGAGGAGCGTCTGCTTCTCGGCGGTCGCCACGGACAGGTGCGCGGACAGCGTGTCGGCGAAGCGCTCGGGGTCGTCGATCTTGAGCGACGCCGCCAGCCCCTCGAAGGCGAGGTGGTGCGACAGGCGGGCGTACTGCTCGAAGAGCGAGAGAACCTTGGCCATGTAGTCGCGCAGGCCATCCGGGTCGGCCGGCTTCGGGAGGATCGGCTCGACCGCCACCGCGAGGTGATCCGGCCGGCGCTCGAAGGCGAGGATGCGGCCGCGGCGCACGCCCTCGACCATCACCTTGATGTGCCCGTTGGGCAGCTTCAGGGACTGCGCGACGGTGGCGACGACGCCGACCTCGTAGATGTCCTCGGGCCTGGGCTCGTCGAGCTGGGGGTCCTTCTGGGCGGCGAGGAAGAGGCGCTTGACCGGGTTGGCCAGGGCCGCTTCGAGGGCGCGGATCGAGGATTCGCGGCCCACGACGAAGGGCTGCATCATGTGCGGAAACACCACCATGTCCCGCAGCGGGACGAGCGGCAGTGTCTCCAGGCCGCGGCCGGAGCTTTCGGATTTCATCGGAGTTCGTTCACCTTGGGCCAAATTCGAATTCCGAAATGGATTTCGAAATTCGAGCTTACCCCGCCTTGCGGAGGATCGTGATCGGGTTGGTGTGGTGCTTGACGACGTCGCGCGTGATCACGCACTCCTCGATGTCGTCGTCCGACGGGATCTGGTACATGACGTCGAGCATCAGGTCTTCGATGATGATCTTCAGACCCCGGGCGCCGACGTTGCGGGCGAGCGCCTCCTCGGCGATCGCCTCGATGGCGTCGTCGGTGAAGCGCAGCTGGACGTTCTCGAACTCGAGCATCGTCTGGTACTGCTTGACGAGCGAGTTCTTCGGCTCCCGCAGGATCTCGACGAGAGCGGCCTGATCGAGCTCCGACAGGGTCGCCACGACGGGCAACCGGCCGACGAACTCCGGGATCATGCCGAACTTGATCAGGTCCTCCGGGTGGACCTTCTCGAGCAGGATGCTCGACCGCTTCTCCTTCTTGGTGGCGATCTTGGCCCCGAAGCCCATCGTCTTCTCGGTCATCCGCCGGTTGATGATCTCCTCGAGCCCGACGAAAGCGCCCCCGCAGAGAAAGAGGATGTTCGTCGTGTCGATCTGGATGAACTCCTGGTGCGGGTGCTTGCGGCCGCCCTGCGGCGGCACGTTGGCGACGGTTCCCTCGAGGATCTTCAGCAGGGCCTGCTGCACGCCTTCGCCCGAGACGTCGCGGGTGATCGACGGGTTCTCGCCCTTGCGCGCGATCTTGTCGACCTCGTCGATGTAGACGATGCCGCGCTCGGTCTTTTCCTTGTCGTTGCCCGCCGCCTGGTAGAGCTTCAGGATGATGTTCTCGACGTCCTCCCCGACGTACCCGGCCTCGGTCAGGGTCGTCGCGTCCACGATCGTGAACGGCACGGACAGGAGCTTGGCCAGCGTCTGGGCGAGCAGGGTCTTGCCCGTCCCGGTCGGGCCGATCAGGAGGATGTTCGACTTCTGGAGCTCGACGTCGAGCTTCCGGTTCTTCTCCAGGTAGTCGATCCGCTTGTAGTGGTTGTAGACCGCGACGGCGAGCTTCTTCTTGGCCTGGTCCTGCCCGATCACGTAGCCGTCGAGGAAGTCCTTGATCTCTTTCGGCTTGGGAAGCTTGGTCTCGGGAGCCTGGGTCTCGAGAACGCGGTCCTCGGCGATGATGTCGAGACAGATGTCGACACACTCGTCGCAGATGTAGACCGTGGGCCCGGCGATGAGTTTCTTGACGTCGCGCTGGCTCTTGTTGCAGAAGGAGCAGCGCAGGACATCGCCGTTCCCGGTTTTCTTCGACATTCAGCCTCCGGAGGGATGAGGGAATTCTAGGGTCGCCCCCTCCTCCTCGTCAACCGTTCGCTTCAGAATCTAGCACACCCCGACGACCGTAACGCGCGCGCGGTCAGGGTATTCCGCCGCCCGCAGACAGCAGTACGCGGCCGGAGGACGCGAGGATTCTTAAGGCGGCGCCGGGCGCTTTTCTACCCGGCCGCCTTCAGCGCCAGGTCGTCGCGGCGGTGGTAGATCGCGTCCACGAGACCATACGCCTTGGCGTCCTCGGCCTCGAGGATGAAGTCGCGGTCGGTGTCCTTCGAGATCTTCTCGAGGGGCTGGCCCGTGTGGCTCGAAAGGATCTGGTTCAGCCGCTCTTTCAGGCGGATCAAATCGCGCGCATGGATCTCGATGTCCGTCGCCTGGCCCTGCATGCCGTAGGCGAGCGGCTGGTGGATCAGGAAACGCGCGTTCGGGAGCGAGTAGCGCTTGCCCGCCGCGCCCGCGGCCATCAGCACGGCGGCCATCGACGCCGCCTGCCCGACGCAGATCGTCGTGACGTCGTTCTTGACGTACTGCATCGTGTCGTAGATCGCCAGCCCCGACGTGATCGAGCCGCCCGGCGAATTGATGTAGAAGGCGATGTCCTTCTCGGCGTTCTCCGACTCGAGGAACAGCATCTGGGCGATGATCAGGTTGGCGATCGTGTCGTCGATCGGCTGGCCGAGGAAGATGATGTTGTCCTTCAGCAGGCGCGAATAGATGTCGTAGGCGCGCTCGCCGCGGCTCGTCTGCTCGATGACCATGGGTACCAGAACCATGCCGCCTCCCTCCCAGTCGTCGTCCATTTGGGAACTCACCCTGCCTGCTTCGCTACTTCGCTTGAACCGACACGGGCATTCCCGAGGGTAGCACCTTGGCGCTCGCAATCAAGAGGTCGGCCGCTTTCGCCAGGCGCATCTCGTCGCGCAGGGCGTCGACGCCCCCCGCCTTGGTCATCTGCTCGCGCAGGGCCGCCGGCTCGACGCCCCGCTCCGCGGCGGCGCGCTTGAACTCGGCCTCGAGCTCCGTGTCCGTGATCTGGATCCCCTCGCGTTCCGCGACCGCGTCGAGCAACAGGTACTCGCGGACCCGGCGTTCGGCGCCCGGCCGCGCCTCGTCGCGGAGCTTCTCCCAGTCTTCCTTCTCCGGATCCACCCCGCTCTGGGCGAGGTAGCGCGCGTAGTCGCGCAGGGCCGCCACCGTCTCGCTCTCGACGAGGACCTCGGGCGCCGGGATCTCGCGCCGCGAGACGAGCGTGTCGAGGATCGCCCGGCGGAAGCGGCGGCGGCGCTCGATCTCCTTCTCGCGGCGCAGCCGCGCACGAATCTTGTCGCGCAGCGTCGCGACGGTGTCGCCCTCGGAGACGGCCTTCGCGAACTCGTCGTCGAGCGCCGGCAGCTTCTTCTCCTTGAGCGCCGCGAGGGTGACCTCGTAGTCGACGGTCTTGCCCTTGAACTCCTCGTTCGGGAAGTCGTCGGCGAACGTCTTGCGGAACCGCCGCGTCTCTCCCGGCGCGGCGCCGCGGAGAGCGTCGTTGACCTCGGGCATCGAGTCGGCATGACCGACCTCGAGCGTGATCTTTTCGTCTCGAAAGCTCCGCGGGTTCTGGCCGGGCGCCAGGATCTCGACGAACGAGCCGACGATGTCGGCCACCGCGAAGTCGCCGGGCGCGGCCGCGCGCCCTTCGATCGGATGAAACTCGGCGTGGCCCTCGCGGATCCGGTCGAGGACCTTCGCGACCTCCTCGTCGGTCGGCTCGACGTCGACGTCGGTCACCGGCACGCCTTTGTAGTCGCCCGGATCGACCGCCGGCTTCAGGTCGAGGCGCGCGGCGAAGCGGATCGCGCCGGGCGGATCCCACTTCAGGTCCTCGATGTGGGGACGGCCGAGGACCGAGAGCTTCCGTTCCTCGATGGCGACGGCGAGCGCGTCGGGAAGCACCGCTTCGAGAACGTCGCCGCGGATCTCGTCGGCGAACCGCTTCGAGACGACCGACCCGGGCGCTTTCCCCTTCCGGAAGCCGGGGATCGCCGCCCGCTTCGTGTACGAACGGGTGACGGCGTCGAAGGCCTTCTGCACGTCCTCGGCGGGGATCTCGATCTCGAGCGTCGTGCGCGTGGAGGACTCGTCTTTGACAGCCAGTACGACCATAGACGGCGGATCTTATAACCGTCGCCTTCACTCGCTCGGGATCTGCGCGGCGCAAGGCGCCGGAAGCTGGCAGGCGGACGGCGACGCGCCGCGCACCGGCGGGCGGCTCGGGGACGTCCCTCGACCGAGCGCCTGATTCCTGCGCTCGCTCCGGCTCCCGCCGCGCAATTCGGTTTGCTCGCCCGAGCTCGCGAACCTCGGTCGCGCGGCGAGCGATCGCCGCAGCGGCCTTCGAAAAAGAGGCGGCCTCCCTGTCGGCCTAGGGCCGCGGCGAGACCGCGCGCGGGGCGGGGTGGTCGGGCGGAGGCGAGGGCAAATCGCGCACGGGAGAACCGGCCTGGTACGCGCCCAGGACGTCGAGTCGGCCCCAGCCGAAGAAGGGATTCGGCACGTCGTCACCCGAGAAGCCGCCGCAGACGAGGCCCATCCGCAGCGGCACGGCGCCGAGCTCGAGTGCGTGCTCGGTCCGATCGACGTCCCCCGCGAGCCCGGGCATCGCCGACCACAGGAGCGCGATCGCGCCCGCGACCTGGGGCGCCGCTCCGGACGTCCCGCTGAACGCCTCCGCGTAGCGGCTGCCGGGGGCCGCGGTGCGAAGCGACACGCCGGGCGCCGTGAGGTCCGGCTTGATGCGATTCGAACCGTCGGCGGCGACCGGTCCGACGCTCGAGAACGAGGCGATCGTGTCGTCGAGCCACGTCGCGCCGACCGTGATCGCCGACGCGTAGATCGCGGGGGCCTCGTCGACGGTGAAGCAGACGGGATCGCCACCGGCGACGCTGCCGTCGTTGCCCGCGGCGAACACGACCGCGACGCCCGCCGCGCGAACCGCCTCGACCGCCGCGCGCAGCACCTCGGGATCCGTGCAGCCCTCGCTCGGAGGGCACGTCCACGAATTGTTGATCACGTCGGCGCCGAGATCCGGGCGGGGGTTGGCGTCGGCGGCGTCGGTCGGCGCGAGCAGCCACTCGAAGCACTCGACGTAGCGTTCGGGCGTGCCGACGCCGAGGTCCATGTTGCGGCAGCCGATGAGCGTCGCGCCCGGAGCGGCGCCGATGCGGTTGCCAGGACCCCCGTCGCCGACCGCGAGGCCCGCGGTCCCGGTCCCGTGGCCTTCGTCGTCGCACGGGACGGGGCTGTCGGAGCCGCACGGGTTGCCGGGTCCGGCGTCGTGGACCGCGTCGTGCCACGCGTAGGCGTGGTCTCCCGCGACGCCGCGATACTCGCCGACGAGGGCGGGATGGTCCCACTGGAACCCGGTGTCGGCGACGCCGACGACGACGCCCTGCCCGAAGTAGCCGAGGCTCCAGAGCTCCGGCGCCCGGATGTGCTCGATGTTCGGCTCCGCCGGATCGCCGGCGGCCGACGCGCGGGATGCGAGGCGCGGCGGCAGCGGCTGCGGGCGCGCGAGCGGCGCGGCGCGGTTGCCCGCGATCGAAACGACGTCGCTACGCGCGGCGAGCTCCGCCGCGAGAGCGGCGTCGCCCTCGACCTCGATCATGTTCACGAGCCAGTGCGGCCGGAAGGGCACGCCCGCGTCTTCGAGGCGACGCCGGAGCGGAGCCTGCGTCGCCTCGGCGTGAGTCTTCAGCGCGTTGCAGACCGCGCGACGGCGCTCGATTCGCCCGGAAACCGAGACGGCGGCGGAGAGCTCCGCCGGCTCGCGGAGGACCACGAGAAAGGACGCGCGCTCGCCGG
>Ga0335071_10004320_pt1 | contig 14840 bp, 14 predicted proteins | sample Lox_Sample_15_FD_206724 | JGI IMG/M metagenome (GOLD analysis project Ga0335071, IMG submission 206724) | Soil microbial communities from Loxahatchee National Wildlife Refuge, Florida, United States - Lox_Sample_1.5 | ecosystem: Environmental > Terrestrial > Soil > Wetlands | place: USA... | reverse complement strand
CCCGCCACGGTAAGCCTCGGGTTCAGCTCCCGCTGCACCAGCTCGAGCGTCTCGAGCAGCCCCGCCAGGCCCTCGAGCGCGTAGTACTCGGTCTGCACCGGCACGATCACACGGTCGGCGGCGACCAACGCGCACACCGTCAGCGGACCTAGCGACGGGGGGCAGTCGAGGATCACGTATTCGAAGGACTCCCTCACCTGCGACAGCGCGTCCCGCAGCCGGAACTCGAAGCCCTCGATCCGCGGCAGCTCGATGCTGGCTGCCGCCAGCCCCTCTCCCGCCGGAAGCATCTTCAGGCCCCGCACCGCCGTCTCGACGACGGCCGCCCGCGCCTCCACCTCTCCCGTCAGGACCTCATACAGTCCCGGCGCGTGGGTCTTCGGGATGCCGAGCCCGACGGTCGCGTTGGCCTGCGGGTCGACGTCCACCAGCAGCGTCTCGTAGCCGGCCTCGGCGATGCAGGCGGCCACGTTGACCGCGGTCGTGGTCTTGCCCACACCCCCCTTCTGGTTGGCAATCGCGTAGACCGTTCCCACCGGCCGCAACGCTAGCGCCGTTTCGCCCTCCGCGCGCAGCCCGAAGCCGCCCGCTGCGGGCGCGGGCCTCGCCGCGGCGCTCCCCTCAGCCGCCGAGCGGCCGCTTCCTGGCGACTCCCGCGCGGCGCGGGAAGCGCTCGTCGGTCGCTCGCCGCTTGGCCCACACATGCAGGTGCAGGTCCGTCGCCCCGGGGTAGGGCGTGACCGCGACCACAGCCCGCCGCTCGAGCCCCAGCAGCTCCCCGGCCCGCAGCGCCGCCTGCTCCTCGCCGGCGTCCCGCCGCCCGCGCCAGTCCACCAGCGCACCCTCCACCCGCAGCAGGGGGGCTGCGTACTCGAGCACCACCGCCTGTGGGGCGAGCGCCCGCGCGGTCGCGGCGTCGTGCTGTTCGCGCCCCGCGGGCCAGTCCTCGGCCCGGGCACACACGACCTCGGCGTTGACCAGCCCGACCGCCTCCACCAGCCCCTCGAGGAAGGCGCACTTGCGCCGCTGGCTCTCGAGCAGCCGGACCCGGCAGGCCGGCAACGCGACGGCCAGCACGGCCCCGGGCAGACCCGCCCCCGAGCCCAGGTCGACGAGCGCCCGGGCCGACCGCAGCTCGTCGAGCTCGCTGGCCACCAGCGAGTCGGCCAGGTGCACGTCCAGGGCCCGCTCGGCCGCGCGGGCGCTCGTCGGCGCCTGCCGGTCGTGCACCAGCAGCTCGAGCAGCACGGCCAGCTGGCGCTGCTGGGCCTCGCTCAGCCCATAGCGCCCGGAGAGGCCGGAGAGCGCGAGTTGGTGTTTCACGTTTTTCTGTACGGTGAAACAACTAGCCCACCGGCCCGGCCCCGGTCGCCGCGTGCCGCCCGTTTCACGTTTTTCTGTACGGTGAAACAATTCGCCGCGTGCCCGAAGCCCCGCAGCCGCAGCTCACCGACGCCGAGCGGGGGCTGGTGGTGGGAGTCCTGCTCGGCGAGGGTCACTTCGGGGGCGACGGGCGCTACCCGCAGATCACGCTGCGGATGCACGTCCGCCACGAGGCCCTGTTCCACTGGCTGCAGCGTCTGTTCCCGCGTTCGCGGCTCTACGGCCCCTACGGTCATGGCGGGCGCAACTACTACCAGTGGATGGCCCGCGGGGACGCCCTGGTCGAGGACGTCTTGCCGGTGGTCGAGTCGCTGCTCACCGACGAGATCGACGCCCACGCCGCCCGGCGAGTGCGCGCGATGCGCGAGGACTACGCGGACTTCTTCCGCCGCCACCAGGCCCGCGCGAAGGCGGCCGGCGACCCGCACCAGCCCTGAGGCCACCCCCGCGGCGGTCAGCCGCGCGGGGTGATGATCAGGTAGCGATCCGGTTCCTCGCCCTCGCTGTGGGTCTCCACGTCGCCGCGGTCGCGCAGGTACTCGTGCACGATCCGGCGCTCGAAGGCCGGCAGCGGGTCGAGCTCCACCGGGCGTCCGCCGGCGATCGCCTCCTCGGCCGCGTCATCCGCCTGGGCGCGCAGCGACTCGGCCCGCCGCTCGCGATAGCCGTCGGCGTCGATCACGACCCGCACCGAGGAGGGGCCCTCCGGGAACACGATCCGCTGGGCGAGGTGCTGGACGGCGTCGATCGTCTGCCCGCGGCGGCCGATGAACAGACCGAGGCCTTCGCCCTCGAGACGTCCCGTCAGCGCGCCCTCGCCCTCTTCCACCTCGATGCTCGCGTCGAGGTCGAGGGTCTCGATGATTTCCTCGAGCAGCTCCTCCAGGGCCTCGGCCGGCTCGAGCTGCTCGGCGTCGTCCTGCTGGCGCTCCGGACCCGCGTGGCTCATCTACGCCTCCCTGATCGTTTCTTCTTCTTGCGTGGCGGTCGCGGCGGCGGTCCGCTCGGGGTCCCGCCGGAGGCACCCGCAGCCCCCGACGAGCCAGCCGATCCGGACGATCCGGTCCCGCCGGCTACGCCCGCCTCGGGCCTGGTGGCGGCCCCCGCCAACAACTGTTTCAGCGAACTTCGGGCTTTCCCGTTGGTCGACCCGTTCTTGGCCGGACGGGGTGGCGGCGGGGGCAATCGGCGTCGGATGATCGACTGCTGGCCGATCGTCCACACGTTCGTGGTGATCCAGTACACGAGCAGCCCCGCCGGGTAGCGGAACAGGATCACGACGAACACCACCGGCAGCAGCAGCATCAGTCGCCGCTGGTTGGGGTCCGCGCTGGCGGTGGCGATCAGCGTCGAACCGAGCTGGGAGGCGACGTACAGGACGATCAGCACGATCAGCACGATGCCGGTCGCCTTGTCGGTGATGTCGGGGATGAACAGGAACTTCGCCGAGTGCGGCTGCACTTCGTTGCAGGTCTTTTCGCCGACGAACTTGACCGGCACTTCGCCGATGTGCTGGACCATCTTGTGCGCCGCGTGGTTGTAGGCGTTGACCATCCCTTCCGGGCAGATGTGCTTCTTCAGGTCCGTGCGCAGCATGTAGAACAGCGAGATGAACACGGGCAGCTGCAGCAGCAGCGGCAGGCAGGAGGCCAGCGGGTTGATTTTGTTCTCCTGGTAGAACTTCATCAGCTCCTGCTGCTGGCGCTGTTTGTCGTCCTTGTAGCGCTCTTTGATCTCCTGCATCTGGGGAGCCAGCCGCTGCATCTCCTGCATCGACTTCAGCTGGCGGTAGGTCAGCGGCACCAGCACGGCCCTGATCAGCACCGTCAGGCCTACGATCGCCAGGCCCCAGCTGCCACCCACGAGGTCGTTGTGGATGAACACCATGATCCCTTCGAAGAGGGAGATCAGGGGCGCGAAGGCGTCCTGGATGACGTTCGCGAGGATCAAGCTCATCCGTCCCCGGAGCAGTGGTGGTGGCCGTGGTGGGCGCCCTTGAACAGGCGCTGGTCCTCCACCGGGTCATAGCCCCCGTAGCTGAACGGGTTGCAGCGCAGCAGCCGCCAGCCGGCGAGCACCAGCCCCCGGGCCACGCCGAGCTCACGGATCGCCTGCACGGCGTAGCTCGAGCACGTCGGGTAGTACTTGCAGCGCGCCGGCAGGGCCGGAGAGATCAGGCGCTGGTAGAGGACGACGGGCGCCGACACGACCGCGCGCAGCAGTCGGATCGGTGGCGCGGGCTGTGGAGGTCGCCGGGGATGGGCGGCCGCCGAGCTCACGGTGCCTCCGCGGCGGCGGTCAGACCCGCCTTCTGGAGCAGCTCCGCGAGCGCGTCCTGCAGCCCGCCGAGGCCGTCGCGCTCGGCCAGCTCCGCCGCCCCCGGCCGGGCCACCACGACCAGGTCGTGGCCGTCCCCGACCGCCTCCGCGCTCGCCGAGAAGGCCTCTCTCAACAGACGCTTGACGAGGTTGCGCTGCACCGCCCCGCCGACCTTCCGCGAGACGGACAGCCCGAGCCGGCTGGGGCCGGCCGACGGACTCTCGAACACGTACAGGACGAAGTACCGGGTCGCGCTCGAGCGCCCGTGGCGATACACGCGCTCGAACTCGGCGCTGCGCGACAGGCGCCCTCCACGGGGCGTGAGGCGCGGCTTGATCGCGTGCTCCTCGCTCACCTCGCGTATCGCCCGCCGCGGCGTCTCAGGCGGACAGGCGCTTGCGCCCCTTGTCGCGGCGCCGCTTGAGGGTCAGCCGCCCGGCCCGCGTGCGCATCCGCGCGCGAAAGCCGTGCACACGCGCACGCTTGCGCTTCTTCGGCTGGTAGGTCCGCTTCATGCCGCATGGAGTATAGGGGCGCGGGAGGGCCGCAAGTTCGCCTACGGCCCGCCTCCGGGACCGTGGCGAGGCGCCCGATCGGCTCGCCGCAGGGGCCCCGCGGACGGCCCGCGGAAAATTCCTCGCCAATTGCGAGCAGCCCCGATGGCGCCCCGCGGGCGTTGGCTATAGTCGCTGATCCCGGGCCCTCGGGCCCCCTGTCCAATAGTCGGTCGGTCGCTTCTGGGAGGGAGCCGAAACACGCTGCCGTGAGCCAGGATCTCGAGCAGATTTGGTCGCGCGTGCAGGCGCAGCTCGCGCTCGTGGTCGACGAGCCGACCTACAGGATCTGGCTGGAGCCGCTGCGGGCCCTGGAGCTCCGCGGGGACTCCGTGCTGGTGGCGGTGCCGGTCCACGCCCGCCGCTGGATCCAGGAGCGCTACGGCCGGGCGGTGCAGGCGAGCATCGAGCTGGTGCTCGGGGAGGGCTGGCGGCTGGAGCTGACCGAGGCCTCCGAGCAGGCGCCACCCGGCGCCCGCGGCGGAGGGGCTCGGGGAGCGCCAGGCGGGACACCCCATGAGCCGGACCCCCCGCTGCGCTCCCACCGCTCCGGGCCGCTGGGCAACCCCAAGCTGACCTTCGAGCAGTTCGTGATCGGCGACAGCAACCGCCTCGCCCACGCGGCCGCGCTGACGGTCGCCGAGATGCCCGCCCAGGCGTACAACCCGCTGTTCATCTGCGGGCCCCCCGGCGTCGGCAAGACCCACCTGCTGAGCTCGATCGCCAACCTGCTGGCGCTGCACGCCCCCGAGATGACCGTCCGTGCCACCACCGGCGAGGCGTTCACGAACGAGTTCCTGGCCGCCCTCGCCACCGGGGAGGGCGACCGCTTCAAGGTCCGCTTCCGCGACGTCGACGTGCTGCTGCTCGACGACGTCCAGTTCCTGCAGCGCAAGACCCGCACCGAGGAAGAGTTCTTCCACACCTTCAACGCCCTCCACGACGAGGGCCGCCAGATCGTGCTCACCTCCGACCGGCCCCCGCACGACCTGCAGGCACTCGAGGACCGCCTGCGCGAGCGCTTCGCCGCCGGCCTGATCGCCGACGTCGCCCCGCCGGACCTCTCCACGCGCCTGGCGATCCTGCGCAAGCGCGCCCATCACGACGACGTGGAGCTGGCGGACGAGCACGCGCTCGAGGTGATCGCCGACCGCGTCCACACCAACGTCCGGGCGCTCGAGGGAGCGCTCATCCGGGTGGTCGCCTTCAGCTCTCTCAGCGGACGCCCCCTGACCTCCGGGCTGGCCGAAGAGGTGCTCGACAGCCTCTACCCGCGGATGTCCCCACCGGCGACCCGGCCGCGCACCGTCGCCGAGGTGCAGGCCGCCACCTGCGAGCTGTTCGCCGTCTCCTCGACGGAGCTCCTGTCGAGCTCACGCGCCGCCCGCGTGGCCTGGCCGCGGCAGATCGCCATGTACCTCTCACGTGAGATCACGGGCCAGTCCACGACGGCCATCGGGCGCCAGTTCGGGGGGCGTGACCACACCACGGTGCTGCACGCCTGCAAGCGGGCCTCTGCCCGCATCAGCTCCGACGAGTCCTCGCGGCAGGCCCTCCAGCGCCTGTGCACAGCCCTCGGCTGCGAGCCCCCCACACTCCCGTGATGCACCCCGCGACCGCTGCGCCTGAGAGACTTCCCCACCGTCGGACCCCGGGCTGTCCACCGTCGTCCACAGCCTCACCGCCACCAACACTCGCTGTTCACATACTCACAGCCCCTATGTACTCCTATCTCTCTTCTCCTCATAGATGAAGCTCACCCTCTCGTGTTCTGAGTTCCTCAACCAGCTTCAGGGCGCCGTCCGCGTCGCTTCGACCCGCAGCGCTGTGCAGGCGCTGTCCGGCGTGATGCTCTCCGCCCCTCCCGACGGGCAGCCGGAGCTGCTCGCCACCGACATGGACGTCGGACTGCGTGTCCCACTCGACGCCCAGGTCGAGCGTCCCGGCTCCGCGGTGCTACCGGCGCGGCTGTTGTTGGACGTCGTGCGCTCGTTGCCGGCGGACCAGCTCTCGCTGGAGCTGCGCAGCGCCGAGGGCGACGTGGAGCTGATCAGCGGCCCCGCCACCTTCCACCTGCGCACGCTCCGCGCGGAGGACTTCCCGACGCTTCCGGCGCCGGCGCCGGAGACCCGCGTGACGCTTCCTGCGGAGGCGTTCGTGGACACCGTCACCCGTGTTGCCCGCTCGGCCTCGCGCGACGAGACACGCCCGGTGCTGACCGGGATCCTGATGACCGCCTCGGGAGCGGAGCTGCGGATGGTTGCCACCGACTCCTACCGGCTGTGCGTCAAGCAGACGGCGATCGAGCCGCCGGTGCAGAGCGCGCTCGAGGTCAACGTGCCGGCCCGGGCACTGCAGGAGCTGGTCCGGATCGCCTCCGGGACCGACACCGAGACGCTGTCGGTCAGCCGCGGCTCCAACCAGGTGATATTCGAGCTCGGCGACACCGTGCTGTCCTCGCGGCTGATCGACGGCCAGTTCCCCAACTACCGCCAGCTGCTCCCCGACTCGGTCGACCACGAGCTGCGACTGTCGACGACCGAGCTGGGCGAGGTCGTGCGCCGCATCAGCCTGCTGGCCCAGAAGAACGCCCCCCTGCGGCTGAGCTTCAGCGAGGGCACCCTGACCGTCTCGGCCCAGACCCCCGACATCGGGGAGGCCAGCGAGGCGATCCCGGTGCCGTTCCACGGAGAGCTGTTCGAGATCGGGTTCAACCCCGAGTTCCTCAAGGACGGCCTGGAGAGCATCGAGTCGCAGGAGCTCGTGCTGAAGCTGATCAGCCCGTTGCGGCCCGGCGTGATCGAAAGCCCCGAGACCGGCGACTTCGTGTACCTGATCATGCCGATCCGCCTGAACGTGTGAAGCCGTGGAGCCGCTCCTCACCGCCGTGCAGCTGCGCGACTTTCGCAGCTACACGCGCGCGGAGGCGCGCCTCGGCGGCAGCCTGAGCGTCGTCCACGGCCCCAACGGGGCGGGCAAGAGCAACCTGCTCGAGGCCATCTACTACGGCTGCACCGGGCGCTCTCCCCGGACCCGCAACGAGCGCGAGCTGGTCCGCTTCGGGGCCGAGGCGACCCGCGTCACCGTCCAGCTGCTCGAGGGAGAGGAGGCCCACGAGCTCGCCGTCGGCTTCGGCGCCGCGGCCGTCGGCGGCCAGCCGAGCAAGCGCATGAGCGCCGACGGGGCCACCGTGGAGCGGGTCCTCGAGCTCCCCTTCAGGCCGCTCGTGAGCGTGTTCCTGCCCGACCGCCTCGAGCTCGTCAAAGGTCCTCCGGCGCTGCGGCGCTCGCACATGGACCAGCTGGTGGCGGCCCTCTGGCCGGCGCGGGTGGCCGACCGCAGCGAGTACTCCCGCGCCCTGGCCCAGCGCAACGCACTCCTGGGAGGGATCCGCGCGGGCCGCGCCTCGCGGGCCTCCCTCGGGGCGTGGGATCAGGAGCTGGCCCGGGCCGGGCTGCAGGTGCGCGAGCGCCGTGCCCGGGCGGTCGAGCTGCTCCAGGGCGTGTTCGCCGACCGCGCCGGGCGGCTCGGGGTCGCCGGTGAGGTGTCGCTCCGGTACCGCCCGCGGGTGACCGTCGCGGACGCCGACGAGTACGTCCGCGAGCTGGCCGACCGGCTCGATCGCGACCTCGAGCGGGGCTTCTCCGGCTACGGCCCCCACCGCGACGAGCTCCTGGTCCTGCGCGACGGGAGGGAGCTGCGCGTGTATGGGTCCCAGGGGGAGCAGCGGTTGGCGTTGCTGGCGCTGCTGCTCGCCGAGCGCGCGGTCCTCGCCGAGGAGCGCGGCCAGGTCCCCCTGATGCTCCTCGACGACGTTATGAGCGAGCTCGACGCCCAGCGCCGCGAGACGCTCGCGGCCGAGCTGCGCGCGAGCGGTCAGAGCGTGATCGCGACGACCGACCTCGGCTTCGTCCCCGGGGCCGGCGACCCCTCGGTGGCGCGCCTGCGGATCTCCCCGGGGACGGTCATGCAGGAGGCGATCGCGGCGTGAGCCGCCGGGCGCCGCGGCCGATCTCATCCGTGCTTCCGGCGCTGGTCGACGGGCTCGCCCCGGCGACCCTCCTGGCCCGGGTCCAGCGGGCCTGGCCGGCGGCGGCGGGCGGCGCGATCGCGGCCGCCGCCCACCCCACCGCCGAGCACGAGGGGGTGCTGACGGTGAGCTGCGAGGCGGCCGTCTGGGCCCACGAGCTCGAGCTGATGGAGGCCCCGCTCGTGGAGCAGCTCAACGAGGCCCTCGGCGAGCCCGCCATCCACTCTCTGCGGTGCCGCACCGGGTAGCCGCGAAGACCCCGCGTATACCGCCATTTTGCAGGGATTTACGGGCGTTATGTAGCCGGTTACGGCACCCCCGCGTGCTACCATGTGAGTACACAAGCCCCCGCTCCCGGCCGTGGACTTCCAGCCCCGGAAACCGGGGCTCTTTTACGTCAACGGAGGGCAATTGGCATCACGCAGCAATCGCTCGCCAGAGGGTGGCGAGCCCGGCGACTTGAACCAGAACACGCCAACTGGCGGCTCAGCCAGCTACGACGCGCAGGACATCACCGTCCTCGAGGGCCTGCAGGCGGTCCGCAAGCGCCCCGGGATGTACAACGGATCGACCGGCGTCCTCGGCCTGCACCACCTGGTCTATGAGGTCGTGGACAACTCGGTGGACGAGGCCCTGGCGGGCTTCTGCACCGAGGTGTCGGTCACGATCCACCCCGACAACTCGGTGACCGTCGCCGACAACGGCCGCGGCATCCCCGTCGCGACGATGGAGAAAGAGGGCAAGCCGGCGGTCGAAGTGGTCCTCACCGTGCTGCACTCCGGCGGCAAGTTCGGCGAGGGCGGCGGCTACAAGGTCTCCGGCGGCCTGCACGGGGTAGGGGTCTCGGTCGTCAACGCCCTGTCCGAGTCGCTGCACGTGGAGATCCGCCGGGACGGGCACGTGTGGACGCAGGACTACTCGCGGGGCGACCCGCTCGCTCCGCTGGAGAAGGGCGCCAAGCTCGGCAAGGGGGAGGGAACCGCCAACATCGTCACGTTTCTGCCCGACGCGGACATCTTCGAGACGCTGGAGTTCGACTTCACCACGCTCGAGGAGCGCCTGCGCGAGACCGCGTTCCTGACCCGCGGGCTGAAGATCTCGATCGTCGACGAGCGCGCCGGAGGTCACTCCGCCTCCTTCCAGTACGACGGCGGCATCGAGGACTTCGTCACCTACCTCAACGAGAACAAGGACACCGTCCACCGCAAGGTGATCTTCTTCGCCGGGGAGTCCGAGGAGGGGGCGGCCGAGGTTGCGATGCAGTGGAACTCCTCCTACCAGGAGTCCGTCCACGCCTTCGCCAACAACATCAACACGCGCGAGGGCGGCTCCCATCTCAGCGGCTTCCGCTCCGCGCTCACGCGCACGGTCAACAAGTACGCCCGCGACCACGGCCTGTTGAAGGAGAAAGAGGACAACCTCTCCGGCGAGGACGTCCGCGAGGGGCTCACCGCGGTCATCTCAGTGAAGCTCTCCGACCCCCAGTTCGAGGGCCAGACCAAGACCAAGCTCGGCAACCCGGGGATGGCCGGCTTCGTGGAGGCGATCGTCAACACAGGCCTGTCGGAGTTCCTGGAGGAGAACCCCAGCGAGGCCCGGGCCGTGATCAACAAGGCCGTCCAGGCGCAACGGGCGCGCGAGGCCGCCCGCAAGGCCCGCGACCTCACCCGGCGCAAGTCCGCGCTGGAGAACTCGACCCTGCCGGGCAAGCTGGCGGACTGCTCCGTCAAGGACCCCGCCCTGGCCGAGCTGTTCGTGGTCGAGGGTGACTCAGCCGGGGGCTCGGCCAAGCAGGGCCGCGACCGCAACACCCAGGCGGTGCTGCCGCTGCGCGGGAAGATCCTCAACGTCGAGAAGTCCCGCATCGACAAGGTCCTCCAGAACGTCGAGATCCAGGCCCTGATCACCGCCATCGGGACCGGCGTGCGTGACGAGTTCAATATCGAGAACGCCCGCTACCACAAGGTCATCCTGATGACCGACGCCGATGTCGACGGGGCCCACATCCGCACGCTCGCGCTGACGCTGCTGTTCCGCGAGATGAAAGAGCTGATCGAGGAAGGCTACGTCTACATCGCCAAGCCGCCGCTGTACAAGCTCGGGCAGGGCAACCGCGAGCGCTACATCGAGCGGGAGTCCGAACTCGAAGAGATCCTGCTGGCGGAGAAGTGGGAGAAGTTCGACGTCTTCGACCGTCACGGCTCCCAGTTCAAGCTCACCGAGGCCCGCTGGCAGCGCTTCACCCGCCAGCTCAAGCAGTACGAAGGGTGGGCCCAGACGCTCCGCGGGCAGCACGGCCACGACGTCGTCCAGCTGCTCGAGGAGTCCTCGCTGCTGAGCGAGCAGGTCGCCAGCGCCGACACCGCGATCGAGCTGCTGAGCCGCAACGGCGACGAGGCCGACACCCACAAGACCGAGGTCATCGAGCAGGACCCGCTCGAGATCCGCGTGCGCTCCGTGGAGTCCGCCACCGGCTTCGCCCGCACCCACCGCATTCGCCGCTCGCTGTTCGAATCCAACGAGTACCGCCAGTTCGCCCGTGTGCACATGCAGCTGATCGAGCTCGTCGGCGTGCCCCCGTTCGAGGTCCGCCTCGGCGACGCCAGCGAGAACGCTGCCACCTTCGAGGCACTCCACGCCGCCGTCCTGAAGGTCGCCCAGAAAGGCGTGAAACTGCAGCGCTTCAAGGGCCTCGGCGAGATGAACGCCGACCAGCTCGGCGAAACCACCATGTCCCCGAGCACCCGCGTGCTCGCCCAGGTGACCGTCGAGGACGCCGCCGCCGCCGACCGGATCTTCTCGAAGCTGATGGGCGATCAGGTCGAGCCGCGCCGCGAATTCATCGAAGAGAACGCTCGCTCGGTCGCGAACCTGGATGTGTAGGGAGGGGGTGATCGCCAATGGCCAGCGCTGACGTGATCGGCGGTGGCAACATCGAACCTCGCGCGCTCGAGGAGGAGATGCGCACCGCCTACCTCGACTACGCGATGTCGGTGATCGTCGGGCGCGCCCTCCCCGACGTGAGGGACGGCCTCAAGCCCGTCCACCGCCGCGTCCTCTACGCGATGAACGAGCTCGGGCTGGGACCCGGCCGCTCCTACTCCAAGTGCGCCCTGATCGTCGGCGAGGTGATGGGCAAGTACCACCCCCACGGCGACTCCGCCATCTACGACACCCTCGTGCGCCTCGCACAGGACTTCTCGATGCGCAACGAGCTCGTCGACGGCCAGGGCAACTTCGGCTCGATCGACGACGACCCGGCTGCCGCGATGCGCTACACCGAGGCCCGCCTTGCCCGGATCGCGATGGAGATGCTGCGCGATCTCGACATGGACACCGTCGACTTCACGCCGAACTACGACGGCAAAAAGCAGGAACCGGTCGTGCTGCCGGCGCGCTTCCCGAACCTGCTCGTCAACGGCGGCTCGGGGATCGCCGTGGGGATGGCGACCAACATCCCGCCCCACAACCTCCGCGAGGTGATCGCGGCCACGATCGCCTACATCGACGACCCTGACATCGAGGTCGACGGGCTGATGCGCCACATCAAGGGACCGGACTTCCCCACCGGGGGCGTGATCCTCGGCCGTGCCGGCATCCGCGACGCCTACGAGACGGGCCGTGGACGCGTTCGGGTCCAGGCCCGGGCCCACATCGAGCCGCTCAAGCAGGGCAAAGAGGCGATCATCGTCACCGAGCTTCCGTTCCAGGTCAAGAAGGGCGGCGACGGCGGGCTGATCCAGAAGGTCGCCGAGCTGGTCAAAGACGGGCGCATCACCGAGATCGCCAACATCGAGGACCACTCGGACAAGCGCGGCATGCGTCTCGTGATCGAGCTCAAGCGCGACGCGATCCCCAAGGTCGTGTTGAACAAGCTCTACAAGCACACCCCGATGCAGAGCACCTTCGGGGTCAACATGGTCGCTCTCGTCGACAACGTGCCACGCACGCTCGACCTGCGCGCGGTGATCCACAACTACGTCGCCCACCAGCGCGAGGTGATCGTCCGCCGCACCAAGCACGAGCTGTCCGAAAAGGAAGACCGCGCCCACATCCTCGAGGGCCTCCTCACGGCGCTCGAGCATCTCGACGCGATAATCGAACTGATCCGCGCCTCGCGCGACCGTGACTCCGCCCGCGAGCAGCTGATGGAGCGCTTCGAGCTGAGCGTGATCCAGGCCACGGCGATCCTCGACCTGCGCCTCTCCCAGCTCACCGCCCTGGAGGCCGACGGCATCAAACAGGAGCACGCCGACGTGCTCGAGCGGATCGCCGAGCTGCGGGCGATCCTCGGCGACGAATCCCGGGTGCTCGGCGTGATCAAGGAGGAGCTGACGGAGATCTCCGAGCGTTTCGGCGACGAGCGCCGCACCGAGATCAGCCACTCCGAGGACGAGATCGACATCGAGGACCTGATCGCCGACCAGCAGATGGTGATCACCATCACCCAGAGCGGCTACATCAAGTCGCTACCCCTTGCCACCTACCGCCAGCAGCAGCGCGGGGGCCGAGGCGTGACGGGCATGGACATGAAGGACGGGGACTTCATAGAGCACCTGTTCGTGACCTCCTCCCACGACTACCTGCTGTTCTTCTCCAACCGCGGCAAGGTCTACCGCTCCAAGGTCTACGAGCTGCCCGAGGCCCAGCGCACCGCCAAGGGGCGCGCGCTCGTCAACATCCTCCCCCTGAGGGAGGGCGAGCGCATCCAGGCCGTCGTCTCGACCCGCGACTTCGCCGAGACCCAGTACCTGGTGTTCGCCACCCGCAACGGGACCGTCAAGAAGACCGAGCTGGCGGCGTACAACACCCCGATCAAAGCCGACGGGATCATCGCCATCAACATCCGCGACGACGACGAGCTGCTAGCCGTCCGGGCGGTCGACCCCGACGACGAGATCATCATGGTCTCCAAGGCCGGCCTCACCGTCCGCTTCGCCGAGTCCGACGTCCGCGCCATGGGGCGCGACACCACCGGGGTCCGCGGCATGGACGTCGGCAAGTCCGGACGGGTGATCGCGATGGACGTCGCCCGCGACGACATGGACCTGCTCGTGGTGACCGAGAACGGATACGGCAAGCGCACCCAGATCAGCCAGTACCGCAAGACCAACCGTGGCGCCAAAGGCGTCAAGACGATCGGCCTCACCGAGCAGAAGGGCGCCCTCGCCGGAGCCCTGGTGGTGCGCGAGCACCAGGAGCTGGTGTTCATCAGCGTCGGCGGGATGGTCCAGCGCACCGCGGCCGGCGGGATCTCCCAGCAGGGCCGCTCGGCCACCGGCGTGCGCGTCATGAACCTCAAGGACGAAGACGCCGTCAGCGCGGTCGCCCTGGTCGTGGACACCGGCGAGGACACGGGCGAGGACGCGGGCGAGGACTCCCCCGCGGACGGCGGTAGCCCGGAGCCCGAGCAGGCCCCCTCCGCCTAGCGGCCTCCTCCTGCAAGAGCTCGCCCACCGGCCCAAATCTCGGCCGGAGGGCTCAATCATCCGGCGGCACCGTCCGAAGAAGGTGAGGTGCATCGCCGCCCAGCGCGCCGCCTCCTCGCTCTGGCCCTCTCCACCGTCTCAGCCGCCTCCCTGGCCGGCGCCGTGGACGCGCAGGCCCACGCCCGCACCTCGGGCCACGCCCGCTGCACCTCGGTCCGGAGGGCCGAGTGCACCGCCAGGAGGCACAAGGCCCGCTCCCACGGCGTCCGCCTGCTGGTCCGCGGCTCGGGACACGGCCCCCGGGCAGGCATCCGTCCTCCCGCCCCCCATCCGTCCTCCGGCGAAAGCAGCGAGGCCACGATCGCCGAGGTGCTCGCCACCCCCTGCACCGACACCGAAGTGACCCCCGAAGCGTCCGACATCGGGGTCGTCCGCGAAGCCGTCCTGTGCCTGGTCAACCAGGAGCGCGCCTCCCACGGGGAGCAGCCCCTCCACACCAATGCCAAGCTCCAGGCCGCGGCGGAATCCCACAGCCTCGAATGCGTCGAACTCGACTACTTCGCCCACGTGTCCCCGTCCGGCGAGACACCCGTGGAACGGATCCAGGACGCCGGCTACATCCCCTCGCCGTTCGACGGCTACATCCTCGGCGAGAACCTCGCCTGGGGGACCTACGAACTGGCGACCCCGAAGTCGATCGTGGCGGCCTGGATCGCCTCGCCGCCCCACCTCGCCAACATCCTCGAATCCCGCTACACGGAAACCGGGATCGGGGTCACCCCCGCCGTGCCCTCCTCCCGCGGGGAAGGCGCTCCCGGCGCCACCTACGCGCAGGAGTTCGGGGTCATCATCACCTGATCCGACCCCTCCGGGGGCCCCACCCCGCGGCCTCGACGGCTCCGTTTCGCGCGCTGCGGGCCCCGCCGCCCACAACCGTTTCCGGCTGTCGCCAGGTTTCGCTAATCTGGCCAGACCAGAGAAAGGAGGTGGTCCTAACGTTGTCTGACAGTTTTTGCGGGACCCTGGAGGTGACCGGCCGGTAGGTCGGGAGGCTGGTCCGCCTAGCGGAATCCAACCCGGGACACCCCGAGACGACCGCCGGTCCTGGTCCCACCGGCATCCCAA
>Ga0335071_10004319_pt1 | contig 14840 bp, 6 predicted proteins | sample Lox_Sample_15_FD_206724 | JGI IMG/M metagenome (GOLD analysis project Ga0335071, IMG submission 206724) | Soil microbial communities from Loxahatchee National Wildlife Refuge, Florida, United States - Lox_Sample_1.5 | ecosystem: Environmental > Terrestrial > Soil > Wetlands | place: USA: Florida... | reverse complement strand
GGAAGTGGCGGTGAAGGTGCTCCGGCCCGAGCTCTCGGCCACCATCGGCGGCGAGCGGTTCCTCCGGGAGATCGAAACCGTCGCCCGCTTTCAGCACCCGCACGTGCTGCCGCTCCTCGATTCGGGGGTGGCGGGCGGGTTCCTCTATTACGTGATGCCGTACGTGGACGGCGACTCCCTGCGCGACCGGCTGGCCAAGGCGGGCGAGTTCACGATCCACGACGCGGTCCGCATCCTCGTCGAAGTCACGGACGCGCTCGCCTACGCCCATGCGCGCGGCGTGGTCCACCGGGACATCAAGCCCGACAACATCCTGATGTCCGGACGGCACGCGCTGGTCACCGACTTCGGGGTGTCCAAGGCGCTGTCGGAAGCGAGCGGCTCGCGGCACGTCACCACCACCGGCGTCGCGCTCGGAACCCCCGCGTACATGGCGCCGGAGCAGGCGACCGCCGATCCCAACGTCGACCACCGCGCCGACATCTATGCCGTGGGCGCGCTGGGCTACGAGCTGATCGCGGGACACGCGCCGTTCCGCGGCGCCAACGCGCAGGAAGTGCTGGCGGCGCACGTCACGAAGATTCCCGAGCCCCTGACGTCGCAGCGGGCCGCCTGCCCGCCGCCGCTTTCCGCCGTGATCATGAAGTGCCTCGAGAAGCGCCCCGCCGACCGCTGGCAGTCCGCCGACGCCCTGCTCTCCGCGCTCGAGCCCCTCGCCACGCCGTCCGGCGGGATTACGCCCACCACGACGCGCCCGATCCCGGCCGTGGCCACGTCGGTCCGGTCGCGGTCCGGAGTGATCGCGGCCGTCGGGCTGACGGCCCTCCTGGCGGTGGGGGCCTGGGTGGTGTTCGGCCGGTCCGGTCCGCCGCAGGTCACGCTCGGCCGCGCGACCCACGTCACGCTCGACGCCGGCCTCGAGATCGATCCCGCGCTGTCGCCCGACGGCCGGCTGGTGGCGTACACCGCCGGCCCGATCGGGGCGATGCGCGTGTACGTGCGGCAGATCGCCGGCGGAGCCCCGATCGAGGTCACTCCCTCGGACACGGGAGCGGAAGCCTATCCGAGCTGGACTCCCGACGGACAGCGGCTGCTCTTCCTGTCCACCCGCGGCGTGGAGATCGTGCCGGCGCTCGGCGGGCCCCCGCAGCTGCTGGTGCCCGGGACGTGGGGAACCGTGTTTGCCGGCCCGGTGTCGCCGGACGGCGAGCGCTTCGCCTACGTCGCCGGCGACTCGATGTGGTCCGCGGCGCTCGACGGCGGGACCCGGACGCTCATCACAACGGGCCACGAGATGCACTCCATCGCGCAGTCTCCGGATGGGCGCTGGATCGCGTTCGTCCAGGGAAATCCGTACTTCGTGATCACCGACCCTTCCAACTTCGGGAACATCGCGCCGTCCGCGGTCCGGATGGTATCCGCCGCGGGGGGCGAGTCGTGGGCCGTCACCGACGCGGCCGAGCTGAACGTGTCGCCCGCCTGGGGACGGGATCCGCGCCTCTTGTATTTCATCTCGACCCGGGACGGCGCCCGGGATCTGTACGCGCTGGCGCTGTCCGGGTCGGGGCGACCCTCCGGATCCCCGGTACGGATGACCACCGGCGCCAACCTCCAGCACATCGGCGTGTCGCGGGACGGGCACACCCTCGCCTATTCGGTGTTCACGGAGACGTCGAACGTCTACTGGGTCCCCGATCCGGGGGCGGGCTCGGTCTCGTCCCGCGACGCGCGGCCCCTGACCAGCGGCGCCCAGGTCATCGAGAAATTCAACGTGTCTCCGGACGGATCCTGGCTGGTGTTCGATTCCAACCGGGACGGCCCGCAGGAGCTCTTTCGCATGCCGATGTCCGGCGGCACGCCCGAGCGCCTCACGCGGGACTCCGGGGACGCGTTCGCCCCCGCGATCTCGCCCGACGGGCGGGAGATCCTGTATCACGCCTTTCGGAACGGCTGGCGGGCCCTGTTCGTCATGCCGGCGGCCGGCGGTCCGGCCACGGTGGCCGCGTCCCGCGAGGGGTGGCACTACTGGCTGGCGAGCTGGGATCCGACGGGACGCCGCATCGCCTTCACGGCCACCTCGGCGGCGGGCGCGTCGGAAGTGGCGGTGATCACGCGGGACTCGGCGGGCCGTTGGGGGGACGTACGGACGGTGAGCACGCGGGCGCTGGGTGACTGCACCTCCGGCCTGAGCTCACTCGTCGGATGGTCCGCCGATGGACGGGATATCGTGGTCGAATGTCAGGCGAACCACCGCGGCGTGCTCGGGTTCGCGTCCCCGGACCGGGACTCGTCCCGTCTGGTCTGGTCCGATCCGAACAGCGTCTTCTTCTGGCCGTGTCCGTCGGCCGACGGCCGTACGCTCTACGCGCTCGACTGGCGCGGCACCACGATGGCCGGGGTCATGGCGGTTCCGATCCACGGGGGCACGCCGCGGCTCGTCGTGCGGTTCGACGACCCGCAGCGTCCCTGGCATCGGTCCGGTTATCAGATGGCCCGCGGCCGGTTCTACTTCACCCTGGGTGACTGGGAGAGTGACATATGGGTGGCCGACTTGAACTCGCGCTGACGCGGGGACTGATCGCCGTGGCGGGCTGCGCGGCCCTGGCATCGGCCGCGTGCGCCCAGGCCGGGGCGTCGCGGGGCCAGGTCTACTCCGCCGATGCCCTCAGCGCTCCACCCCATCTGGTCTGGACGCCCCCCGTTCCGTATCCGGATTCGCTCCGGCACGCCGGCGTGCAGGGACAGGTGATCGTCCAACTGGTGATCGACACGCTGGGCTTGCCGGAACCGCAATCCATCCGGGTCATGTCGAGCCCGAACCCCGCGTTCGCGGAGTCGGCGGTGGCGACCGCGCGGGGAATGGTCTTCAAGCCGGCCGAGGTGAACGGCCAGAAGGTCCGTGTGCTGGTGCAGATTCCGGTGAACTTCACGCTCGTGACTCCACCGGGGGCCTCGGCCGATGCGTTCTGGGTGACGGATTCGGCGGCCCCATGTACCGGGTTGACGGCGGGCTGGTGGGTGGATGCGGCCCGTCTGCAGGCCCTGGTGGGAGATCGGGGCACCGTGGCGCCGCGCCCCGACGGGAAGGGCCTCGTGCTCCTCTTCGCCACCACGTGTCCGGGGTCGAGCGTCTCAGGCTCGGTCATCGACGGAAGGTTCATCGGTCCGGTGGCGCTGGGGGCCGTGATCGTCCGGACGCAGGCCCGGGCGCCCGACTCGGCCCGCGGCCCCGACGTGCGCTGGAGCTCGATGCCCGAGGCGTTCGGCCCCGGCGGCGCTCCGGTGACCGGCTTGTTCGCGCGGTACGGCTATGCCATGGACACGGGCACCGTCACCGTGTCGGGGGACTCGACCGGCGGCCAGCGGCAGGCGCGGTTCGTCATTCAGACACCCCAAGGCCGGGTCGAAATGCACGCGACCCTGGTGGACTCGTCCTCGCATTTCCTCGTCAAAAGCGCGCTGATCTCGAACGGCGCCGCGGGCATCTTCGGCGGCCCGGAGTGGGCGAACCGGCGGTCCGGCACGGCCACGGTGACCGCCACCGGGACGACGCTCCTGTCCCGGCTCGGGATCACGAGCCCGCCGGACATCGTGGCCTACGACACGGACTTCGGATGGATCTTCAGGTTCTCGCACGAGCGCTAGCGCTCAGGCCATGCCCCGCGCTTCCAGCTCTTCGAGGGAGCGCGGCCAGTCCTGTTTCAGCAGACGGGACATGGCCCGGTCGGCGAGCACGCGCCCGCCCGTCTGACATCTGGGGCAGTAGTTGACCTCGTTCTCGGCGTAGCGGATCCGCTGGATCGGCGCCCCGCAGTCAGGGCAGGGCTTCCGGAACCTTCCATGTACGGCCATCCCGTCCCGGAAGGCGGTCACCTTGTCGGGGAAGCCGTCCGCCGCTTCGGCCTTGAGCCGCTCGGTCCACGTGGTCAGGGTTTCCCGGGTGGCCCGGTGCAGTCGGGCGATTTCGGCCGGCGTGAGCTTCGAGGTCAAGGCGAGCGGCGAAAGCCGGGCCGCGAAGAGGATCTCGTCCGAATAGGCGTTTCCGATCCCGCTGAACAGCCGGGGGTCGGTGAGCGCCCGCTTGAGGGTGTGGTTCTCGAGCGTCAGGGTGGCGCCGAAGGTCCGGACGTCCGCCGTGAGGACGTCGATGCCGCCGGGGTCGAGGGCCCGCAACGCCGGGGCGCCGCGCACGATGTGCAGGGAGGCCCGCTGTTTCTTGCTCACCTCGGTGAGGAGCAGGGAGGCGTCGGGGAAGTCGAGCGCCAGAAGGCCGATGCGCGTAGGAAGGGCGGCCCCCGGCGGCTTCCACCGGAGCCGCCCCGCGACCATCAGGTGCACGACGAGGAAGAGGTCCCCATCGGTCCCGAATACGATGCGCTTGCCGAGCCGATGCAACGTCTCCACGATATGCCCCGGAATCGCGGTCGCCGGCGGATCCACCGTGCGGAGCACGAAGGGGCTGCGGATCCGCAGGCCCGTGATGGGACGGCCGAGCACCCGGGGCGCCAGCGCCGCGAGATAGGTCTCGATGTCGGGAAGTTCTGGCATTCAGCCCAATACTAAGCGAGGAGAATCCACCGTGTATCGTCGGATCGCCATCTCCCGCCGGAGCTTCCTGATCACCGCGGGCCAGACCGGGGGCGCGATCCTGGTCGCCCCGGAGCTCGGCCGCGTCCTTCGCTTCCCGCTTCCCTCGCCGGCCCCGGCTCACGGAGTCGCCGGCGAGGTCCCGGCCGAAACCTTCTCCGGGCTCCGCTGGCGGATGCTCGGGCCGTTCCGCGGCGGCCGTACCGACGCCGTAAGCGGCGTCCCCGGCCGCCCCAACGAGTTCTACTCCGGGTCCGTGAACGGCGGGCTCTGGAAGACCATCGACGGCGGCCGCGTGTGGGAACCGGTGTTCGATGACCAGCCGGTCGCCTCGATCGGCGCGGTCGCCGTGGCGCCCTCCGCGCCCGACACCGTGTACGTGGGCAGCGGCGAGTCGACCCTCCGGGACTCGGTGGGCTTCGGCAACGGGGTGTACAAGTCCACGGACGCCGGGAAGACCTGGACCCATCTCGGGCTCGTCGACACCCATCATATCGGCCGGATCGCGGTACACCCGGCGAACCCGGACATCGTGTTCGTCGCCGCCATCGGCCATTTCTACGGCGACTCGGCCGAGCGGGGGCTGTTCCGGTCGACGGACGGCGGGAACACGTGGAAGAAGGTCCTCGATCGGGGACCCTCCGTGGGCGCGGTCGAGGTCGTGATCGATCCCACCAATCCCAAGGTGATCTTCGCGGGCCTTTGGAACACGCGGCGCCCGCCGTGGTTCACCTACGCACCGACCAACGGGCCCGGCGGCGGGATCTACAAGTCCACGGACGGCGGCGATACGTGGAAGCAGCTGACCCAGGGACTTCCGCCCGCGGGCATCGGCCGCACGGGCATCGCGGTGGCGGCCTCGCTGCCCTCGCGGGTGTATGCGGTCGTGGATTGCCTGCTCCCCGAGCCGGGGGCGACCGTGGCGCCGACGCGTCCGGGCGGGTTCGGCCGGGACACGACGCCGCGTCAGGGCGGGTTCTTCCGTTCGGATGACGGCGGCGAGACCTGGACGCGCTTGTCGGCGGACCAGGCGCTGTGGGGCCGGGGCTGGTACTTCGAGCACATCGTCGTGGATCCCAAGGATCCCGACGCGGTGTACGTGTCGAACGTCTCGGTGTCCCGTTCGCTGGACGGCGGGCATACCTGGGTGCCGCTCCGCGGCTCGCCGGGCGGAGACGACTACCACCAGCCGTGGATCTCGCCCGACGATCCGAGCACGATGATCGTGGCCTCGGATCAGGGGTCGGTCATTTCCCGGAACGCGAAGGCCGCCGACCCCCGCCGCGTCACCTGGAGCTCCTGGCTCAACCAGCCCACCGCGCAGATCTACCACGTCTCGGTGGATCCCCGGTTCCCGTATTGGGTCACCGGTGCCCAGCAGGATTCGGGGTCGGTGGCGGTGCGGTCCCGGGGGAAGTTCGCCCAGATCTCGATGCGGGACTGGGAGCCGATCGGCGCCGGCGGCGAGAGCGGCTACACGGTCGGCGACCCGCTGCACCCCGGCGTCATCTACGGCGGCGCGGGGAGCCGGTACGACATGGAGCTGAACCGCGAAGTGCCGGGCACGGCCACGCCCAAGGCCGCGGATCAGACGCCCGAGCGGCACGACTGGACCCAGCCCCTGGTACTGTCGCCGGCCGATCCCCGCGCTCTCTACTACGGCACCCAGTTCCTCTTTAAGTCGACGGACACGGCCCGGTCGTGGGCGCAGATCAGCCCCGACCTCACGCGGGCCGAGCCCGGCATCCCGAAGAACCTGGATCAGACGGCGGCGGCGGACACCGGGAACGCGCAGCGAGGCGTGATCTACACCATCTCGCCCTCTCCCGTGCTGGTGCCGATGGTGTGGGTGGGCACGGACGACGGCGCGATTCAGGTGACGCTGGACGACGGAAAAACCTGGAAGAACGTCACGCCGCCGGCGCTGACCGCCTGGAGCCGGGTGACGATGATCGAAGCCTCGCACACCGACTTCAATACGGCGTATGCGAGCGTGGACCGGCATCAGCTGGAGGATTTCGATCCCTACATCTACCGGACTCGCGATCAGGGCCGGACCTGGCAGCGGATCACGACGGGGCTTCCGGCCGGTGTGTACGTCCACACCGTCAAGGAGGATCTCGTGCGGCCGGGTCTGCTCTTCGCCGGCACCGAGCGGGGCGCGTTCGTCTCCTTCGACGCCGGGGACCACTGGCAGCCCCTGCAGCTCAACCTTCCGGTGACTTCGGTCCGGGATTTTCAGGTGTACGGCAACGACCTGATCGTGGCGACCCACGGCCGCGGCTTCTGGGTGGTGGACGACATCAGCGTGCTGCGGCAGGCGGACGAGTCGGTCGTACAGGCGGACGCGTATCTGTTCCAGCCCGCGGACGCGATCGAGGTCGCCCAGGGTGACGACAACGGGACGCCGCTCCAGAAGGACGAGCCCCAGGCCGAAAATCCGCCGAACGGCGCGATCATCGACTACTACCTGAAGGCGGCGCCCGCGGGCGCGGTGACGCTCGACATCCTGGACTCGGGCGGTGCGACCCTCGAGACCTTCACCACGGCGCCCGCCGAGGCCCAGTCCCGCGACGGGATTCCGAACACGACGGCGTTGTGGCGGGTCCCGCCGGAACCGTTCTCCGGTGCGGCCGGAATGCACCGCGTGGTGTTCGATCCGAACGGGGAACGACGGCGGCGCGGTCCCCGGAATGACCGACCCGCTCCGCCCCGGCTGCCGGCGACCTTCACGGCCAAGCTCACCGTGAACGGCCGGAGCTACACTCGTACGTTCACCATTCGCCCCGACCCGCGGATCGGAAACGAGGACCGCTGATGACCCGGTGGCAAGGCTGGCTGACCCTCATCGCGCTGCTCGTTCCCCTCACGTCGCGGCAGGGAACCGAAGGGCCGTTCGCGCTCGCCCAGGTGCTCGGGTATCCCTATCCCACCGGCCTGGTCACGGCGCCCGGGGGCGCGGCGGCCGCGTGGGTGCTGAGTGAGCACGGGGTGCGCAACGTGTGGGTGGCGCAGGCGCCGGACTGGACGCCGATGCAGCTGACCGACGGCAAGGCGGACGACGGGCAGGAGCTCACCCAGCTCGCGTTCACGCGTGACGGGAAGACGGTGCTCTACGTGCGGGGCGGGGATCACGACGCCAACTGGGACGCCCCACCACCCGACCCCGATCACCGGCCGGCGGAGCCCAAGGTCCAGATCTTCGCGGTGGCGTTGGCCGGCGGCGCGCCCAAGGCGCTGACGGAGGGCGATCAGATCGCCGTGTCGCCCCGGGGAGACGTAGTGGCCTTCGTGAAGGGCGGGCAGATCTGGTCGGTGCCGGTGGACGGGTCGAAGGCGGCGAGCCAGATGATCTTCGCCCGGGGCGACAACGGGTCGCCCACCTGGTCACCCGACGGCAGCCGGATCGCGTTCGTCTCCGACCGCGGTGACCACAGCTTCATCGCGGTGTACACGTCGGACGCCGATCCGCTCCTCTACCTCGCGCCTTCCACGTCACAGGATGTCGAGCCGGTTTGGTCTCCGGACGGGCGCCAGATCGCCTACGTCCGGCTCCCCGGGTCCGGCGGCCCGCCCCGTTCGCTGCTCACGAGGGCGCCGTCACCCTGGGCCATCTGGATGGCGGACGCCAATACGGGAGCCGGGCACGAGGTCTGGCACTCTCCGGTGACGCTCCACGCTTCGTTCCCGGGAGACGCGGGGCTGATGTGGGGGGACGCCGGCCGGCTGGTCTTCCATGCGGGCACGGACGGGTGGTCTCATCTCTACTCCGTTCCGGTGACGGGCGGTGACCCGCTGCTGCTCACCCCGGGCGCGTTCATGGTCGAGGACGTGGCCCTCTCCCCGGACCGCAGAACGCTGGTCTACAGCGCGAACACGGGCGCCGATTCGGATGACGTCGACCGCCGGCACCTGTTCAGGGTGCCGGTGGACCGCGCCGCGCCCGCGGCGCTGACGAGCGGAGTGGGAATCGAATGGAGCCCGGTCATCACGGGCGACGGCGGCTGGGTCACGCTGATTTCCGCCGACGCGAAGCGCCCCCCGGTCCCGGCGGCCGTCAGGCTGGACGGCGGAGACGTGAAGCTCATCGGCGCGGACCGGATTCCGTCCGATTTCCCCACCCAGGCGCTCGTGGTGCCGAAGAAGGTGGTATTCCGCGCGCCCGACGGGACGGCGGTCCACGGTCAACTCTTCGAGCAGTCCGGCATCACGGGGCGTCACCCCGGGGTCATCTTCGTCCACGGCGGGCCGCCGCGGCAGATGCTCCTCGGCTGGCACTACATGGGCTATTACTCGAACGCGTACGCCGTCAATCAATATCTGGCGAGCCGCGGGTACGTGGTGCTCAGCGTGAACTACCGTCTGGGAATCGGCTACGGCTGGGATTTCCACCACCCGCCGCACGCCGGCCCCGCGGGCGCGTCCGAGTATCAGGATGTCCTGGCGGGCGGGAAGTGGCTCGCCGCCCGCCCCGAGGTGGACCCGGCGCACGTGGGCATCTGGGGCGGCTCGTACGGCGGGTACCTCACGGCGCTGGCCCTGGCCCGCAACTCGGACGTGTTCTCGGTGGGGGTGGATTACCACGGCGTGCACAACTGGACGTCCGACGACGCGGACCGCTATACGCCGCGCTGGCGGTACGAGCGGACCGACCTGGACAGCGCGCGCATCGTGGGGTGGACGTCGTCTCCCGTGGCCGACATCGCCACCTGGCGCTCCCCGGTGCTGCTGATCCAGGGAGACGACGACCGGAACGTGCACTTCCACGAGACCGTGGACCTGGCCCGCCGGCTGGACGCGGCGGGGATCAGCTACGAGGAGCTCGTGATCCCCGACGAGATCCACGGCTTCCTGCGGTGGCGCTCCTGGTACCAGGCCGACTCCGCGGCGGCGGCGTACTTCCAGAAGCACTTCTAGCCTCACGGCTGGCCGAGGGGCCGCTCGGGCGGCACCTTTAGGCCGCCGTGACCGACACCTCCCGCCTCGCCACCGCCCTGGGCGACCGCTACCGCATCGAGCGGGAGCTGGGCGCCGGCGGCATGGCCACGGTGTACCTGGCCCGCGATCTGAAGCACGACCGCGAGGTGGCGCTAAAGGTCCTGCGTCCCGAGCTGGGCCTGGTCCTGGGCGCCGAGCGGTTCCTCACCGAGATCAAGATCACGGCCCGCCTCGATCATCCGCACATCCTCACCCTGATCGACTCCGGCACCGCCGAAGGCCTGCTGTATTACGTCCTGCCCTACGTCCGCGGTGAGTCCCTGCGCGCGCGGATCGACCGGGAGCACCAGCTGGGGCTCGACGAGGCGCGGACCATCCTCAAGCAGGTCGCCTCGGCGCTCGACTACGCGCACCGGCAAGGCGTCGTGCACCGGGACATCAAGCCCGAGAACATCCTGATCCAGGAGGGCGAGGCGATGCTGGCGGACTTCGGCATCGCCCTGGCCGTGAAGGAGGCGGGCGGTAACCGGCTCACGGAGTCAGGTCTGTCGCTCGGTACGCCGCAGTACATGAGCCCGGAACAGGCGACGGGGGACCGGCAGCTGGATGGCCGGAGCGACGTGTATTCGCTCGCCGCCGTGTTCTACGAAATGGTGGCCGGGGAGCCGCCGGTCACGGGCGCCACCGCGCAGGCGATGATCGCGAAGCTCCTCACCGAACGCCCCACGCCGTTGCGCGTCGTGCGCGACACGGTCCCGGTGCACGCGAGCGAGGCGGTGACCAAGGCGCTCGCGAAGACGCCGGCCGACCGGTTCGCGTCCGCGGGGGACTTCGTCCGGGCGCTCGACGCCGGATTCGGCGCCGGCGCGCCCGCGCGGGGGCTCTCGCGGCGGGCCGTGATTGGGCTGGGTGTGGCGGCGGTCGGGCTGGTGGTCGGCCTCGGGCTGTGGATCAGAAGCGGGGGACGCGCGGCCCGGGGTCCCGCGGCCGTGCTGGGCGCCAAGACGCAGCTCACGGGCTCCGGCACCGTCACGTCCCCGGCGATATCCCCGGACGGCAAGCAGCTCGCGTATGTCGTGAAGCATTGCCGGAACGCCGATTGCACGTACGACGTCACGTTGCAGGACGTCGGCGGCGCGGTGTCCCGGGTCATCCTCGCCGGCGCCACCGCCGCGTACGGCATCACCTGGAGTCCCGATCGCCGGAACCTGCTGTTCTTCGGTTCCATCCGGCGAAAGTACGGCAACTACCTGGTCTCGGCCCTGGGTGGCCCACCGCAGCTGGTGAGCACGACGAGCGCGTCGTTCTCCGGTGATGGCGACTCACTCCTGGTGTCCCCGCCCAGTCATCGGGATTCGGTGTACTGGGTCCGGGTCACCACGCTCGACGGGATCGTGCGGGACAGCATCCGGGTCCCCGGACCCGGCGAATTCATCGGGGCGTCGACCGCCGTCCCCGGCACCGGTTTCTTCGCGATCCCCCTCTTCCAGGGAACGCACGTGCTGTGGCAGGTCCTGGATCGGAAGGGGCGTCTGCTGGATCACGTGACGAATTCCTGCGCGTGCCCCGGGACGGCCTCCCACGACGCCCTCTGGCTGGCGCGTGCGAATCCGTCCGGCAACGGAGAGGTCGTGGTCCGGATCGCCATCGACCCCGCCACGGGTCGTCTCTCCCGGCAGGCCGACACCATGTTCTCGGGGTTGTTCACGGGATTCTCTCTCACGGCGGACGGCTCGGCCGCGGTGTTCGACCAGGGGACCTACGAGTACTCGCTGTGGGCGGTGGACTTCGCTGACGCGCTGGCGGGGCGGTTCCCGGAAACGAAACGCATCGCGCAGACATCGACCTCGGTGTGGGCGGCGGTATCGCCCGATGGAGGCCGGATTCTCATGGGCCGCCGTGTGCCGACGGCGAGCGGAGGCAGTGAAACCCGTCTCACCGTACGGCCCTGGGAGGGCGGCGCGGAGGTCCCGGTCAACACCCCCGGGCCGGAACGGGTGTTCTGGACCGATTCCGTCACGCTCGCGGCCGCGGTGCTGACCCCGCGCGGACTGCACCTGGCGCTCATCGACGTGCGCACGGGCGCGCAGAGTCGTGGCTTCGATCTGCCCGATTCGGACGTCAACAATCTCGATCTGACGGCGGACGGATGGGCGTGGGTTCCGGTGCCCGGGACCCGCATCCTGTACCAGACCCCGGCGGGCCTCAAGACCTTCCCCAAGCCCGATTGGTTCGCGGCCATACAGCAGATCACGCCGGACGCCGGCCGCCGCCGGCTGGCCTATACCGGCTGGCGGGAGGGGGCGTTGGACTCCCTGGGTGTTCATGTCCTGAACCTGGCCGACGGGACCGACACGCGGTGGGGGGCGTTCCTCACCGAAGGCGCCGTGGTCAGCTGGCTGAACGACGGGTCGATCCTGGTGAAGTCCCAGGAGATGCTCGGAGAATACCATCTGTATCGCCTGCGCGGTCCCGGACGCGTCGAATCGCTCGGCGCGGTCCCCCGCGAGCTCTACGGGTTCAGCGTGTCCGCCGACCTCCGCCACGCCGCCGTGGCGACCCGCGACTACCACGCCGACGCGTGGCTCTACCGCGTGATCCGGCCCTGACGTGACGCCCATCGACGACCTGGCCCGCGCCCTCGCCGGCCGGTACCGCATCCAGCGCGAGCTCGGCGCGGGTGGAATGGCGACCAGGTGACGCACGCCCCTCTCGAGGATATCCGATGCGGCTGAAGGCGATGTTGTTGATGGGAGGTGCCGCCCTGCTGACGAGCGGGGCCGTCCGCTCCTCTCCCGGCGGTCCGCGGGTCGCGTGGAACGACAACCGGGAGCCGGCGGGCACGCTCGCGCGGGGGGTTCTCACGCTCTCTCTCGTCGCGCAGGCGGGGGAGTGGCGCCCCTTCGGGGCCGACAGCCCCGGCGCGTCGGTGTTGACCTTCGGGGAAGCCGGGAAGGGTCTCCAAGATCCCGGGCCGCTGATTCGCGTGCCCCTCGGGACCTCGATCCACGTGACCGTGAAGAACCTCACCGGCGTCCGCCTCGTGGTGCACGGATTCGCGGCCCGGCGCGTGGCCGTGATGGACACGCTCGACATTCCGCCCGGCGAGTCCCGCGAGGCCCGGTTCACGCCCGAGGACGCGGGGACGTTCTACTACTGGGCGAGCGTCGACGGCTTCGCGGTCAACGACCGGATTCTGCGGGACGCCCATCTCAACGGTGCGCTGATCGTCGATCCACCCGGCGCGGCCGCTCGAGCGCCCGACCGGGTGTTCGTGGTCGAGCGCTGGGTGCCGGACACCCAGCCCAACGGGAATCCGGACTTCCCCCATGAGCTGATGACCCTGAACGGGAGACCCTGGCCGCTCACCGAGCGCCTGGCCTTCGACGTCGGCGACTCGGTGCGGTGGCGGTTTATCAACGTGTCCGGGGACGTCCATCCGTTCCACATGCACGGGTTCTACTACCGGGTGGATGGCCGCGGGGACTTCGCCCGGGACACGGTCTACTGGCCGGCCGAGCGGCGCATGGTCGTGACGGAGACGATGATGCCCGGCACGACCCTGGACCTGGCCTGGAGGCCGGACCGCCCCGGCGGGTGGATCTTCCACTGTCACTTCAGTCCCCACGTGTGGCCGAATACCGGGCTCCCGCCGGACACGGAGCCCGGCAAGGCGCGCGTCGATCACCTGCTGAACGGATACCCGGAGATGCCCGGGATGAATGCCGAGCATCGGGGGATGGGGGGCTTGGTGCTCGGGCTTTACGTCCGGCCCCCCGCGGGCTGGCGTCCAGACGCCGGCCCGCGGCGCACGCTGCGGCTCCTGGTGCAGTCGGACTCGGGACCCGGGGACAGCCTCCGACGGTTCGCGTACGAGCTCCAGGAGGGGGACCGGACGACCGCGCCGGACGCGCCGGGGTCACCGGGCCCGGCCCTCGTCCTCCGCCGCGGAGAGCCCACGCGCATCTGGGTGGTGAATCACACGCCGGAAATGACGCAGGTACACTGGCACGGTCTCGAAATCGAAAGCCCGTACGACGGCGTGGGGGGGACCAGCGGTGTCGGGCCCGAGCGCGCCCACCCCATCACGCCCGGCGAATCCCTCGCGGTGCTCGTGACTCCGCCGCGGGCCGGGACGTTCATCTACCACACCCACTTCAACGACCTGCGCCAGCTGAGTCACGGCCTGTACGGACCGCTGATCGTGCTCGACACGGGGGCGCGCTGGAATCCCGACAGCGATCAGGTATTCATCGTGGGTGCGGACGCGGGCTACGATTCCAAGCTGTATCGGATTCCGGCGGGTCCGGCGCCTTCCTTGCGTGCCGGCGTCACCTATCGTTTCCGTCTGATCAACATCACCCTGTTCGATGCCCAGCTCACCTACGCCCTGGTCCGGAACGGCGCGCCCCTGCGCTGGAAGCCGCTGGCCAAGGATGGGTACGCGCTGCCCAGGTGGCAGTCGGGCGTCACGGACGCGCGCCAGATCGTGAGCGTCGGCGAGACCTACGATTTCGGGGTGCAGGCCGCCGACACGGGGGCGGTGACGCTGGAGGCGCGCGAGCCCGACGGGACCCTGGTGGGAAGCCAGCTGATCCGGGTCGGGAAGTCGCGTCCGTGATCGACCGTCTCGCTGGTGCTCCTTTCTCCACGCGGCCGTCGCTACACCACTCCCGATCGTCTTTGGAGGATCCATGCGTCGCTTGGCGGTGATGGTGGGATTCGCAGTGCTCGCGGCCGGCTCGGCCGCCGCCCAGGTCCCGGCGGGCCTCGATTCGATGCTGCACCGGCTCTTCGCCTCGGGGGAGTTCTTCGGGGCGCGCTTCGGGCCGGCGCGGTGGATCGAGAACGGGAATGCGTACACGACGGTCGAGCCGTCGGCCGACCAGAAGGGCGACGACATCGTCCGGTACGAGACCGCCACCGGCGCGCGGTCCGTCCTGGTCTCCGCCCGGCAGATGACGCCGGCGGGGGACAGCACGGCGCTCGACTTCGACGACTACACCTGGTCCCCCGACGCGACCAAGCTCCTCCTCTTCACGAACACGCGGAAAGTCTGGCGGGCGAACACCCGCGGGGACTACTGGGTGCTCGACCGCACCACCGGCACCCTGCACCAGCTGGGCGGCGGCGGTGACCCCTCGACCCTGATGTATGCGAAGTTCTCGCCCCAGGGGGACCGGGTCGCCTACGTGCGGCACGGCGACGTCTACGTCGAGAGCCTGGCCGACGGGAAGATCACCCGCCTCACCACCGGCGCCGACTCCCTCCACGTGAGCGGGATGACGGACTGGGTCTACGAAGAAGAGTTCGGC
>Ga0335071_10004318_pt1 | contig 14843 bp, 11 predicted proteins | sample Lox_Sample_15_FD_206724 | JGI IMG/M metagenome (GOLD analysis project Ga0335071, IMG submission 206724) | Soil microbial communities from Loxahatchee National Wildlife Refuge, Florida, United States - Lox_Sample_1.5 | ecosystem: Environmental > Terrestrial > Soil > Wetlands | place: USA... | reverse complement strand
GATATAGCCGGTGAGCGTCGTCTCACTGTCCTTTCGCAGATACGCGCTGGCGACGGGCTGGTTGGAGTAGCGGCCTTCCTGCTTGCGCAAAAAGCCAAGCCCCACGCATCCATCCAGCAGACGTGCGAGGGGCTCCGTCAACGCACCCATCTCCGCCGCCAGCGTTTCCGCGTCCGCCGGCGCTTGCTCCAGGCGGTCGAAGACACCGAGCGCGACAGCCGCAAACATGGTTTTCGAACGGCGAAAAGCTTCCATCAAGTCGATGACAGCGGCGGGATCGGGTGCACTCATGAGGACCTGAAATGATCGTAACCGAGAGGCGTGAGCCGTTGCCCGTCGAGGCGCACGCGGCCTGCTGGTCCGCGCGTGATCACGCCAATACGCGTCAACGGCAAATTCTCAAATCGTTCGGGAACCCGAATGCCCGGGCGCAGCGTAAACAACAGCTCATAATCTTCCCCTCCGTGCAGCGCCTGTTCGAGTGATGCACCCGGGTACATCGGCGGCCGCTCGATGTCCGCCGCAACTTCTGAGGCTATGCAGAGCCGCCGCAAATCGAGCGAAAGCCCGTCGCTCAAATCCATGGCTGCTGTCGCATGCAATTTTTCCCGCAGATATCGCCCCAGCGCCAGCCTCGGCTCCGGCTTGAGATGCCGCTGCCAGGCCCGTCCTTTCTTCGTAGCGAGTCCTAACGCCGGTCCGCCCAATTTCCCCGAAACATAGATCGCGTCGCCTGGTTTCGCGCCATTGCGCCGGAGCGCGCGGCCTTTCGGCGCAGATCCAGCGACCACAATGTCACACACCACGCGGTCTGTATGCGCCAGATCACCGCCGGCCAGCACAACGCCCGTGGACTTCGCTAGTTTCAGCAATCCGTCGTAGAACCGATCCACCCATTCATCGCCCGCCCATTCCGGCAGCCCCAGCGAGAGCAGGCAGAAAAGCGGATCGCCTCCCATGGCGGCGATATCGCTCAGCCCGCGAGCCAACGCCTTCCGGCCCACCACTGCTGGAGCGTGCGTGGTCCGCTCGAAGTGCACGCCTTCAATCAGCAGATCGGTCGTGAATAGCAGATCCTCTTTGCCGGAAGCCGGACGGAAAATCGCGCAATCATCGCCCATCCCGGCAGCGATTCTGGAACCTCGCGGAATCGCGACGCGACGTGCCAGCCTCCGCAGAATGCTCTCTTCGGTCAACTCCCACCGGTTAAGCTAACGCCCATAAATCTGTCCAACGCTAAGAAAAACCGTGATTTCCGTCTTGACCCTGCTTTACGCGATTTGAGAGAATTGAGGGGCAATATCAAATGGTTGTTCGCACAGGAATCGGGATCGCTGGGACCGGCTACGAATTTTCCATTCGTAGCTTTTTTGTTGTCTGGCCTCCCGCCAACTCGGCGGACAATGTTCAGGAGAGTAGTAAGTGAAAGAAAAAGGCGTTGTGAAATGGTTTAATGCCGCGAAGGGCTATGGATTCATCCAGCGGTCCAGCGGTGACGACGTGTTTGTGCATTTCTCGGCCATCCAGGCAAACGGGTATCGCAGCCTGGATGAAGGCGCGGAGGTTGAGTTCGAGGTTAAGCAGGGCCCCAAAGGTCTGCAAGCCGAGAACGTGAACAGACTGTAAATCAACCTTTCCCGACATTTTCAATGAGGAGCCGCCGTGACAGGCGGCTTTTCTATTTTTTGGGCTCGAAAGATCCCACATCACTCCTCTCTCAGTGCCACTACAGGTTCCACACGGATGGCCCGGCGCGCGGGCAGCCAGCACGCCACCAGCGCCACCACGATCCACACGCCTACCGCTGACGACCACGTGACCGCGTCGGTCGGACTCACGCCTTGCAGCAGGGTCGTGAGCAGGTGCGACACGATCGCGGAAATCAACAGGCCGATTGCGATACCCGCCATCGTTACGCGAAGACCCTGAGTGATGACCAACCGAAGCACTTCGCGCGGACGCGCGCCTAGAGCCATGCGGATGCCGATTTCGCGCGTGCGTGCAGTCACGTGGTACATCAACACGCCGTACATTCCGACCGCCGCGAGCAGCAGCGCGAGCCCTCCGAGAATCCCGAGCACCCACAGCTCGAAGCGCGCCTGCCAAAACGACATGTCGAGCGATTCGCTGAGACGGTGGACGCCATAGGTACGGAAGTCCGGGTGAGCAGACACCAACGTTTGGCGAACGCTCTCCATCAGCAGACCGGGGTCGCCCGCCGTTTCCACCAACAGGAACACGATGCCGCCATCGTAGGCTTGGGAGAACGGCAAATATACGTGCGGTAGCGTGATCTCGTTCATCGAACGAATTTTGGAATCCCGCGCCACGCCCGCCACCTGGCGGGTCTCGGGGTGGTCGCAGCCGATCTCAAATGTGCGGCCGACGGCCGGCTGATTGGGCCATAGCCGGCGCGCCAGCGTCTGATTCACGATGGCAACCGGTGGGCCATCCGCTTTCTCGGTGCTCGCGAAGTCGCGCCCTTCGACCAGGGGAATTCGCAGCGTAGCGAGAAAGCCTCGATCGATCGTTGTGCTGGTGGCTGGCGTGGGACGCTCTCCTGGCTGCTCCACGCACGTGGCCGCAATACCGGCGGCGTATAACGGCAGCCGCATGGTGAGGGACGCGCTACGAACTCCGGGGAGCGCACGCAGGCGTGCCAGCGTCTGCTCGTAAAAGACGCGGCCTGATACCGGCGTGAACTGTGGGGCCGGTACGAAAGCCGGGGCGTACAGTCGACTCGCGCTGGCGAAGCCGGGGTCGATATTGTGGAAACGGACGATCAGCCGCGCGAACAGGCCCGCCGTGAGCAAGAGCACCAGAGACAGAGCGATCTGGCCCGTAAGCAGCCCGAGGCGCAGCCGCAAGCGTCCTCCGGCGACGTTCGTGCCTTTGAGCACGGCCGCCAGGTCGGCGCGGCTTGATTGCAGGGCGGGCAGGAGTCCAAATAACAACGCGGTGACCAGAGCCACCGACCCGGTGTAAAGAAGCACGCGAAAATCGAGCGGCAGATCGAGCTGGAACGCTTCGCCGAACGGCAGCATGGGAAGCGCCGCTACTAACAAGCGATTGGTGGCGTAACCGACGAACACACCGGCGCCGCCGCCGAGGATGCCCAACAGCAGATTTTCGATCATCAACTGGCGCAGTATGCGTGTGCGGCCGGCGCCCAGCGCGAAACGCACCGCGATCTCACGCTGGCGACCCATGCCACGCGCCACCAGCAAATTCCCTACATTCATGCACGCGATGAAGAGAACCAGCGCCACCACAGTCATCAGCAGAATGACCACCGGCATTGCCACGCGGCGGCCTATAGGATTCGGAATGCCGCGCACCAGTTCAAGCACAAGAGGCGACCCCGCATCTTTTGCCATGTCCGGATTCTCACGGTGGATCAGTGTGGCAACCGCGTTCAGCTCGGCAGCAGCCTGCGACACTCCGACGCCGCGCTTCAGGCAGGCGAATACCATTCCCCTGCGGCTATCGGCGTCATTGCCCGCCCAATAACGGAACGGGACCCACAAGTCGATGCGCAGCGGCGCATAAATGCCGGTGAAGTCCGGTGGTGCGACCCCGACCACCGAGTACGCGTGCGATTCCGAGCGGATCGTCTTGCCGAGCACACCCGGGTCGCCGTGAAAGAGCTGCTGCCACGCGTGATAGCTAATGACCGCCGCCGGCTCATCCTCGCGCGTGAACCATCGCCCCATGACGGTGCGAGCGCCAAGCACTGCGGCGTAATTGGCCGAGACAGGCTCGGCGCCAATCAGCATCGCGTTGCCTTCGAAACTGAGGTCCGACTCTTCCGGGTCGGAGATGGCCAACCCCTCGAGCGACTGGTTGCGGTCGCGGAGTGCGCGATATTCGGGGTACGAGAACAAGGGGCGGCCGCTACGGCTGAGAACCGCCACCCGATCGGCGTTGCCCACCGGCAGGGGGCGGAGGTAGACCATGTCGAGCAGGCTGAAGATAGAAGCGTTCACACCAATGCCGAGCGCGAGGCAGAGAAGCGCCAGTAGAGTGAAGGCGGGCGACTTGCGAAGGAGACGGATAGCGAGCGCTACGTCCTGCATGGGGGCTTAGACACCGCAAGACGGACTATTGTTTCCACCACGCCGCGCGGCAAGAATACAGCCGATGATTGCTGTGCGCTGGGAGTAACTATGGTTCGAGGTAAATCCGGACGCGGTTGCTTTCCTGGCCGCCGGCCGTAATGTACAGCTCGGCCGGACCCGCATTCACCAGGGCCGGCAGTTGCAACTCAATGATGTATAGCCCGATGTAGCCCGGCGCAAGGGTAGCGCGCGTTACGTCGACCGGCGCATGGTCCACATAAGCCTTCACAGTTGCGGCTACCGCGGGCGGATTATCGAGGGGGGCTGCCAGCCCGGTGGGCCAGTCCGGCCGCACCTTGCCCATGCCCGTGGCCAACACCTGGATGCGGGCATTCGAATGCGCCGAGTTGGCCGCGTCCAGCATCATTCCGGTGTCGGCGTCGAGCAGCATGGGCGCGCCGTCGCGATCCACAAAGATCGCCGGCGATGCAGGCTGCACAGCTAATCCAACCGACACCCTGCCGGAAGCTGCGTCCAGAGCTAACGGAATCGAAGGTCCGGTCACCGAGAAAGGTACCTGGATCTGTGTTCCCGATTCGGAGGTTGCCAGGATGGGAAACTCCAGATCTCCGGCGCGCGCTTTGAGAATCGGGCTACCCAGTACACTCACGAGCGAACCCGGCGCCGCCGGCCGTGAGCTGAAATCGGCTGCGTTGACGATCCGTAGGATGCCGCCGCGATGCGGAGCGGGAGTCGCATAAACGCCGTAACCTTCGAGCGCTATGTAGAGTTGGCTTCCCGTCGGATCGAGCGCCGCCGCGGTCGCACGAGCTGCCGGCAAATTGCCGCTGATGAGCGACCATTGGGCGGGCTGGCCCGCGGCTTCGAGATCTTCATGCGCCCAGTAAACGCCGCGATCCGTGGCGGCGTAAACCACTCCAGCGCCCCGATCTGCTGCGACGCCATGTGCCGCCACATCGGGAAGGTTGGTCGTCAAGTCGTCCCAAAATCCGCCGCTGTTGACCGTTCGCAGAACATGCGCGCCGGAACCACTCGCCGCGGCCAATGCCACGCGGGGCGCCTGGCTGTCTACGAAGAAGCTTTCAATGGGGCCCGATCCCGCGGCTCGCGACAGATTCCACGTGTGTCCGCGATCGAGCGATGCCCAGATTCGCCCGTCTGCGGCTCCTGCATAGGATACGTCGCCGACTGAGCCGACCGCCGTGATTTCGGTGCCGAGCTGCGCGGTATATGCCCGGCGCAACTGCGTCTCTTGCTCGAGACGCGGCTCTGCCACCACCTGCCAGGACGCTGCCGGAGCCCGATTGCCAGGCGCCAGTTCCGCCGCGCCAATGCCATCAATGGCGACTTCGACTCCACGCCCGTTGGCGGGTGTTGCCAGAATTCGGCGAATGTTTAAATTCGGCAGGAAGCGATTGAGGCCGGTCCACGATAGACCGCCATCCAATGATCTCCACACCCCAAATTCATTCGCCACGACGAGTTGATTTGCATCGAGCGGCGAAACAGCGAGATCGTGCTGACCCGGCCCGATGACGGATTGGTCTCGATATGCGGTGAGATTGCTCCAGCTATGCCCCCCGTCCTCGGAGGCATACAAGTTAGCCCCGAGCGCGTAAACACGGCTCGGATCGGTCGGGTTGCTTCGCAGTACAGCGCTCTGGACGGGCAACCGCGCAACCGCAATCCCCAAGGCTGAGTCCGTGCGGGTTGCGGGTGCAGAGGCGGGGGACCAGTTCTCAAAGTCCGCGGTTTCAAACACCTTACCCGATCGGGTACGCACATAAAGGTTGCGGCCTTCGGGTCCGAACCAGACCTCGTCTGCAGGTCCCGTCGCCGGTGCGGCCAGCATGAGATCCACCGACATGCCGCCTACTTTTCGCCAGTCAAGCCGCGCCGCTTCGCCCTGCGCCTGGGCCATCGCCGGCGCTATTGCTAAGATACTAGCGGCCAGTATCAACCCGGAGTGAACTGTTTCACCTCGACACATCGGCGTGTCCCATTTTACCTCAAGCAGACAGGGGCTCAACGTGAAAGTGCCGTGTTTACAATAGTTATCGCAAGAATATTCGCGCGGTAATCTAGTTGCTACGCACGTTTGGTGATAGACTGAGGGCGAAAGTGTCTCGCAACCGCCAAAACGCGCCAGCTTTGGGGATCATACCGTCTGTAGCCGTTCTGCTGCTTACCGTATTTGCCGGTTCCGCGTTCGCACAGGACGGTGCCGCGAAAGTCGAGACAATGACGGGTCAGGTATCGTTCCTGCGCGACAGTGCACCCTGGGCGTTGCACGTCGGCGATACCATACAACCGGGCAAGCTGATCATTACTGGTCCGGACGGCTATGCTTTGCTGCGGGTTTCCGACGGGAGTACCTTTGAAGTCTTTCCGAATGCCAAGGTGATTTTCCGGAACAGCCCCGGTAACTGGTCCGACTTGCTTGACGTGCTGTTGGGACGTGTTAAGGTCCACATCCAGAGAATCGGTGGCCAGCCCAACCCCAATAAGGTTCGAACCCCGACAGCGGTGGTTTCCGTGCGCGGCACGATTTTCGACGTAGTTGTGGAAGATGAGGACGCCACCACGCTGGTCTCGGTGGAAGAAGGTCAAGTGGGCGTACGCCACGCGCTCTTGCCGCCGTACACGGACAGGCTCGTAAATGCCGGCGAGTCGATCCGCGTCTTCAAGAGTCAGCCGTTAGCCGCGAATGCGGTAGATCGGAGCGGCATTACCCGGGGTATTCTGCGTGCCGCGGCTGATGCCGTGTATCAGGTCATGTACAGGACGCACGGCGTGGGCGGTGTCCCGGCCGGTGGTGGATCAACCGGCGGAGGCACCACTGGCGGCGGGACCGGCACAGGTGAAAAAGGACCGAGCGGCAACGGAACCGGTGGAGCGCCGCCACCACCTCCTCCGCCACCGCCGGCTCCCGGGCACTGATCCCCGGCCGTTCCTTACTGGTTCAGCGCCTTCTCGACCGATCCCGTTAATTCCGGATCATCCGGTTTGATCTTGGAATCAAACCGCGCGATCACCTTACCGTTGCGGTCCACCAAGAATTTCGTGAAATTCCAACCGATTTCGCCGTTGGTTGACGGATTCGCCTCTTGGGTAAGGTACTGGTAGAGCGGCGTCTTGTCATCGCCCTTCACCGATACCTTTGCATACATAGGGAAGGTCACGTGATACGTGCGGGTGCAGAAGCTCTTGATCTCCTCATTGGTTCCTGGCTCCTGCGCCCCGAAGTTGTTTGCCGGAAAACCGATGACGACCAGTCCTTGATCTTTGTACTTCTCGTACAGCGCTTCGAGACCAGCATACTGGGGCGTGTATCCGCACTTGCTGGCGACGTTGACCAGAAGCAGCACCTTGCCCTTGTACTGATTCAACGGAGCATTAGCGCCGTCGATCGCCGGAAGCGTAAAGTCGTAAACGCTAGACGCTCCGTAGAGCGCCGCGCCACATAGAAGCCAAGCCATTCCCATGCTGAGAAATGTGAGTTTTTGCATACGCATATGATGACTGCCGCCGCCTATGGGTGGCAAGTGGGCGGATCCGGCATTTTACACATGCGAATCCAGCCTTTCGCTGGGGCGCTACCGCAGGTACAGCTTCACCACATCAATCAGCTCCTGAGCCGCCAGGGCCTGCTCCGACGTAGGACGTTTGCCGGGATCCACTACATGAAAACGGATGTGGCCTTCGATCACCTCAGCCATGAGCGAATCGAGAGCGCCGCGCGCTGCGGCAATCGTGTGCAGTGTGTCCGCACACTCCGCGCCTTCCTGCAGGGACCGCTCGATTGCCTCCACCTGACCGCGAATTCTGCGGACCCGGTGCAGGAGCTTCTTCTTGTCTCGGATAACATGCGCCATACGGCTTATAGCCTACCAGTAGTAAGCTCTTGCCCGTCAGGAGACGGATACCCATATGGGTATCAGCATACCGTATGGGGTATACGAGAAAAATGTAACAAAAGCGCGGTTTTCTTCTTGCCACCCCTTCCACTGCGTGATACCCTGCCCATAGAGAACTACGGGGTTTTGGCTGGTTCTCACACTTCCGAAAGGAGCGCTCGCATGTCGGACGCCGGTGATCAGCAGCAGTTCGAAGACCCGATTGGCAGCGAACCGGTCGCGTTTCGCTCCGGAGTGCTCTCCGTCACCGGTTAGGGCGGGGCGATTAGCCTCATCGCCTGGCAATCTCAGACACCGTCCCGCCCCTATGTCCGCGCTCCCCGCGGCTTGAAAAAAGACATGAACCGCAGATTCGCCACTTTGACTTTGGTGCTCTTCGCCAACTGTGCCCTTCGGGCGCAGCAGCTCGACTCAAACAACGCCGAGCCGGTTGAGCCGTCGATCTGGAATCTTTACTATCAAGCCACGTCCATTGGCCAGGAGCACGGCACATTCACGGCTCCTTATACGGGCCCACTCAGCCTGCGCGATTACCCGGAGCATGTCGTCTCCCTCACGACTACGCTTTTCTTCGGTCTCCGACTGAGCGACAACACCCAGCTATATTTCGATCCGGAGATCGCAGGCGGCAGGGGATTCAGTGGCGTCGACGGCATTGCCGACGCGCCGAACGGCGAACTGCCCCGCGTAGCAAGCGCAACTCCCAAGCCGTACATTGCCCGTTTGTACATCAGTCACGATTTTGGTTTCGGAACAGAGAAGGAGCGTGTTGAGGACGACCCCAACCAGCTCGGTGGTGACCGTCCCATGACCCGCTACACGGTCGTCGTCGGGCGGTTCTCGGTCACGGATTTCTTCGACAACAACACTTATACCCACGATCCGCGCACGCAGTTCATACCTTGGGCAGTCATGTACAACGGGGCCTGGGATTATCCGGCCGATACGCGCGGGTACACCTGGGGCTGGGTCCATGAGTTCCACACGCGCAACTGGTCCCTGCGATACAGCAGCGCAGCCGAGCCCAAGGTGGCGAACGGCCCGCGTTTTGACCGGCGATTGTTTCGCGATCGCGGCGATACATTCGAGGGTGAGCGCCGCTACTCCATTGGAAATCGCGCCGGTGCTGTCCGCCTGCTCGGATACGCGAATCATGCCGACGCCGGTAACTACGCGGCCGCAATTCGCCTCGCGGCGCAAACCGGAACAACACCCGACATTACCGCTGTACGCCGCCCCGGCACCCTGAAATATGGAACGGGTCTGAACATCGAGCAGCAGTTCTCGCGCGATGTCGGCTTCTTCACGCGTTTGGGGTGGAATGATGGCAAGACGCAGTCTTTCGTGTTCACGGCTATCGACCGGCTGGCGAGCGGCGGTGTGTCGGTGAAAGGGACATCTTGGAAACGAAAAGACGACGTTGCTGCCACTTCCTTCACCGCGGGAGGACTCTCGGGCGTGCATGCGCTTTACCTCGCTCGCGGTGGCCTCGACTTCCTGATCGGAGACGGCCGGCTGAACTATGCGCCCGAGTACGTCTGGGAAAGTTACTACAGCGCGCGCCTGCTTCCCGGTTTCTACGCCACCTTAGACTTACAGAAAGTCAATAATCCTGCATACAACCACGATCGAGGCCCAGTTTGGATCGAAAGCATTCGTCTCCACGTGGATTTCGGACTCAAACCGAAGCGCGCAAGTTGAGCCAGCGCTTTCTGCGCAACCAAAATCAATTGGCGCGATCTAATCCGCTGTATGAACTATCGCCTACTTGGAAACAGCGGACTCAGAGTAAGTGAACTCTCTCTCGGAACCATGACGTTCGGAGAAGAGTGGGGTTGGGGCGCGGCAAAAGAGGAATCGAAAAGAATTTACGATGCCTACCGCGAAGCCGGGGGCAATTTCATTGATACCGCCAACGTTTACACCCAGGGCACGAGCGAACGAATCCTTGGCGAGATTCTCCATGGTCACCGTGATGAAGTGGTGCTGGCCACGAAGTACACCAATGCCGCACCCGGCAACGATGCCAACGCCGCCGGCAACCACCGTAAGAGCATGATGCGGTCTGTCGAGGACAGCCTCAAGCGCTTGCAGACGGATTACATCGATCTCTATTGGCTCCACATATGGGACAAGATCACGCCGGTTGAAGAGGTCATGCGGGCATTTGATGATCTGGTCCGTCAGGGCAAGGTGCTGTATGCCGGAGTTTCAGATGTGCCGGCCTGGTGGATCGCGCAGGCGAATACACTGGCTTCGTTACGCGGCTGGTCTCCGTTCGTCGGTTTGCAGATTGAATATAGCCTGGTCGAGCGCACCGTCGAGCGAGAGCTTATTCCCATGGCCAAGGCGTTCAACCTTGGGTTGGTCGCGTGGTCACCTTTGGCCGGTGGGGTGCTCACGGGCAAGTACAACAGCGGTGGGTCTGCAGGCGATGGGCGCTTTTCGAACGAAATGATGCGTTCTTTCCTGCCGGAGGCGGGCCGCCAGGAGCGCATCGTCGCGGCGCTTCTGCAAGTGAGTCAGCAAACCGGACGCTCGCTGGCGCAAGTGGCGCTGGCGTGGCTGCGATATCGCGATGTTCCCGTGTTTCCCATCATCGGCGCCCGCAAGCTGTCGCAATTCGAAGACAACCTGGCAAGCCTCTCTCTAGCGCTGAGCGCGGAGCAATTGAAAACCTTGGATGAAGCCAGCCAAATCGAGTTGGGCTTCCCGCATGATTTCTACCAGCGCGAGCTTGTGCGTGGTCTGGTTTACGGCGGAATGCGGGACCGCATCGTCGTTTAGTGTTGCCCCGCGACCCTATGTCTGTGTACAATCCGGAGAGTGCGACGCTTGCTGGCGGTCGTGGTGTTGTGTGTAACTGGCCTTTGGCCTGTGGCTCCACTACTGTCCAGCGCCCCTTTGGCCCCGCGGCTCCCTTTGTGTTGCCGTGCGAACGGCAAGCACAAATGCGCGCTTTCAAGATTGCAATCCGGGTCGCCGGAGGTCGGTACGCGCCCGTCTATCGGATCCATTTGCGACCAATGGCAGCTCTTACCGCACGTTAGCTCTACAGCGGAGAGTATCTCGATTTTTCTACCGCCGGCATCCCAGCTGTTCTTTGCCGCAGTCGCCAGTCATCCCGCCGCGCAGGCGCAAACGGAATCGCGTCTGCGCATTTCCTTCGAGCGTAGCCGCCAGAAGCGCGGTCCGCCTCTTTCTCTCTAAGAACTGAATCTCAGTCAATTAGCCGCTGGGTAACTTGAGTTGTGTCTCTTGGAGAGGAATCAATGAGTAAGTTCCGTCTTTTTATACCAAAGCAATCACTCTGTCTGTACCTGTGGACCTGTCTGATCCTTGCCCCCGTGCTGTATGCGACGATTTTCGGAAAGATCCAGGGCGTAGTCCACGATCCGCAACATCGGCCCGTATCCGGAGCTTCCGCGAAGCTGGAGTCGCTTACGTCGGATTGGTCTCAAACCTCGCAAACCGATGATAACGGCGAGTTTTTATTCCCTACCGTGCCGATAGGTGATTACAAGATCACCGTAACTCAAGCTAAGTTTGAAACCCTGGAACAGACCGTGACGGTAGATGCCAGATCTTCCCCGGTACTCCACTTACAACTCGCGATCGCCGCTCTGAATCAGGCTACGGTTGTTGTCGGTGAGGCCGACACCGTTAACACGGATTCGGTAACTCCGACAACTCTAATCGACCGGGAGGACATAACCCAAACTCCCGGCGCCGACCGCACGAACAGTCTGGCAATGATCACCGACTACGTACCTGCTGCCTATGTCACTCACGACATGTTGCATATGCGCGGCGGCCACCAAGTGGACTGGCTGATTGACGGCGTGCCTATACCCAACACGAATATCGCCACGAACCTGGGCCCGCAGATTGATCCAAAGGATATCGACTATCTCGAAATCCAGCGCGGCAGTTATGATGCGGAGTACGGAGATCGCACATACGGCATCTTCAACATTGTGCCTCGCACGGGTTTTGAGCGCGACAATGAGGCCGAGCTTGTTACGTCGTTCGGGAACTGGTACCAGACAAATGATCAGCTCAATTTTGGCGGGCACACCAAGCGCTTCGCCTATTACGCAAGCCTGAACGGAAATCGCAGCGACTTCGGTTTGCAGCCGCCGATCGGCCAGGTTGTTCATGATGCGGCGAACGGCTACGGCGGATTTGCGTCCTTCATATTCAACGCCAGTCCGTTGAATCAATTTCGCTTCACCGCGTCGTTGCGTCAGGACTATTACCAGATTCCTATCGATCCGAATCCGAATTCATCCGGAAATCAGGATTATCCAAGTTACGGTCTTCACGATAGTGAACGTGAGCCCGATGGTTACGTGACTTTTTCCTGGGTCCACACATTTAGTCCCGACGTGCGGCTGACTGTGTCACCCTTCTACCATTACAACCAGGCGAGCTATAACAGTTCAACGAACGATTTCCCTGTCATTACGAATGTAAACCAGACCGCCCATTACGTTGGCGCGCAGGCGACCGTGGATGCCACCGTGATGAAGAACAATGACATTCAGGTGGGAACCTACGGGTTTGCTCAGCACCAGAGTAACGTCTTCAATAACATCTTCACGGATTGCGGTACAAGCTGCCAGAACTTCGGCCCATCTTCGGGCGCGGTAACTGGCGGTCTGGCTGAGGTCTTCGTCAGCGACCGCTATAAAGTTACGTCGTGGCTGACTCTGATCGCCGGTCTTCGCTATTCACATTTCGACTCCGGCTCAGTCAATGCGACCGGGCAAACGGCTGTCACCGAGAATGTGCCTGACCCGCGGTTTGGCGTCGCCGTGAGAATTCCGCGCCTGAACTGGGTCTTTCGCGGCTTCTACGGCGTCTTTTACCAACCGCCACCACTCTTGACTGCCACCGGCCCATTAATTGACTTAGCCAACAGTCAAAGCCTCACATTCGGCCCTCTGCGCGGCGAGCGCGACCACGAATACCAATTTGGCGTGGCGATTCCGTTTCACGGCTGGGTGCTCGACATCGATACTTTTCAAACCAGCTCGAGGAATTGGCTCGATCACAGCAACATCGGCGAGTCAAACCTGTTTTGGCCGCTAACCTGGGATTACGCGCTGATTCAAGGTTGGGAGACCACCTTGCGTTCCCCACGCCTCTGGCGCCGCGCGCAAGCGCACTTCGCGTATTCGAATCAGATTGCACAGGCTTCCGCGCCCTTCACGGGCGGCTTGATTTGCCCCACTCCCTCGCCCGACGGATGCGAGCCGCCGCTGGGGTTATCGCCGGTGGACCATGATCAGAGAAACACGTTGAACGTCGGAGTCAATACGTCTCTTCCCTGGCATGCCTTCGCTTCCACCAACGTATACTACGGCTCGGGGTTCACGAATGGGACGCCGGACGAGCAATACCCCGGTGACTATCTGCCCGGGCACACCACGGTCGACATTGCTCTCGGAAAGAGTTTCGGCGAAGGAGAGAAATATAGAATCTCCTTAACCGCGTTGAACGTAGGCAACCGCCGCGTGTTGCTCGACAACAGCCTCACTTTCGGCGGATTCCACTTTAACGATCCGCGCCAGATTTACGCCGAGTTCCGCTGGCGATTCCACTACTAGCCTCAGCACACCGCGGCGCCACGGCGTTATGCTAACTAGCATCATGCCTCTATCCGCAAGAAATCAACTGCCAGGCCGAGTGGTGGAAGTGCATCTCGGCGAAGTCATGGCGCACGTCACCGTTCGCGTTGGCAAGAATCTGATCGATAGCGTCATCACGCGTCGCAGCGCCGAAGAATTGGGCCTGAAGAAGGGCGACGCCGTGACCGTCGTCATCAAGTCCACCGAAGTCATGCTTCAGAAAGATTAGAATCGGCCTATGAAACCAGCCATTCTTCTCGCGCTCTCCATGACTACCGCTCTCGCCGCAGACTTGGCCCCAACTCCTCCCATGGGGTGGAACAGTTGGAATAAGTTCGCCGAAAAGGTGGACGACCAGGCGGTCCGCGGCATGGCGGACGCCATGGTGTCGAGCGGCATGAAAGACGCCGGTTACATCTACGTCAACATCGACGACACCTGGGAGGGTCAGCGCGACGCCCGGGGCAATATTCAATCCAACAGCAAATTTCCCGACATGAAGGCGCTCGCCGACTACGTGCACAGCAAAGGGCTGAAAATCGGCATCTACTCCTCTCCCGGCCCCAAGACCTGCGCCGGCTACGAAGGCAGCTACCAGCACGAAGAACAGGACGCGAAAACCTGGGCCGCCTGGGGCATCGATTATTTGAAGTACGACTGGTGCAGCGCCGAAAAGGTGTACAAGCCTTCCGATATGCCTGCCGTATACAAGAAAATGGGCGATGCTCTCAAAGCGACCGGCCGCCCCATCGTCTACAGCCTTTGCCAGTATGGTCTCCAAAAGGTTTGGGAATGGGGCGCATCCATCGGCGGCAATTTATGGCGCACGACCGGCGACATTGAAGACAAGTGGGACAGCATGTCCGCCATCGGCTTCGACAAGCAGACGACTCTCGAGAAATATGCCGGGCCCGGACATTGGAATGATCCCGACATGCTCGAAGTCGGCAACGGCGGCATGACCAACGTCGAATACCAGACGCACATGAGTTTGTGGGCGATGCTTAGCGCACCACTGCTGGCTGGCAACGACCTGCGCAATATGACGCCCGCCATTCACGACATCCTGACCAACAAAGAGGTGATCGCTATCGATCAGGACAAATTGGGCGATCAGGGGCGCCGCTTCTCTAAAGACGGCGGCGGCGAGGCCTGGTACAAGCAACTGGCCAACGGAGACCTGGCGGTGGGGCTGTTCAATCGCAGCGAGGGCA
>Ga0335071_10004317_pt1 | contig 14844 bp, 10 predicted proteins | sample Lox_Sample_15_FD_206724 | JGI IMG/M metagenome (GOLD analysis project Ga0335071, IMG submission 206724) | Soil microbial communities from Loxahatchee National Wildlife Refuge, Florida, United States - Lox_Sample_1.5 | ecosystem: Environmental > Terrestrial > Soil > Wetlands | place: USA... | reverse complement strand
GATCGACGGCAGATCGCGGATCGAGATGCGCTCGGCCAACAACGTCTGCAGCACGCGCTGAACACCGGTGATCGAGATCTGCGACGGGATGAGGTCTTCCACCAGCTTCTTGTGCTCGGCCGGCAGGTCGTCGAGCAGCTTCTTGGTCTCGGCGTAGGAGAGAAGCTCGGCCATGTGCGACTTCAACACCTCGGTGAGGTGCGTCGTCAGCACCGTGCCGGGATCGACCACGGTATAGCCGCGGAAACTGGCCTCTTCGCGCAACGCGGCCGCCACCCAGGTGGCAGGCAGTCCGAAGGCGGGTTCGGTCGTGTGCGTGCCGGGCAGGTCGATCGGCACCCCCTTGGGATCCATGACGAGGAAACTGCCGGGGAACAACTCGCCGCGGCCGGCATCCACTTCCTTGACGCTGAGACGGTACTCGTTGGCGCCGAGCTGCATGTTGTCGAGAATGCGCACCGCGGGCATGACGAAACCCATCTCCTGCGCCAGCTGGCGGCGCAGCGCCTTGATCTGGTCGGTGAGGCGGTGGCCTTTGACGTCGTTGATGAGCTGGAGCAGCGCATAGCCGAGCTCCACGCGCAAAAGATCGAGCGCCAGCGCGGTGGATATCGGCTCCTCCTTGGCGGCTTCCGCCACTTTGGCCTTTTCCGCTTCGACGCGGGTCTGGGCCTGCTCGGCGCTTTTCTTCTTCGAGGCCTGCCAGGCGAGCGCACCGACGCCCGCGGCCAGCCCTGCGAAGACGAAGGTCGGCATGCCGGGAAGCACCGCGACGATGCCCATCACCGCCGAAGCCATGCCGAGCGCCTGAGGATAGAAGGACAACTGTTTCATCAGCGCGCGGTCGGTCGAGCCTTCCACGCCCGCCTTCGACACCATCAGGCCCGCGGCGGTCGATACGATCAGCGCGGGCATCTGCGTGACGAGGCCGTCGCCGACCGACAGCAGCGTGAAGCTCTGCGTCGCGTCGGAGAAGCTCATGCCGTGCTGGGCCACGCCCACGATGATGCCGCCGATGACGTTGATGGCGACGATGAGCAGGCCGGCGATGGCGTCGCCGCGTACGAACTTGGAGGCGCCGTCCATCGCGCCGAAGAAATTGGATTCCGATTCGAGGTCCTTGCGGCGCTTGCGGGCCTCCTTTTCGTCGATCAGGCCGGCGGAGAGATCGGCGTCGATCGCCATCTGCTTGCCGGGCATGGCGTCCAGGGTGAAGCGCGCCGCCACCTCGGCGATACGCCCGGAACCCTTGGTGATGACGACGAAGTTCACCACCACGAGAATGGCGAACACGATCAGGCCGATCACGAAGTTGCCCTGCATGATCAGCTTGCCGAACGCCTGGATGACGTAGCCGGCGGCGGCCGTGCCCGTGTTGCCGTGGGCAAGGATCAGGCGCGTGGAGGCCAGATTCAGCGCCAGCCGCAGCATCGTGGTGATCAGGAGTATGGCGGGAAACGAGCTGAATTCGAGCGGCCGGCGGATGAACACCGCCGTCATCAGGATCAGGATCGCGAGCGACAGCGAGAAGGCGAGACTGATGTCCAGCAGCCAGGTCGGCAGCGGCAGGATCAGCACGACCAGAATGGCCATGATGCCGATCGCCAGCGCCAGGTCGCTGCGCTTGATGAAATCGGCAATCCCGGCCAGCGAAAAATCGAATGCCGGCGCGGCGGCGGCCGTGCTCGTGGTGTCAGCCATCAGCTGTTGCCTCGCACATGTACAGCCTCACCCGGCGTTCACCCCACGGCCCGTTGTTCGCCGGGCTGCGGGATGGCAAGACCCTGCTGGGAGTATTCGCGCAGCTTGTTGCGCAACGTGCGGATCGAAATGCCCAGGATGTTCGCGGCGTGCGTACGGTTGCCCAGACAATGGTCGAGCGTGTCGAGGATAAGGTCGCGCTCCACGTCGGCCACCGTGCGGCCAACCAGACCGCGCGTCACGGCTGCGGCGGATTCGACGGCGGTGCGCACCGGCGGCGGCAGTTCGGCCGCGCCGGCGGCGAGCGTGTTCGAACCCACCAGCTTGCCGTCGGGCAGGCGGATGGCTTCCGGTCCGATCTCGGTGCCGGTGGCGAGCAGCACCGCGCGGTGCATCGTGTTTTCGAGTTCGCGCACGTTGCCGTGCCAGGGGTGTCCGGCGAGCACGCGCTCGGTCGCCGGAGCGATCGGGCGATACGGCACGCCGTTGGCGTCCGCGTATTTGCGCGCGAAGTGGCGCGCCAGCGCCTGGATGTCCTTGGGGCGCTCGCGCAGCGCCGGCAAGCGCAGATTGACGACGTTGAGCCGGTAAAGCAGGTCCTCGCGGAAGGTGCCGCGCTTGACTGCGTCCGAAAGGTCGCGGTTGGAAGTAGCGATGATGCGGATGTCGATCCTGACCGGCTTGGTGCCGCCGACGCGGTCGATCTCGCGTTCCTGGATGGCGCGCAGGAGCTTGGCCTGCAGGCGCGCGTCCATCTCGCTGATTTCGTCGAGCAGCAGCGTACCGGAATTAGCTTCCTCGAATTTGCCGATGCGCCGAGCGATGGCGCCGGTGAACGCGCCCTTCTCGTGTCCGAACAGCTCGGATTCCAGGAGGTTCTCGGGGATCGCCGCACAGTTGACGCAGATGAACGGTCTGTCGGCGCGATTCGACTTCTTGTGAACGTAGCGGGCCAGGACTTCCTTGCCCGAGCCGCTCTCGCCGGTGAGCAGGATGGAAGCATCCGAGGCCGCGACCTGGTCGGCCAGCGCGATGACCGCCGTCATCGCCTCGTCTTCGGCGATCATCTGATGGGATTCGTCGGCCACGGCCGCGAACACCGCCGCGATCAGCTCCGGGTCGGGAGGCAGCGGCAGGTATTCCTTGGCGCCCGCGCGGATCGCTTCCACCGCCTTGCGAGCGTCGGTCCCCACGCCGCACGCCACGACCGGCGTGCAGATGCGCTCGGAGGCAAGCCCGCGCACCAGGGCCGAGATGTCGAGCAGGACATCGCACAGGACGAGGTCGGCGCCCGAGCCGCCGCGCAGGATGGCGAGGCCCATCTCGATGTCGGTCGCATGGGTGACCTTGGCGCCGCGATCCATCGCGATCTTGGTCGCCGTTCCGATCTGGCCCGAGAGCTGACCGATGATCAGTAGCCGCATTGGTGTTCTCCTTCAGGTCAGCGCGTCGGCTAGCTCTGGCCGGCCTTGATGATTTCCGTCATGGTCACGCCCAGGCGATCCTCCACCAGGACCACTTCGCCGCGGGCCACCAGCCGGTCGTTGACGTAGATGTCGATCGCCTCGCCCACCTTGCGGTCGAGTTCGACGATCGTGCCTTTGGCAAGCTTCAGAAGCTGGCTCACTTCCATCGCCGATTTGCCGAGCACGGCGGAAACCGTCACCGGAACATCGAACACCGCTTCGAGGTCCTGCGCCGTGCGCTTGACCTCGGATTCGCCATTGTTGTCTCCGGTCAGAAGAGCCGGGGAATTGGCTTCGCCCTGTTCGAGGGAGAGGTCGGGCAGATCGACGTCGTCGTTGCCTGCCATGACTTTATCCTTTCCTCAACTGACGGGATTGCGAGAAGCGGCGTGCTATGACATCCCCGATCGCTTCTTCCAGAGCGGCGAAGCTGCGCTCGGCGCCGCCGCCGCGCCACTCGATGCGGCAATCGGCGCCGACAATGTTCGGATCGGGGGATGCGACGATGCGCCCGTCGTACCCTTCGTCGTGAGCGATTTCGGCGAGTTTATCCTGAAGCGCATCGAGCACGGTCTGCGAGGCGCGCAACACGATGCGCGGCTCGCCGATGGCTTGATGCATGGCTTCGCGCAAGGACGCCTCCACATCGCCTTCGGGCAGGGCGGCGATGGCGACCGGCGCCAGCTTCCTGGCCGCGACGAACGCCAGACGCGCCGCTTCCGCGCGCAGGGATTCGATCTGTTCCTGTGCCAGGCCCATGGAATCGCGCACGATGCTGCAAAGCTCCTCGATCGCCGCGGCGGTGGTCTCGGCGGCGCGCACCTGTCCTGCCTTCATGCCCTGCTGACGGGCTTTGGCGAACATGGCGTCGATTTCTTCCTGGGTGAGGACTTTGCGCTGGCGCGCGCGGGCGGCGTTGGAAACGAGATCGCCCTCAGGGCGGAACTCGACGTCGAAGGTGAATTTCTTGGCGCTCGACATCAATACACCAGCTCGTCTTCGCCCTGTTTCGAGGCGATCATGATCTCGCCCTTGTTGGCGAGGTCCTTGGCGATGTTGACCATGCGCATCTGCGCCTCGTCGACGTCCTTCAGGCGCACCGGGCCCATGGCTTCCATGTCTTCGCGCAGGATCTTGCCGGCGCGTTCGCTCATGTTCGAGAAGAAGACGTCGCGCAGGCTGTCGGTGGCCCCCTTGAGCGCCAGAGCCAGCTTGTCCTTCTCGACATGGCGCAGCAGCGTCTGGATCGATCCGGGGTCGAGCTTGCCCAGGTCCTCGAAGGTGAACATCAAGGCCTTGATGCGCTCGGCGGAATCGCGGTTTCTCTCTTCCAGCGCAGTGACGAAGCGGTTTTCGGTCTGGCGGTCGAAGTTGTTGAAGATTTCGGCCATGTGCTCGTGCGCGTCGCGCTTGGCGGTGCGCGCCAGATTAGACATGAACTCGACGCGCAGCGTGCGCTCGACCTTGTCGAGGATGTCCTTCTGCACGCTTTCCATGCGCAGCATGCGCTGCACGACCTCGAGCGCGAATTCTTCGGGCAGGGCGGCCAAAACGCGGGCCGCGTGCTCGGGCTTGATCTTGGAGAGGACAACGGAAACGGTCTGCGGATACTCGTTCTTGAGATAGTTCGCCAGCACCGTTTCGTTGACGTTGCCGAGCTTGTCCCACATGGTCCGGCCGGCGGGACCGCGGATTTCCTCCATGATCTGCCCGACCTTGTCGCCGGTCATGAAACGCGTCAGCAGCCGTTCGGTGGATTCATACGAACCCATCAGCGAACCGGTGCCCGAGAGCTGCGAGACGAACTCTACCAGCAGCTTCTCGACCAGCGCGGACGAGACGGTGCCCAGGTTGGACATGATCTGGGAGACTTCCTTGATCTCGTCGTCGTCCATCAACTGCCACAGCTTGGCGGTGTGCTCTTCGCCGAGCGCCAGCATCAGGATGGCCGATCGCTCGGCGCCGGTGAGTTGGCGGATGTCTTCCTTGACAGGGGCTTTGGTGACCGTGCGCGCCATCGTTTACACCGGTTGATGCAGCCAGGAGCGCAGTATCGCCAGCGCTTCCTCGGGATGGGATTGGACGACTTCACCCACCTTCTTGACGGAGGACTCGCGCACCTGTCCCTCGATGCGGCTGATGTCGATCATGCTCTCAACCGGCGCCGGCAGCGCGGCGGGAGCGCTCGCCTGGGCGATCGCCGGTGCAGCGCTCTGCTGCGCCGGAGCGGGAGCGGGAAGCTGGCCCGAGACCGCCGTTGCAGTGGCGATCTGGCCGCCAGGCAAGGTGATCGCCATCGGCACCGGCGCGAACATGCGCGCGATCAGCGGCCTGAGCACGAACAGGCCGATCAGAATGGAGGCGACGCCGAAGATCGCGGCTTCGATGATCTTGAACCATGCCGGCCCGTCCAGGCCCAGAAGCGGCGAGGGCGGCGGCGTGCCGACCGTCGCATCGACCCGCGCGAACGGCATGTTCACGACCTGCACCTGGTCGCCGCGGGTGGCGTCGAAACCGATCGCCGATTTCACCAGCGCGTCGATCTGCTTCATCTCCTGCGGCGTACGCGGAAGGTACTTGCCGTTCTTGTCTTCGCCGTCGACCACCACGGCAATGGAGAGCTTCTTCACCGCGCCTTCGTCGACGGTGGAGGTCTTAACGGTCTTGGAGATTTCGTAGTTCGTGGTCTCTTCGGTGCGCCCCGAACTGGACTTGTTGTTGTCGTTGCCCTGCTGCTGCTGGCCGGGCAGGGCGTTTGCCACCGACATCGCGGCGGAGCCGTTAGTGTCGGAAGCGTTCTGCTCGACGGTCTGGGTCGAGCGCACCACCTTGGAATCGGGATCGTAGGTTTCGCTCGTCTCGCTCAGATGGCTGTAGTCTATGTTGGCGGTCACCTGGGCGCGCACATGGCCCTGGCCGACGATGCTGGTCACCATGTTCTCGACGCGCTGACGCAGCCGTTCCTCGAAATCGGTGGTGTGCTGTTCCTGACTCGAAGTGGCGGCGTCTTCGCCTTCCTTCTCCTGCCCGCCGGCCAGGAGGTTGCCCTTGTCGTCGACAATGGCCACGCGATCGGGCACGAGCGAGGAAACGGCTGCCGCCACCAGATGCTGAATGGCCTGAACCTGTCCGCGATCGAGCGTGCCGCGCGTCTTCAGCACGACCGAGGCGGACGGGGACTGCTGGTCGCGCGAGAAGATCTGACGCTCGGGAATCACGAGGTGGACGCGGACGGATTCGACGCCTTCGATCGTCTGGATCGAACGGGCGAGCTCGCCTTCCAGAGCCCGCACCCGATTGATGTTCTGCACGAAGGCGGTGGTGCCGAACGCGTCCGACTTGTCGAATATCTCATAGCCCACGCCGGCCGCGGGCAGATTGTCCTGCGCCAGCGCCATGCGCAGCTTGGTCACTTGGTCGGCGGGAACCATTATCGTGCCGCCGTCGGCCTTGGCGTCGTACGGTACCGCCATGGCGTCGAGTTTGGCGGCGACGGAGGAGGCATCCTTCGGCTCGAGACCGGAGAACAGGATCGCCTTGGGCGGAGTGGAGATCACGCCCGCGACATATAGGAAGAAGGCGGTCAGTGCGGCTGCCACGCCTGCCATCACGCCGAAGCGCGCGGCGCCGATCGCTTTGATGAAATCCGGCAATGCCTGCTCCTTGAACGAGGAAACCCGTTCTTGCTAGGCAAACATTGCCGCCTGTGCGGTAAAGGCGTGCTTAACGGCGACGCCGGCGCGGTGCGGCGCAATGTGTTTTTGCATTAATGCTTTGTTTGCGGATTCGCTCCGTTGCGGTGCGTGCGCGGCCCGGAATGCGCGGCCGGCTCGCCGAATGCGAAAAGGCGCGGGATCGATCCGCGCCTTTCGGGATGCTGCATCGTGATGTTCACTTGCCCGCGTGCGGCATACGGTCTGCCGGCGGAAGCCTGACAGGCGGGCGAGGAGCCGTGTCCATGCCTGCCAGGATGCACCCGTCAGTTCCGATACTGCTGAACGCGCGTGGCGCGCAGCCCGGGAAGCCCGAAGCGGTCGATCGCGCGCTGCCAGGCCAGGAATTCCTCCACCGTCAGAGTGTAACGGCGGCACGCTTCGTCGAGACTCAACAATCCGCCGCGTACCGCGGCGACGACTTCCGCCTTGCGGCGGATCACCCAGCGCTTCGTATTCGGCGGCGGCAGGTCGGCCATGGTCAGCGGGCTGCCATCGGGACCGATGACGTAGCTCACGCGACCTCTGCGGTCTTCGCCCATATTCATCGCACTCCTCACTCCACTACCCGGGAGCAAAGTAACCGTGCCGGCTTAAAAAATTGGCCAACGCACGCGGTAAACAACATCCGAACAACTCGCCTAGACTTGTCGCTACACTGATTAATCCGGCGCCTTTACATCGTGTAAAGGCGCCGGAAAGCTTCCTTAACGCGTCATCTGCAGCAACTGATCGAGCATCTCGGAAGCCGTTGTCACGATCTTCGAAGAGGCCGAATAAGCGCGCTGCGCCGTGATCAGATTGGTAAACTCCGTCGCCAGATCGACGGTGGAGCCTTCGAGCTCTTTCTGGTTGATGGTGCCGGCGCCGCCCGTGGACGCGGTATTGAGGATCGCCACCCCCGACTGCGGCGTCGACGTGTAGGCGTTGCCCGAGAGACCGGACAAACCGTTCGGGTTGGTGAAGGTGGCAAGCGGAATGCGGAACACCGCCTGGTTCAGGCCGTTGGAGAAGTTCGCGGTCACCGTGCCGTCCGTGCCGATGGAAAGACCGGTGACGTTGCCGTAGACCGAACCGTCGACGTTGGACGTGTTGAGCTGGGAGTTGGTGTCGTACTGCGTCACACCGTTGATTCCCCCGATGGTTCCGAAATCCACGGTCACGTCCTGGCTCTGCAGGCCGGAAGCAGCCGCCCAGGGAATCGTGATCTTGACGTTGCCGGCCGCGACGCCGGTCTGATCGGTGCCGTCGAGACTGGCCGCACTGTTCAGCGATCCGTCCGAGTTGAACTTCAGTTCCCCGTAGGCGATCGGTTCGATGGTGGTCGCCGTCTGGCCGACGTTGGTCGGATCGCCCTGATAGGTCACCTCGTACTTCCAGTCGTTGGCGCCCACCTTCACGAAGGAGAATTCCAACGGCTGCGTGCCGCCCTGGCTGTCGACGATATTGAAGGTGTGCTGGAAGTCCGCCGTCTGTGCACCCGACGCCATGTTGGTGTCGGTGGCGGGCGCCGTTGCCGGCGCCGGATCGTATGTCGCCGCCGCCAGCGTGCCGCTCGCCTGGAGGTTGGCCTGCATGTTGATGTTTCCGGTTTCGACGGCCTTGCCCGAAAGGTTGTTGACGTTGATGGCGGAAAGCGCGTTCGGGTTGGTCGGCGGATTGCCGGAGGTGTCTAGCACCCAACCGAGAAGGTAGAGCCCGGCGGCGTTCTTGAGATTGCCGTTGGCATCGCTCGTGAAGTTGCCCGCCCGCGTGTAGGCCAGATCGGTGGTGTTTGTGGGCGACTTGCTGACGACGAAGAACCCGTTGCCGGAGATGGCGAGATCCGTCGGCGAATTGGTCGAAGTCGGCAATCCCTGCTGGCCGACGTTCTGCATGGCCTGCGCCACGACGCTCGCCGACGAGGGATCGCTGATGCCCTGGGAAGACGCCAACAGCGTCGAGAACTGCGTCGAGGCCGCCTTGTAACCGACCGTGTTGACGTTCGCGATGTTGGAGGACGCAACGCTCAGGGCCTGGCTGTTCGCATTCAGCCCCGCCACGCCGGTCATCATTGCACCATAGAGACTCATCTTCTTTTCCCTTTTCGGCGCATCCGGACTTCGCCTGTCCGCCGATCCTTTCAGCTGCGGCCGTTCTCGGCCGCGGTTGGACTCAGTTGGAAACGAGCGTGGCGCTTGAGAGCGGCACCTCCGCCGTTCCGATGACGAGTTGCGGGCTCGAGCCCGACAGATCGACCGCGCTTACGGTTCCTTTGGAGGCGACCGATGAACTCACCGCCGTTCCGTCCGTTGCAGTGGACGTGACGGTCAGCCTGTAAATTCCGTCCGGCAGCTGGTTGCCGGTTGCATCCTGGCCGTTCCAGGCGAAAGAGTGGGTGCCGGCCGCCGTCTCGCCCGTGGTCGAGTAGACGGTCTTGCCGTTGGCGTCGGCGACGGTCAGCGTCGTGGCGGCCGCGTTGTTGTCGAGCCCGTAGGTCCACGTTGCGGAGCCGTTCGTCAGCACGCCGGTGCCGTCCGACATCACGACGTTGCGGCCGAGATAGTTCATCGCCTGGTTGTTCGATTGCGCCTGCACGGCGCTGATCAGGTTTTGCAGATTGGTGTTCGTGTTGATCTGCTGCTCGACCTGGCTGAACATCACGAGTTGCTGGGTGAACTGCGTCGAATCCATGGGCGCCGTGGGATCCTGGTTCTTCAGCTGCGTGGTGAGAAGCTGAAGGAAGGTGTCGAAGTTCGACGCCAGTTGCTGAGTGGCGGTGGTCGAGGCCGTGGTGGCGGTCGTCTGCGTGCTGACGGGACTGGTGGTGGTCATGGCTTCCTCCGTTACACGCGGATGTCTAGGCGCACGCTGTTGGGCGCGTAGCTCAGCGATGAATGGATTCGGTTGGCGTCTGTTTGCACGACGGCCTGGGCTGACAGAGAACGGCCGCGCCCCTTGTCCACGCCGCCGTCGTCATTCTGCCGGTACTGTTCTCTTAGCGTGAAATTGAGGCCATTGTTCGACAGGTCGAGGCCGGCATCGGAAAGCGCACGGTTGAGATTGGGCGCGTCGCGCTGCAGCAATTCGAGCGTCTGCGGCTTGTCGACCACGAGATTTGCCTGCGCGCGGCCGGCGTCGTCGACCGAAAGGTGCACTTGCACCCGGCCCAGCTCCGGCGGATCCAGGCGAATATCGAAATGTTTTACTCCGTCTACGGATTTTGCCGCAATGGCCAAACCGATCCTGTCGAACGTGGTCACGCCATCGTGATGCGGCGGGCCAACCTGCACCTGGGCCGCAAGCTGTTCGCTTCCCGGCGCGACGGATGCCGTCGCGGCAGGAGCGTTGGCGGCGGGCGCGGCCGCCGCAGTCTGCTGGACGCCCGCCAGGACCAGGCCGTGCGCCGGATTGGCGGGCGCCGCCGCCGCGTGGAGACTTTGCGCTGCCACGGGGGCGGCCCTGGACGGGACTTCGACCCGCTGCGGAGCAGGATCGGAGGAAGCGGCGTGAGATGCCGGATTCTGGCCCAGCGCGGGCTGATCTTCCTGCGCGGCCTGCGTTGGCGCAGTCGCCGACTTTTCCGCCGCGTCCGCGGTTTTCTGCGGAGAAAGCCGTTCGGCATGCAACGACTGAGCAGATGGCTTGTTATGGACCGAGGAGGTCGCGGCCGTGTCCGTCCCCGCCGGGTTGACGGCGGACTGACCCTTGGACGGCTGAGCAGCGCCCGTGCTTTGGGCCACGATCTTCGCCAAGGCCTCGACGGCATCCGCGGCGGCCTTCGCAGCGGACGTTCCGGTGTTTGGGCCGGCCGATTTCAGAACGTTGGCGCTCTTCATAGGCGAATCGGCCACTTTTGCTCCCGCGCGCGCAGCGTCTGAGCTTTTCATCTGGGAGGACGCTGCAGACGCCGCCGTTCCCTCCCGTGTGTGGCTAACGGAATTGCTGACGGCTGCGACATCGACGGACGGGGCAGTCTCGGCTATCGGCTGCGACCGCCATGCCGGCTGATCCGCAATCGGGGCGGAGGCGGTTTGAGAAACCGCCACGGCAGCCGGCGCGCCGGGTCCAACGTTGGTTTTCGTTGCCTGGCGCGGTGAAGCGCCATCGCTCTTGACGGCCGCGGCGGCTGCGCCGGTGGCCACGGGCTGCTGCGAGCCGGACGTCGCGGCCGCTGCCGCCGCGGCATCGAGACTTGGCTGCGCCGCCGTGTTTATCGCGACCGTCACCTGCTCGGCGCGGCGCGCGTGCGCGCGCATTTTCGCCTTGGCGTGTCCCGCAGATTTGTTCGCCGCGGCTGGATGGGTTGACGGCGCGCCGGCTTGGTCCAGGTCTCCGTTCGCTTCCGTTTCCCGCGCCTGCGGTGACGTGACCGACATGGACTCGGCGGGAACCGGCACGAGAACCTGTTGTGCCGCTGTCGTCTGGCCGGGTTGAGACCCCGGCTCGCCCTGCGGCCGAGAAGCCGACGCACCGGCCGGATCGGTTTCGGTCTGCCCGCCTTCAGAAGCGGACTTCGGCGAGGCCGTCGTGCATTTCGCCGCCATTTGCCGGATGAGGATCGCCACCAGTTCCAAACCGTTCGGCTCGGTCTTGACCGGCGCCGCCGCATCCTGAGGCGTTGCGCTCTCGCCGGACGGCGTGTCGCCTCCGGTCGCGGGACCGTTTGCCGGCGCGGGCGGGCACTGTTCGGATGTATTCGCTGCAGCATTGAGGGCGGCTGCGGCCGCGGGCAAGTCAGCCGTGGCCTTGGGCGTAGATCTCAGCGACGCCAAGAACTCCGCAAGCGGCGAATTGCCGGCGGGGGCGTCTGTCGACGATGCATTGGCGAGCGTCGCCGTCTTGCCCATCATCGCCGCGAAAATCGCGTCGAACGGCGTGCCGATTGCACCCCCGGGACTTTTCCCGCCCGCGGATTGCGAAGCTGTCCCGGTTGCCACAGCCGTGATGGATGCGATGTCTGCCAAGAAGGCCGTCCGCCAAAATCCCGCATCCGACAAAGCAAGGCCCGGACCAGCCGGATCGCTCGCAAAATCAAGCCGCAACCGGGCCTTTCACGCGTTCACAGGGCGAATTCGGTACGGGCATGGTTTGCCGCCCGGGGCAAACTTTGCCGCCGGTCCGAAGAGGAAAAGCGCGGTTTTCGGGCCCCAAAGCCGCGCCGCTTCTGGCACGGCCCTTGCGATCAGTGGAGCGGCGACAAAGCTCCTTTGGGACACGTGCCTTGGGCTTGAACGGAATCATGTCGAGCGCGCTGTCGGCGCTGCAGACCAACACGGCGGCCCTGAGGGTCGTCTCGAACAACATCGCAAACGTCAACACCCCTGATTACGCGCGCCGGCAGGTCAACCTGCAGACCCTTGCGGGCGGCCCTGAAGTTGCGGGCGTCGATATCTCGGATATCGAGCGCGTCGTCGACCAGTTCCTCAGCCAGGAGAACCTGAGCGCCACTTCATCGTCCTCGCGCTACGATGCCCAGAGCAGCACGTTCGATCAGATCAGCGCCCTGTTGGGTTCGCCGGGAGACGGCACCGCGCTCACTTCCAAGCTGTCCGACATCTTCGCGGCGCTCGGGCAGGCGGCCCTGTCCCCGACGACGCCTTCGAGCCAGAACAACGTCGTGAACGCGATGAACTCGCTCGCAAGCTCGATCTCCGACATGTCGGACGCCCTCAACGGGCTGCAGACGCAGATCGATTCCCAGGTCTCCACGGCCGTAACGTCGGTGAATACGCTCATCAAGCAGATTTTCGATCTCAACAATCAGATCAAGCTCGCCGATGCGCAGGGAGAGACGGACACCGCCTATCTGGATCAGCGCGACACGGCCATGTCGGCGCTGGCCAAGCAGATCGACATCCGCACCGTGCCGCAAGGCGACGGAACGATGCTCGTGTCGACCCAGGACGGGATCAATCTGGTGGGCTCTTCCTACGCGCAGCTTGCCTATACCTCCGGCGAAGACGGCTCCTCCGCGTCGATCTCGATTCAGGACACCGATCCGCAGACCGGAGGCGCCATCGGCAACGCGATCGCCTTCGAGCCGCACCTGAGCGGCGGCGCGATCAAGGGTCTCGTCGAAATGCGCGACGGCACGCTGACCAGCCTGGAGAACGAACTCGGCGCGTTCGCGCAAGGCGTCGCGCTCGCATTCAACCGGGTCAACAACGCCAACAGCGCCTATCCGCCGCCGCAATCCCTGGCGGGCCGCAACACCGGCATGCTGAGTGCCGATTCGATGAATTTCACCGGCAAGACCAGCATCATCCTGACCGACGCAAGCGGCGTGAAGCAGCACGTCGTCTCGATCGATTTCGGCACATCCGCGGCACCGGCGTACAACATCTCGGTCGACGGCGGCGCGGCGGTCACGTTCGACGGGACGATCGGCGGATTTGCTTCGGCGCTCTCGGGGCTCGTGGATCCGACCGACGCCACCAACACGGCCGGTTCGCTCGGCCTGAAGGCCGACTTCACTGACGGCCGCCTCACGCTCTCGACAACGAACGGGGACGGCGTCGTCGTGGCGGACCCGGATTCGAACAATCCTTCCGCGCGCGGCGGCGTAGGTTTTTCGCAGTTCTTCGGACTGAACGATCTTTTCCAGTCGTCGGTGCCCTCGATCCTGACCACCGGCATAAGCGGCAGCGACAGCGTCGGGCTTGCCGCCGCGGGGAGCCTGAAGCTCACGATCAGCGGTCCCAGCGGCGAGACCCTCAAGACCGTGTCGGTCGCCGTCGGCGCCGGCGACACGTTTTCGAGCTTCGTGGCCAACCTCAACACCCAGTTGGCAGGATACGCCAGCTTCACCCTGAACTCCGACGGTTCGCTGACTACGACGATGAACTCCGCGCTGCCGGGAGCCACCCTTCAGGTTACGGCGGATACGACCTCGCGAGGCTCGACCGGCGTGAGCCTCAGCCAGCTTTTCGGGATCGGGTCGGACTACATGGCGCAGGAGGCGGTCGGCTTCACCGTCAATCCCGCGATCCTGAATCAGCCTTCGCTGATCGCCTTCGCCAAGCCGGACCTCACCGACGCGCAAGTCGTGGGCTCCGGCGATTCCACCGGTCTGATGGCGCTGCAGAACCTGGCGACCGCGCAGCAGACCTTCAGCAAGGCCGGCGCACTGGGCAGCCAGACCACGAATCTCGTCAACTACGCCTCTTCGTTCTACCAGGACTTCGCCACCCGGTCGGCGACCGCCCAGACCAACCAGACCACGCAGGACGACCGCCTCAGCGAAGCGCAGTCGCGCATGGCGAGCAATTCGGGCGTCAGCCTCGACGAAGAACTGTCGAACATGATGATGTACCAACAGGCCTACAATGCGGGTGCACGCATGCTGACCATCGTCGGTCAGCTCTACGACACCCTTCTCCAGATCGTTTGAAGGATGAGGCCATGAGCGTCGACCGCGTCGCCACCAACAGCCAGACCCAGTTCCTGCTCGCGCAGATCATGCAGGCCAACAAGGCCCTGGACGAATCGCAGGCGCAAGTCTCGACCGGCAAGATCGCCAGCGACTATACGGGCATCGGAGACAAGACCGCGGCGCTCGAAGCGGCCCGCGCCGCAAAGTCGCGAGCCGACGCCTATCAGGCCAATACCCAGCTCGCGCTGACGCAGACCGACCTGCAGGACGCCCAGCTTACGACGCTCTCCGGTCTCGCGACGCAGCTTCAGCAGGCGATCCGCAACGCGGTCGGCAACTCGGACGGCACCAACCTGATCGAAACGGCGCAGAGCATCTTCGAACAGGCTTCCGCCATCCTCAATTCGACCGACGCCAACGGCAACTACATTTACGGCGGCCAGAATTCCGACACCGCGCCCTTCACGGCGACATCGCTGCAGCAGCTTGCCGGCGGGACGGTTTCCGACTTCTTCGTCAACGGCAAGATCGCCAAGACCGTGCTGGTGTCGGACGGCCAGACGCAGCAGATCGGCGTGCTCGCCGACAACATCGGCGAGCAGCTGATGAC
>Ga0335071_10004316_pt1 | contig 14846 bp, 15 predicted proteins | sample Lox_Sample_15_FD_206724 | JGI IMG/M metagenome (GOLD analysis project Ga0335071, IMG submission 206724) | Soil microbial communities from Loxahatchee National Wildlife Refuge, Florida, United States - Lox_Sample_1.5 | ecosystem: Environmental > Terrestrial > Soil > Wetlands | place: USA... | reverse complement strand
CTTCAACAAGCTGAAGCACTTCCGCCGGATCGCCACCCGATTCGACAAGCTGGCCCGCAATTATCTCGCCGCTGTCCTCATGGCGTCCACTCGCCTGTGGACACGCGCTTATGAGTCCACGACCTAGGCGCTTCAGGCGCCGGACGACGGCGCCTTCGGGCCCAGGGCGGATGGCGGAGCGCGGCCCGGCACGATCGCCGCATTCACCAGCCAGGCGAAAAGGGCGATCCCGCTCGCCATCAGGACGTCGGCCGTGAAGCCGCCCTGCGCCATGGCCTGGCCGCCGAGCAAGGAGCCGAACGAAATACCAAGGAACAGGGCGCTGTTGTTCCATGCCAGCGCGGCTGCCCGTTGATCCGCGAAGTCGTTGGCAAGCCCGGCCTGCTGCGAGGGGAAGAAGATCTGCGCCGCGGCCGAGGTGAGTCCGAGGAGCAATGCGACCGGGCCGCCCGATGTCAGCGCCGCCGCCAGCGCCAGCAATGCAGCACCGAGCCCCGCGATGCCGAGCCCGGTGGCGAATTTCACGCCGCGCCAATCCGCGATGCGGCCGCCCGCGAGCGTGCCCACGATCGCCCCGGCCCCATACGCCACGAGCGTCGTCGCGATCTGGTCGGTCGAATAGCCGCCGTCCCGGAGGCCGGTGCCGAGATACGTGTACATCGAATAGAGGGCCGTGGCCCACGCGATGGTCGGCACCAGGCGCCGGGCCAGGGCTGCATATCCCGGCGCACGGGCGGACGACTGGGCGGCCGCCGCGCGGCTGCCGAAGCTGTTCCCGGCCCACAGGAGCCGGTTGAGGACCGCGAGTGCTGCGCTGGCCAGCGCCAGCCCCAGGAATACCGCCTTCCATCCGAACGCTTCGCCCGCGACCGTGCCGACGGGCGTGCCGATCGACAGCGACAGCAGCAGGCCCGACACCGCCACGCCGAGCCAGGTGGCGCGGCGGCCGGCCGGCGCCGCCTCGCCGACCAGCGCGTACACCGACGGCGACACGCCCGCCGCCGCCGCCCCTGCGAGGATTCGCGCCGCGAGCAGCCAGGCGAAGCTGCCGGCGAGTGCGGTCAGCGCGTTCGCCGCGCCGAAGACGACGAGGCACGCCGTCAGCGTGTTGAGGCGGCCGACGCGGTCGGCGACGTGGCCGAGCAGCGGTGCCGCCACCATGTAGACGATCGAGAACAGCGTCACGCTGAGACCGGCCAGTGCCGCGGACGTCGCGAAGTCGGTCGCGATGGCCGGCAAGAGCGGCGAGATCACGAACAGATCCGTGCCCATGACGAACAATGTGATCCAGCCGGTCGCGAGTCTGATCAAAGCAGAAGCCCCTTAAGCATTCGCGCGCGAGGCGCGTCTTCTCCGCGTCCGCATAGCACAGCCGGGTTAACGAATTAACGAATCGCCGCGTTTTCCAGTGTTTTCCTCAGATTTTAACTGGTGAATTTAACTGAATGTTAGAACGCGGCCTCTACGGTCCGCGGGCGAAGGGTCGGGCGCTTTTCGTGTCTCGTCGTTGCGGCACGCGCACCAGTTCCCTCGTTTGGCGAGTACCGGAGGACAAGAGAACATGAAGACTGCAACCAGCGTCATCGAACGTGACGCGGAATGGACCCAGACCAAGGACATCGAAGTCGGCCAGTTCGCCCGCACGATCGAGGCGATCGCCGAAGAGCACCGTCCGTCGCGCATGCCGTTCTTCCGGCATCTCACGGCGATGCCGACCGAGCGCGCGACCAATCCCGACTTTCTCGGCCAGATCCATCTGGTCTACCAGGCGGCGATGCACGCGACGCGCGCCGCCGTGTATTACCTGCCGCACCTCGACAGCCCGGCGCTGCGCAAGCGCAAGCTGCAGATCTTCGTCGATGACGACGGCTTGGCCGGCGGCGATACCCATCATTACCAGCTGACCCGCGCGTTCAAGAAGATGGGCGCCAAGTGCGTGCTCGACGACGAGGCGTTCGGCGCGCCGGCGGAGCTGTGCAAGCATCTCGACCCCGAGACGAGCCACTTCGTGCGTCTCGTCCAGAAGCTCTATGCCCGTTCGCTCGGGCCGTGGTGCGTGGTCGAAGTCATGTCCGATGACTGGATGCGCGCGCTGGCCGACGGCCTTGCGGTGCACTTCCCCGCGATCGTGAAAGAGCCCTACTTCAACGAGTGCTTCTCCCACGGCGTCGAAGAGCGCCATGCGGAGGAATCGCTCGCGGTGACCGAGCTCGTGCTGCGCGCGCGGCCCGAGCTCCTGGGCGAGACCATCCGCGACGCCAAGATGATGGCCCAGGCGCTCGACGGCGTCTGGACCCGCATGGACCGCATCGTCCTCAGCGCGAGCTGAAGAAAGACCGACCTCGCCACGAGATGCGGGCTCCAGGGCTTTGCCCTGGGGCCCGCAGTCTTATAGGGACCATCCCCGCCACGATGACGACGCTGCGTCTTCATCTCAACGAATCGCCGACCCCGCCGTCGCCGCGCGCGGTCGCGGCGATGCAGGCCGCGGCGGCGGACGTCCATCGCTACCCCGACAACGAGCCGGCCGCACTTGCCGCGGCACTGTCAGCCTCGCTCGGCGTACGGCCGGGCCGCCTCGTGTTCGGCAACGGCAGCAGCGAGCTGCTGCTCCACGCCGCACAGCTGGCGTTGCGCCCCGGCGACGAAGCCGTGGTGCCCGTCCCCTCGTTTCCGCTCTACGAGAAAGCCATCGGCATTCAGCAGGGCCGCGTGGTCGGCGTGCCGACGACCGCCGACGGCCGGGTCGACGTGCCGGCGATGCTGGCGGCCATCGGGCCGCGCTGCCGGCTTGTCTATGCGGCGACACCGAACAATCCGACGGGCGGTCTGCTCGACGGGGCCGCGGTCGAGGCGCTGGCCCAGGGCGTGCCCGACGGCGTGCTGCTGCTGCTCGACGAAGCGTATTACGAGTTCGGACGCGATGCGGGCGGGCCTGAGACGTTGCCGATCCTCAGCCGCCGCCGGGGCCCGTGGATTGCCACCCGGACGTTCTCCAAGGCGCAAGGCCTGGCCGGCATCCGCGTCGGCTACGGCATCGCCCAGAGCACCGCTCTGGCCGACAGGTTCCGCAACCTGCGCCTCAATTTCACCTTCAACCATGTCGCCCAGGCCGGTGCCTTGGCGGCCCTGGCCGATGACGTCCATACGCGCAGCGTGCTCGCCGCCGCGGCCGTGTCGCGCGCCGGGCTTGCGGCAGGCCTGTCCGCCCTCGGCTTCGACGTGTTTCCGAGTGCCACCAATTTCGTCACCGCGCGCAGCCCGCGCCCGGCCGCGCAAATCGTCGCGGCACTTGCAGAACGGGGCATCCTCGTCGCGTCGTTCGCCTGGCCCGGCTCGCCGAACGTGGTGCGCATCTCGGCCGGCTCGACCGACGATATCGCCGCCGTGCTGACGGCGCTGCGCGAGATCCTGGGCGCCGGTGCAGCCGGAGGTCACTCGGCCGCGGCCGAATAGCTCGCCGTCTCCGCGGCAAAGTAGCGGCTCGGCGTCACGCCGAGTTGGCGGCGGAACATCGCGATGAAGGCGCTCGGGCTGTCGTAGCCGAGATCGAGGGCCACGCTCGTGACCTTTTCGCCGCCGGCCAGCCGCGCAAGTGCTGCCAGCAGACGCACCTGTGCCCGCCAGGCGGCGAAGCTCATTCCCGTCTCCTTGACGAACGCGCGCGCCAGCGTGCGTGCGCTGGCGCCCACGAGCTTGCCCCATTCGTCGAGCGTGCGCGCATCCGCCGGATGGTCGCGGAGGATCTGGCACAGCCGCTTCAGGCGCGCATCGCGCGGGCTCGGCAGGTGCAGCGGCACGGTCGGCAGCAGGCGCAGCTCATCGAAGATCAGGGCCGCGATCCGGCCGGCGGGTCCCGCCTCGTCGTAGAGCAGCGGCAGCTCGACCGCGCGCAGGACCAGCTCGCGCAGCAGACCCGACACGGCGACCACCCGGCACGCGGGCGGCAGGCCGGAGGCCGCCCCGGCGGCGATATAAAGCGTGCGCATGGTCACCGGCCCGGACATGACGATGTGATGGTCCACGCCGGCCGGGATCCACAGGGCGCGGTTGGGCGGCACGACCCAGCTGCCGTCCGGCGTGGTGATCGTCATCACGCCCGACGACGCATAGACGAGCTGCGCCCGCGGGTGGCTGTGCCACTCCTGCACCCAGCCGTCCGGGTAGTCCTTGGCCATGGCCGCGAGCGGCCGTGGCACGGTCTGGAAATCGGCGGCGTCGATGCTGCGGCCGGCAATCGGGGCCGAGGGACGTGTTTGTCTGTTTCGCGGCATTTCATGGCAGTATAGCGAGAGAAAGACAAAGCCGCCACGGGTATGCTCGGGAGCACCTTTTCCTCGAGGGCCCGTGCATGTCCGTCATCCAGAAGCCGCTCAGCCTGATCGTCCTGCTGAATATCGGGCACACGCTCGATCACCTGTTCATGCTGATCTTCCCGACGGTGGTCCTCGTGATGGCGCCGGCCTTCGGGATGCCGTATGCCGAGATGCTGCCGTTATCGCTCGGCGGCTTCATCGCGTTCGGTGCGGGGTCCTTGCCCGCGGGCTGGCTCGGCGACCACTGGAGCCGCCGTGGCATGATGCTGGTCTTCTTCATGGGCATCGGCGCGGCTTCGATCCTCACCGCCTTCGCGCAAACCCGGTTCGAGATCGCCTGCGGGCTCACCCTCATCGGCCTGTTCGCCGCCATCTATCATCCGGTCGGTATCGCCGTGCTGGTGAAGGATGAGCCGCGCCTTGGCCTCACCCTGGGGATCAACGGTGTCGCCGGCAATCTCGGCCTCGCCTTCGCCGCTCTCATCTCGGGCGCCCTTGCCGATCTGGTGGGCTGGCGCGCCGCGTTCGTGGTGCCGGGGATCCTGTCGATCCTGTGCGGCGTGTGGTTCTGGGCGGCCATCCCGGCGGCACTGGTCGACGCCGGCGGCGCCAAGCGCAAGACGGGGGCCGCCGCGGTCAGGGTCGACGTGCGGCGCGTCTTTGCGGTCGTGGTCGCTGCCACCGTCGCCGGCGGCGTGATCTTCAGCGCCACCACCGTGGCCATGCCCAAGGTGTTCGACGAGCGCCTGGCCGCCCTGACGCACACCGCCTTCGGCGTCGGCGCGTTCGTGTGCGGGGTCTACGTGCTGGCCGCCATTGCCCAGCTGTGCGTCGGCCAGCTGATCGACCGCCGGCCGCTGCGCGGCGTCTTCATCATGATCGCCGTCATGCAGCCGCCGCTGCTGCTCCTCGCCGGCTCGGCGACCGACTGGGCGATGCTCATGGTCGCGACCGCGATGATGTTCTTCGTGTTCGGCCAGATCCCGATCAACGACGCGATGGTGGCGAAGTACATCGACGATGACTGGCGCGCGCGCGCGTATGCGCTGCGCTACGTGCTGTCCTTCGGCGCCAGCGCCACCGCAGTGCCGCTGGTGGCCTTTTTGTACGGCCGTACCGGCGGCTTCGCGGCGGTGTTCACGGTGCTGGCGGCTCTCGCCGGGGTCGTCGTCGTCGCGGCCCTGTGCTTCCCGCGCCCGCGCCCGTTGGCCGCCGCAGCCGCCGAATGAGCCCGATTACTCGAGCTTGAGCCCCGCCTTGTCGATGACGCGCTTCCAGCGCGCGCGCTCCTCGGCCATGTAGGCGCCGAGTGCTTCGGGCGGGCCGCCGGGCAGGCCGACGCTTTGCGCCTCGAAGCGCTGGCGCACGTCGGCGGAGGCGAAGATCTCGTCCGCCTGGCGGTTGAGCCAGGTGACGATCGCCGACGGCGTTTTCGCGGGGGCAAAGAGCGCGAACCAGTTCGTCGCCTGGACGTCAGGCAGGCCCGCCTCGGCCATGGTCGGCACCTCGGGCAGGGCCGCCACGTGCTCGGGCACGGTCACCGCCAGCGCGCGCAGCCGGCCGGCGCGCACCTGCTGCGCCACGTTCACCACCAGGTCGAAGGTCATCGACAGATGCCCGGCCAGCAGGTCCTGTCCCGCCGGTGCCACGCCCTTGTAGGGCACGCCGATCACGTTCACGCCCGCGAACTGCTTGAACTCCTCGGCGGTGAGCTGCCCCATGCTGCCGAGCCCGGCCGAGCCGTAGGTGAGCTTGCCCGGTTCGCGCTTGGCCAGCGCCACGAGCTCCGCCACCGAGCCCGCCGGCACCGACGGGTGCACGACCAGGATCAACGGCGAGCGGACCAGCTGGGCCACCGGCACGAAATCCTTGACCGGGTCGTACGGGAGGTCGGCCTTGAGGCTCGGCAGGATGGCCATCCATTGCTGCGCGCCGATCATCAAGGTGTAGCCGTCGGGCGGCGCCTTGGCCGCGAACTCGGCGCCGATGATGCCGGCACCGCCCGGCCGGTTGTCGACGACGATCGCCTGCCCGGTGCGCTCCTCGAGCTTCTGGGCGAACACCCGGGCGGACAGGTCGGCAAGCCCCCCGGCCGCGGTCGGCACGATGATGCGCACGGGCCGCGCCGGATAGTCCTCGGCGGTCGCAGGTGCGCACCACGCGCTGGCGGCACCCAGGAGGCAGGCGAGGAGGCCGGCCAACCGCCAGCGCATCGGCAGGCTCCGTCAGTTCTCGGGCGTGTAGTGGCGCACGCCCGGAAGCTTCGAGACGTCCTCGGCCCGGCCGCGCAGCTCGATCACGTTGCGATCGGGGTCGCGCACGAACACGGACACGTGGCCGTCGCGGCCGAACGACACCGGCCCTTGCGTGATCACGATCCCATGCTCGTTCAGCGTGTTGATCGTGTCGGCGACCGAGGCGACACGCAGCGCCACATGCGTGTAGCCCGGGAATTTCTCCGGCACGTCCATCAGGATGTTCGTCTTGGGGTCGCCGGCGTTGCCGTTGAGGATCAGGTTGATCTCCACGCCGGCGTCGTTGCGGATGATCGCGACCGCATCGTAGGTGATCTTCACCTCGAGCTTGAACCCCAGCACGCCGTAGAACGCAAGCGCGGTGTCGAAATCGCGCACGCGGATGCCGATGTGGTCGACCTGCTCGATTGCGATGCTGTGCCGTTCGGTGGTCGCGGCCTGGCTCATGAGAACCTCCCGGGAAGATCCGGTCATTCTACGGCCGGCCGGCGGGATCACGCCAGCCAGAGGATCGCCGCCGCCAGCGCCACGACCGCCACCGCCCACGGCCACCACGCCGCATGCCGGCCGCCGCTCAACGCCGCGATCGAATCCGGGTGCAGCCGCACCCCGCCCGAGGCCAGCATCGCCGCCGCCTTCCCGAGATTGTCCACGAATTGCGGCAGCTCCTCGATCCGCGCCAGCGCCTGCTCGGCCACGACGCGCGCTCGCGCACCCGGCCCGCGGTTCTCGACCATCCATTCCTCGATCAGCGGCTGCGCGAGCTCCCACATGTTGACCTCGGGGGCCAGGAGCCGGCCCACGCCCTCGCATACCAGCATGCTCTTCTGCAGCAACAGGAGCTGCGGCTGCGTCTCCATCTGGAACTGCTCGGTGACCTCGAAGAGCTGGGCGAGCAGCCGGGCGAGCGAGATCTCGTTGAGGGGCTTGCCGAGGATCGGCTCGGCGATCGCCCGGCAGGCCTGGGCGAACGCGCCCATCGACTGCGTGGCCGGCACGAAGCCGGCGCGGAAATGCGCCTCCGCCACCGTCGCGTAGTCGCCTGCGAGAAAGCCCATCAGCATGTCGGCCAGCGCATGGCGGGTCGGCTCGTCGATACGGCCCATGATGCCGAAATCGACCGCGATCAGGGCGCCGTCGTCCCCCACGAACAGGTTGCCCGGGTGCATGTCGGCGTGGAAGAACCCGTCGCGGAACACCTGGCGGAAGAAGGCCCGCGCCGCCTTGGCGACGACCTCGCGCGGCTCGAAGCCGGCCGCCGCAATGGCGCCGCGCTCGTCGATCGACAGGCCGGCGATGCGCTCCGTCGTCAGGACGCGCCGGCTGGTGCGCGCCCAGTCGACCGCCGGCACGCGGAAATCCGGATCGCTCGCGAAGTTCTGCGCGAGCTCCGCCGCGGCCGCCGCCTCGAGCCGCAGGTCCATCTCGATCTTCACCGTCTCGGCGAAGGAGTGCACCACGGCCACGGGCTTGAGCCGCCTGAGCCGCGGCACGTGCCGCTCCAGGAGTGCGGCCAGCCAGCGGAACAGGTCTATGTCGCGCGCGAACCGCGCTTCGATCCCCGGCCGCAGCACCTTGACCGCCACCCGCCGGCCTTCGATGGTTTCGGCGAAATGCACCTGCGCGATCGATGCGGCCGCGACCGGCGTGTCGTCGAATGTCGCGAACAGCGCCTCGACCGGCAGCCCGAACTCCGCCGTGATCGTGGCGCGCGCCTCTTCCGCCGGGAACGGCGCCAGCTTGTCCTGCAGCGCCGACAGCTCGGTGGCCACCGCCTCGCCCACGAGGTCGGCGCGGGTCGACAGCGCCTGCCCGAGCTTGATGAAGCTTGGGCCGAGGGCGATCAGCGCTGCCGCCAGGCGCTGGCCCGGCCGATCGGGAACATCGCGCCGCTTCAACAGGCGCGTCAGCGCCCGCAGGCTGCGGGGCGTGGTTGCCGCATCGAAATCGTCCAGCGCGCCATGGCGCGCCAGGGTCAGTCCGATCCGCCCGAGCCGGCGAAGATTGCGAAGCGTCCGGAACATGGCTTGGTCGCTAGAGCCGCCACGCGGAATGGATCGCGGCCACGCCACCGGAGAGATTGCGCACGCGCACCCGCTCGAGCCCTGCATCCGACACTTGGCGGGCCAATTGGTCCTGGGAGGGAAATTTTCGGATGCTCTCGACCAGATATTGATAGGCGTCGCGATCGCCCGTGACCCATTGCCCCAGCCGCGGCAGGACCTGGAACGAATAGAGATCGTACAGCTTGTCGAGCAGCGGCAGCACGACGCGGCTGAATTCGAGGCAGAAGAACCGCCCGCCCGGCCTGAGCACGCGGCGCGCCTCGGCCAGCGCCGCATCGATATGCGTCACGTTCCTGAGGCCGAAGGCGATCGTGTACACGTCGATGCTGGAACTGGCGACCGGCAGATGCTCGGCATCGCCCGCGACCCACGCCACGCCCTTGAGCCGGCCGCCGTCGATCGTGCGGTCGCGCCCGACATCGAGCATCTCGCCGTTGATGTCGCAGACGATCGCCCGCGCGTCCTGCGCCGCTGCGGCCGGATCGCCGGCGCGGTCCAGCGCGTCCAGATAGCGCGTCGCGATGTCCCCGGTGCCGCCCGCGACGTCGAGCAGGAGCTCCCCGGGCCGGGGCGCGATCGCGGCGATCAGGGTCGACTTCCACAGGCGATGGACGCCCGCCGACATCAGATCGTTCATCAGGTCGTAGCGTGGGGCCACGCTGTCGAAGACCTGCCGCACCATCGGCGCCTTGTCCGCCTCGGCGACTTCGCGAAAGCCGAAATGCGTTGTGGCGCCGTGAGTTGTCGGTGGTTTTTCAGCCTGTGCCGGCATCGCGGCAAGATAGCGCGCGGGCGGCCTTTTCGCTAGGTTAGCGCGCCATGTCCGACATCCCCGATGCCCGAGCTGCCTGAAGTCGAGACGGTCGTGCGCGGCTTGCGGCCGCATCTCACCGGCCGCCGCTTCGTCGAGGTCGAGCAGCGCCGCCCCGATCTGCGCGAGAAGCTGCCCGCAGGGTTCGCCCGCCGCCTGACCGGGCGCCGGGTCGTCGCGGTGGCGCGCCGCGCCAAGTACATCCTGATCCATCTCGACGACGGCAACGTGCTGGTGGTCCATCTCGGCATGTCCGGGCGCTTCGTCCTTGGCGACCGGCCGAACGCGGTCGGCCGGCACGAGCATCTCGCGTTCACCCTCGACGACGGGCGCGTGCTGCGCTTCACCGATCCGCGCCGCTTCGGTCTCATGGACCTGATCCCGGCGGGCGAGCTCGAGGCCCATCGCAGGTTTGCGGGCATGGGCCCCGAGCCGCTGTCGGGCGAGTTCACCGGCGCCGTCCTGGGGGCACGGCTCGACGGCCGCCGCGGCCCGATCAAGGCGGCGCTGATCGATCAGCGCACCGTCGCCGGCGTCGGCAACATCTACGCCTGCGAGGCGCTCTATGCGGCCGGCATCTCGCCGAAGCGGGCCTCGCGGCTGATCCGGCGCGAGCGCGCCGACCGCCTGGTGGCGGCTCTGCGCGAGGTGCTCGAGAAGGCGATCGCCGCCGGCGGGTCGTCGGCCCGCGACTACGTCAACGCCAACGGCGAGCAAGGCTGGTTCCAGGCCCAATGGGCCGTGTACGACAAGGAAGGCAAGCCGTGCCCCGGGTGCGATTGCAAAGGCGGGGTGCGGCGGATCGTGCAGAGCGGCCGCTCGACGTTTTACTGTCCGCGCCGGCAACGCTAGGCTTGGGCCATGCGCCGCCCCGGCCTCCTTGTCTTTCTTCTCGCGGCACTCCTGTCGCCGGCCTGGATGTCGCCGGCGGCGGGCGAAGACCGGTTCGTCGCCGGCATCGATGACCTGCCGCTGATGGCCGGTCTCGCACCCGTGGCCGGGCAGAACGTCGTCTTCGATGCGCCGGGCGGCCGGGTGGTCGAGGCGTGGGCGGAAGGCTCCGTCACCCGCGAGGCCGTGCTCTCCTTCTATGGCTCGACCTTGCCGCAGCTCGGCTGGGCGGTCGCCGCCCCCGATCTGTTCCGCCGCGACGGCGAGACGTTGCGCCTCGAATTTCCATCAGGCGCACCGCAGGGCAGCACCACGGCTGCCCCCGGCGCTCTGCGGATTCGCTTCTATCTGTCGCCCGGTTGAGGGCTGCATAAAAAATGCGGAAGGAGACTTAAGACATGGCGTACGAAAACATCCTGGTCGAGACCCGCGGCCGCGTCGGCATCATCCGCCTCAACCGGCCGAAAGCGCTGAACGCGCTGTGCGATGCCCTCGTCCGCGAGCTTGGCCAGGCGCTCGATGCGTTCGAGGCTGACGCCAATATCGGGGCCGTCGTTCTCACGGGAAACGAAAAGGCCTTCGCCGCCGGCGCCGACATCAAGGAGATGAAGGACCGCAGCTATATGGACGTATATCTGCAGGACTTCATCACGGTGGGATGGGAGCGCGTGACCACGTGCAGGAAACCGATAGTCGCCGCGGTCGCCGGGTTTGCGCTCGGCGGGGGCAACGAGGTCGCCATGATGTGCGACTTCATCATCGCGGCGGACAACGCCAAGTTCGGCCAGCCGGAGGTGAATCTCGGCATCCTGCCCGGGTCCGGAGGAACCCAGCGTTTGACGCGCTTTGTCGGCAAATCGAAGGCAATGGACCTGTGTCTCACCGGCCGGATGATGGATGCCGCCGAAGCCGAGCGCTGCGGCCTCGTCAGCCGCGTCGTCCCCGCCGCCCAGCTCATCGACGAGGCGGTGAAGGCGGCCGAGACCATCGCCGCAAAATCGTTGCCGATCACGATGATGATTAAAGAATCGGTTAACCGTGCCTTCGAGACGACGCTGGCTGAAGGCGTGCGCTTCGAGCGACGCTTGTTCCACTCGGCGTTCGGGACAGAAGATCAAAAGGAGGGCATGACCGCCTTCATCGAGAAGCGCCCGCCCGCGTTCAAACATCGCTGACGCAGGCGACGCCCCCGGCTGGACTCCTATAAGGTGCGGGGCTATAACCGCGCCTTCTGAATTCAGCCTGCAGCGATCGGATAAATTCAATGGCGGCAAAGAAAATCAAGCGCAATCCATCGGCCCGCAAAGCGGCGCGTCAAGCGATCCGCCGCCACGCGGTCAATCAGTCGCGCCTCTCCACGATCCGGACGTATCTCAAGAAAGTGGAAGCGGCGATCGCCGCGGGCGACAAGAGCACGGCACAGGCCGCGCTCAAGGAAGCGCAGCCGATCCTCATGCGCGGCGTGCTCGGCAAGGTCGTTCACAAGAACGTCGTCGCGCGGAAGCTGTCGCGCCTGTCGGCGCGCATCAAAGCGCTCGGATAATCGCGCGACACCCACGCACAACTATTGGCGTGGGTGTCGGCCGCTCTCTACATCAAATATGCCGCGCAACATTCGTGTGCGCCGTGCGTGAGCGCACATCGAGTGGCGCTTTGTTTTGCGCAATGTGACAGCGCTTCACGGGGATCATCGCTTTCGCAACTCGCAAGCACTTTTTTTGCAGAATCGCGACACGACGATGTTGCGTGTTACAAAAACGGCGACTAGATTGATCGTTGCTGATCGCCGGGGAGGCCAGACAATACGCTGCGGGTTCGGGAGGCACACTCCAGTCAACGCGGCGAAGACCAAACGAGGCGGTCGGTGCCACAAACGGGTTTTCTGTTCTGCGTGTGAGCGACGATCGGATCTTTGATCCGAAGTCCGTGGGTTGTACGTTCCGGTTTGAGCTTTGGACGAAGGGTAGCCGTAGAAGAAGGTAGCTCGTAGAAAAGGTACTCGCCGAAAGAGTGGTCGTCGAAGAGTGGTCGTCAAAAAAAGCGACTCGTACAAAAAGACCGTCCGGTGGGGAAGACGGCTCTTAAATGAAAAGAAAGTGGTCGAGAAATAGAGTGGGCCAGTCGAGCTAGGGGCAGCAGGCGGCAGTCACCGGTCACCGGAAGAACATCTCACCGAAATGTCGCATTCACTCACATCTCATTCTCTGAACAATCAAGAGCGGACAGTCTCGATTCCGCGGAGCGGTCCTTCGGGAGACGCTAACGCGTGCTCGAGTACCCGGCCCCGGGGCGGAGTGCCGCCGGGGCCTGAGTACTGACGGCGCCGATCGGGTTGATGCGCGCCGAAGTGGGCGAGACGGGTTCAGCCAGAACGACAGGGCCGGTCGGAATGACCGGGAGACAGGGGCGGGTCAGGGGATATGTCACAAGGGTCTGCGGAGATGACGCGACCGGAAGCCGGCGGTTCGAGCCGCCCGAGCGCGGGCTATGCGGGCGATCTGTCGCCGAAAGAGGCGTGGGAGCTGCTGCGCTCCGAGACGGCCTCCGTCCTGGTCGATTGCCGCTCGCAGGCCGAGTGGTCGTTCGTCGGCCTGCCTGATCTGTCCGCCGCCGGCAAGCGGCCGGTGCTCGTCGAGTGGCAGTCCTTTGCATCCGGTACCCCGGAGGGCGGCGGCAAGCCGCGCATGGTCGCCAATGCCGGGTTCGCGCAGGACCTGGCGCGCGCGGGCGTGCCCAAGGATGCCGCGGTCGTCTTTCTCTGCCGCTCGGGCGGGCGCTCGCGCTCGGCCGCCATCGCCATGACGCAGGCCGGCTGGCAGCGCTGCTACAATCTCGCGGGCGGCTTCGAGGGCGCGCATGATGCGGCGCGGCATCGAGGCACCGCCGAGGGCTGGAAGGCCGCCGGTCTTCCCTGGGTGCAGGAATGACGATGCGCGACGAGCCCGCGGCACCTACCGTCGAGACCCAGTGGGCGCGCGTGCGCGGCAAGCTGCGCGCCGAATTCGGCGAAGTTGCCTACCGCAGCTGGCTCAAGCCGCTGACCCTTGCCGGCATCGATGAGGGCGAGGTCCGCATCGCGGTCCCCACGCGGTTCATGCAGGACTGGGTGCGGACGCATTATGCCGAACGCCTGCGGGCGCTGTGGAAGGCGGAAAACAAAGCCATCCGCGCGGTCGAAATCGTGATCGCCACCCCGGCCGCGGCCGTGCGCTCGGTCACGGCGGCGGACCGGTCGCCGATTCAGGTCGGGCGGCCCGACATGGCCAAGGCGCGTATGGCGCCCGCCCTGCCGCAGACCACCCGCGCCGACGGCGAGATCCCGGCCCACGGCGACCGGCGCCTTGCGGGCGGTGCCGCGATGGCCCCGGTCGGCGGGGCGGAGCCGGAAGATTTCGGAGCGCCGCTCGACCCGCGCTTCACCTTCGACAATTTCGTCATCGGCAAGCCGAACGAATTCGCCACCGCGGCCGCGCGCCGCGTCGCCGAAGAGGCGAAGGTGCCGTTCAATCCGCTCTTCCTCTACGGCGGGGTCGGGCTCGGCAAGACCCACCTCATGCACGCGATCGCCTGGGAGATCCGAAAGCGCCATCCGCAGCGCAAGGTCGTGTACCTCTCGGCCGAGATGTTCATGTACCGGTTCATCCGGGCCCTGCGCTTCAAGGACATGATGGCGTTCAAGGAGCAGTTCCGCTCCGTGGACGTGCTGATGATCGACGACGTGCAGTTCATCAGCGGCAAGGACTCCACGCAGGAGGAGTTCTTCCATACGTTCAACGCGCTGGTCGACCAGAACCGCCAGATCGTGCTGTCCGCGGACAAGAGCCCGGCCGACCTCGAGGGCATCGAGGATCGCGTGCGCTCGCGCCTCGGCTGGGGCCTCGTCGCCGACATCCACCCGACGACCTACGAGCTGCGCCTCGGCATCCTGCAGACCAAGGCCGAGAAGATGGGCCTCGCCGTGCCGCCCAAGGTGCTCGAATTCCTCGCCCACAAGATCACCTCGAACGTGCGCGAGCTCGAGGGCGCGCTCAACCGGATCGCGGCGCATGCGACCCTGGTCGGCCGGCCGATCACGTTCGAGACGGCGCAGGACGTGCTGCACGACCTGCTGCGCGCCAACGACCGCCGGGTGACGATCGAAGAGATCCAGAAGCGCGTGGCCGAGCATTACTCGATCCGTCTCGCCGACATGCACAGCCCGCGCCGGGCCCGCCTGGTCGCCCGCCCGCGCCAGGTGGCGATGTACCTCGCCAAGCAGCTCACCTCGCGCTCGCTGCCCGAGATCGGCCGCAAGTTCGGCGGCCGCGACCACACGACCGTGATGCACGCGGTCAAGAAGATCGAAGAGCTGCGCGCCACCGATTACAGCTTCGCCGAGGACATCGAGCTCCTCCGCCGAATGCTGGAGGCGTAAGCCCCCCACCTAGCCTCAGCCTTTTCCGTCACTGCGAGCCGGGTTTGCAAGGGGCTTCGCCCCTTGCAAGAATTTGGGCGAAGCAGTCCAGAC